>Ga0209656_10000540_pt1 | contig 24988 bp, 27 predicted proteins | sample BogFormECP12_OM2_FD_188239 | JGI IMG/M metagenome (GOLD analysis project Ga0209656, IMG submission 188239) | Bog forest soil microbial communities from Calvert Island, British Columbia, Canada - ECP12_OM2 (SPAdes) (version 2) | ecosystem: Environmental > Aquatic > Freshwater > Wetlands > Bog ...
GGCTGACCGTAGCGGTGCTGGTGGATGCCACGCTGGTGCGAATGTTGTTGGTGCCGGCCGTCATGCACGTGCTGGGCCGCGCCAACTGGTGGGCGCCCGGGCCGTTGGCCCGGCTGCATGAGCGTTTCGGAGTCACCGAATCCGGCAGCCACGGCCGCCACGCCGCGGGGTACACACCGGAAAGGGCCGTGGTGAAAGCGCGCCATGCCCGGCGGACCGTGGCCTCGGTGACGGGGGATGTTTAGCGTGTCGATTCGGCCACTGCAATCCTCCGGCCCCCGACGGGACGACTCCCACGATGGTCGGCGCCGGCGCGCCCCGCGCGGCTCGGGCGATCAGTTGGACGGGATTCTCGAAGTTGGCGAGATCTCGGTGATTAGCCTGCTTCGACGGCGATTTCGTCTCCGAGCACATAGCCCCCCGCCAGCGGCAGGGTGTCCCCGCTCCAAAAGGAGCCGGGGTCGAACCAATTCGAGCTCTTGTCGGTCAAGAGCAGGCCCATCTCCTCATAGGTGACTGCGACGGTCTCCGCGCAGTACGCGGTCTCCAGGCCGGCCTCCCGCACCCGCGCCTTCCTGCGCTGCGCAACGTCGCGAACTACGTCGTCCACCAACGGAATTCCCTTGGTGACGTCGTGCGGTGTGGGAATCCGGCCGCGCAGCCAGCGGCCGGTCAGCCGCAGCGTGCTCGGGAAGGGGGTCCCATCCATCCGCGCGATCACCCGCAGCATCTTGTCTTCCTGCTCGCGGCTGGCGTACGGCGTCAACTGGCGCAGCCAGCATCGCTGGCCGTAGTGGTGGATCCACCGCTCGATCGCCTCACGGGCGTCGTTGAGTTGCACACCCCGGTGGTTGGTGCCGGTCCACATGTCGGTGAGCTTGTTGCCGAGCTCGGCGTGCCACAGCAGCGGTGGGAGGTCGTCGATGGCCACCGTCATCCCCACGTGATTGACCGGGCTGTTGGTCATCGACTGGATGGCGCGGTCCGGTCTGGACCGGCCGCGGAACAACCAGATGTCCCCGGTTCGCGTCTCATCGAGTGCTTTGTCGAGCGACACGGTGCTTGCGGCCACGTTGGCAGCCTAGGCTGGCGACGGTGCGCAGTATGTGGAAGTGGATCGGCCTGGCCGGTCTGGTCGGCGTCGCGGCGGGCGGTGTGCTGGTGGCACGCGACCAGCGACGGCGCCACTCGTACACGCCCGACGACATCCGTGCCCGTCTGCATCAGCGACTGGCCGAGTCCGGCGACACGGCCGCGGGATCGTGACCGTCAGGGCGCCCTACTACGAGAGCCGTTACATCCGGGCCAACCATCCGAGCCGCCCGCAGGCGCTGTGGCTGCGTGAGACGTTGCTGCTGCCGCGGACCGGAAGCGGCAGCGCCGACGTCTGGGTGATGGCCTTCGACGCGGACGGAGCCGGCAACAGCGCGCTCAAGGTTCCGTATCCCGCTGACGCCGCCGACTTCCGGACGGACCCGTGGTGCGCACGGATCGGCACGACGACCCTCGACGACCATTGCGCGCGGGGTGAGTTGACTACCCGCGACCGAACTGCCGCATGGGATTTTCGGATGACTTCCCGATCCCACGAACCGGTCAGGCTGCTGACCCGGCGCGGGTACGCGGCGCGCGTCCCGTCGGCGAAGACATTGGTCCGCTCGCCGCTGGCCCGGTTCGACGGCCACCTCGACGTCGACGGGACCGGCCTCGCCGTCGACGGATGGACCGGCAGCGTGAACCACAACTGGGGACGCCGGCACACGCCGGCCTACGCGTTCGGCCAGGTCTGCGGCTTCGACAACGCGCCCGGGTCGACGCTTGAGGTCGTGACGGCGCGGGCCGGACTGGGCCCCGCGTTGCTGCCGCCGGTCACCCTGCTGGCGCTGCGCCATGGCGGCCGGGAGTTCGCGGTGCGGTCCGTGGTCGCCGCGCGCCACACGTCGGCTCGCTACCGCCCCTTCACCTGGTCGTTCGGGGCACGCGTCGACGGGCTGATCCTCGACGGCGAGATGACCGCCGACCCCGGCCACGTCGTCGGGCTGACGTACACCGACACCAACGGAACGTCGAAGTACTGCTACAACAGCGCGATTGCGACCTGCCGCCTGCGATTGTCGGGGGCCGCTACCGCCGAACTCACCGCGTCGCAGCGCGCCATGTTCGAGATCCTGACCGACACACGCAACGCGGACGTTCCGCTACTCGCGTGATCAGGCTCAGGGCACGACGGAGCCGCCGTCGGCCAGCAGGACCTGTCCGGTGATGTAGCTGCCGGCATCCGAGGTCAGCAACAGTGCGGGAGCGACCATTTCGTCCGGTGTTGCGAGCCGGCCCAACAGCGTCGAGTTCGCCATCCCCTCGATGAACTCCGGTGTGTTCTTGCGGACCATGTCCGTGTCCACCGGGCCGGGGCACAGGGCGTTCACCCGGATACCTTGGGGCGCGAACGCCGCCGCCATCGAGCGGGTCAGCGACAGCAGGGCCGACTTGCCTGCCGCGTACATCGACACGAACGGCGCGAACATGAACGCCGCCGTCGACACCACGTTGAGGACCGCGGCGTGATCGCTGGCTTCCAGATGCGGCAGGGCCGACTGGACCAGGAACAACGGTCCGCTCACGTTGACCGACAGCGACTTCTGCCATGCCTCGGGTGTGATTTCGCCCAGCGGCTGGGCAAGCGCGGTGGCCGCGTTGTTGACCACGATGTCGATACCGCCGAACCGCGAAACCGTTTGCGTGACCAATTGTTCCAGCTGGTCGGCATCGCCGGCATGGGCGGCGATCGCGGCGGCACGGCCCGGCGCCTCGCCGTCGAGAACACGTTCGGCTCCCGCGCATCGATCGGACGACCTTCCGGTGACGACGACGTTCGCGCCCGCGGCGAGATGTCCTCTGGCTAAAGCGAGTCCGATACCGCGGGTGCCCCCGGTGATGATCGCGGTGCGGCCCGACAAGTCGAACAATCGATGCAGCTGCTCAGCGTCCATCGGCGTCCTGTTCCGTCGCCCAGTACGGTGCGCGGCCCTCGGAACGTGCGGCCACCGCTTCGGCGAAATCGCCGCCGGAGCCGGCGAGCACCTGTGTGCGGTTCTCCAGTGCGATCGCTGCCGCCGCGTTGGCCGCGTCCTGGTTGGCCCGGAACACCTGCTTGGTCATCTCCAGCGCAAACGGGCTGTGCGACAACATCACCGACGCGATCTCCTCGGCGCGCGACATCAGTTCCCGGTCGGGGACGACCTCTGAGACGAAGCCGATGCGCTCGGCCTCCTCGGCGCCGATGCGGCGGGCGGTGTAGATCAGCTCGGCGGCACGCGCGCCGCCGATGAGCTTCGGCAGCGTGTAGCTGACGCCGATGTCGCAGCCGGATACCCCGAGCCGGATGAACTGCGTGCAGAAACTTGCGCTGAGCCCGGCGACCCGCAGATCAGACGCCGCGGCAAGCGCGAACCCGCCGCCGACCGCCGGACCGTTGACCGCGGCGATCACCGGCTGCGGCAGCGAGATCATCTTCGGCACGAGGGACGCGATGAATTCCTGGGTTCGCATGCCCGAAGCGGCGCCGGTGCGGTCTCGTGCGGTCGGTCCGACCGCGGGCTCGGACAGGTCCAGGCCGGAGCAGAAGCCGCGGCCCGCGCCCGTGAGGATCACGACGCGGCACCGTGAGTCGCCGGCCAGCTCGTCGAGCGCGTCGTGCAGAGCCGACACCATTCCGGTGCTCAGCGCGTTGAGCCGGTCGGGGTTGTTGAGCGTGACGACGGCCAGGCCTGACCTCGGCCGTTCGAACAGGACTGGAAGGGGCACAGCAGTAATCTAGGCGGTTCGGGTCCCCGTCATTCGGTCGACACGTTGAGGCGCCTCGACGTAGGCTGAATGCACAGGGGCGGAACATGTGTAGCGCACAGAGGCCGGCCCGTACGGCGTCCACTTGAGGAGGGGACGATGCCGTCCACTCTGCAGCAACAACCCGTTCGCAGGTCGGAGTTCTCGACGACGGACCAGGGTGAGGCCGTCGAGTTCGTCAGTTCGATGTACGCCGAGCACCGTCCGTGGTTTTCCGGGAGCACCGGCGGCTTCGAGTACACGGCGAGCACGGCCGACACCGATGCGATGGGCCTGGATTCTGTCCGGTGTTCGATGACCTATCGCGCTGAGGCCGAGCCGACAGACCAGGTCGTGGCGCTGGTGGCGCGCAGCGGTGTAGTCGGGGCGTGGTGCGGGGGCGGCGAGGTGCGCGCGTCGGCGGGCGACGGCCTGTTGTACCCGATCGGTGCCCCGTTCTGGACCGAGATCACCGGTAACGCATGTGTGACGACGGTGCGTCTGCCGCTGGACCGGGTCGCCGAATCGGCCGCGGCCGCCGTCGACGGTGACCCCGCGGAAGTGCGGTTTCCGTCCATGGTTCCGATCTCGCCGGGCCTGGCACGGATGTGGCGGTCCGCGATCGAGCTGGCCGGTGCCGAGTTGATGGCGTCCGAGGCTGCCACGGCCGGCCCGCTCGTCGCCGAACAGCTGGCGGAGATGATCATCGCGGCGCTGCTTGCTGCCTTCCCCAACACGACGATGGCGCTGCACTACGTGCCCGGCGGCGGGACGGCCGGCCCGGCGGCGGTGCGGCGGGCGGTGGCGTTCATCGACGCCAACGCGGACCGGCCGATCGAGCTTGCCGACATCGCGGCCGCGGCGGGCGTCAGCCCCCGTGCGCTGCAGTCGGGGTTCGTGCGGCAGCGCGACAGCACACTGATGGGTTATCTGCGGCAAGTCCGGTTGGAACGCGCGCGCCGCGATCTGCAGGCGGGCAGTCGCGGTCTCGGCGACCGTGCCGGGGAGATCGGCCGGCGGTGGGGCTTTGCGGCACCGACTCGGTTCGCGACGGAGTACGTGAGCCGGTACGGCGAATCGCCCGGCGCCACCCTGGGTGGCTAACCGACGCAGGTTGTCGGACCCCCGCACCAGAATCGCAAGTATGTTCGAGCGGTTGTGTTCGGCCCGTGCCGATTCGGGGATCGTCGCGCCCGAGGAGGTCAGGGATCTGGATCCGGACCGGCTTGGGGTTGATCGCCGAGAACCGGCGGTTGGAGTCGGCCTTGGTGGCGCGGTGCCTGGCGGCGGTCGACGTGCTGTTGCGGTATCGGCTCGTGCCCGAGGACGCGGACCCCGAGCGGCAGTACGGCTTCGTCGACGGGGTGGAGCAGACCTGCGCCGGGGTGTCGGCGATGACATCCCGTGACAGGTGCCCGTCGAGTGGGCGCCGCATGACCTTGCCGTTGACGCGGCGCGGCTACCGGGGCGGCTTTGATCGGGGCCAGGGGCAAGCACCGGGCCGTTCACGTATGCCACACTTTGCCGGTGCCTGTCTTGCACATCGAACATGAGATCGCCGACCTCGGCACGTGGCTGCGGGACTTCGCCGGCCGTGCGCCGGCGCGGGAGCAGGCTGGCATCACCGAGGTACACGTCCTTCAAGCCGAGGACGATCCGCAGCACATCGTGGAACTTCTCTACTTCGACACAGCCGACGCCGCAAACAATTACCGGACGTTCCTGCGCGAGCAGGTGTGGTCATCGTCGTCGCCGGGGCTGGCTGGCAATCCGAGCGCGATCGTCCTTGAAGAACTCGAAACTGCTGAGGATGCCGCCGCTGCGGTGTTGCGATCGACCGCCGCCGCCGAGCGATCCGCTCGTGCTCTTGAAGAAAAGAATCGGATCGTTGCCAAGCTAACCAGGGCCATTGAGCGGGCGCCGTGGCGCATCGAATACCGATCCGGATCCACGTACGAACTCTGGAATGACAGCGCCACCCCGAAGTTCTACGTGCGGATTACGGGCGAGGGTGTGCTACGCCCGAGGACCGTGCCGCGGATTGACAGCCACAGCTCGACAAGCTTCCACGGGCTCGACGCCATGGATGTCGGTACCCATGTCGACATTACCTGGCACCGACGAGAAGACCAGTCGGACAGGCCTCGTCGCTGGACCGGGAATAAGCTGCCTAAGCCATGAACCCCACCGGGTCGGCTGGGTCGTTGGAAACGGTGGCTGCGATGTTCCAACGCCCGCACCACCCGATCGCGGTCATCCCACGGCATCCCGTCGGCCCGGCCAGGGCGTTGCGGGCACGGTTACGGATGAACAATCGGCGGCCACCCACGGGTTAAAAGGTTCTTCGACGGTCTGATGCCATCATCGGCTCAAAACCTTTGGCGGGTGGCGCGATCGCCAACTGGCCGACGGCGCGGTGATCCTATGGACGATACCGCCCCAAAGCGGCCCGAAACACGGCCTGGGCTGTGATGATTACCCATGGCCAGGATGTTGTTGCTCGCCGTCGCGGTGCCGCGCGATGCGTAATGCGCCATGTGGACGTGGCGGACAGCGATCTGTTTCAAGACGCGAAGTCCTCAAAAATGCTTTTGCCGCACCGGTTCTACTGAGCCTAGGGTCGCTGGCTGCGACACTCCACGGGCAGAGGGCATCAGCCGCCGACATTAGGCTGATCGATTTTGCAGAGCGGAGGATCCCGCCGGATCAGATCAAATCGGCAGGCTATGGAGGGGTAGTGGTCTATGTGTCCGAGTCGCGCCCGGGCGCGAACTTCGACGCCAAGCCCATCACCCGCGAGTATGCGGATGCGCTGCGCGAAGCGGGCCTTGAACTCGTCAGCAACTACCAGTACGGCAAGCCCGGTTGGTCTGCGCCGTCGGATTACACCCGCGGGTACGACGGCGGCGCGGCAGACGCTCAGACAGCGCTGGGGCTGCACGCTGCAGCCGGGGGCGGGGATTCGGCGCCGATCTTCTTCAGTATCGATGAGGATATCGACCTCGACACCTGGAAGAGCGTTGCTGTCGAGTGGTTTCAAGGAATCAACTCGGTACTGGGCGTGGACCGCACCGGCATCTATGGGCATTCCCGGGCGTGTGCGTGGGCGATCGACGGCGGCGTAATCGGGCGCTCAACGACTGCAGGGCACCGGTGGGCATGGCAGACGAAGTCGTGGTCTCACGATCAGCGCGAGCCCATGGCGGTGCTTTATCAGGAGGTGGTCAACAGCCCGTCGAGCCCGGGTCCCCTCCTGGGCGGTATACACGTGGATGTGGACGAGGTCCTTGCGACCGATTTCGGGCAGTGGGATTTTGATCGATGATCGCTCGGGTGCGAGCCTGACACCACCGTGCCGGGGTCGCATGAGCGACGACAGTGGACTACCCGACACCCCCGCCACAGCCACGAAGGGCTACCCACGAACGCAATCCACAGCAGCAACCGAATACCGGGCCCGGTGGATATTGTTGCTCGCCGTCGCGGTGGTCGCCGCTGCTGCATGCACGCGACACACACCGGGACCACCACCGCCGACAACGGTTGCCCCGCCGACAGTGCAACTCCAACCAGGACCGCATGCCCCGCTGGCCGACGTCGACCTCCCAGCCGGTGCGGTTTTCGAAGGCAACAGCTCCGATGAGGAACGCTGGCGCTACGGCGCGCCCTATGACGACCGTTCCTGAGGAAGCAGTTCGCCACCGGGCGCAAGTACGACACCCACGGTGCGACGTGGTGGCGCGACTTGCCGCCGTGCTACAACGACAAATATGAAAGCCCACCGGGGGGTTGGGTGATGGAGGATTCCACACTTTGGTTGTGGACGGATGGCCGCGTCTCGCTCTCCGTTGAGGTTTTCCGTCCGAGCAGCAAAACCACTCCAGACGAAATCGTGATCGATTACATGCGCTGGGACAACTCTTCTTATGTGTGCAATCGCGAGGCCCACAAGGCACATGGGCCGCCGGCCGGGCCGGGCTTGTACCGCCCGGTCACAATCTCCCAGACCCGCACGGACCGATTCTGGCGGTGCTGGCCGGACGCAGCCGGGCCCGGCTGGCGCATGAGCGGTGTGCAGCGGCCGCCAGAGCCCGGCGAACCGCCGTCCTGACCACCGCCCTCAGCGGTTGACGAACTGCACGACCGCCTCGCTGAACGCGTCGTTGTCGTCGCCCGCCGCGGTGTGGCCCGCATCGGAGAGTTCCACGAACTCGGCGTGGGGCACCTTGGCGAGGAAATCGTTCACACCGTCGACGCTGACCACGTCGGAGAGCTTCCCGCGGATCAGCAGGATCGGGATCCGCAGGTTTATCGCGGCCTGCTCGAGGTCGTCGATGAAGTCGAACGGGTCGTGCTCCTCCGGCATGTTCAGAAACGCCGGATCCCAATGCCAATACCAGCGGCCGTCGCGCAGGCGAAGGTTCTTCTTCAGCCCATCCGGGTTTCGCCGGCCTTTCCGGTGCGGCAGGTACGCCGAGATGGCGTCGGCGGCCTGCTCGAGGGATTCGAACCCGTGCACGTGGTTGAACATGAAGTCGCGGATTCGCGCCCCTCCGGTCCTCTCGAACCGCGGCACCACGTCGACGAGCACCAGCTTGGTCACCTTCTCCGGGCCGGCCGCGTCGGCGACCAGGATCCCGGTCAGCCCGCCCAGGCTGGCACCGATCAGCACCACCGGACGGTCAATCGCTTCCAGCACGCGCATCACGTCGCCGCACAGCGCCTCCAGCGAATAGTCGGCCCGCGGCGCGCGGTCACTGTCGCCGTGCCCTCGGCTGTCCAGCGCCACCACGTGAAAGCCCTGGTCGGCGAGGATCTGGCCGGTGTTCTTCCACGAGAACCTGTTCTGGCCGCCGCCGTGCAACATCAGGATCGTCGGCCGCTCGGCCGCCGACGCGGCGCTCCGGTTCCATTCCTCGGCGACGAGCGCGAGGTCATCGACACCGCTGAACTCGACGGTCCTTGATGCGCTGCTCAACGTGACGATCCTTCCGGCCGTTCCCCGACTCACGTTAACTCACGTGAGATTGGCATTTTCACTGTGTGGTCGGCGTCATACAATCTGCGCTCGTGCCGCCCCGCACCCGCGTCGCCGCCGATGAGCGCGCCAGCATCATCGACGCCGCATATGCCTGCCTGGCCTCGCCGCATCCCGGGCCGGTGTCGGTTGCCGCGATCCTCGAGGCCGCCGGCATGTCCACCCGCGCGTTCTACCGGCACTTCCAGTCCAAGGACGAGTTGTTCCTGGCGATGCTGAGGCGAGACGCGGATGCCGTGACCCGCCGGCTGCGGCGCATCGCCGACGAAACCGCGGGCGGGCCCACGGCCGAACTCACCGCATGGATTAGCTACTTCCTGAGCCTGGCCTACGACCCGCGCCGGCGGGCTCATGTGATCGTCCTCGACTCCGACGAGGTGCGGGTGGCCAAGGGTTACCGCGAGGCGAGCGAGGAACTGCGGGCCCACCGCGAAGAAATCCTGGCCGACATCCTGCGCCGGGGCCGCGGCGATGGATCCTTCCCGCTGGCCAGGCCGGAGGTGGACGCCGCCGCCATCCACGCCGTCCTCGACCGGGCCTTCGCCGCGCCGCTGCTCGGCCTCGGACCCGGCCACCAGCAGTTGGTGGGCTACGTCGTCGACTTCGCCCTGCGCGCGTTGGGGTCTGCAAACCCCCGGTGATGAGTTTCGGCGGCCCTGCCGGTCATTCCAAAGGACCGGAGGACCCGTCGAAAGGAAGCAAGCATGCCGTCCATCACGCCGTCGCTGTGGTTCGACAACGACCTCGAGGAGGCCGCCCGGTTTTACACCTCGATCTTCCCGAACTCGTCGATCGAGAGCATCAACCGGCAGGCCGGCGCGGAAACGCCGGGGGAGGAGGTGTCGGGCACGTTCGTCCTCGACGGCACGCGTTTCGTCGATACTACCGTATAGGTCGGGTATATAATGGGGTATCAGCAACACACCCGCTACCCAGCCCAGACGGGCCGCCATCTACACGCGCATAAGCAAAGACCGCAACGGCGAAAGCCTCGGCGTCAGCCGCCAGGAAAAGGACTGCCGCAAGCTGGCCGACCTGTTGGGCGTCAAGGTCGTAGCGGCGTACACCGACAACGACATCAGCGCCTTCAGCGCCAAGCGCCGACCCGGCTTCGAGGACATGCTGGGCGCCATCGAGAACCGCCGGGTAGACATGGTGATCTGCTGGCACACTGACCGGCTCTACCGGTCGCTGCCGGACATGGTGCGGCTGCTGGAGGCCGCCAAGGGGCTGCAGATCCGTACCGTCCAGGGTGGTGACATCGACCTGTCGACCGCCAGCGGCAAGATGGTCGCCACCATCCTCGGCGGCGAGAGCGAGCACCACAGCGAGCGCCGGATGCGCGCGTTCATCCAGCAGGCGGAGAAGGGCACATGGCAGACGACCAATCGACCCTTCGGGTACACGATCAAGGGCCAGCCGCAGGAGCCGGAGGCGACGGCACTGCGCGACGCGGTGCGCGATGTGTTGGAGGGAACGTCGATCCAAGCCATCGCACGGCGCTGGAACGCCGCCCGGCTCACCACGACCCGGGGCGTGGCGTGGCGCGCTCCCCGGGTGCGGCGGGTGCTGGTCAACCCTCGATACGCCGGGCTCAAGGTCCACCGGGGCAAGGTGGTCGAGAGGGAGGTGGACGGTAAGCGCGAGCGAGTCAAGGGCGACTGGACGGCGCTGATCGACGAGGACACCCACGACCGGCTGGTCGGCTACCTGGGTGACCCGGCGCGGGTCAGCACCACCAGCTGGGAGCGCCGGTTCCCCGGCGCGGGGATCTACCGCTGCGGAGTCTGCGGTGGCCCGATGAAATCGCACCAGTCGGGTGGGCCCAGCCAGCGCCGCTCCTACATGTGCAGGCTCAAGGGGCATGTGCTGCGCAACGCCGAGCACCTGGACGACCACGTCGCCAACGCCATCCTGGAGCGGCTGAGCCGGCCGGACGCAGCCCTGGTGATCGCGCAGGGCGGCGACGACGTCGGCGAGTTGCAGGACGCGCGCGCCGGAGTGGTCGCCAAGCTGGACCAGCTGGTGGAGCTGCTGGACGACGGCACGCTGGACGGCCCCAAGGCGCGGGAGAAGGCGGCGCAGTACAAGACCCGGATCGCGGAGATCGACGGCAGGCTGAGCGCCGCGACCCGGGTGAGTCCCGCAGCCGCGATGCTGGCCAGCGGTGAGGACCTGAGGGCACTGTGGGAGCAGATGGACGCAACGCTGCGCAGTCAGGTCATCGACGAGCTGGTGGTGGTGCGTGTGCTACCGGCGCGACGCGGACGCGGCTTCGATCCCGCGAGCGTCGACATCGCGTGGAGAAGGCCAGAGAACGCTAGGCCAGCGGCACAGACAGCGCCATCGCGCGCTGGGCCACTTCCTGCCGCCATTCGCGGTAGTGCGCCGGGCACAGCCTGTGACCGCGCACCAACTCGTCACAACCCTCGGCCCCGCATCGCGCCAGGTTCTTCGCGTACCACGCGGTGTTGTTGCGGAGGGCATCCGCCTTGTTGTCCTTGCTGGAACCCCAGTAGAGATTGTCGAGCATGTTGTTCCTCGGGCGATCGTCCCAGTGGCACCCCTCGAGCCCCGGAGGTCTAGGACCGATGAAAACCTCTAAACAGAGCTGGTGGACCCTGCGCTTGCGATCGGGCATCTCCACCCGGAGGTACCCGCGCCCGTTGTCGTTGGGCGGCAGCAGCTTGCCCTCGGGGTCTCTGACCTGCCCGAAGCTGGACACCCAGTAGCCCTTGTAATTCGGGTGCTCCGCCCACGTCTCCACGTTGCCGCTGGTGCAGCCCTCCAGGATGTGGCGGAGGCAGTCATCGCAGAACCGGCTGCTGACGGTGCCGGGGGTCGGGCTGGTGCACCCTACGCATCCCCACAGCGGCAGTTGATCCACGCCTTGAATTTTACGGGCGGTTCTGCGCTCGCGCGCTGAAGCGCTGATCTGTGCGTTTCGAGGGCAGGGTAGGGGGTGGGCTTTTCTTAGCGCGTCACACGGGGGGTGGTGCCGGCATCCTGGTTTGCCTTTTTTTGGCGCCGATGCCTTTGATGGGCACCCCGGGGGCCAGTCGAACGTCATACATGGCGAGACGATGTGGTTAAGCGATTAGGAGGGCTTCGTCCCTTGTCTGAATACGAACACATTCTTGACGCCATCGCGCACGCGGAGGCGGAACGCGCTGTCAAACAGATTGAAGCGGACCAGGCGACCGAACAGCGGGACCACCGGATACGCGATGCCGTCGGCCAAGACGTCGATAAGGTTTTGGTAGCCGAGGCCGCCAACATATCGGTGGAGCAGGTCGAGGAGATCTGCAACCCCGGCTGACGCAGCCGGGTGTGTGAGCCGGGCTTAGCGCCCTGCAGAGCGGCCAAAACGCGCCTCTCGCTTTGCACCACCCCGCGGGGGCAGGTGCGCACAGCGGCATCGCCGAGGCGGCCGCGGCGCGCCGCGGCCGGGCCTTCGCGGGGGATTGGGCGCGCCAACCCCCAGGCTCCAATTATGCTGTGCCGCAGGGAGATTGGGTTGCGAGTGGGTTGCGAGCGAACGTTCGCGAAGGTAGTATTGCCTGGTAGACATGGCAATCGGCCAAGCCACAGCAAAAGGAGATCCAGATGAGCACCACCACCACAGCACCGGCCGGCAAGGGGGTAAAAGCCTTGACCTGAAATGCAAACCGGCCGGACCGGCGGCCATGACCGGGCAGATCTCATGGCCACCACTGGGCAGTTCTCATGACCGCCTCCGGGCAATTCCCAATGGCCCTTGACACTCCTTGGCTTCACGCAGCCGCCGATACCAACCCAGCCGCGTAGCAACTGCCCGGCCTAGTACCGATCCAGCCCGCGCAAAGGCGCTGTGCTAGTTCGTTGGCTTCCCGTCGTGCCCAACGGCAGCTGCAGCTAGCTGAAGCTGGCAGTTTATGAGAATGTGATAATCTTTTGAGATATTGCTAAGAGGAATGTGAGAAGCTCCTTACGCTTGCGTAACAACCTCGCCGATATGACGTTCGATGAAGACCACGTCGCAAACTCTGAGGCGCTCGACAACCCGCTGGCCCGCAAACCCTACCTCGGCACTCGCCAGCTCATCGGGGATGCCGGTGAGGGGCTACACCAGCTTCAAGTCCAAGTGTTAAACTGGCCGCAATTCGACACAGCAAAGCACACTTAATAATTTGAGAAACGATGTCAAATGACCAGCAAGTGCCCGAATGTTTGCCGGGCGTGCGCAATAGACTGCATCATCGAAAAAGCGCATTTGAGTGCGAGCCGCGGTGGTAGCGTCTCGGCGTGTCGAAGACATCGAGACCCTGAAAGGACACCCTAAAAGGCTAAAAGGCTAGAAATTGAAGGACAAGAATAATGCTCAAGAAACGGGTGGTCGCCGCAAGCGGGGAAGTGGTCACTATGGTGGGGCCCTCGACGGTTGGGAAAGTCATCGATGATCATTCGCCTGGGTCGGCTCCCGCGGAGTCGCCGCCGCCAACCGCACCTCGGGATGCATCGACCGGGCCGCTGCCTGCAGCCTGCACGGGCCGGGGGGTGCTCGACGGCGCGTTCGCGGTGCTGGAGGCGCTCGCCGACGCCGACGGCGGCCTGGGGTTGACCGCGCTGGCGGGCGCCAGCGGGTTGGCGAAAACGTCGGCGTATCGGCTCGCCGAACAACTCGTCGCCCTGGGCGCGGTGCAGCGCGTGCACCACCGCTACTACATCGGGGCACGGATCGGGCGCATCGGGCAGCGCTGGCAGCCCGACCCGGTGCTGCGGCGGGCCGCGCGGGCGCCGGTGCACACCTTGGCCGTGCACTCGCGCGCCACGGCGTCGCTGCGGATCCTGCAGGAGGACCGACTTCAGGTGATCTGCACCACCGCGCCGCACGGCCACGCCTACCTGCCCCACCCGGCAGACCGGGAATCGACCGCCCGCACCGCCACCGGACGCGTCCTCTACGCCGCCAAATTGAGGACTGACGGTGCGCTTCCGGGCGTCTGGACACCGCGCGAATGGCGACAGCTCCACGAGTGCCTCCGCGACGCGCACGCCACCGTGGTCGACCATCAGGAAGCTTTCCCCGGCATCTGTTGCGTGTCGGCCCCGGTGTGGTGGCCCAACGGCGCCTGTGCCGGCGCGGTGACCGCCCTGCTTGAGGCGGCCAAGCCACCCCCGAATCTGGGCGACCTCGTGGCGTGCGCAGCGCGCAGCATCGGCGCGGGCTTGCGGTAAGCATCCCCGGTGGCCATGCGGTCACGCCCACCGCGGCGGCCGGTGTGCGATCCGAAAGAGTCCGGCGCCGAGAACAGCTTGCCGGCGACACGACCGGCAATACCTGTCCTCACCGACAGGGCGCTCGTGCGGCGGTGGTGGTGCCAACCCCGCAGAACCCGGCTCGTTCTCACCCCGTCCCGTGACCCTGTCTAACACCGGTCCACTGGCCGGACCGCACACTTGCCTTGCCTGCGCTGCGGGTATGCAATTCGAGCAACCTATGCTGGGGTATGGATGGCGGTGGTGATGAAGGCTTCAAGCACCGGGTTGACGTCACCATGAGCCGATCGGAGCACCTCATTGACTGACCTTCCGCCCAATGACCCCAACACACCTGCACCTGCTGGTGGGGCCGCGCCGACCATTACCGCCACGGCCGGCTGCGTCGTCATCACCGGCGCGGGGTTCCTCCCCCATCACGACGTCACCATCTGCGTCACCTACACCGCAGAGGACATCAGCGACTACCTCACCTACACGACGGGCCCCCGCGGCGACCTCTACGCCGAGCTGCCCACCAGCCCCGCTACCGGCGCGCTGCACATCACCGCCACCGATCACCGCCCCCACCCCGACGGCGCATCCGGGCTGCTGTGGAGCAACACCCAGACCATCTAGCCGGCTAAGCCCTAGGCCAGCCACCGACGAGCCGACGACGCCCAGCAAACCCAGACGGGGACGGGCCTCCCGCCACGGTGGTCCGACCGCGTGGCGTGAATTGGTTCCAGGACTGAGTTAATTCCGGGAAATCTATTTCAGCTGGCCGGATTCCGGTCCGCTGAGCGGACCGCGCTCTTGCCTCACCACACCGAGTCGATGCGCAATGGATCTCGCAAGGTCGCGCCGGTAACACCGGCCCTGCCGACAAATCAAAGCTCGACGCACACACCGAAAAGTTAAAGATGTCAACACCACAACAGGTGTCCACCGCGGTACTCCAGGCTGTCAGCACCACCAACTCGCCAAACCAATACCATCTGCACACAGCCACGGCGACGGCGTGCAAATCAGCTATTACCCCACGGGCGCCGGGCCACTCACAAAAGATGGCCCGATCATCCTGGCGTATCAAGACGCACACCGAACAAAGATATTTCGTGGAAAGCAGGCCCAGGTCGTCCCCGTCGCCAATCTCGCCACAGGCTGAAGCAACCACGGCGAGACCGACGGGAGCGTGACATGCTGCAGGGAATCGCTCGACTCGCCATCGGTGCACCGCGGCGCATCATCGCCGGCGCGTTGCTGGTCATGGTCGGCACCGCGATCTTCGGCATCCCGGTCACCAAGAGTCTGTCGGCCGGCGGCGTGTTTGATCCGACGTCAGAGTCATGGCACGCCGCAAAGCTGCTGTCGGACAAGTTCGATCAGGGCGACATGGCGATGATCATCAGCGTCACATCGAACGGCGGCGTCGAGAGCCCCGCGGCCCGCGCGGTCGGCACCGACATCGTTCGGCGGCTGCAGACCTCCCCGAACATCGGCCAGGTGACGTCCGCATGGACCACCCCATCCGCACCGTCGCTGATCGGCGAAGACCGCAGGACCGGCCTGATCGTGGCCGGCATCTCCGGCAGCGACAACGATGTGCCGAAGTACGCCAGACAACTGGCTGACGAACTCGTGCATGACCGCGACGGCGTCACCGTGCGCGCCGGCGGCGAGGCGACGATCTACTGGCAGATCGAAGCCCAGACGGAGAAGGACCTGCTGCTAATGGAATCGATCGCGATGCCATTAAGCTTCGTGGTGCTGGTATGGGTTTTCGGCGGTCTCGTCGCGGCGGCGCTGCCGATGGCCGTTGGCGGCTTCGCGATCCTCGGGTCGATGGCGGCGCTGCACACGGTCTCGCTCTTCACCAACGTGTCGATCTTCGCGCTGAACCTGACCGTGGCAATGGGGCTTGCGCTGGCGATCGACTACACGTTGCTGATCCTCAGCAGGTTCCGCGACGAGTTGGCCGAAGGCGCCGACCGCGACGAGGCGTTGATCCGCACGATGGCGACCGCGGGCCGCACCGTGCTGTTTTCGGCGATGACGGTCGCGCTGTCCATGGTCACGATGGTGCTGTTCCCACAGTACTTCCTGAGGTCGTTCGCATACGCCGGCGTGGCCGTGGTCGCGTTCGTGGCAGCCGCGGCCGTGGTGGTGACGCCCGCGGCGATCGCGCTGCTCGGCGAGCGGCTGGACTCGCTGGATGTTCGGCGGCTGCTGCGCCGCGTTCTCGGCCGCCCGCAGCCGCGGCGCAAGCCGGTCGAGCAGTCGTTCTGGTACCGCTCGACCAGGTTCGTCATGCGCCGTGCCGTGCCGATCGGGGCTGCGATCATCGCCCTGCTGCTCGTGCTCGGAGCGCCGTTCCTCGGAGTCAGGTGGGGCTTTTTCGACGACCGGATGCTGCCCTCCTCGGCGTCCGCGCGCCAGGTCGGCGATGAGCTGCGCAACGACTTCGCCGTCAACCCGTGGACCAACATCACCGTGGTGATGCCGCACGCGGACGGGGTGAGCGTCGCCGACCTCAGCCGCTATGCCGCCGAGCTCTCGAAAGTGCCTGCCGTGTCGTTGGCGTCCTCACCCGGCGGCACCTTCGTCGACGGTGGCCTGGCCGGGCCGCCGTCAGCACCGACCGGCATCAAGGACGGCAGCGCGTTCTTGACGGTCGGCAGCTCCGCGCCGCTGTTCTCGGACGCGTCGGCGAGCCAGCTCGACCAGCTGCACGCCGTCGCCACACCGGCCGACAAGACCGTCCAGCTGTGGGGCGTCGCACAGAGCAATCACGACAGCGTGCACGCCATCACCAGTCGTCTGCCCCTCGTGCTCGGGATCATCGCCGGCATCACCCTGGTGCTGATGTTCCTGCTGACCGGCAGCGTGGTGTTGCCGGTCAAGGCCGTGCTGCTCAACATCTTGTCGCTGACGGCCGCATTCGGTGCGATGGTGTGGGTCTTTCAGGAGGGGCATCTCGGTGCGCTCGGCTCATCGGTAACCGGCACGCTGGAGGTGGACATGCCGATGTTGTTATTCTGCATCGCTTTCGGGCTGTCGATGGACTACGAAGTGTTCCTGATCTCGCGGATCCGTGAATACTGGCTCGAATCGGACCGCACACCGGCCGCCAACAACGAGAGCGTCGCCCTGGGCGTCGCCCACACCGGCCGGGTGATCACCGCGGCCGCACTGCTGATGTCGATATCGTTCGCCGCGTTGATGGCCGCGCAGGTGTCCAACATGCGGATGTTCGGCCTCGGGCTGACGGTGGCGGTGCTGGTCGACGCGACCCTGGTGCGGATGCTGCTGGTGCCTGCGTTCATGCGTGTCCTCGGCCGCGTGAACTGGTGGGCACCCAGACCGTTGGCCCGACTGCATAATCGGTACGGCCTGAGCGAGACCGCAGGGCATCGCACACCCGATGCTCAGACACTGCGCGAGCCCGCGTCGCGGTGAACGCGCATCGCGCGGCCTGCCCGCCACCCCGGCCGGCCGACACGATCACGCCGATGGTCGGCAACCAGCGACCACGCCGTTGCGTCAGAACGCAATTCGCCCATGTGGATGGCGGCCGACGGTGTTGCTCATGCCGAGATCGCGCGCCGGTTCTCGATCTCGCGTCAGACGGTGACCAATTGGCGGGCCCGCTACGAATCCGGTGGTGTGGCGGGATTGTTCGACGAGGATCGATCAGGCCGGCCCCGCAACTTGGACCGAGATCAGCTGATCGCGGTCACGTTGGCGCCGCCGCCGCGCAAGTACGTTGTCACGCATTGGAGTTCACGGCTGCTGGCGACCCATTTAGGTGTCGGTTATGGCACGGTGGCTCGGGTGTGGCGGGAGCACGGGATCCAGCCCTGGCGTGCTGAGACGTTCAAATTCTCCACCGATCCCGAGCTGGTCGCCAAGGTCACCGACATCGTCGGGCTCTATCTGGATCCCCCCGAAAACGCGATCGTTCTGTGCGTCGACAAAGAATCGCAGATCCAGGCCATGGATCGCACTGCGCCGATGCTGCCGATACAGATCGGGATGCCTGAGCGGCACACCCACGACTACATCCGCAACGGCACCACCACGTTGTTCGCCGCCCTGGACAGTCACCGCGAATCCGCGTGGCTGTTCGGTGCGGCATACGCCATTCGGCAACATATGGGCTCCGTGCGGTTCAAGATCTGGGACGCGGGCTACGAAGCGTCGGTGGCGGCGCTGCGAGATGCGATGGGCCAGGTGGAGTTTGACGCCGCCTGGGCCGAGAGCGCCGCCCTGTCCGCCGACGAGGCGATCGCCTATGCCCAGCGCGGCCGCGGCGAACGCAAACGACCCGCCAACGGCTAGGCCTCGCTCACCCCCGCCGAGCGCGACGTCGTCCGCCTGGTCAGTGAAGGAATGGCCAACAACGACATCGCCACAAGGCTTTTCGTCTCACCGCGCACCGTGCAATCCCACCTCACGCACGTCTACACCAAACTCGGGCTCAGCTCGCGCGTGCAGCTCGTTCAAGAAGCAGCGTGCCGCGGCTCAACCGAGGCCACCGCGTGCGGCGATAGAGATGGGGGCACGACTCCGGCACCGGTACGTCACGTTAGACGCAGAGACGTGCGCAGCAGCTTCCCGGGGCAATGATGCCGCGCGCGATCGTGGTCGGCGCCGGGCTTGCCGGGTTGGCCACCGGGTACCGGCTGCAGCAGCGAGGGTGGGGGGTCGTCGTACTGGAGGCCGAGAACCGGGTCGGCGGACGGGTGCTCGGGCTGCGCCGCGAGGGCCACGTGCTCGACGTCGGTCCCCACCCTGATCACCGACCGCTACACCGAGTACCTGAAGCTGGTCGACGAGCTGAGGCTGGCCGACCGGGTGGTGCACGGCTCGCCGCTGGTCGGGGTGGTGGCCGGTCGACCCGGCGAGTTGACGCTGCACGTGCTGCACACGAGTCGGCCGCTGCGCTCGTTCCTGGGCACCCGGCTGCTGTCGGCCCGGGCCAAGCTGCGGCTGGTCGGGCGTGGGTTGCGGCTGATCAAGCCGCTGCACCGGCTCAACCCGTACGAGCTGAGCAGCCACGTGCATTACGACACCGAGTCCATCCAGGACTAGCTGATGCGGGTGTTTGGACCCGAGCTGAACGAGTCGCTGCTGGCCGCGGTGGCCCGCGGCGTCACGCTGAGCACGCCCCGGGAGGCCTCGGTCCTCGAGTTCTTCGCCGGGGCGGTGGCCGCCAGCGGGCGGATGTGCAGCCTGGAGGGCGGGCTGGACGTGCTTCCCCGCGCGCTGGCCGACCGGCTGGACGTCCGGCTGGGCGCCCGAGTCACCGGCGTGCAGCGCGACGGTGCCGGAGTCCGCGTGCACCTCGGGTCGGGGCAGGTCGAGCACGCGGATGCGTGCGTGCTCACCACGTCGTTCGTTGAGGCCGTCGAGCTGTACCCGGCCTTGTCGACGACCTCGTGCGCGGCTCGGCATGGCTGCACTACAAAGCCTCTTGCGTGGGTCATGCTGGCAGGCGGAGGAGGCATGGCCGATACCAAGAAGACCGCCGCGATGCTGCTCGACGCCCTGGCCGCCCTGGACCCGTTGCAGCGGCGCGAGGTCGCCGCAATTCTGCGGACTGGTGCCGAGACGTTCGCCGGGGTGCCGGACGGTGAGCACACTGCTCACGCGCTCCGGATGCTGGCCCACATGCTCGACTCCGGTTGACCGGCGCTGACCCGCTACGTCCTGTCGGCTGGGCGGCCGGCCTCCCAATTCCGGTACCCACCGTGGTATCGGTCCGCACCGAAGAAGCGCTGATTGACGCGCCAGTTAATTAGGGCGTGATGAGTTGGCCACCTAGATCTGATGTTGTCGCGGATGTTGTTCGTCACGATCGCTTGTCGCGGGCAGCTGCATGACGCCCGGTAGCTTCCGCGGGATTGAGCGCGGCGACAATCACGTCGGCCAGGCGTTCCAGCGCAGCGGCGATGGCCCACAACGCGTCGGCCTGGGATCCCGAGTCTTGTGAAGCGGGGGGTTCAGCAGCCGCAGCCCACGAGTGGTTGGCCGGGATCGGGCGTTCCGCCTGTTCTGGCTGACCGGACGGCTCACCCCGTGGGCTGGCCTCTCGCGCGAGCCGGTCGGGTTGGTCGGTGGTGCTGATACGGGCTCTGCCACTTTCTTCCCATTGAAGCCAGTACCTAAGCGGACCAGCGCGGTAGGCCAGGGCCCGGTGGTCGCCACGGTGACCGTGTTCGAGCATGCATCCGTGCACCCAAGCCACTTCTTGTGCGCCGTCCAGCGCAGCCAGCGACCGCCAAAGTTCCTCATCGAGCAGGACCGTGGCGTGACAGCGATCGCCGATCACTGCGCCGCCCAGGAGCCGAACGTGATCGCGGCCCGCAGCTGGTATAAGTGCGTCATCGAGCCCCTCTTGATTGTGAGCCGCGGTTCGGATGCAGTATCCGCCGAGGGATCGCCGAAACGGTGGGTCCCGCCGGGTTCGGCTTTAAGGTCCGTTTCGAGAGACGCCCACCGTTCTCGGCGTATCCGGTGCGCTCGCCGTGCTGCTCGGATTCCTCGTATTGTGGAGCCTGCTCCAGACCGTCGTGATCATCGCACTCGTCGTCGGCGCGTGGTGGGTGATTCGCGGCGTGCTCGACATCGTCGAGGGTGCGTCGGGCGCGGCGGTGGATCGTGGCCTGAACATCGCACTCGGGGTGATCAGTGTCGTGGCCGGCGCCATCGTTCTGCTCCAACCGCAACTCTCACTCAAAGTCTTTGCGATCGTGCTCGGAGTGTGGATGGTGCTGTACGGTGTCATCCTCGTCATCTCTTCGATACTGCTCAAGCCGCAGCCGAAGCCAGTAGCTGCGCCCGGCAAACTGCCGTCCGCGCGCGATGCTATCCTGACGTGCGGACTTCCCCGCCGAAATCGACTCCGCCGATCGAGTTGTGATGCGGCGTGATCAGATCGGGGCGGCCGATGGCCTACGAAAGTTCGCCCAGAACCTGTCCTCGATCGCCGCGAGGATGACGATCTCGCGGTCGCGCGTCGCGTAGAACTGATACTTCGCACCGGTCCGGACTCCGCCGATCGTCGGCAGCGAGCTGAACGGTGTGCACGGCCCGCTGACAGTGCTCGCCACGTTGTTCGACCGGCTCGGTCGCTAAGAACCCGCCGCCACCATCAGCGAATTCGCCGCCACCCCCTTCACGCGGAGGGCCTACCCCGAGATCAACACCACGATGAGCCACCTGCGCGACGTTCTCGGCGAGAAGGTGTACGAATCCTTGGCCCGTGCCGGCGAAAAGATGACCAACGCCGCCATGGCGACATACGTGTTCGATCAGATCGACCGGGCCCGCGCGGACCTCCTGCGCGCGGACTGAAGCCATCGCCGCTGGACTAGATGCGCTCTCACTGTGGATAACCGAAACCGCCGTCATGTGCACACTGATTCAGCGGCGACGACTTCCCCGTCCTGCTGCCTTGTATCAAAAGAGAACTGATTGAGACAGCCTGTGCGGCAACCGCAAGCCGTGCCGTTCCGCCAGGTCGATGTGTACCTACGCCGACCTGTGCCGCGTGCAGGACGCCGGAACACAGCCGTCACGAAGGTCAGAAGGGTACTCAGAGTCTGTTCATTTCGCGTGCCATGAGGGCCGCCTCGAGGTAAATGAAGCGCTGCGGGTGGTGTCGTCGCGCGGGGGGCCGGTGCAACGCGGCGCCGACACCTCGGATCGCGTCGATCAAGCGGCGGGTGATCGTCGTGGGCCGCAACGGCACGGCCGCCGCCGTGCTGAGCATGACCTCCTGCTCGGTGACGAGAACGGGGGCCTGAGACAACTCGTCCTGCGCCAGGGTCGGCTCAGCGTGTTGGTTGACATCCGGCGTTGTCGCGGATGTCTTTGGTGATTGCGACATCTCGTCTCCTCGCCATGTGGGGCTGTGGATGCACGAAACGTCGCGCCGACCACGCTTGTTTTCTCGCTCGGTAAACTGTCGCTGGAATTCGCGTTCAAGATGACCCATATGGAACCGTTCTGGCGTCACACCTGTAAGGCGCTCATCGGGTGATTCTTCTGGCATTGGTTCGCTCCTTCCGTCGGTTCTCGTCTGCGCGTTTTGCGAGGCGGTATGGGCGCGTCTCCATTCGCTTGGTGGCGGTGTCGCGCGGCGCACCTGCGACGATCGCTGAGGACCATTGCGCGTCGAGTTGGGTGGTGTGGGCAAGGGCGCGGTCCGCTCAGCGGACCGGAATCCGGCCAGCTGAAATAGATTTCCCGGAATTAACTCAGTCCTGGAACCAATTCACGCCACGCGGTCGGACCACCGTGGCGGGAGGCCCGTCCCCGGCGAAGGCGGTGGTAGCACATGACTGCTCCAACCATGTTTCATCGACTGGCAGCGGAGATGATCGGCACATTCTGGTTGGTGTTTGGCGGCTGCGGCAGCGCGGTGTTCGCCGCAAAGTTCCTCTCCGGCGGTTTTTCGGTAGGGATCGGTTTTCTCGGGGTGGCCACCGCCTTCGGTCTGACCGTGCTCACCGGTGTCTAACGAGAACCTCACACACAACGGCGGCATACACGGGGGCCGGGTCCGGGGGTGCCGGGGCACCGCCGCCGAGTGTCCTTACAGGCTGGCAGGCGGGCTGGTTGTCCGGGGGTGGCCTGGTAAGGGGACCGAACCTGTTCTGACCTGCACAGATCGTGTTGCCAACCCGGGCCGCTGCACGCTCACGGCGGCAGCCGCTGGCCAGCTCGGGCACGCTCAGCGCGACCGTGGGCGCAGTCCCGATCTGCGAGATGGCGGGCTGCGCCCACGGGGCCGATGGCGGCAGGTTCTGCCGCTACCACGACCTTCAGATCAGCTGGGCCCCGCCACCACCTCCTCCGCCGCCGCCTGAGGCTCAGGCGACCTGGGCGCTGGTGGTCTACGAGCAGAGCGGCGGGTCCATTGCCCACGACCCCGACCGCGACCGCTATCCGACCAGGGGCACTGCCGAGGCGGAGGCTGAGAAGCGGGGCTTGGATCGCCGCGATTACGAGGTCGTGAACTTGTCCAAGAAGCCGGACCGGAGGCGATCGACATTGCTCGATGCGATGGCCTCCCTCACCGGCGTCGAGCTGGAAGCCGAGGACACTGAGCCCGAAGGTGACGACTGCGAGGAGGACGACACCGAGGAGGAGGACGACACCGAGGACGACGACACCGACTCGGAAGCGGACATCCACAACGATGTCGACAGGAGCACACCTTGAGCACGCCCAACGACCCCGATCCCGACCCCGAGGACATCCTGAGCCAGCTCGTCGAGGTGGGCGATTCGTCCGCAGTTGCGAGCCGGCTGATCAGTGCGGTGTGGCGGTTTCATCGACGATCCCAGCGCCGCCGACGCCGACGCTCTCCGCCGTCTCTTCGACGAAATCGACGAGGACATGCCCAGCGTCTGCCTGGCGCTGAGCGCTGAGGCTGTCCGCATGGCCCAGAAGTTGTGGGGCGAGGACGCTGGGTACGTGTTGGCCCGGAGAGCCGCGACTCAGCTCGACCTAGCCAAGGCTAACCGGCGCAAGCTGGGCGAGGAGCCTTGAGCTGAACGAACACGAGGGGCATGAGCATGGTTAAGCCGAAGCGTATCTGCGCGACTGCGACCGGATGACCCGATGATCGCGACGAGGCAGCAGAAGAGGTCGAGCGATGGCTGACGGTCGGCAACGGCAAACAGGTGACATCCTGTCTTGATGACTACCGCGACGCCGACGCCCTGGACCGGATCTTCGTCCGGGCCTACCAGCTGTCCGAGGGCAACGTCGACGTCCGCAAGCTGGTCGCGTCAGCGCGCCAGCAGCTGAGCACCCTGCGCGGTTTCAAGCGCAGCACGGACACCGACGTCGACCGCAAGATGGACGAGTTGCGCAGGGAAGCCGGCCTCGGGCCTATCGCCACTGTCAGCGAGGCGTTGGCAAGTACTACAACACATGGAATCCCAGCGACTGCCCGCAAGATCCTCACGATGTGGGCTACACCGTTGGCGAGGGTGGCACGCCCGACGCAGCACCGCTGCCTCCGAACATCGTCGGCGGACCGATACCAGGGCCGATCAGCCAGAGCCAGTACTACCATACTACTTGCAAACGCAAACGGTCGCAACCCAATGCCCCTGCACCCGAACGCCATTCACCCTTATACACCCAATCTGTATCTTTGTAGGGATCAACGGCTGCCCGCAGTTCCCGTTCACCGAGGCGGTGTCGTTCATGGTCAGCTGCAAGGACCAGGACGAGGTCGACAGGTACGGGTTGCGTTGGCAGATCGTGCCGGATCGGCTGTTCGAGTTGCTCAACGATGCCGACCCCGCTCGCGCCGCCGCCGCCACCAAGGCGATGCTTGGGATGCGACGGATCGTGATCGCGGAACTGGAGGCCGCCGCCGACGCCACCGGCCTCCGGCCCGCGCCCGGATAGGCTGCGGGCATGGGAGAGCCTGGGTGGGTCGAGGTACAGGCGCCGGCGGTGACGCTGCGCGGGTTGAGCTGGGAGCCGCGCGATGCCGCGGCCGGCGCACCGATTGCGTTGTGCCTGCACGGCTTTCCCGACACCGCGCATGGCTGGCGGCTATTGGCGCCACGGCTCGCGGCCGCGGGCTGGCGGGTGGTTGCGCCGTTCATGCGGGGATACGCGCCGTCGACCCTTGCGGCCCACGGCAGCTACCACGTCGGCGCGCAGATGGACGACGCGTTGCGGGTGCTGGACGGGGTCGGGCCGACCGGTCGTGATGTCGTGATCGGGCACGACTGGGGAGCGATCGCGGCGTCCGGTCTGGCCGCGATGCCCGACAGCCCTTTTCGCAAGGCGGTCGTGATGTCGGTGCCGCCGTCGCGCGCGTTCTGGCCGCGCCGCGGCCACGGATTACGGCGGTCG
>Ga0209656_10000541_pt1 | contig 24978 bp, 21 predicted proteins | sample BogFormECP12_OM2_FD_188239 | JGI IMG/M metagenome (GOLD analysis project Ga0209656, IMG submission 188239) | Bog forest soil microbial communities from Calvert Island, British Columbia, Canada - ECP12_OM2 (SPAdes) (version 2) | ecosystem: Environmental > Aquatic > Freshwater > Wetlands > Bog ...
ATGCGATCACGTCGACACCCTGCGCGATGAAAGATCGAATGGCTTTGATTTGATTTTCTTGTTTCTGCTGCGCATCAGAAAAACGGAGATCGATACCACGCTTTTCTGCTTCAGACTTGATCGATTCCGTATTGGCCGTACGCCAGCCGCTTTCCGCTCCTACTTGAGAAAAGCCGACCACCAATTTCTTGTTCGCCGCAGCATCTGCGGCTTTAGTTTGGATTTGGCCTGCGATAAAGACCAGAGGCAATGCCAGGGCGAGCGCTCTGGGATGAAGTATTATTTTCAGGTTCATTTTCAATGGGGGGTTATAATTCCACACGGCCAAATCTGTCTCCGCTCTCCGATTTCGGCAGCGAAAAAAGATTCCCCGTGAACGTTCACGGAAAAAGTTAATAGTAGAATGGTGTTTTCCGTGAACGTTCACGGTGTTTACGACAGTATCTCCGCCGGTTCAAGACAATTTTAATCCCAAAAAATGCAATCTGATTGTGCCTTCCGATCAGACAGGTTATTGGGCTAAGTTGACAATGCCAACCCCCGCCAAACCGGTTAGAAACCTGACTATCAACGATGTCGCGGATTTAGCCGGAGTCTCATATCAGACAGTCTCGCGGGTTATCAACGATATGCCGCATGTCGCGCCCCGGACGAGAAAAAGAGTGCAACAAGTGCTTCAGCGGGTGGGATTTCGCCCAAACATGACGGCACGGCAGCTGGCCAGCCGACGTTCCACCACCGTCGGCCTCGTGACGTTCGCCACAGGCTATTACGGACCTTCACAAATCCTGGTGAACAGCGAACAGGCCGCGAAGGAAGTAGGATTGAGTTTTATGTTCACCGGCATTGTCGACCAAAGCACGCGCCAGATCAGGCGCGCCGTAGATGAACTCTGTGCTCATCAGGTGTGCGGTATCCTCATCCATCTTCCGCTCGCGATTAACCTGCGGGACCTTCAGGATGTCTGCCGCAACGTTCCCGTGATCGCCGTCGATTCTGATCTGGGTTTCCGATGTCCTTCGGTCCTCATTGATCAACAGCTCGGGTCTCAAATGGCAACACGTCATTTGATCGATCTTGGTCATCGAAACATCGCTTATCTCCGCGGGCCGGTTTTTTGGCGGGTGGCCAGGGTGCGGTACGCCGGTTGGCAAAAGGAACTGAAGGCTGCGAGGCTCCCTCCCGGACCGGTTGTGGATGGCGACTGGACGGCCGAGTCTGGCTTTGAAGCAGCCCGAAAACTTATCTCCAATCATCGGGGAAAATTCACTGCAGTCGTCGCGGCGAACGATCAAATGGCGCTAGGAGCAATCCGAGCTTTTGAGCGCAGCTCGATCCGTATCCCGCAGAACGTTTCGATTGTAGGCTTTGACGACATTCCTGAAGCCGGCTTTTTCGGCCCTCCTCTGTCCACGATCAAACAGGATTTTGCCGCGCTTGGCCGGCTCAGTATTCAATGCTTGACGGCACAAGCCGAGGCGGGCCGGGCAACGCCACTGACTCACACGATTCAACCGTTCTTCGTCGAGCGGGAAAGTGCCGCTCCACTGCCGGCCAACCGCTCGGCCCAGAAGGTCGTTGCATGAACGCGCGTTGGACTTGCGGCCATCGTGCGCCATTACCTGCAAAATGGTGCGCAGGGAACTTGAACCGAACCGCTTTTCGGATTAGCGGTAGACTGTTATGATCGACCGGATCAGGTCGCTTTTGAGGGCCAAGGATTGGCACCCGTTCACGATTCACCGCGCCGGCGGCGAATCGATTCGCGTGAACAGCCGCGACCAGGCGTGGGTTAGCCCGTATAGCCGATTGGTCGTCGAAATTGCGCCGGGGCACATCGAAATATTGGGCCCCGAGCAGACTGTCGGCGTCGATATTTCATCCCACACGTTCACCGACATCCAAAATCAGACTGGCTAGTCGCTTTCCGCAGGGAAAACAAATTCCTGAAAATCGCGTCCAAGCTCAGCGCAGAGGGCTTCAACGACCAGCTCGTGATCCGCCCGCTGAGGAAGTCCCGAAACAGTGACGGAACCGATCACCCCGGCCCGGGCGACTTTTAAGGGAAACGAGCCGCCATGGGAGGCAAAGTCCGCCGAAGAAAGCGCAAATTTGTCAGCCAAATTTGAGTTGGTCTGCTTGAGCGCCAGGCCGACGCCATACGAGCTCCGGTGAAACCGCGCCACGACATTCCCTTTGCGTCGCACCCAATCCGCATTGTCGGGCGTACTCCCTTTCATCGCGGTATAAAAAAGCGGCTGACCAAACTGCCTGACGTCGATCGCGACCGGTAACTGTCGAAAGACGGCCAGCTCTCGCAATCGCGATCCAAGTTTCCACGCAACTTCCATATCAAATTCGGGGAACACAAGTTCCTCCTCCTGTTTTGCTATGATACCAAGATCTTGGGTAAGGCTCATCGAGCGAAGATCCTAAACTCTTTTGATAAATAAAACCCGTTGATTTCATTCTAGTGATCGTATCTGGTCGTAGAGAAGGGAGTTGCTGGGTCGGCACTGTGTCAACGCCCTGCCTACAATTTCCGGGAGAATCCATGGATAAACTCAGTTCAACTTCCGTCAGCCGCTGGGGTGGCCTAATCCGATCGTTCTCCTCAAAGTCATGGACGCAAACGTTCAGGACTGGAGGGATCGTAGCAATAGGATGCTTCACATTTTCCATCATCGCTCTGGCCCATGGGGGCGACCACCATCCGGCCAGCATGCACCCGATGCAGCCGCACTACCGCGGGCGTTATTGGGACCCGTTCTGCAGTGGGTGGGACCCGGCGTATGCCGGAGCCTACGATTCAAATTATTTCTACACGCCAACCCCAGACCAGGTCGCAGTCGCGCAGAAGCGGGTGCGAGATTACTTTGCTGCGGTAACGAAAGGGCGACAGCACGGCGCCAAGCGTCGCTACATCGCCGTAAAAACGCTTAATCCGACAACGGAACAGCTCCGAGATTACGAGCAGAAGCGGGCGGACGCGCAATCTGCCGCAGCCGGCGGAGAGGCGCAGATGTCAAACCGGTGGGTGGCACCAGACAAACTTCGATGTGTCATGGTTTTCGACACACAATCCAAACAATTTGTCGGTTCCGGCTGTTATGTGATCTCGGGGACACCCCCGTCCGGAACCGTCGCGAAGTTTGACACATACAGCGCGGAGTTCGTTGGGACTTCAGCTCTTTGACAAGAGCGCTTTCGTACTCTCCCGGGGCGCCAATTTCGGCTTTAGAATATAACGATTTGGCTTCGCATTCGGGCGATTGATAACCTCTAACAAATACTCAAGAGCGACTTCTCCAAGCGCGCCAAAGTCCTGATAAATCGTCGAAAGCGGAGGATTGTAAAACTCCGTCTCCGGCAGGCTTTGAACGGTTGGTCCGAAAGCACCAAGCCGCTTCCCCGCCAGTGGTTAGTAAGAGCGTCGCCCCAAAACGCGAAGACCCACCGGCTGATCGGCGGGTCTTCCATGTATCCTGAGTTCAACAGCACTTCGGCCTAGTCATCATCGTCGTCGTGCCAGTGGTGCCCATGGCGGTGGTGGCGCCAGTATCCGTAGCCGTCTGGATGATCGTAGTAATAGTAATGGCGATAGTAGCGCGGATAATAGCCCCCGTAGTATACCGGATAAGGCTCCCAATAAGCGGGTCCGACCGATATACCAAAGTAACCGTCAGCCTTCGCTTTTTGAGGCACGAAAGCGACGAGCCCAAGCGCTAACAGAAATAGGAGAAGATATTTTTTCATGAAATCAACCTGCCTATATTTCGACGTACCGAGAAATGTGCCTATTCGATTCTGTTTAGGCGTTGTGCCGCAGTACGGAGCGTGCCCCCAACCCAAGGAGCAAGCGTTGCTGCCAGTATCGACTGTCAAAACGAGGAGGAATTGTCCAATCATCACCGCGACTGAATCAAGATACTCGTAAGGAACATGGTGGACTGGCGCGTGACCTGTCAACTTAATGACCGGGCAAACGCGTGGTGTACTAAGCGCCGAAGGTGCGAGCGGACTACAGCCTGCGGTGAAGCGAAGCGGAGCCCGAGGTGCGATCCTATTGCCCGCCGGCAATTCGCGTAAAGATTCCACGATCAGCTAAATTCCTTTGAATTCTCCAGGTCACCCGCTTCCGGACGTTGAACCGATGCCGCCGGGACGGAATTCAGCGCGGCAACCGGGAGCGCGCGAGCGTTTTTACTCGCGTGGCGGTGTTACTTGTTTTAGCTTCGCGAAAGCGGAAACCCGCGGCCAAAGCTGTATAACGATTCGTCCATTTCTACCGACAAGGGTTCCACCGCTTGGAATAAAAGATACTGGAAAGACAATAGTGACTAACAATGATCCAACCGGATCGGGACCATGCCAAGCCATCCAGACACTCTCGGCCGTTTGAAGGCGTTCGTCGCCGGAACACCGTTGCTCGGCGCGGCCGCACGATCTATCGCTCGGATCCCGGTTATCGAAGATTTGCGGCGGCGCTTCGGCTTCCGAGGCTCCTCCTCTTATTGGGAGGATCGCTACCGGCACGGTGGCACTTCCGGCTCCGGCTCTTTCGGTCGACTCGCAGAATTCAAAGCCGGGATTTTAAATGATTTTGTTGAAAAAAAAGGGATTCAAACGGTCATCGAATTTGGTTGTGGCGACGGCTCCCAACTGGCTCTTGCGCGTTACCCGCATTACGTAGGCATTGACGTGGCGCAGGGATCGATCACGGCTTGCCGCAGCAGCTTCGCCGGTGACAAGACAAAGAGCTTCCACCTCGCAAGCCAAATCCCGCCGGACCTGGGACGTTTCGACATCGTGCTCTCGCTTGACGTCATTTACCATCTGGTGGAAGAGGAGGTATTTGATACTTACATGCGCTCTCTATTTGCGCACGCTGACCGGTTTATGGCGATCTACTCGAGCAACAAAATCGAACCGAGCGATGCCCCGCATGTGCGCCATCGCGTTTTTACGCGTTGGATCGAAATCAACGAACCACTATGGAGACAATCCGGGTTCGTTCCGAATATTTACCCGCACGATCCGGCGCGACCGGGAGATACCTCTTTTGCGGACTTTTACTTTTTTGAGCGAAATCGGTAGCCTGCATTTCTCACGCCCCGTGAGAACGCGCACGGTGGGCCAATGTGGCGTTCAATTCCGAAACTGCTGTCTGTAGATAGCCTCTCCGGCGAACACTTTTTGCGCGAGTTGTTGAAAGCTGGAATCCCCGCTGATTAAAGACCAGCCGTACAACGCGCGGTAAACCTCCGTGTAGCTGATCTTCTTGGCAACGCCGTTTCGGCTTATTTCCTGGCCGGATCCGACACGGGTATTGCCAGTGGAATTCAAAGTGCCATCCGGAAGCACGCGGCTTGCCAGCCAGGCGTTGCCTTTACGCAACATCTCGTACAGCCCCTGTTTTACTTGATCGTCGGCAACCAGATTATAGTACCGCTCCGCATATACCAACCCGACGGACTGATAATTACAATCGTACCCCCCCTTTTCCGGGTTGATTCCGGATCCGTCCTGCAAGCTTATCCCTTCGCGAACGTAATCTTTTGATCGGTCGATCAGTGACCGATTTGAACAGAGCACACCTGCTTCCCCCAGTGCTGCCGCAACGAGGTAGCGACGATGAGTGAAGGGAGCATTGTGTTTGCGTCCCAAATCTTCGACGCCAGGTTGCACCATCCAGAGCGCAGCCGCCTGAACGCGCGGTTTCAGCCAACTGATATCCGATGCGTACGGTTCCGCGTATTGGCTGGCGCCGAGCAGAAGACAGGCGTGCCCGGACGCTTCCACAAAAAAGGAGGTGCTGTGAAACGCATCAGGGCAGTTAAAAGAACCGTCGGACTGTTGTTGGCCGAAACCCCAACGCAAGATTTTGAGTCCCCGTTCAATCGCGCCGGTGTCTCCCTGAGCAATACCTCCAGCGACCGCATCGGCTCCATAGCGTTGCTCTTCAATATACCATGGGCCGCTATGGCTTTGGTCCCACTGGATGTTGACCGGGCTAAACGCGCCTGACAATGCAGGGTCGGGAGCCAAACGATCAACGCGGCGATACGCAGTGCTCTTCATAAACTCGCTCGTCTCTAATCCCAGATCGTCCTTCACCGAGCCAAGGCAATGCTGAAGACACAAAAGGACGATGATCAATATCGACCCGGTCAGACCGAAGCCACGACTGCTACCACCAGCAACAATGGTCGTCTCCATGCTTAATCTTCTGTCGAAGTCGGTATCCATTCTTATTCGAACCAATCCCCCGGCTCCTCGTGGAACGTTGAATAGTGGCCGGCGCTGCGATCCCACAAGTAGACACTCCAGAGATAAGACCGAAATGCCAAGCGACAATTATTGCGAAGAAAAAGTTGAATCCGTGCACCCGGAAACTGCCAAAAAATAACTTCTCCGCGTGCATGCATTTGCTCTCGCGAACAGACGATCCAAAGCCTGTCGTGCTGCGCAACAGCCTGTTGGAGTTCATCGAGATTTCCAATTACGTTAGAACCCGAACTTCTGTCGATGAGCTTCCCAGCTTTGCGCAGGACAAAATCATGAAAAATCGGCACCGATAGATCGTAGTCCGACTGGCCGGTGTCCAGCACAGCAGCAGCGGGGTGTGGTTCGCTCGTTGCGATCCGATCGCCGCGTCGGAGATTCGCCGCCACATATCTCAGTGCCCGCATCGGATCAGCTCCAATTGCCGAGTCATAGGACTTGACGATGCGCAATGGACTCCAGGAGCAGACGGCGACCACGAACCAGCCGAGCACGAGCGCCACCCTAATCGGAATTTGTCGCCACGCCGGAACGACAAGTTTTGCGCACTCACCGACGCCGTAAACGCTCAATAGAATCCAAAGCGGGATAAGATAGTACTCATACCGAAACCCTTTGTTCGTAATTAGCAGATTCGTAACGGCGACGCTTAAAAACAGATAAATATAGAGACACGTCCAGACCTCCCTCTGGCGTCGCCAGGCGAATATGAATCCGGGAATGAGGAATGCGCTTAGAACCAGATGCAACCGAGAATAGCCAATAAGAAGCGCAAAAAAATTGGAAGGCTGCTCGAAGCTCCAGCCGATCCGAGCCTCAATTCTCGGCGAAACACCTTCCAGCGCGGTGAGGCACTTGATTTTAAAGAATGCATAGTCGAGCCCGATCAATGCTAATGCGCAGCCTACAGCGACCAGGAGGCGGATCTCATCCGGCCACGATCTTCGCTGTCCGAATAGAATCCAGCAAATGGCAAGCGGAAGGATTTGAAGCGCAGTGATTTCCTGGCTCAAGACCGAGGCAAAAAAAACGAGAACAGTAAGATATCGCTCCCTCATGCCGGTGTTTAAAATAAAACCACGAATGAAGAAACAGAGGCCTAGAAGATGGAAAAACTCCTGCTGCTGATAGAATCGGGCTACATGCCCCGTGAAGACGGCGTAAGGGTGAATGGCGTAGAGAATCAACGCGCAGAAAGCCAGGGTCCGGTCCCGCGTCAGATCTTTGGCCATCTTCCAGAGAAGCGCCGCGGATGCGCACGAGAAGATCACGGTCAAAAGGCGAAGTCCATAAATATTACCACCCGAAACCGCTGCGACGGCCCCTGCCAGGTAATGATAGAGCGGACTGCGCGTGTACCAAACGCCTTGCTGGAATTCGGGTACCCCTTTCTGTGCAATTGCCAGCGATGCCTGAATTGAAGCGTACTCGTCGTCGTCAGGAGGCTGGATATCGATCTGCCAGGCTCGCAAGACGAAACACAGAAAGATCCCTGAGCCCGTGAGTATCGGCCAACCCCACTTGCGCACAATCTCTTCCAAAGATCGTCTACTGTGACGCCCAGGTAACGCTCTGCCGTTTGCCGGTTTGCGTCTCACTTGCAGTAGAGCGACCAATGCCGCACCGGCGACTCCAAAACATAGTAATAGAATGGACGCGACCGGGAGACGAAAGTATAAGGCCTCACTCCGTTCTATCATCGATGAGCGCAGGAGCGTTCCCGCCGCGATCCATCCCACCATTACCGCAGCGCCGATTTGGCACTTCTGAAGGAAAAACGCCAAGCGCGGCACGTTCATTGCGCCAATAAGTAGAACGAGTGCGCAGCCGATAAAGAGGGCCGCAGCGACAGTAAACCAAGGTCGCGCGGGATAGGCAAATCCGTAGAAGTTCTTTACTGGCAACAGGCTTGGCTGAATCACGTCGTCGACGTCAGCGCGAACCCGGTGCACTTCGCCCTCCCGTCCCGTGTCCGAGAAAAAGCCGACACCTTCGTCGCTGCGAAAAGAGGAATAAATGCCTCCGGCCAGGCGGGCCCCGCCGTCGAACGCGATAAATGATTCGCGACTCAGACTGACCGCTTCCGGTTCATCTTTGTACACTCCAATTCGGATTAAGTTCTTTCCTGACCGCAGGAACGGGGCGATGCTAAAGCATTGATATTCAACTCGACGGGTAGAGCGAGTTAACGCAGGAGGGATGACCCGATCAGGATTAGTCGGGTCGGCGTAGGGACTGCTTTTCTCCGGCAACCCGGTTATTGGGGTTTTGAAATTGAGCGCGGCGCTACCATTCGTAGCCGAACGTTTTCCGGTCAAGTTGATCGAACGTGAATCTGGGCGAAATTGATTAAATTCGGCATCGGCTCGTAACGGAGTCTCAGGCTGCTCGCCAGGTAATAGCGTCGCAACTTCGCTGGAATCAAGCCATTCGGCTGTTGCTTCCGGCGCGATGTCTAACGGGCTCCGAGAAACTTCACGGATGAACCACGGCCCGTTCGCAAACATACTTTCGCTGCGCGTGTTCGGTACAACCGGACATCCGTTGACCCAAAGCTGGAATGGCGAATCGGTCACGACCCGGATAAACCCGTCCAGCGGTTTCGCCCCTAAGTCGAAGCTCTGCTCAAGCCAAGTCGCAGAACTCGCCGGAGGCACTCGCACTCGCTTCCCGCTAAATGATTCCTCAAAAATATCTTTCGGAACCAGGCGCCAGAATTTCCGATGCAAGTCAACCAAGCGGGCACGATGCCAGTCTAACACCGGGGTGCCAGACTCGGTCCATGCGTATTGTGGTAATCGAGTCGGAACCGGCTCTGCCGCCCAGTCGGATCCGCTGCGGATGGGGATTCGCTCGCCGGTGGAAAGTTCCACTTCTCCAGACACAATCATCGCCGGTACGGCGCCGGTGCTCTCGACCTCCACACAGAGGGCGTTATGCCCCGGGCTCAGGGCATTCGTCAAATCGATCCAAGTGGGAAGCTCGGCGGTGTCATGATGCTCCCATTGGTACTCTCGCGGATAGTTGATTGAAATTGCCGGGTCCTCAGTTGTGAGCTTTTGCCCAAAACTGCTCAGGCCTTCCTGATAAGGACTTACCGGCGAACCAACATAATTTCTGGCGGACGCATGCCCATTAACAAAGACTTCAAACCCTCCGCTCGAAGCCAATGTGATCCATGCGTTTACGATCTTATCAGGAATCGACAGATCAAGCCGAAAACAGCCGCAGGACTGCTGCGTCGATGTCGTTGCAATCCAGGACGCGTCTTTTGGGAATGCGAATCGCTTGGGAACCGGTTCCGGCGGCGCTAGGGCCATGAGCAGGCAGTAACCGGCTGCGGCAACTGCCGCAGAGCATAGCGCAACAGGCCGCATGTAGACGCGGATCTGGTCCAAAATGTCAGTCAGACTCCAGGTCCTTCTCATGGCTTGATCGCAGAGCGCATCTCATCACCCAGATTCGCGATATCCCGAACGTCAAAATCCAATTCGGCCGCCCGCCGGTGAGCAGCCGCGATCAGTCCGCTCTTTTCAAGACTTTCAAAGCAACAATAGAGCGCCTCAAACCTTGCTAACTCCCGGTCCAATTCGGCTTTCCGATAAGATTGAAGGTAGGCCAACTGCAGAGCGTAGTTCGCTTTGATGCAGGTAGGATCAGTCGTTTCGAGCTCTTTCAGACGATCAGCGGCTCGGTCAAGGAGTCCCGAATTGAAATCCTTTATCGCGAGTCGAAGGGCTCCGCGATAAGCCTCATCACGCACGGGTCCATTCGATAGCCGAGCTAACAGCTCGCCATAATGCTGGGCGGCACGAGAATCGAAACCTTCCTCCTCTTCGCGAATAGCCGAATAAATCATTGCGGCGTCGGAGTGCACTCCCAGTTTTTGGTCCAGCCATCCAATTTGATAAGCAATATCGGAATTGTATGCGAGTACAGGCACCCAAGCTTCCATACGTTCCAGGTGGTGCAATGACTCACTCAATCTTCCCTCCATGAGAGCGGCTCGAGCTCGCGTCAACTGCCGCCCCGCCATCACGATGGGCGTAAGACAGCCGATGTACAGCAGAGCGGCGCCATAAACCAGGACGGGCGGGATCCCGGCCGACAGCTGGACCTTCCACTCGTTTCCGCTCTGCGTACCCCTCGTACGCATAAATGATGCAGCCAAAAGAAAAGCGCCGAAGACGCCGCAAAACCACCCGCGATATACGAACTGACAAAAAGCCGGCGATAGCCCAAGCCACATCAAGACCTCTTCCAGCCTGCCCAGACTGAAATCCGCAAAGGAGTTAACGACCGGCGTTGGCAATGCTTCGAAAGCTCGGGGAAGCACCTCCGCGACTGATATGAGCGATTGTCTCGGCTCATGAGAGTATTCCGCCGCACGGTAGGCATCGCCAAAAGGCAGGATGAGGCTGTAGTTCTGCGCCTGGAGCCACGCAGCATGCGCAGAAACCGCGGCGCACCGTTGTATCGTCAGTGCGGGGTAAGCAATCCCGAGCACAAGTAAGAGAACAAGGCCGCCGACCGTTATTGGCCTGGCCCAATCGTGAGAGCCGGAGCGCCTTCGCCGGACTCCGAGCCAACCGACAGTGAGAACAACCAAGAAAAGGAAAATCCTGAAAGCGATCGTTGACGGCGGTTCGGCAAAGAGAGTTCTTGGAAAGCCCTTGAGGTCTTCCCGAATGCCAACCGGTACACGAAACCAGGGAAGGACAAGGCTCAGTGACAATAGAGCGAAAGCAATCCACCGCGAAATCCTGAGCACCAGATTGAGCATAGAACCCTCAAACGTCTTCGATTCGCTCAATCCTCAGATGCCACTATCCGAGTGATCTGAATCTTATCGTCGTCACGCATGAAACGCGGATTGTTAGTAAGCACCCAGTCGCCAGCGCCCAAGCCGCCGGTAATTTCTGCGAAACGATCGTCGACCGCTCCCAACGAAACCGGCGTTGTCACGGGATGGCCGGAATCATCCACAATTCGAACAACCCCCTTGCCGGCGCTCAGCGACGAGATTGCTTCGCGCGGCACGGCCAACGCTCTCCTGTGACGCGAAACCACTCGCGCAAGCCCGGTCATTCCAGGCGCAACCCTGACGCTTGGGTCAACCAGGCGCAGACGCACAGTAAAGGTCGCCGGCCATTCCGGGGAGCCGGTTCCCAGCGGTCGAACCGGAGTCTTTGTCTCCGGGCCGCCGGCATCAAAAGTGACGATAGGAATAATTCTTTCAACCGTCGCAGGGAAATCGCGTCCGGCGTACGTTTCGAGATTGACCGTCGCTTCCATTCCCTCGTGCACTTCCGGGAGCGCTCGCTGATCGAGATTCGCTTCAAACCAGAGCCCGGACGCGATAATAAAGCCGGGATTTCCGGCCGTCTGGTTGTATTCGCCATTTCGAATCAGAACGCGATCAATGGTACCACTGGCAGGGGCCGTAACATGACAGTACTTCAGCTCGTACTCCCTTTGAGTCACGAGATTCTGCGCATCGTTGACGGCGTTTTGAGCGATCTCGTTGCTTTGCGGAAATCCTGCGGTCGACATCCCGGCATCAACCTGCGCTTGATTGTAGTTCATTTGCGCAGTCGCGAGATCCATTTCCGCATTCACCAGGTCGAGCCGGGAACTCGCTCCGTCCCCGGCCAGTTTTCGAACGATCGCTAACTTGGCTTGGGCGGCCTCCATGACCTTTTTCAGACCCTCGATACTGACTTGGTTCTTGTCCGGGCGTTCTGCCGCCATTGTGGCCAAAGTGCCGGCGCCTACACGCTGCCGCTCCGCCGTGGCGTTGGCCAATGCCAATTGAGCCGAATGCAGATTTAACGTCGCATCCGTGTCATCCAGTTCAGCAAGCAGTTGCCCCTTTTCGACGTGCTCACCCTCGTCAACGTGCAGAGCCGTAATCCGTGCGACCGGCACGACCGGCACGTTGTAGAAGTCGCACTGCAGCGTCCCCTCTGCAAGAACAGGCGTCGCAAAATCGTGCAAGACCGGATGTGCAGCTTCCGCCTCCATCGGCATCCCTAACAACCGCTGCACATTTAGAAGGCCGATCGCAGAAGTATAAAAACGGCTTTCCGGATTCTTGTACGCCGGCCATAGAACAAATGCGCCTGCCGCAAGAACCAGCCCCATGGCAACGACTATCGCTGCCAAAACTCGATTCTGGGTCAAGAGACATTTCTCCATTAAGATCCTTCCCCTGCCAGCGGCTGATACCGTGGGTTGCGGCTGCGATCGGCACTGTTGCCGTGGCTGATTTTCGGCGGGGGAGGGAACCGAGGGCGGGTCCAGATTCCCCCGCAGATAGGCGGCATTGAGCTCGCGGGTTTCCGGCTTATCATCAAGCGGGAGCGCGGTAGCAATCAAAGGCATTTCGCCATTGGTCAAGGATTTCTCCGAGGAGATCTCCGCGATCGGCATTGCCCCGATCTGACCTATCGTTTCTGCGATCGGATGCGGGCTGATGTCCGCGTTCTGGTGGACATTCCACTCGGCCAGCAACCCGATCATTGCCGTCATGACGGCTCCGATAAGCAGCGCTGGTAAGGCCGAGCTCAGCAGCATGAAGACGCTGATCGGAAGCGGCACCCGGGCCAAAAATAGCGCGAGGAAACAGCCAAACACCATCATCAGTATTGAGACTGCGCCCATCAGGTGCATCGGGCGCTGCCTGAAATTCTGCAGGAAAAAAACAGTCCACATATCGAGAAAGCCGCGGAGGAAGCGCTTAAATCCGTACTTGCTCCGCCCATGCCGCCGCGGATGATGCTTTACCGGAATTTCCGCTGTCCGGAATCCTTGCATCGCCGCGAGCGAAGGCACCATTCGATGCATCTCGCCATACATCGGAACCGACTGTACAACCTCACGCCGGTAGCACTTAAAACCACAGTTATGATCGTGCAATTCGACCTTGTTAACCCGGCTCAGAATAAAATTGAATATCCGGCTGGGAAGCACCTTGTGCCACGGATCATGCCGATCCCTTTTCCACCCGGTGACAACATCGTAACCCTCGTTAATTTTCTCCAGAAATCGTGGGATCTCCTCCGGATCATCCTGCAGATCGGCGTCCATCGTGAAGACAATGTCTCCAGTTGACGCCTTCCATCCAGCAGCCAGAGCTGCGGCTTTGCCCGCGTTACATCGAAAGCGGATGCCCTTTACATGCTCCACATTTTCAGCGGCGAGCTGCCGGATCACACTCCAGCTCGCGTCAGTACTTCCATCATCAACGAATATGACTTCCCACTCATCTGTCACTTTCGTTGCCTCAACTGCTATTCCACGGAAAAGATCAGCAAGTGTTGCTTGCTCATCTTTAACCGGTATGACGAATGCCAGTGACGGCTTTCGAGTACTTGCGACCTTACTAACTACGTAAGACATGCAGCCTCCGAGTCAGAACACCCAAGAAGTAACCATCATTGGCCCACTGTTAACTTCTTGTATTCCGGTTCTCTTTCCTCTTCCGTTGCCTATTTCTTATCCTTGTCCGGCCCAGTTGGTATCTAGAACTAACGGGAATTTTAAGTAGCAGATCCCGTTCCCATCGCTACGGGAATCAGAATTTTCCCTCTTTTTATTGCAAATTCACGCCCTTCCCAGCGAGAAGCCTGATTGATGACCCTTCGCATGCAAGTCTCGCGACTTAGGTCACGTACCTTCCTGGGACGCAGAATGTGCAGATTTTATTCATTCAGTTTAATCCAATTTGTTTATTCATAAAACCGGCACATTGGCGTTCATGGCTGAAAGCTTAGCGCGAGTTGCATGCGGAAAAGCTAGCGCAACTGCTGACGTTGGCTCTATAGAAAGTGTTACGAAAATGTAACATTTCAATCCGACGCCGATCAAATTCTGCGCCTGCCAATTGGCACCAATCGTTCCGCATTATGAATCGGATAGGCGCGCGCCCTGCGGAATGCGTTTGTCGAAGGCTTCGCGAGCTTTCAAGACCTGGCCGGCGTTGGCTTCGGCCCAGCGGCAGAGATCCTCTACCTTGTTCACGAGTGAGCCGCCCAAGGGCGTCATCGAGTACTCGACTTTGGGTGGGACGCTGGCATAAATCTTTCGCGTGACCAGACCATCCCGCTCCAGGTCGCGTAGCGTCGATGTGAGCATCTTCTGGCTGATCCCGTCAATCGCGCGGCGCAGCTCTGCGAACCGCAAGGTGCCGTTCGCCAAGCGTCGGACAATCAAAACAGCCCATTTGTCAGCCAGATGGTCAATGATAAGCCGCGCGGGACAGGAGCGGTCATAAACGCTCGCCGACCGATTCTCCCGGTGGAGTCTCTTTCGGGTTACGCGGGGTTGAGGAAGTGCGTTGCCGCCCATTGGAACCTGTCTATTTAAAGTATCACGCGAATCGCTGAAAGCTGCCGAAAAATGTTCAGCCCATTGTCTCGCAGCCCGATCCGTGTTCGTTCGTTGACTGGATCGTTTGCACAAGATCGCACCTTAAGAAAATGCATATATGGTTTCATGGAAGTAACTTGCTCTCTGTAACGTGCCTTCTTGCCAATAGTAATTTAGTATCCGAAAGGTACCAGAGAACAAACAATCGGTTACGGAGTTTGTACATGAAAAAATTTTCTTCCGTTCGGCTCGTCTCTATGCTTTCCGAGGCCGAATCCTCGCGCACCGGGCGCCGGGCTTCAACAGCGGATTGTGCCACGACCCGCATAAGGCGATTTACTGGCGGCTGGGTCAGTTTCGGCGTTCTCGCGCTTGCTCTCTGGCTGGCGGGCTGCGGCAAGCAACAACCGGCAGCGCACGGGTTTCCACCCGCGGAGGTGACCGTGAGCAAGCCGGTGCAGAAAGAGGTCCAGAACTGGAATGAGTTCACCGGACGAACCGCCGCGGTGAACCTTGTGAAGATCACGGCGCGCGTCAGCGGCTATATCGTCAGTATCCCATTCAAGGAAGGCGACATTGTGCACAGAGGCGATCTGCTCTTCCAGATCGATCCTCGCCCCTACCAGGATGCTTATGACCAAGCCGTCGGCCAACTGAAACAGGCACAAGCCAATAAGCAGCTGCAGGATGCAACCTTTGAGCGGCAAGATCACCTTCGACAAACGGGGGTCATTGCGAAGGAGGACTACGATACGGCTGTTTCCAACAAGAGCCAGGCGGCAGCGCAGGTGGTCTCGGCTCAAGCCACCGTGAATTCGGCGCAATTGAATCTCGAGTTTACCCATGTGACTTCGCCCATTGATGGACGTGCCAGCCGGCAACTGGTAAACATCGGCAACCTCGTCCAGGCGGATTCAACCCAGCTGACAACTGTCGTCAGTATCGACCCCATCTACGCGTACTTCAGCGTCGATGAACTCGCGGCTTTGACATATCAACGGCTTGTCCAGGAAGGAAAGTTCGCCAGCACGCAGGATGGGAAAGTGCCTGTCTACCTGGAGTTACAGGATGAGTCCGGGTTCCCTCACGCGGGGACTATCGACTTTTCCGATAACACGTTCGATTCAACCACCGGCACACGCCTTCTCCGGGCCTCGTTTGCAAATGCGAACGGGTTTCTAATCCCGGGAAGCTTCGTCCGGGTGCGATTGGCATCCAGCCCGAAGTACGATGCGCTTTTGGTGGCGGATCGCGCGATTGGATCGGATCAGGATCAAAATTTCGTCTACGTGATTGACTCGAAGAGCATCGCACAGCTGCGCCACGTCACGATCGGGCAGCTCGCGGACGGGTTACGCGTGGTGAAGTCCGGACTGCAACCGGACGATGTCGTCATCATCAACGGAATTCTGAAGGTGCGTCCCAACAGCCCGGTTAAACCGGAGCAGGGATCGATGGAGGAATTCAGTTCGAACGATCTTTCGCTGCCCCTGACGGAGTCGAAATCGACCGCTTCCTCCGCCGGTACGGACCCCAACAAAGCCACGCGCTAAGTGCCAGAGGAATAACAGCATGAAGTTGTCTCATTTTTTTATCGATCGCCCGATATTTGCGATCGTGGTTTCGATTGTGACGGTGGTCTTGGGAGCGATCGCCTATCTGGCCTTGCCGGTCGCACAATATCCGGAAATTGCCCCTCCAACGGTAGTCGTTCAGGCGCAGTACCCCGGCGCAGATCCAAAGACCCTGGCGGAGACTGTTGCTGAGCCAATCGAACAGCAGGTCAATGGCGTTGAGAACATGCTATACATGTCCTCGGTCTCCGCGATGGACGGCACGATGCAGTTAACCGTGACGTTCAAACTCGGGACCGATCCGAATATCGCGCAGGTCCTTGTTCAAAACCGTGTGGCAATTGCGGAACCGCAGCTCCCACTGGAAGTTCGAAATATCGGTGTCACCACTCAGAAACAATCTCCCGACATTCTAATGGCGATCGGGCTTACTTCTAAAAACAATACTTATTCCCCGCTCTACCTCAGCAACTACGCCTACACTCAGATTGAGGATACCCTGAAACGAATTGACGGCGTTGGAAACGTCCAGGTGTTCGGTGCGCAACCGTATAGTATGCGTGTCTGGGTAAATCCCGACTTGATGTTTTCCCGAGGCCTTACGGCGGACGATGTCGTGAATGCGATCACGGCGCAGAACGTCCAGGTCGCCCCGGGAAGCATCGGCGCGGAGCCGGCACGTCCAAAGACGGAGTTCCAGCTGATCCTGAATACCAAGGGACGTCTCATCACGCCCGAAGAGTTTTCCAAAATCATTCTGAAGCGAGGCGCCGACGGGCAACTGGTCTACCTCAACGATGTCGCCAGACTTGAACTCGGCGGCCAGAGCTACACCAGCACGACTTACCAGGATGGCACTATCCCAGCCGTCGCCTTAGGGATTTTCCAATTGCCGGGATCGAACGAGTTGAAAACAGCCGCGCTTGTAAAAAAGGCGATTGCGGACATGTCGAAATCGTTTCCACCTGGAATGGAATATTCAATCCCGTACGACCCAACACTCTTCACTCAGCAGTCCATTGATGCGGTGTACGAAACGCTCCGGGACGCTGTGATCCTGGTGGTCATTGTTGTGATGGTTTTTCTCCAATCCTGGCGGATTGCGTTGATCCCATTGATCGCGGTGCCAGTCTCCCTGATCGGAACTTTAACCGTGATGGCGCCCTTCGGATTCTCGCTGAACTCGCTCTCATTGTTCGGCCTCGTCCTGGCGATTGGCATCGTGGTCGATGACGCGATCGTTGTGGTTGAAAACGTCGAGCGCTGGATAGAACACGGCCTGCCTCCAAAGGAGGCTACCAGGAAAGCGATGGACGAAGTGGGCGGTGCGATCATTTCGATTGCCGTTGTGCTTACCGCGGTGTTTGTGCCGACGGCGCTGGTGAGTGGAATCAGCGGCCAGTTTTACCGACAATTCGCTTTGACGATCGCGATTGCGACCCTTATTTCAGCATTCAATTCGCTCACTCTCAGCCCGGCACTCGCCGCGCTCCTGATTAAGCCCGGACATGCAAAGAAGGATTTGCTTACGCGGTTCATCGATTTGTTGCTGGGCTGGTTTTTCAGGTTGTTCAACCGCACTTTCGATCTCGGCATCAGCGGCTACGGCGCAGTCGTACGTCGGCTGCTTCGGTTGAGTGCCCTCGTGCTGGTCGTTTACGCAGGTCTGATCTTTGTTACCGGGTCGCTGTTCCAGACTGTCCCGCCCGGCTTTATCCCGACGATGGATCAAGGGTATCTCATCGTGTTCGCTCAATTGCCCGATGGCGCATCGCTGCAACGAAACGACGACGTTCGCCGCAAGATTGGGCAGATCGGCAGGAACATACCAGGGGTTGAATTGACATTTGCGATTGAAGGCTTGTCGATTCTTGATTCGACAATCAAATCCAATGCGCTGACCGTATTCTTTCCACTGAAGCCATTTAGTGAACGTATTGGGCATCCCGAGCAATCCGCGACGGCAATCGTCGGGAAACTGCAAGCAGCGGTTTCATCCATTCAGGATGCATTTGTGGTCGCGATCCAGCCGCCGTCCGTTCGAGGCCTTGGAAATGCCGGCGGGTTCCAACTTGAGATCGAGGACCGCAAAAACGCCGGATTAACTGCGCTACAGCAGGCGACCGACGCAGTGACTGCGGCAGCCAATACGGATCCGGGCCTCAGCGGAGTCTTCACGACCTATCGTGCTCAGGTCCCGCAGCTTTTCCTGAATATTGACCGCGAAAAGGTGCAGACACTGGATGTGCCAATCGCCTCAGTGTTTGACTCTCTACAGACTTACCTTGGGACGAATTACGTCAACGATTTCAATTTCCTCGGACGAACCTACCAGGTGAATGTGCAGGCCGATGCCCCTTTTCGCGCGGATCCAAATAAGATTCTCAGAATCTATACGCGAAACAACTCGGGCGGCATGGTCCCCTTAGGCAGCATGATGGATATAAAGCGCGTCACCGGCCCGGATACGGTCAGCCATTACAACGTCTACCCGGCTGCTCTTATCCAGGGCGCAACAGCGCCTGGAGTCAGTTCGGGCCAGGCGATCGAGAAAATGGAACGGATCTGCCGGGAAACGCTTCCGAGCCAGTTTGCGTACGAATGGACGCAACTAACCTATCAACAGGTGACGGAAGGTAACACCGCCATCATCATTTTCCCGCTTTGCGTTCTCTTCGTCTTCCTCGCATTGGCTGCTCAATATGAGAGTTGGTCGCTGCCGCTGGCGGTGATTCTGATTGTGCCGATGTGCCTGTTTTCGGCAATGAGCGGCGTGTTTCTCCGGGGTCAGGATAACAATATTTTCACGCAGATCGGTTTTGTCGTTCTCGTCGGACTGGCGTGTAAGAACGCGATCCTGATCGTCGAATTTGCCCGGCAACAGATGGAAACCGGACAGCACCGAATGGAAGCGGCCGCAGAAGCCGCGAGATTGCGGCTTCGACCCATTCTAATGACATCATTCGCGTTTATTCTCGGCGTTCTACCGTTAGTGATCGCCAAGGGAGCGGGAGCCGAGATGGACCAGGCGCTGGGCACAGCGGTCTTTGCAGGGATGATTGGCGTGACTTTTTTCGGAGTCTTTTTTACCCCGGTCTTCTTTTCGGTCATCATGAAGTTCTTTAGCGGAAGAGACGAAAAGAAGCGGGGACGCCGTTCCTGGAACCAGCACGCCGGCTCAATCGACCGAGAAGCGAGCACCGAGGGATTGGCTAGCAAAACGTGATTGGCAGGCAGGCGTCAGTCAGCAGTTGCAGGAGTTCAGGCAGAGCCACTCGACTGAGCTCGCCGAAATTTTCGCCCTTACCGTGAAATCTTCGTCGCATGGAAGCCGATTAATGACATTCCACAGACCGGAAGGCCGCCGTCTCATTCTGCAACTCCTGGCTTCTCCTGACTCCTTCACTACCTCCCCCTTCGCCCGACACGGCCTCAGATCAGTTCCTCTTCAAGAGTGTCCAAAGCAACGGCGGCAATTGCCGCGCTCAGATAATTCGGTTCCGGTGACTTCGCTGCCAGGTATGTCACCGTCCATACGCAAAGAGATCCCAGGGACTGTTGTTTGCGCGTTTTGTGTGACTCGTAGATCCGCTCCGCCTGGAAGTAGTCTTGCTCCGCGCTCCCTGAGATTTTGTTCTCCTGGCGATTCAGCCAAAGCCGATAAGCAATACGTTTAATCTTCTCGGTCCGGTCAAAATCTTTAGGTGAAAACTGCCGCTCAGATCTTTTTTCTATCGGTCGTTCCATTGACTTCAGAATTCGAATGCGATGACCCCTCGGACGGGCACCGTCCGACTCGCACAATCACTTGCGGCGGCGGATCGCCTAGTCCGACCCCAGCGCACTGTACCCCATATATTGTGCCTTGCAACATAGCGAATCACAATATTTGGTGGTGAGACCGGAAGATCGCCGAGCGTGGGTCAAATCGGCCGCCGCCTTCCGACTGCTGCCGGTTTATTTCCGGACCCCGACTCGAAACCACTTACCGATTAGTTTTGGTGAGTGCGCGGGAATGAGTAGGATTGCTAGAGTCTAAGGAGACTGGCCCGCATGTACGACGTGGCGGACTACCGAATGGAATCAAAGAAGATTGATCGCCTAGGCCGATTGCATCCCCCGTCGGTGATCCTCGGCATCGCCCTCATCGCGGCTGCGGTCGTTTACAAGAAAGCGTTCTCGCCGGTCCGGGAGGGTTTCCCGGAGTATTTCACCTTTCTCGTGCTCGCTGCTTTCTTCCCCGCAGCCGGGTTTTTTCCGACTGCCCGCAGATTCATTAACTGGCGAGCCTTTAGCCTTACACTGTTCTTAATTCTTCTGGTTAGTCTACTGTGGGAGGCGACGCTGGCTGTAACCTATCAATGGTGGGACTAAGATTAGTCGGTGGCTTCGGTTCTGAAAACTACTTGGCGCGCGAACCGGTCGTTACTCTGGCGCCGCAGAATGACGAACGTGTTGTTGTCACCGTACATGGCCCACGGACCGGGAGGTACTTCGCGGAAATCGACGAACTTCCAGTCACACGCATCTTTGTTGCCAAGGCCAAGGTAATCGCGAACCGCAGGCGACACATCCAAGCCGGCGCCCTGATTTAAATTCGGTCTTGGACGTTCATTACCGAACACGTATTGCCAGTGATCCGTACGGAACGGTCCGCAATCTTCCCACTGGGCATAACAAATTTTGTTTCCATGATGGATCGCAATCCATTTCCCTTTGAGAACGCTTTGTCCATCGCGAACAAACGCCTGCTTAAACCAGGGAATCACCTGGCTCGCTTCGTATTTGGTATGACCGCCTTCGACATCGTTGTAAGGGAGAGCGACGTAAAACGGATTCTGGCGAGGAATGAAGTTGATCGGAATAAAATTTCTGCGCGAACCAGGGTCAGGGTTATCGTAACCTCCGTAGCTGTAATACCAGTACTTGTCCCAGGAGCTGCGATTGTTGGGCACGGGGTTATATCCCCTCGGGCGCTCGCCGATCCAGAAGATTGTCGTGATAATGCCGAGCTTCCAAGGATACGATCCTGGTCCTCTACTCAAAGCGGCACCTCGGCCCATCAATGAAGCTCCAGTTAAGTAGCGGGGATCGTCACCTGAGAAGACAGTCTTCGGCTGTGAATTAATCATTTTTGGTTCGATCTTGAGAAGCGCGTTTTCGCGCAGCCTCATTGCGAACTTTGCAAAGTCAGTACTACTCTCGTACTGAGACTGCGCAGAAGAGTTTTCGCTGAAAAGCGCAAAAACGCACACCGAAAGAATAAGGTCCGTGATGATCGAAGCTAGCCGGTTCGATAGTTGAGCGCGACGGTTAATCCGGATGGCTTTGAAAGCTACTGGAGTAGTGATATTGTTCAACACGAAACTTCTCATTGTCGGTGACTCGGTGATGGGTTGTTTTGTCCAGGCGCCGGGAGATGGTGACGCATCGCCCGGCGCGATCTTATATATTGGTCCCTCTTAGAGTAATAACCCCAGGCCGCGGGAGTAATCTGGCCTGTAGATTCGCTGATCCTTTCCTACCAGCTAAGCATCCCATAATATTCTGAGCGATGTCCGAAGAAAGAGACATTTTGGTCAAGGCTCTGCTCTTTGAACCGCTATCAAACTTCGCTCGCTTCCAGATTGTCAAGTAGAAAATATCGAAAGCAGTAGCAAGACGTTGGTGATCAACGTATTAGGAAATAACTCAAGAAATGGAATTTTGTGCAGTATGCTCTCCCCTCGCCTACTTTTGAGGATGAGCAGGTTCTTGAATAGCCACAAATGAGGATATGTCAGAGATCCTCGGGCGACTCAGAAGGAGGACGGCGCATAAGCTGTGGCAGCTTTTTTCAGTTCGGATTGACCCGCATTATTCTTTTTGTTCGCCTTAGTTGCCATCATCTCGAGGTGATTCTTCTCCGACTCTTCGTCCGCCGGAAACATGCATTCCATGCGAAGTTCTTGCGCGGTGATGGAAAGCGGTGCGCCGACTGTGGTGATCATTGAGAAAAAATTCAGCACCTTTCTCTTCTTGATGAAGCTGATGGGAATGAATGGCAGGGTCTTCAAGGAATGGGGCTTTTCCCATTCGGTTTTAACATCGGGATAGGCCTGTAACGTCGCGAGCAATTCCTTGGTCTTTTCATCGGCCACACGCCCGACCGATTCGCGGTAAACACGCTGGAACAAGCCTGCGGCGACATCTTCCCAATTGGCGATAAAAGGGCGTATGCCTTTCGGATCAAATATAAGATGCAGCACGTTACGCGGCCCCTTGCGCGCCGCCATGTCGACGAAGCAGTTAAAAAAACGTGGCGCGGAATCGTTTGTCATCAGCACATTCCAGTAGCGATCCATCACAATAGCCGGGAAGGGTTCATGCTGCCGAAGGACACGCTCCAACGCCTTGGTTATGCTTTGCATCTCGGGTGCATTCCATGTGCTCTCGGAAAAAATTGGCGCGTAGCCCGCCGCGAGCAACAAAGTATTACGCTCGCGAAGGGGAATATCCAGTGCCTCGGCGATGTCCAGTAATGTTTGCCGGCTGGGAGCGCTGCGCCCACATTCGATGAAGCTGAGGTGGCGTTGCGACAGACCTGAATCTAGTGACAGGTCGAGCTGACTCTTGCCACGCGTACCACGCCAGTGGCGCAAAAGCGGGCCAAGTTCCCTGCCTGGCTGTCCAGGAGTGGGTTGAGATAGATTCATCGAGGGTTCCGTTTGCAGGGATTTACTTTCCGGGCGCTTCATTAATTCCTAAACGCGCGGCCATACGCCGGGCTGTTTCCATGCGGCGCGCGGCGAGCATTTCGCCTGAGCGCTGTGCTTCTGCCAAAACACAAGGAGGAGCACTCTCAGGCGTTCCACTTTGGAACGGAGGCTCCGGTGCATAGGCCATGCCGAGCTGAATGATCTGGGCGACCTTTTCGCCACGCAAGCTTGCGGCAACCCGCAGCGCCCCATCGATGCCTGCGGTGACGCCGGCGGCGAATACCCAATTGCCGTCCATGACCACACGTTCGTTTACCGCCGTGGCGCCAAAGAAAGGCAATAGATGGAACGCGCTCCAGTGCGTTGTGGCCCGGCGTCCCTTGATCAATCCGGCCGCTCCACAGATCAGCGCACCCGTGCAGACAGAGAACACACAACTAGCTCCGGCAGCCTGCTGCCGCAACCAAGCCAGCACTTCTTCGTTATCCATCAGTGCTTCCTGGCCCGGTCCGCCTGGCACGTGCAGCAGATCGAGTTGAGGAGCGTCGGAAAGGAGGGCATCGGCCAGCAGCCGCAAACCTTTTGTGTCCCGCACAGGCAATCTGGTCGTGGCGAAGAGACGATAGGTTGAGTTCGGAAGACGGGAAAATACTTCAAAGGGACCGGTGAGATCAATCTGGTCTATCCCTTCAAACAGCAGCGAGCCGATCTGGAGGTGAATGTGTTCTGAGATCATGTGGGAGTTAAGATACCATCAACGTAAGGATCGTGGGCTGTCACCACCCACGATACCTTTTATCCGCATCAGCAACCTTCCGTTGCGCGCCCGTGACGCGCGTTAAAACGCGACGGGGCCAACCGAGCCGATCCAACTGCGGACCTTCGAGGGATTGGCCTCGTCCATATAGAAGAAGTGGGTCATCACCGGCTTCACGACCTTTTTGCTGCGGTCATCGGGCGTCATGGTGACAAAGCCGCGAAAGACTTTAATGGAACCTCCATCCCAGTATTCGGACACGTCGTGCAGCGCCGTGAATCCCGTATCGATGAAGGCCCGCAGACTCTCGCGGATCACCTCGCGTCCGGTCCATTCCGCGACGCCGAGACGACAGGTGGCATCCTCCACGAAGCAATCAAAACCCTGGCCAAAAGTCTTGTCGTCAATTTCTTTCCAAAAAGCGAGGAGCCATTCGGGAGGCGAGGTCTTCGTGAAGGCTATTTTTGTGGTTTCCAAGTTCTGTTTCTCTTTCGTTTGCATGTGAGTTCTTACTTTTGTCTTTGAGTTTCTCCCGCTCTTTTCTGAATGGAAGATCAGTGCAAACTATGGATTTTTTGAATTGTCTCAATTACCTCACAGGTAATAAAAATCAGGGGGTTCTTGCGCAGCCTCGTCCATTTTCGGCGGCGGGGTTGTGCGCGAGGCTACACGAACGCCTACCTGTTCGAAGAACTCTTCCTGACCCACAGCTCAGCGCACCCTGGAAACGCAGTCGTAAAAACTCTGACCCTCAGCTTTGACGCGCGGGAACCTCATGGGTGTGAGGCACACTACAGAGCAAAATAAAAAAGCGTAGTGGAAGAGATGCGACCCCACCAATATTTGACCTGTCCCTATCGGATCGTAATGAGCTGATCGACCGGGACCTGGTGATCAAGCAGCTTTCCTTTCTCTGTGTCGAGTTCCGCCAGAAACTGCTCGCGCTGCCTCAACGGATTGGTGCTCGGATCCTGCAGCAAACCCTTGATCCGGACCTGGCTGTCAGCGGTCACTCAAAACCAGCCACTAAAGGTCGAAATTAAGGACTTCAAAACCAGCCACTTTTTGGAACAGAAAACAGCTCCTCGGAACAGCCCGGATGCGGGACCAATGGAGCATGTCGAACTCCCTAAAGGTGAGCCTGCAAACAACGATTTACAGTTTAGAAGACCGTGGCTGGTCCCGACGACGGATCGCACGCGAGCTTGGGATCGATCGAGAGACCGTCGGCCGGTATTTGCGGTTAGCAAAACCGGCCATTTCGACCACCGGGCTTGGGGAAGCTGGTGAAGCA
>Ga0209656_10000542_pt1 | contig 24959 bp, 24 predicted proteins | sample BogFormECP12_OM2_FD_188239 | JGI IMG/M metagenome (GOLD analysis project Ga0209656, IMG submission 188239) | Bog forest soil microbial communities from Calvert Island, British Columbia, Canada - ECP12_OM2 (SPAdes) (version 2) | ecosystem: Environmental > Aquatic > Freshwater > Wetlands > Bog ...
GCCGATACCGAGCTGGCCCAGGCCATCCGGGTGCTGGCACGGGCTCAGCAAGACGCGGTGTGGGCGCGCCAGCAGATCGGCAATCAGATCCGTGACCTGCTCAAGGACTTCTATCCGGCCGCGATCACCGCTTTCGCCGGGCTGCCCAGCGGCGGACTGGCCCGCTGCGATGCCCGCACCATCCTGGCCGCCGCACCCACTCCCGGCCAAGCAGCCAAGCTGACTCCCGCGCGGCTGCGCCGGCTGCTGATCAAAGCCGGCCGCCGCCGCGACCTCGACCGCGACGTCAAGCGACTGCGTGCGGTGTTTACCGACACCTACCTGCACCAGCCGCCCGTGGTCGAAAACGCCATGGGCATTCAACTGAGCGCACTGCTGCACCAATTCGAGGCCGCCAGTGCCGCCGCTGATGAGTTGGCCCAGGCGGCGATCGCCCATTTTGAGCAACACCCGGACGCCTCGATCATCACAAGCTTTCCCGGGCTGGGGAAGCTGACCGGCGCCCGGGTACTGGCCGAGATCGGCGACGACCGAACCCGCTTCGCCGACGCCCGCGGATTGAAGGCCTTCGCCGGATCCGCCCCCATCACCCGTGCTAGCGGCAAGAAAACCACCGTGACACACCGGCATATCAAAAACCGGCGCCTGGCTACGGTCGGGTCGATCTGGGCACTGGCCTCGCTGCGCAGCTCCCCGGGTGCCCGCCGTCACTACGATGCCCGCCGCGCCGCCGGAGACTGGAACCGCCAAGCCCAACGACACCTGTTCAACAAATTCCTCGGCCAGCTCCACCACTGCCTGCAAACCGGCCAGACCCACAACGAACACCGGGCGTTTCCACCTCCTCTCCCCCTCGCGGCTTGACACTTAACTTCCTGAGATGTCTCTCGATCAGATTCATACGGCCAACCATGGCGAACCTATGCAAACCCACCACACCGTAGCCGCCGACAAGGCAGGCTATCGCCATGCGCAATCGCACCGTGATCCGGAAGGCTGCTGCAGCACTAGTCGCACTCGTCGTGACGCTAACCATCGGCGCCTGCTCGGGGACACCGCAGGTGCGTAGCATCACGCTGACCTTCATCCGGCACGCCGAGTCGACGGCCAACGCCGCCAACGTGATCAACACCGACATTCCAGGTCCGAGTCTCACCGAGGAAGGCCAAGGGCAGGCCGAGCAGCTGGCCCACCAGCTCTCCCGCAACACCTTCGACGCCGTCTACGCCTCGGACATGGTCCGTGCCCAGGAGACCGCGGCGCCGCTGGCCCACGCTCTGGGCAAGCGGGTCGAAATCCTGCCCGGTCTGCGGGAAATCGACGCCGGCTGGTACAACGGCGCGCCGACCAAAAGGGCCGACTTGACCTATCTGAACGCGCCGGCGGATTGGCTGAACGGCGACACCAAGGATGCCATCCCGGGCTCGATCAGCGGTGTTGAGTTCAATGACCAGTTCACTGCCGCCGTCCAAAAGATCTACGACAAAGGTGACGCGAAACCGGTGGCGTTCTCGCACGCCGAGGCGATCATGTACTGGACCTTGATGAACGTCAAAAATCCCAAGGACAGCCTGGCCACCAGCCATCCCCTGCCGAACCTGGGCCGCGTGGTGATCACCGGCAGCCCGGCGATGGGATGGACGTTGCTGGACTGGGACGGCATCCGCGACTTCAGCTACTGAGCCCGACGGACCCTGACGATACGGTACTGGACAGTACTACCCTCGCGGTTCTACCGTGAGCGCTGTGACCCAGATTGTCGACCACGCCGCGGAGCCCTCGCCGTGGTCGCCGCGGGAGACCGAGCTGCTTGCGGTGACTTTGCAGCTCCTGCAAGAACACGGGTATGACCGGTTGACGGTGGACGCCGTGGCCGCCAAGGCCCGCGCCAGCAAGGCCACGGTGTACCGGCGCTGGCCGTCGAAAGCCGAGTTGGTTTTGGCGGCGTTCATCGAGGGCATCCGCCAGATCGCCGTCCCCCCCGAAACCGGCACACTGCGAGGCGACTTGCTGCACATGGGAGAACTGATCTGCCAGCAGGGCAAGCAGCACGCCGGCACCATCCGCGCGGTGCTCGTCGAAATAGGGCGCAACCCCGCACTCAACGACGTCATGCAGCACCAATTCATCGAGCAGCGAAAGGCTTTGATGGACCACATCCTCCAACTGGCGGTTGACCGCGGTGAGATCGACCGAGCCGCCATCAACGACGAACTCTGGGATCTGCTGCCGCACTACCTGATCTTCCGGTCCATCTTTCCCGGCCGGCCGCCGACCCGGCAGACCGTGGAGGCACTCGTGGACGATGTGGTCATCCCTAGCCTGACCCGACCTGCCAAGTAAATGGCCGGCCGCATATGTACGGCATCGTCTCTTGTACTGTCCGGTCCGGTACCGTACTGTCAAGCCTGTCGGCCCGCGCTCCAAGGACAGCTGACGTCGCCCGGCGATTGTCTACCAGGTAATCGAAAGGCCAACGGATGAAAGGTATTTCGTTGACCAGCCTTGTCAGACGGCGCTGGATGGTTCTGGTCACCGCCGTGGTGGTCGCGCTGGCCGGGTTCGCCGTCTTTCGCCTGCACGACGCCTTCGGTTCTCACAAAAATGCATCAACAGGCAGCGGTGTCTCTAACGAGATCGTTCCCTTCAATCCCAAGCAAGTCATCTATGAGGTATTCGGCACGCCAGGATCCACGGCGACGATCAACTACCAGGACGTCCACGCCGCGCCGCAACGAGTCGACAACGTCCCGTTGCCGTGGTCCTACACGATCACCACCACCGATCCCGCGGTCATCGCCAACGTGGTTGCCCAAGGCAACGGCGCCACCTTGGGCTGCCGCATCACCGTCAACGGCATCGTCAAAGACGAAAGGACCGTCAACGAATTGAGCGCCTACACCTTCTGCTTGGACAAGTCCGGATGAGCAATCACAGCAGTCGCCGTCCCTTCGTTCCGCACACCATTCACCGCTTGGCGGTGCCCATCCTGCTGTTCTGGGTGGCGCTGGCGGCCGTGCCGAATATCCTTGTGCCGCAACTTGAAGAGGTCGGCAGGCTGCACAACGTCGGCCTCAGCTCCCCCGGGGCGCCGTCGTATCAGGCGTTCAAACACATCGGCAGGGTGTTCCACGAGTTCGACACCGACAGTTCGGCGATGATCGTCCTGGAAGGCGACAAGCCGCTCGGCGCTGACGCCCACAAGTTCTACGACGCGATGATTCACAAGCTGGAACAGGACAAGAAGCACGTTCAGCACATCCAGGACTTCTGGGGAGACACGCTGACGGCGGCGGGATCCCAGAGCAGTGACGGCAAGGCCGCCTACGTTCAGCTCTTTCTGAATGGAGCCCAGGGCGAGGCTTTGTCGAACGAGTCCGTCGACGCGGTCCGCAGCACCGTCGACCATATGCAGCCGCCGCCAGGCGTCAAGGCCTACCTCACCGGCGCCGCCCCACTGATCGCCGATCAATTCACCGAAGGCAGTAAGGGATCCAACAAAGTCACGGCGATCACCATCGGCGTGATCGCACTGATGCTGTTCTTCGTCTATCGATCGTTTTCCACCACGCTCCTGGTCTTGGCGACCGTCCTGATCGAGATGGCCTCAGCGCGGGGATTCGTTGCCTTCCTTGGCAATGTCGGGATTCTGGGGCTGTCGACGTACGCCACCAATCTGCTGACATTGCTGGTGATTGCCGCCGGAACGGATTACGCGATATTTTTCGTCGGCCGATATCACGAGGCGCGCGCCGCCGGCGAAGAGCGGGAAGACGCCTTCTACACCATGTATCGCGGCACATCGCATGTTGTCTTGGGCTCGGGCCTGACGGTGGCCAGCGCGGTCGCGTGCCTCAGTTTCACCCGGCTGCCCTACTTCCAAAGCCTGGGACTGCCCGCGGCGATCGGGATCCTGGTAGCCCTGGCGGCCTCGCTCACGCTGGGCCCGGCCATCCTGACGATTGCCAGTCATTTCGGCCTGTTCGATCCCAAGCGAGTGCTGCAAACCCGCGGCTGGCGTCGCATCGGCACCGCCATTGTCCGTTGGCCCGCACCAATTCTCGTCGTATCGATCGCCGTCGCCCTCATCGGTCTGCTCGCCCTGCCCGGCTACAAGACCAGCTACGACACCCGGCCCTACATCCCCGCCACTGCTGCGGCCAACGTCGGATACACCGCTGCCGAGCGGCACTTCCCCCGGTCCCGGTTGGAGCCCGAACTGCTGATGATCGAGGCCGACCACGACTTGCGGAATCCTGCCGACATGCTCGTGCTGGACAAGGTGGCCAAGGGCGTCGTGCACATACCCGGCATCGCTCAGGTGCAGACCATCACCCGGCCCCTGGGAGCACCGCTGGACCACAGCTCGATCGCATTTCAGATCAGCCAGCAGAGCATCGGGCAGGTGCAGAACCTCAAGTACCAGATGGATCGCGCACAGGACTTGTTGAGGCAGTCCGCCGAGCTGACCAAAACGATCGGCATCTTGCAGCAGCAATATGCCCTGCAGAAGCAGCTCGCCGGCGCCACCCACGACGAGACCCAAAAGTTTCACGAGACCCTGGCGATCATCTCCGAGGTACGGGACAAGCTCGCGAATTTCGACGACTTCTTCCGACCGCTGCACAGCTACTTCTATTGGGAGAAGCACTGCTTCGACATCCCGGTGTGCTTCGCTTTTCGCAACACATTCGACACGCTGGACAGCGTCGACCAGCTCACCGAGAAATTCGAAGAGCTCACCGCAAGCCTGGACAAGCTGGACGAGATCCAGCCGCAGCTGGTGGGGCTGATCCCACCCCAAATCGCGAGCCAAGAGATCAACCAGGAGCTGGTGCTGAAGAACTTCGCCACCAACTCCGGGATCGCCAACCAGTCGAACGTCGCCAACGACAATCCGGCCGCGCTCGGGCAGGCTTTCGACAAGGCCAAGAACGACGACTTGTTCTATCTGCCGCCTGAGGTGTTCAGCAACCCCGATTTCATGCGCGGCCTGAAATTGTTTCTCTCGCCCGACGGCAAAGCGGCTCGGATGATCATCACCCATGAAGGCGACCCGGCCGAGCCCGCCGCCATCTCCCACGTCGAGCCGATCAAGCTGGCCGCGCACGAGGCGGTGAAGAACACGCCGTTGGCGGGCGCCAGGTTTTATCTCGGCGGCACCGCGTCGACCTACAAAGACATCGGGGATATGGAGAATTACGACCTGCTGATCGTCAGCATCGCCTCGCTGAGCCTGATCCTGCTGATCATGATGATCATCACCCGCAGCCTGGTCGCGGCCATCGTGATCGTCGGTACCGTGGCGCTGTCGTTGGGCGCATCGTTCGGGCTGTCAGTGCTGGTGTGGCAGTACATATTAGGCATCCAATTATATTGGGTCGTACTGGCTTTGGCGGTCATCCTGCTGCTGGCCGTCGGATCCGACTACAACCTGCTACTCATCTCGCGGTTCAAAGAGGAAATCCACGCCGGGCTCAAGACCGGCATCATCCGCGCGATGGCCGGCTCTGGCTCGGTCGTGACTGCCGCCGGTCTGGTCTTCGCCGTGACCATGTGCGGGTTCGTATTCAGCGGTCTGCAGGTACTCGGCCAAATCGGCACCACGATCGGCCTCGGCCTGCTCTTCGACACGTTGATCGTGCGGTCGTTCATGACGCCGTCCATCGCCACTCTGCTCGGCCGCTGGTTCTGGTGGCCACAACGGGTGCGGCCACGCCCGGCCAGCACCATGCTGCGGCCCTACGGACCGCGCCCCGCAGTTCGTCAGTTGCTGCTGTGGGACGACCCGGACGAGGCCGAGACGGACTTCCCGGTAGCCGACGATCGCGTCACACTGCGTTGACGTGCGACCGCGCCGAGCGCACCATGTGTTGCATGCGCTATGTCGTTACCGGCGGTACCGGGTTTATCGGGCGCCGAGTCGTCTCGCGTCTGCTGGACGAACAGCCGGACGCCGAGGTGTGGGTAATGGTTCGTCGCCCGTCATTGGGCCGCTTCGAACGCCTGGCCGAGCAGTGGGGCGAACGAGCAAAACCCCTGGTTGGCGACCTGGCCGAGCCTGATCTCGGGTTGACCGACGACGCCATCGCCGAGCTGGGCAACGTCGAGCACGTGGTGCACTGCGCGGCGATCTACGACATCACCGCCCCCGAATCCGATCAGCGCATCGCCAACGTCGAGGGCACCCGCGCCGTGATCGCGCTCGCGCGCCGGCTCGACGCGACGCTGCATCACGTGTCGTCGATCGCGGTGGCCGGGGAATTCCGCGGTGAGTACACCGAGTCCGATTTCGATGTCGGTCAGCAGCTGCCGACGCCGTATCACCAGACGAAGTTCGAAGCCGAGCTGCTGGTACGCGAAGCGACCGGTCTGCGCCATCGGATCTACCGTCCGGCGGTGGTGGTGGGTGATTCGCGCACCGGTGAGATGGACAAGATCGACGGACCGTATTACTTCTTCGGCGTGCTGGCCAAGCTCGCGGTGTTGCCCCGGTTCACCCCGATCATGCTGCCCGACACCGGCCGCACCAACATCGTGCCGGTCGACTACGTCGTCGATGCGCTGGTCGCCCTGATGCACGCCGACGGTCGCGACGGCCAGACGTTCCACTTGACCGCACCGAAAACCATTGGCCTGCGCGGCATTTACCGCGGGATCGCCGATGCGGCCGGGCTGCCGCCGCTGCGCGGATCGCTGCCCCGATCGGTCGCCGCGCCCGTGACGAAGGTGCGCGGGCGGGCCAAGGTGTGGCGCAACATGGCGGCCACCCAACTGGGCATTCCCGCCGAGGTGCTCGACGTCGTCGACCTGGCGCCCACCTTCATCTCCGACAACACACGAGACGCGTTGCAGGGAACGGGTATCGAGGTTGCCGAGTTCGCCGACTACGCGCCCAAGCTGTGGCAGTACTGGGCCGAGCATTTGGACCCCGACCGGGCCCGCCGCAACGATCCGGCCGGAGCACTGGTCGGACGCCACGTCATCATCACCGGCGCGTCCAGCGGCATCGGGCGGGCCGCTGCGATCGCCGTCGCCGAGCGGGGCGCGACAGTATTCGCGCTCGCGCGTAACGGCGATGCGCTCGACGACCTGGTCGCCGACATCCGCGCCAACGGCGGCGAGGCTTACGCCTTCACCTGCGATGTCACCGACTCGGCGTCGGTGGAGCACACGGTCAAGGACATCCTTGGCCGCTTCGACCACGTCGACTACCTGGTGAACAACGCCGGGCGGTCGATCCGCCGCTCGGTCGTCAACGCCACCGACCGGTTCCACGATTACGAGCGGGTGATGGCGGTGAATTATTTCGGCGCGGTGCGGATGGTGCTTGCGCTGCTGCCGCATTGGCGCGAGCGCCGCTTCGGTCACGTCGTCAACGTCTCCAGCGCAGGCGTGCAGGCCCGCAGCCCCAAGTACAGCTCGTATCTGCCGACCAAGGCCGCGCTGGACGCGTTCTCCGAAGTGGTGGCCACCGAGACGCTTTCCGACCACATCACGTTCACCAACATCCACATGCCGTTGGTGGCGACCCCGATGATCGCTCCGTCGCGGCGGCTCAATCCCGTCCCACCGATCAGTGCCGAGCATGCCGCGGCGATGGTAGTGCGCGGGTTGGTCGAGAAGCCGGCCCGTATCGACACCCCGGTGGGCACCCTTGCCGAGGCCGGCAACTACTTCACCCCCAAGCTGTCGCGACGGATCTTGCACCAGCTCTACCTCGGATATCCGGATTCCGCAGCAGCGCGTGGCGAGAGCGCCTCGAAACCTGTTGTGAACCAGCAGTCTTCGCGTCGACCGAAGCGCCCGGCACGTGCCGCCGTTGCCCGCATGAGGGTCCCCGGAGCGGTCAAGCGGGCCGTGCGGCTGGTTCCCGGAGTGCACTGGTAGTCACTGCCGGTATCGTGGCCGCAGTGGCCACCGCACCAGTTTTCGCCGACGTCGACACCGGTGTAGACGATGCCATTGCGCTGATTTACCTGCTGGCCAGCCCGGAGGCCGAGCTGGTCGGCATCGCATCGACCGGTGGGAACGTCGGGGTGGATCAAGTGTGCGAGAACAACCTCGGCGTACTCGACCTGTGTCGGGTCGACGGTGTGCCGGTATCCAAAGGTGTCGAGCATCCGCTGAACTCCCCCGAGCTTCCGGTCGGGAAAGTCCATGGGCCAAGGGGTCTGGGATACGCGGAGCTGCCGCCGACCGATCGTCAGCTCACCGGTGACGATGCGGCGACGGCATGGGTCGAGGCGGCACATGCCCATCCGGGAGAACTGATCGGGCTGGCTACTGGCCCGTTGACCAACCTGGCGCTGGCGTTGCGCAAGGAACCCGCGCTGCCGACACTGTTGCGCCGGCTGGTCATCATGGGCGGCGCCTACGATTATCGCGGCAACACCAATCCGGTGGTGGAATGGAACATCGGCGTGGATCCGGAGGCGGCGGCCGAAGTGTTCGCCGCCTGGTCACCCGAAGCTTCGGAAACTGCCGAGCCGCAATCACTTCCGATCTTGTGCGGCCTGGATGTGACGTGGAACATCTCCATAACGCCCGAGATACTGGTCCGCCTGGCGGCCGCGGCGGACACGACGACGACCGCGATGAGCGTTGATGACCAGCCGGGCACCCGGTCGTCGGCGTCCAACCCGTTGATCCGGGTGATCGAGGACGCGACGCGGTTCTACCTGGAGTCCTATTACGACCTCGGCCACGGTTACCAGGCCCATCTGCACGACCCGTTGGCCGCGGCGGTCGCGTTGGACCCGCAGCTGCTCACCACCCGGCCGGCGACGGTGGATGTCGAGCTGACGGGGATGCTGACCCGCGGCATGACAGTGACCGACTGGTCGGGGCGCTGGGGTCGAAAACCCAACGCGCTGATCGGTGTTGGAGTCGATCCGGCTGTGTTCTTCGACCGGTTCGTCGACTTAGTCGGACCGTTCGCCGCTCGCCTGGCCCGTCAATCGTAGATTCCCTCCAGATACCACCTCCGCTGGCGGTAGCACAGCAGCATCGCGATACCGGGATCGGACGCGCGCCGCCCTGCCAGCAAGACCTGAGCCCGGGCGGTGCGACCCGCCGATCGATCCGGATCCCACCAGCGTTCGTCGACCGACCACGGCCCAGCCCACCAGCGCAGCCGCTCGTCACGATCGCGGGAGGTCAGCCGCGCCGGATCGGCGGAGAACAGTCCGCGGCTGGTCACACGGATCGAGTTGCCTTGGGCATCAAGCAATTCCACCGGATCATCGAGTAGCACCGTCGGTGACGGCTCGGGTAGTTGACCGGGCCACGGCAGACATGGGTCGGCCCGCGGCACCGGCTCGTCGCCCAGCGGCGTCAACGTGATGCGCTCGGCGGGCCCACGACCGCCAGACAGTACCGGCACCTGCACTGCCTCCGGACCGAGCAGGCCCTGCACCCGCACCAGCGCTCGACGGGCGCGCACCCTGTCCTCGTCACCGAGGCCACCCCATAGCGGTAACTGCAGCGCCCCAGCCGACACCACCTCCACCGCCTGCAGCCGCAACAGCGTTACCGGTGCGGTGGGCCGATCCATGACGGTTCGGGTGTTCAACCACCCGTCGAGCTGCCAACGCACCCGGTCGGCGGTGGCGTCCTCGGTCAGCGGCTCGGCGCAGCGCCACACCCGGGTCAGCTCTTCGCCGTTGGCGGTGACGGCGTGAACGGCCAGTCGAGTGCAGCCCACGCCGGCGGCCATCAACGTCTGATGCAACGCGCTGGCCAGCGAGCGGCCGGCAAATGCCGCGGCGTCAACCCGGTCGATCGGCGGATCGCATTGCAGCACGGCGTCGAGTTCGGCGGGCGGCTCGCGCCCGGACGGTCCGCGTTCCGGCTCACCGCGGGCGAACCGGTGCGCGCTCACCGCGTCGGCGCCGAACCGGGAAGCCACGTCGGTGCGCGGCAAGGCGGCGAACTGCCCGATGGTCCGAATCCCCATCCGCCACAGCAGATCTGCCAGATCCTCTCGGCCGGGACCGGACAGACTCGGCTCGGTGGCGAGTTGCCGGATCGACAGCGCCGACAGGAACCGCGCGCCTTCTCCCGGCTCCACGACACGACCGGCACGGGCGGCGAAGACCGCGGTAGACAGCTGGTCGGCGATCCCGATCTGGCACTCGGCGCCGGCTGCGGCGACAGCATCGGTCAGCCGCTCGGCGGCCTGCTTCTCGGACCCGAAAAAGCGGGCCGCCCCACGCACCGGCAACACCAAAAGCCCGGGCCGCAGCACCTCCGCGCGAGGCACCATATCGTCCAGCGCCGCGATCACCCCTTCGAAGAAGCGGGCGTCGCGGTCGGAGTCGGCAGCCACGACGTGCAATTGCGGACAGCGAGCCGCCGCCTCTCGTCGCCGTAACCCTCGCCGCACTCCCGCCGAACGGGCAGCCGATGAGCAGGCGATCACCCGGTTGGCCAACGTGACGGCGACCGGGGCCGTCGCGGGCAGGCCCGCGGCCGCCGCCGCGGCCACCGCAGGCCAGTCCATACACCAAATCGCCAGTATCCGGGAGGCCACTGAACTACCCAGTCCGCACCCGGCTGATTGCCCGCCCCCTTGCACACACGTCGTTGATTTGGAGGCGCACCTTGCTGATCCGTCCGAAGCCGGGCATACCCGCCGTGGTCTCATAGCCGCAGACCCGGGCCGTTAGTCGTATCGATGCCCCCTGCCAGTCACCATCGGTGACCAACAGGGTGCAGCCCTTGTGGTGAGCGCGGGCCACCACCGCCCGCGCCCGCGTCAGGGGTACCGAGCGCCCGCCCAGAGCCAGCACGACCAGATCCATACCGTCCATAAGCACCGCAGCCACCTCCACCGGATCGGAACCGGGATCCGGGATCACCGCGAGCCGGCTCAGATCCGCTCCCATTTCCACGGCGGCCAGCAGCCCGATATCCGGCTGGCCGACAATGGCCGCGTTCCCACCGGCGGCCGTCACCGCGGCCACCATGCTCAACGGCAGCGACCGGGCTCCCGACAGCACCGCCACCGTTCCCCGTGGCAATGCATCAGGCAACACATCGGCAAGCAGTTGCGGGATCGGCAGCCTGGTTTCCGAATCCGGTAGCAGGTCATCCGGCCCGGGGTGACTGTGCGCATGGCTTTGATGATTAAGCCGGGCCGAACCGATCTTCCCGGACACCGCCGCCATCTGACGGCGCAGCTGTTTTAGCTGCTCAGCACGGTTGTGATGGGGCTGATCGGAGGCGAGAATCGCCGTCATCACCACCTCCTGGCGGCACGAGTGTTACCACTGATGTTCGAACAGATGTTCGATACGAGTCAGTCAACACCCGCCCACCGACACCGTCAAGAAACGTGAGGGGCTATTGCATACAACCGGTACTCATGTGGCTTCTGGTGCTTACCGACTGACCCGATCACCATCAACGTCAACGCGACATCCCGGAGGCAACGACGCCACCACCCTCGTGTCGCGGATCCTCAGCGAGTCGACCGAATCGCGGCCGTGATACTGACTGCGTGTCCTTCATCGAACGCGTCGCATCCCGCGAGGTCTATCGGAACCCGTGGTTGGTGCTGCGAGAAGACGACATTCGTCGGCCCGACGGCAGCCGCGGCATCTACTCCGTGGTGGACAAGCCGACCTATGCACTGGTGATGCCCTACGACGGGCAGCGCTTTCGGTTGGTCGAGCAGTTCCGGTATCCCCTCGGCGCGCGGCGATGAGAATTCCCGCAGGGCACCGCTCCGGGTCTGGCCGAACTCGAACCCGCCGAGCTGGCCGCGCGGGAGCTGCGCGAGGAGACCGGATTGCGCGCGACGTCGTTCGAGGCACTCGGCCTGCTCGATGTGGCTGCCGGAATGACCAGCCAACGCGGGTGGGTGTTTCTGGCCACCGGGATCTCCGAGGGACATTCGGATCGCGAACACGAGGAACAGGACATGCGCAGCGAGTGGTTCGCTCGCGAAGACGTCGAGGAGATGATCCGCTCGGGGGTGCTGGCCGACTCGCAGTCGGTCGCCGCCTACGGTCTGTTCCTGCTGTCCGACCGATAGACGACTGCTGGCTAGCGGGCAGAAAGCCCGGCGGCGGCCCGGATGTGGCGGCGCACCGCGGCACGGTCCGGATCGGGAAAAATGTAGTGGCTCAACGCGGTTCGTGCGATTGCGCCGGCAAGGTCGCGGGGGTCCACCGCGGTGGCGAAGGCGTCCTCGCGGGCGCAGCGCCGCAGGACCACCGTCAACCCTTCGGTCAGCACGGGCAACGCTTGCGCCATCTGTTCGTGCGCGAATACCGGCTCGAGATCGAGCAACCGGCCGGGCGGCTGAGCCTCGACGAAAGTCGCGATGACGTCGACCGCGGCCTCCAGCCGTGCACCTCCGACGACCCCCGACATCGCTTTGTCCATCGCCGCATCGAGACGGCGGCGCTCGCGCTTGCCCAGCGCATCGATGAGTTCTCCCTTGGACGCGAAATAGCGGTAAATAGTGGGCCGTGACACCCCGGACAGAGTCGCAACGTCGGAAAGCGACATCCTTCGCGCACCCGTCCGGAACACGAGCCGCTGGGCCGCATCGAGAATCCGATCGGCCAGATCGCCGCGAGCTGAACCGGATCCGTGCGCTTGCGCGATCGACACGACGGCAGCCTTACAGTTTGCCGAGCTCGCGTAGCCACGAGATCAGCAGCCGCAGCCCGTCGTCGAACGACATCGGCTCATAACCGAGGCGCCGGGTGGTCAGGTTGTCGTTGGTTCTGAGCTTGCGCTCGCTCTTGGCCATAGCTTTTGCGATGGCCATCAAGGTGGGCCCGAATTCGGCGGTCAATGCCTCGGGATCCGTGCGGTAATCGAGATCCTCGACACGATGGTCGATTCCGGCGATCTCGCAGGCACGATTGATTCCGCCTGCTGTGCTGAAGCTTTCCCGCGGCTGGCCGACCAACAGGTAGCGCTCACCGGCCACCCCGCGGTCCAGCGCGGCGATCGAGCCCGTCGCGACGTCCTTGCCCGCCACCCACGTCACCGGAAAAGCGAGATAGCGCTTGATCTTTCCGCGCATACCGGCCAACAGCACCCGGTTGAAGCTGGTTCGGTGCAAGGCGCGTTCGACGACCGGGGCAGGACCGAAGATCGCGCCCGGATGGCAGGTCAGCACGTCATCGCCCGCGGCCGCGCGCCGATGAGCCTCTTGGAAAGCGGCGAGCTTGGTGACGGTGTAGGGGTCGTTGGGCGGGTTGTCCAGAACGGGCGCCTCTTCGAAGTCGACGCCGGTGCTCAGATCGAGGAACGTGGCCGTGCTCAGGGCCACCATCCGACGCATGCCGTGGGCCTTCGCCGCATCCAGGACGTTGATGGTGCCGACCATGTTGACGGCCTTGAAGTCGTCGAGGTCCTGACTCGCGCCGCCCAGCAGCGCCGCACAGTGGATAGCCGCCTCGGCGCCCTTGGCCGCGCGCAGCACGTCGTCGGCATCGCGGATGTCGCCCTTGACCAATTCGACGCCGATGTCGGACAGCGCGCCGGCTTCGTCCGGGTTGCGGACCAGCGCCCGAACCTGGTCGCCACGCTGGATCAACTGCTCGCAGACGTTACCGCCGGTCTGCCCGGTCGCGCCGGTGACGAAGATCGTGCTGGGCATGGCCGTCCTCCTCAGAGCTAGGTTGTTACATATCGAACATATTTAGTTAAGACTGTAAACCTTGACGTTGGATTGTTCTATATTCAGTTTTATGGCACTCGATCCCTCAAGCGTCCTTCTCACCGACCGCGTCGCGGTTGTCACCGGCGGCGGCGCGGGTATCGGCCGCGGCATCGCGGCGGGTTTCAAGGCGTTCGGTGCGCAGGTGGCGATCTGGGAGCGCAACCCCGAGTCGAGCGCATCCGCCGCGGCGGAGATCGGTGCGCTGGGTATCACCGTCGACGTCCGCGACAGTGCTGCGGTGGACGCCGCGCTGGCGCAGACCTCCGCCGAGCTTGGCCCGGTGACGATCCTGGTCAACAACGCCGGCGGCGTCTTCTGGTCAGGGATCCTCGACACCAGCGAGAACGGTTGGGACGCGCTGTACAGGTCGAACCTGCGCCACATCTACCTGTGCACGCAACGCGTGGCCCGCGTCCTTGTCGAGCAGAAATTGCCGGGCAGCATCATCAGCGTCACCTCGATCGAAGGTGTCCGCGCCGCACCGGGTTTCGCGACGTATGCAGCGGCCAAGGCAGGGGTGATCAACTACACCAAGACCGCGGCCCTCGAACTCGCCCCGCATGGCATTCGGGTCAACGCGCTGGCGCCCGACATCACCTTGACCGAGGGCATCATGCAAATTGCCCCGCCGGGGGCCGAAGAGCGGTTCGGCCGCACGGTCCCGCTGGGCCGCGCCGGCCACGTCGACGAGATGGCAGGCGCCGCAGTGTTTCTCGCGTCCGACATGTCCAGCTACATCACCGGTCAAACCATCCATGTCGACGGCGGAACCCAGGCCGCCAGCGGCTGGTATCACCATCCGGAAACCGCCGCGTACGTGCTCGGTCCGAGCAGCTGAGCGTTTCTAATCGCCGGTGTCCAGCATGACGTGCGCGGACATTCCACCGTCGATCGAGATCATTTGTCCGGTGATGTAGCGAGACTGCTCCGAAGCCAGGAAAACGACTAGGTCGGCGACGTCTTGTGGTTGTCCGAGATACGGCGTCAGCGTAGCGTGGCCGAGGCGACCGATGACGTCCTCGGACAGATGCGCGCGTACGGCGTCGGTCAGGATCAATCCGGGCACGATGGTGTTCGCCCGCACGCCGCGCTTTCCCTCACTGGTCGCGACGTACATCGTCAGGGTGTGCACCCCGGACTTCGACACACCGTAGGCCAAACGGGTCCGGTCACCCGATAGCGCCGCCCCCGACGACATGTTGACGATGGAACCGCCTCCGCCCTTTCGCATTTCGGGCACGACGTACTTGCACATCAGCAGCTGGCTTCCGAGGTTGACTTCCAAAGACCGCTGCCACACGTCCAGCGGCATCTCGGTCACGGTGGTATCCCGCGACAGGAAGCTACTGGTGGTCAGCGCCGCATTGTTGTGCAGGACATCGACGCGGCCGAACTCCGCCACCGTGGATTGCACGACGTGCCTGGCCGCCGGCTCTTCTGCGAGGTCGCCGCCGAGTGCGATCGCCCGCGCGCCCGTCCGCCGAATCTCGTCGACGACCTCGGCGGCCTTCGCCTCGTCGATATCGACGACCGCGACGGCGGCGCCTTCACGCGCCAATTCGTGCGCCGTTGCCGCACCGATCCCGCCGGCACCTCCGGTGACTATCGCGACCTTTCCGGCAAGTCTGGACATCGAGTGCTCCCAAGGCCGGTTCTTTGCGGTGACGCTAAAGAAAGTTAGCCTGATTCGATGCCGCGTATTGCGCCAATCCCGATGCAAGAGCTCAGCTCACACTCCCGCGAGATCGTGGAGGCCGGCGTCGCGGCCGGACTCTACGCGACCCCGGTTCCGCTGCAGATCTTCGCGTATCGCAGCGCGCAGCTCGAACAGGTCAACATGGCCAGGACCCACCTCGGTGCCGGCACCCTGCTAGGCGGCCGGATACTGGAGCTGTTGCGCATTCGCAGCGCCCAGCTGGGCGAGTGCGAGCCCTGCAGCCAATCACGCAAGCACGACTCGATCACCGACGAAGATGTCGCCTGCCTGCTGGCGCCGGGCCATGGCGCGCTGACGCCGCAGGAGCAGATGGCCGTCGAGTTCATCGACCTGCTCTCCGCCGATCACCACGCAATGGACGACGAGTTCTACCAGCGTTTGGGTGAGCATTTCACCGCGGCACAGATTGTCGAACTTGGCTTCACCTGCGCCGGGGTGATGGGATTGCACCGCTTCATCCACACCCTCGACGTCTACGGCGAGTCGACGCCTGTCATCGGCTACTCCTCCGACCAGGTCGATTCGGCGAGGTGAACTCTCAGACGTCTTGCTGACCGAGCAGGTCGGCCCAGTCGCGCGGCACTCGATCGCGAGGACCGGGGACCGTCTGGTCGTCGGGATGGGATTTCGGTGGCGCAAGTTCGGGACCTTCGTAGTAGTCATTGGTCTCGTAGTCCCAGAACCAGTCCTCGCCCGGCTCGAACGACCGGATGATCGGGTGTCCAGTCTGTCGCCAATGCTGCGTTGCGTGCCGGGACAGCGAATCGTCGCAGCAACCGATGTGGCCGCAGGCCGCACACCGCCGCAGGTGCACCCACCAACCACCGGCCGCGTCACACTCGGCACAGCCTGTACCACTGGGCGGCACCGACGGGTCGACAGCAGCAGCCATCGCTACTCCCACTCGATGGTGCCGGGCGGCTTGCTGGTGACATCGAGCACCACGCGGTTGACCTCAGCCACCTCGTTGGTGATCCGGGTCGAAATCCGTTCCAGCACTTCGTAAGGCACCCGCGTCCAGTCGGCGGTCATGGCGTCCTCGCTGGAAACCGGCCGCAACACGATCGGATGCCCGTACGTCCGGCCGTCGCCCTGCACGCCGACTGACCGGACATCGGCGAGCAGCACGACCGGGCACTGCCAGATCTGCTGGTCCTGACCCGCAGCGGTCAGCTCCTCGCGCGCGATCGAGTCGGCACGGCGCAGCGTATCCAGCCGCGCCGCGGTGACCTCACCGACGATGCGGATCGCCAGGCCCGGCCCCGGAAATGGCTGGCGTGCAACGATTTCCTCGGGCAGGCCCAATTCGCGCCCGACTGCGCGTACCTCGTCTTTGAACAGGAGTCGCAAGGGCTCGACAAGGGTGAACTTGAGATCATCAGGCAGGCCGCCGACATTGTGGTGGCTCTTGATGTTCGCGGCACCGGCCCCGCCGCCGGACTCCACCACGTCGGGATACAGTGTGCCCTGCACCAGGAACTCAATATCTTTGTTTTCCAACGTGTCTCGCACAGCACCCTCGAAGGCGCGAATGAACTGCCGCCCGATGATCTTGCGCTTGCCCTCGGGATTGGTCACCCCGGACAGCGCCTCGAGGAACGTCGCTTCCGCATCGACGGTCACCAGGTTGGCGCCGGTAGCGGCGACGAAGTCACGCTGCACCTGGGCGCGTTCGCCGGCGCGCAGCAGTCCGTGGTCGACGAACACACAGGTCAGCCGGTCCCCGATGGCGCGTTGCACCAGCGCGGCGGCCACCGCCGAATCCACCCCGCCGGACAGCCCGCAGATCGCGTGGCCGTCACCGACCTGATTGCGGACCTGTTCGATCAATGCCTCGGCGATGCCGGCCGGCGTCCAATCCGCGGCGATGCCGGCGAACTCGAGCAGGAACCGGGTGAGCACCTGCTGCCCATGCGGCGTGTGCAGGACCTCGGGGTGGTACTGCACGCCGGCCAGTCGCCGCGACCGATTCTCGAAGGCGGCTACCGGGGCACCCGCGCTGGTGGCCACCACCTCGAACCCGTCCGGCGCCGAGGTCACGGCGTCACCGTGACTCATCCAGACCGGCTGGCTGTTGGGGAGATCCGAATGCAGTTCACCGCCAACGACTTTCAGTTCGGTTCGGCCGTATTCGCTGGTCCCGGTGTGCGCGACGGTGCCGCCGAGCGCCTGGGCCATCGCCTGAAATCCGTAGCAGATACCGAACACCGGCACGCCAAGGTCGAACAACGCAGGGTCAAGTTGCGGTGCGCCCTCGGCGTACACGCTGGCCGGGCCGCCCGACAACACCACCGCCTGCGGATCGCGGGCCTTGATCTCGTCGACCGACGCGGTATGCGGGATCACTTCGGAGAACACCCGCGCCTCACGCACCCTGCGGGCGATCAACTGGGCGTATTGCGCGCCGAAATCGACGACCAGCACGGGACGGACAGGCGATCCGGCCACCTCGATGTCAGCGTGTTCGGCCACGGCAGAAAGTCTAATGGCAGCCGGCAACCGCCCTCACTGCGCGGACGCGGACTGGATCACGGCGTCGACGACGCGGCGGATTCGGATGGCGGCTTCGTCGGGATCGGGCTGACCGGCGTCGAGCCAGGCAATGACGGCGTCGATTGTCATGCTGGGCAGTAATCGCGCCGCCCAGCTTTTCCATCGATCGTCGGCGATGCCCGCGAGGTGGCGGCGGGTAATCTCGGTCGAACTCTCGACGAGGGTATCGATCATTTCGCGGAATTCCGGTTCGCGAGCGGCGTGACGGTACAGCAGCCGGAAGGCGTCCGGATCGGCCGCCGCTGCGCGAATCAGTACGGGAATGCTGGCGTCGTCGAAGTCGTGCCCGCCGGTGGCGTCGCGGAGCCGCCGGTGACCGCTCTCGATCACCTCCCGGTAGAGGTCGGCCTTCGACGCAAAGTGCCGGTAGAGGATCACCGGCGTGACACCGGCTTCGGTGGCGATCGCGTCGAGCCCGGTGTTCGCAAAGCCGCCGCGGGCGAATGCGCGAGTGGCGGCTCCGAGGATCTGTTCGCGCCGCTGAGCTCGGGGCATCCGCCGGGTCGACTCGGACCGGACCGCCGTCATTCCGACCTCCTCTTGTTTAGATATGAGTGTACAAGTAGCCTTATACAAGGCTCCTCTGGCTGGAGGCAGGTGTCATGACATCCACCCAACTGCCGGTTCATCGCGTGCGCACCGCGGTGGGCCACGAGGCTTGGCTATTCACGGACTACGCCCGGGTGCGAGAGCTGCTCGACGATGATCGCCTCGGCCGTTCTCATCGCGAACCCGCGACGGCGGCGCGCACCGGGGATTCGGCATTGTTCGGTGGCCGCTGGGCGACTTCGACACCGAGGCCACCGACCACGCCAGGATGCGGGCGCTGCTGCAGCCCCATTTCTCGCCCAAACACTTACGCGCGCTGATACCAAGGGTCGACGCACTCACCTCCGGACTGTTGAACGAACTGCAGAAGCATGGCCCCCCGGCCGACCTGCACGCGCAGCTGGCGCTACCGCTGCCGATTTTGGTGATCTGCGAGCTGCTCGGGGTCCCCTACTCCGACAGGGACCAGTTCCGCACCTGGGCACAGGACGCCGGCAATGTGCGCGACCACGACCGCTCCGAGCGCGGGCTGGCCGAGCTGTTCGCTTACGGCCGCAGGCTGGTCGAGTACAAGCGCGCCCATCCCTGCGACGATGTGATGTCGAGGCTGTGTGCGACCGACGGCGTCTCCGACGAAGATGCCGCGACGATGTCGATGTTCTTGCTGTTCGCCGGGCACGAGACCACGGTGGTCCAGACCGGCCTCGGCGCGGTCCTGTTGCTGACGAATCGCGATCAGTGGTCCGCGCTCCTGGATAACCCCGCGCTGATCCCGAACGCCGTCGAGGAGCTGTTGCGCGCGGCGTCAACGGGGGGTGGCGTGGGCGGCATTCCCCGCTACGCGCGCACGGACTTCGATATCGACGGTGTGGCAATCCGCGCCGGAGACCTGGTGCTGCTCGACATTTCAGCCGCCAACCACGACCCCGTGGTGTTCGCCGACCCGGACCGCGTTGACATCGCCCGTAAGGACGGCGCCCACCTCACGTTCGGGCACGGCGGACGTTATTGCATTGGAGCCCCGCTGGCCCGCATCGAGCTGAAAGCGGTTTTCGCTCAACTGATTCCGCGATTTCCGTCACTGCGCGTGACGGTCGATCCCGCAAGCCTGCCCACGCGTCGCGACGTGCTTGCCGGCGGGCTCGTCGAATTGCCGGTGTCGTGGTGACGACAGGACGCCGTCCATGACCTCTCACAGTTTGATCCAGGTCCTGGTGTGGTTCACCCACGTGTCGGTGGCGCCTTCGGTGTCGGGAAGTAGCTGGAACTCAACCGACATGGGAGGTAGCTGGGGGGCGTGCTGCAGCCAGCACAAACGCCTCGGTGCCTCTACCGAGGTTACGCGGCACAGCGCGGTGTCATCGCGGCCGACGCGGTGACGGATTAGTCGAAACGACGTGCCTACCTGTAGCCGTTCCTCATCAGTAGCGTGTTCCACGACGTCCCAGGTGTCGTACCACTCGGTGACCCGGGCGACGGTGGTGATCAGCTCCCAGACTTTGGCCGGCGGTGCAGCGACGCGTATCGACCTCGATAGCGTGTGGGCGTTGGCGGGAGTAAAGGTCATGGATGCAAGCTTTCGGTGGCGGCCCGGGCCGAAATATTTTCGGATTCATGGGGTCTCACGGCGCGAGGCCGAGCGCCTACCCGTCGGGGCCACCAGAACCAGGGTCCGAGCAGGGCGGCAATCGACGGTGTCATGAGTGACCGCACGATCAGCGTGTCGAAGAGAAGGCCGATGCCGACGGTCGTGCCGAATTGGCCGATCATCCGTAGATCGCTGAACACAAAGGACGACATGGTGAACGCGAACACCAGGCCCGCAGAGGTCACCACCGCTCCCGTTCCACCCATGGCGCGGATGATTCCGGTCTTGATACCGGCGCCGATTTCCTCTTTGAACCGGGAGACCAGCAACAGGTTGTAGTCCGATCCCACCGCCAACAGGACGATCAGCGCCATCGCTATCACCAGCCAGTGCAAGGGAATGCCCAAGATGTCCTGCCAGACGAGCACCGACAGTCCGAACGAGGATCCCAACGACAACACCACCGTACCGATGATGACCAGTGCGGCAATCACACTGCGGGTGATGATCAGCATGATGGCCAAGATCAGGCAGGCTGCGGCGATCCCGGCGATCAGCAGATCGTATTTAGCCGCGTCGCTCATGTCCTTGTATGTTGCGGCGGTGCCACCCAGAAAGATTTTGGCGTCTTCCAACGGCGTTCCCTTGACAGCGTGGCGCGCGGCCTTTTTGATCGCGTCGACGTGCGAGATGCCCTGCGGGGTAGCGGGATCACCGTCGTGGGTGATGATGAACCGTGCTGCCTTGCCGTCGGGTGAAAGGAACATCGTCAGACCGCGTTTGAAGTCGGGGTTGTCGAACACTTCCGGCGGCAAGTAGAAGGAATCGTCGTTTCTGGCCGCGTCGAAAGCTTGTCCCATTGCGGACGCGTTCTGCTGTGCGGCGTCCATCTGATCCAGCAGACCCGAGAACGTGCTGTACATGGTCATCGTCATCGTGCGCATGGTCGTTGTCGCGTCGATAATCGGCGGCAGCAGCGAAATCAGCTGCGGCATCAGGGTATCTAGCTTGTCGGTGTCCTTGACCAGATCGCCCAGGTCGTCGGTGAGCTTGTCGACGCCGTCGAGCGAATCGAAAACTGAGCGCAACGCCCAGCAGACGGGGATGTCGAAACAGTGCGGTTCCCAGGCGAAGTAGCCGCGCAGCGGCCTGAAGAAGTCGTCGAAATCGCCGATACGATCGCGCACATCGTTGGTGTCGGCGACGATTTGCCTGGTTCGGCCCGCGACGTCATGTGTGGTGTCGGCGAGCTGGCGCATCAGGGTGAGCATGCGTTGCATGGTGTTGATGACGCCCGCCATCTGATCGGCGACGGACCGCATGTCGGCCATGCGGTCGTGCATGTACTTCATGTTCTCGGTCAGCGTGGTGCCTTGCATGCTGATCTGAAATGGAATGGAAGTGTGCGCGATTGGCGCACCCAACGGCCTGGTGATGGCCTGAACACGCGCGACCCCGTCGGCCTGGAAGACGCTCTTGGCCACCCTGTCGAGGACGAGCATGTCGGCGGGATTACGCATGTCGTGGTCGGTCTCGATCAACAACAGGTCGGGATTCAACCGCGCTGACGAGAAGTGCCGGTCCGCCGCGGCGTATCCGATGTTGGACGGCGTGGTCCGGGGTAGGTAGTTGCGGTCGTTGTAGCTGGTCGTGAATGACGGCAGAGCCAGCAGCCCGACGAGAGCCGTCGCACACGTCGCCGCGAGTATCGGCGCGGGCCACCGGACGATAGCGGTTCCTACCCGCCGCCATCCCCGCATCTTGATTTTTCGTTTCGGATCGAACAGGCCGAATCGACTGCCCAGGGTCAGGATGGCCGGACCCAACGTGAGGGCGCCCGTCACCATGGTGAACATCCCGATCGCGCACGGCGCGCCCAGGGTTTGAAAATAGGGCAGTCTGGTGAAGCTAAGGCAGAACATCGCGCCGGCGATAGTCAGACCCGAACCCAGGACCACGTGAGCGCTGCCGCGAAACATGGTGTAGTAGGCGGCTTCCCGGTCCTGCCCGGCCTGACGGGCTTCTTGATATCGGCCGACGACGAAGATCGCGTAGTCGGTGCCTGCCGCGATGGCAAGAATCGGAAGGATTTGAACCGCGAACGTCGAAAGCCCGATGACGCCGTGGTTGCCGAGCAACGCGATCACCCCTTGCACAGCGGCCAGTTCGATGAACACCATCAGCAGCGTCAGCAGGACGGTGACCAAGGAGCGGTAGACGATCAGCAGCATCAGCACGATGACGCCGACCGTCACCCCCATGACCTTGCGCGCGCTTTTGTTGCCGAATTCCAGCTGGTCGGTTGTGACCGCCGCGGGCCCGGCAACATAAGCTCGGATGTCGTTGGGCGCCGGGGTGGTCGACACGATGCGCCGGACGGCGTCGACGGACTCGTTGGCCAACGTCTCACCCTGGTGACCGGCGAGATAGACCTGAACGTAGGCCGCCTTCCCGTCGGGGCTTTGCGAGCCTGCCGCGGTGAGCGGATCGCCCCAGAAGTCTTGGATGTGCTCAACGTGCTTGTGGTCTTGTGACAGTCGGCGGATCAGCTCGTTGTAAAACTGGTGCGCCGGAACGTCGAGCGGGGCCCGGCCCTCCAGGACGATCATGACCGCGCTGTCGGTGTCGAACTCTCCGAACACCTGGCCGACGCGCTTCATCGCCTGTATCGCCGGTGCGCCGTCGGGGCTCATCGACACGGCGTGAGCTTCTCCGACCGCTTCTAGTTGCGGCACAACAATATTCGTCACCGCGGCGAGCCCAAGCCAGAACAATAGGATTGGCACCGACAGCACGCGAATTGCCCTTGCGATCGGCTGCCGCGCCGGGGTAGGTGCGTCGCTCACGCGGACTTCACCAGGCAGAAGGTCTGCGGGTGAATTCCCGCGACCGTCCGTTGGTCCTTGATATGGCCGTTTACCGTGATTCGGCAGCCGATGATGTCACCATCGCCCTGCGCCACGACATTGACGCTGACCGCCGGGGCCGTGGTCGCAACGCTGTAAGTCCATGGCAGCCGAATGTCGTCAGCACGCTGCGGCGCAGCGTCGACGTCGAGATAGTTGATGTCGGCCATGGTCCCCGCCGCGCCAAAGACCTCCAGCGTCACATGCTTGGGGTTGAAGGGCCTGATGTCGTCGGCACGGGCGCTGGCGGCCTGCGTGGCGCCGTGCACGCCAAACGCCCCATGCAGGCGATAAACGGCGAAACCTGCGACGGCCAGCAAGACCATGATGACCAGAAGAACCCACCCGCGCTTGACGACCACCATTCTTCGTCCTACCTCTTGGGTCGGCCACGAGTTAGTCATGTGACTAACTTGACGCGATGCTATCAACACTCAGCGCGTTTGAACAACCGCGTTATCTAGAGAAGCAATTTCCATCGCAAAATCGCCCCGCCGCAGATGTTTTCCACATGTCTAGCCTGCTACGAGCCCGCATAAGCGGCGAACCGCGAAGCAACGTAGCGTCCAGGCCTTGTCAAGAAACCTGTCGTGGTTGTAAGTTGGCTAACTAGCTAACTAAGTGTGGGATAGCCGGTGCCACAGGAAGAGGGGTCAAAGGCCATGCGTGTCAATGCAGATCAGTTCGGCCCGTGGGCGGTGGTAACGGGCGCGTCATCCGGAATCGGGCGTGCATTCGCACATCAGCTCGCCGCCGCAGGCATCAATGTGGTACTCGTCGCGCGGCGCGTGGCCTTGCTGCAGGAACTGGAAGCCGCGCTGGCCCGGCATTTCGGCGTCGACAGTCGCACCGTTGGCGTCGACCTGTCCGATCCGGCCGCGCTGACCCCGATCGCTGACGCCACCGCCGACATCGACGTCGGCCTTTTGGTGTCCAACGCTGGCGCGGCGCTGCCCGGGCCGTTCCTGAACTCCAGCTTGCAAGCGCAGCGAGCGATCCTGCGCCTGAATACCGCCGCACATCTGGGCCTGAGCCACCACTTCGGTGAACGACTCGCGCGACGCGGCCGCGGCGGCATCGTGCTGGTCTCGGCACTCGGCGCGATCCATGGTGTGCCGTACATGGCGAACACCGCAGCGACGAAGGCCTATGTCGCCAGCCTGGGCGCCGGCCTGCACGTCGAGTTAGCCAAGCACGGGGTGCACGTGACGGTGCTGCACCCCGGGCCCACCCGAACACCGGCGTTGGCCGACCTGGGCTTGGATCCCGACAAAATGCCCATACCACCCATGGCGCCGGACGATTGCGTCCGCGAGGCGCTGCGCGCACTGGCGCGCAATCGGGCCCGCTGCGTACCGGGCCGAATCAACCGGGTGACCGCCGCGCTGGCGCCACCGGCGCTCACCCGCTCCATGATGGCGCGCATGTTGTCACGGCCCGCCTCGGTCGATGCCGCCGCCAAATAGCCGCCGGAGCGCTCGTGAGCAAGCCAATCTGCCTCATCACCGGAGCCACTGACGGCATCGGCAAGGTCACCGCGACCGAGCTCGCCCGGAAGGGCTACGCCGTCGTGCTGGCCGCGCGGAACGAGACCAAGGCGGCAACCGTCACAACCGAAATCGTCGCGTCGACGGGCAACCGCGATGTCGACTACCTCGTCGCCGACCTCAGCTCGCTTGCCCAGTTGCGCCGCCTCGCAGAGATGTTCATGGTGCGTTACCCGCGACTGGACGTCCTGATCAACAATGCCGGCATCGTCATGCCACAGCGCGTACTGACCGCGGACGGCTACGAGACGACGTTTCAGGTCAACTACCTAGCGCAGTTCTATCTGACCCAATTGCTGCTGGGCGAACTGGAAAAGAGCCTCCGGGGCCGGGTTATCAACCTGAGCTCGAGCGTGTACCGCGCTGGCAAGTTCAACCCGGGCAACCTGCAAAGCGAACAACAGTTTTCGAC
>Ga0209656_10000543_pt1 | contig 24950 bp, 25 predicted proteins | sample BogFormECP12_OM2_FD_188239 | JGI IMG/M metagenome (GOLD analysis project Ga0209656, IMG submission 188239) | Bog forest soil microbial communities from Calvert Island, British Columbia, Canada - ECP12_OM2 (SPAdes) (version 2) | ecosystem: Environmental > Aquatic > Freshwater > Wetlands > Bog ...
TTACTGGTGGTCGGGCCCGCTGTCGACGTCAAGCTGTTCGCGATGCAGGCCGGTATGTTCGGCCGCCGGTTCGCGCTGCGATTCGCCCCCCTGACCCTGCTGGTGGCAACGCTGGCGGCGACCGGCATCGGGCTGCTGGTCCTGGGCGGTGCGCATTGAGCCGCATCACCCAGAACTCGCTGCTGCTGCTGCTCGGCCTGGCCACCGCGCTGATCGCGCTGAAGGGCACCTACCTGCACTATGTCAGGCCCCAGCTGCTGCCGTGGCTGCTCGTCGCGTCGGCGGTGCTGGTGGTGCTCGCGGTGGTCGCGATCGTGCGCGATGTGCGCCGCGTGGGCACCGATGCCGAAGAAAACGACGAGGAACACGACGACGGTCATCGTCATCGCCCGTGGATCGTCTGGCTGCTGCTGGTGCCCATCGCCGTGCTGGCGTTCGTCGTCCCGCCGCCGCTGGGCGCCCGCGGGGCCACGCCGGAGGTCGCCGCTGCCTCGGCGCCGCACCTCCGGCCGTTCCCGCCGCTGCCCGCCGGGCGGGCGCCGGTGGTGTCGCTTCCCGACGTGATGATGCGCGCGGCGACGGACTCGGCGGGCACGCTCGACGACCGGCTGATCACCGTCGTCGGTTTCACGATGTCCGACGGCGGCGCCGTCGACCTGGGGCGGGTGGTCATCATCTGTTGTGCGGCCGACGCGCAGCTGGCCCGGGTGCGGCTGACCGGTCCGGGCCTCGCGGGCTACCCCGATGACACGTGGTTGCGCGTCGAGGGCAAGGTCGTCCCGAAGAGTTCGACCCCGCAGACGTCCTTCGTGCCGACGATGGCGGTGAGCAGCGTCACGAGGATCGACCGACCCACCAACACCTACGCGTATTAGAAGGCGGGCTTGGTGCCGCCCAGTTGCGCCGTCAGCGCGTCCGCGGCCGAGATCAGTCGTTGCGCTCGGTCGGTGATCTCGCCGTCGGTGAGGGGTCGCCCGATCTGTAACGATGCCACCATCGCCTGGCGCTGGTGGTGGTCGTAGACCGGCGCGGAGATGACGCTGATGTCGTGGCGCTGGCGGCGGCCCGGGCCGGCGGCGGGGTTTTCGCTTCGCAGGTAGACCCGCTCGCCGATGTCGGACACCATCTCGCCCAGCAGCGCGCGCAATTCGTCGGGAAGGTGACTCGACATGCCCGCCATCAGCGCATACAGCCGCCGCCCGCCGCGAGTCAGGCGTTCGACGAGGTAGCCGTCGGAGCGGCACTCGGCGATGACGCGGTGCAGCCGCTCGGTGTCGGTGCGCAGCGGGATGGTCGGCTCCTTGGCCAGCCAGTTGCGCACCGCCTCGTCGTCCCACAGCACGAACATCAACCCGACCGGTGGCGCGAACGGATAGCTCTGGCCGACCTGCACCGGCACCCGCACGGTCGGCGGCGCCACCAGTTCCAACAGAGTGATCCGGTCGTCGACCACCGCCGACAACGCCGCCACGGTGGCGAACCGCGACGAGAGCCTGCGCAGTTCCTGCCGCGCGGCCGGGCTCACCCGCATCGCCTCCTGGGCCGTGTGGCCGAGAGTGATCAGCGACGGGCCGAGCCGGTAGGTTTTGTCCCGCTCGTCGCGCACCAGATAGCCCGCCTCGCTCAGCGTCGTGACGATGCCCAGGCAGGTGGGCTTGCTCAGCTCGGTGTGGCGGGCCAACTCCGAGACGCCGAATCGTTCGTGCGGATGGCGGGAGAGGAAGTCAAGCACCCGCACCACCCGGGCGGTAGGAGGAGACGCCCGGCCGGACGGCTCGGCGGTCGGCATTCTGATAATGGTACGAGCCGGTCCAGATGTGGACCGCACACCATGTTGACGCAAAGTTAGAACAAGTTCTAGCCTCTACGCAACGATACTCTACCGACGCGGTTCAATATTGGACCGACGGGAGGCGACGACAACCGATGTTCACCGACCCGCTGACCGAAGCGATCGCCGAAGCCGAGCGGCTCGTTGCCGCTGCCCCGCACATCGAGTCGGAGGCGGATCTTCTCGAAGGGATGCAGTACCTGGCCCAGGGGATCGCCGCGTGCACGCACGTGGCATTCCACTACGACCGCGATCACCCGTTCTTCCTCAGCGGCACCGGACCTTTCACCAAAATGGGGCTGGACAATCCCGACACCCTCTATTTCGGCGCCCGGGTGCGACCTGGCCACGACTATGTCGTCTCCGGAATCAGGGGAACCACGACGGATCTCAGCTTTCAGCTGCTGGGCGGCGAATACACCGACGAGGGTGTGCCAAAAAGCGAGGCGGCGTTCGACGACCGCGAGCTCGAAATCGCCGACGACAGGACCTTCGAGTGGCGGTTCCGGCCGGAGGCGCCGGCGCAGCTCGTCGTGCGCGAAGTGTATGGCGACTGGTCACAGCGTCGCGGCAGCATCGCGATCCGGCGCGTGGACACCGCCGGCACGGCCCCGCCGCCGCAGACCAGGGAAACCGTCGAAAAGCGTTATGCCACGGCCGCTAAGCAGCTGATCAACCGGATAAAGACCTGGTTGGCGTTCCCACAGTGGTTCTACCTCAACATCCCGGTCAACACGCTGGTGGCGCCGCGGCTGACCCCGGGCGGCCTTGCGACGCAGTACTCGTCGGTGGGCCATTACGAGCTGGCCGCAGACCAGGCGCTGCTGATCACGATTCCGCAGCCCGACGCGCCGTACCTCGGCTTCCAGCTCGGTAGCATGTGGTACATCTCGCTGGACTACATCAACCACCAGACGTCGTTGAACGCCGTTCAGGCGCAAGCCGATCCCGACGGGAAGATCCGGATCTTGATCGCCGGGCAGAATCCCGGCGTCACGAACTGGGTGGAGACGCTGGGCCACCGCAAGGGCATCATGCAGTTCCGTTGGCAGCGGGTGTCGCGCCCGCTGACCGGGGCCGACGGTCCGACCGCCGAGCTGATCGATTTCGACACGCTGCCCGCGGCCCTGCCGTTCTACGAACGCAACAAGATCACCGACGAGGACTGGCGAGCGCGGATTGCCGGCCGGCAGCACGCGATCGCCGCCAGGATGCTGGGGTGAAGATGCTAGAGCACAAGGTTGTGTGCATCAGCGGCGTGGGTCCGGCCCTGGGCACGACGTTGGCGCGGCGGTGCGCGCAGGCGGGTGCCGACCTGGTGCTGGCCGCGCGCACCCCCGAGCGGCTCGACGATGTCGCCAAGCAGATCACCGACACCGGTCGGCGTGCGGTCGCGGTGGCCACCGACATCACGGACCAGGACCAGGTCGACAAGCTGGTCGACGCATCACTGGCCGCGTACGGCAGGGTGGACGTGCTGATCAACAACGCATTCCGCGTGCCGTCGATGAAACCGTTGGCCAACACCACGTTTCAGCACATCCGTGATGCGATCGAACTGACCGTGCTCGGCGCGTTGCGGCTGATCCAGGGATTCACGCCCGCGCTTGCCGAATCGGCGGGCGCGGTGGTCAACGTCAACTCGATGGTTCTCCGGCACTCGCAGGCCAAGTACGGTGCCTACAAGATGGCCAAGTCGGCGCTGCTGGCGATGTCGCAGTCGCTGGCCACCGAGCTCGGAGAACAAGGAATCAGGGTGAACTCCGTTGTGCCGGGCTATATTTGGGGTGACACCCTGAAGGGGTACTTCAGCCATCAGGCCGGCAAGTACGGTACCACCGTCGAGCAGATCTACGCGGCCACCGCCGCGGCCTCCGACCTGAAGCGGTTGCCCACCGAAGACGAGGTCGCGTCGGCGATCATCTTCCTGGCCAGTGACCTGGCCAGCGGGATCACCGGCCAGACCCTGGACGTGAACTGCGGGGAGTACAAGGCCTGATGGCGGATCCAGGCGCACATCTGCGCACCGACGTCGGTACGGTCGACGACCTGCTGGAGTCCGCGTCGCGGCTGGTCGGTCTTGACGACTTCGGTGCGGACGATGACAACTATCTCGAGGGCCTCGCCGTCATCCTGGACTCCTATCGGCGCGAGGCGGGCCTCACGCCGCTGGGCAGCAAGATCTCTCGCGTGTACCTGCGGGGTGCGTTGGCGGCCCGGCTGCTGGCTGAAGCGGGGTGGAAGCAATATCCGCGGTATGCCGGCGTGCCGGTCGAGCGGCCGATCTTCGTGACCGGGCTGCCCCGCACGGGCACCACCGCGCTGCACCGCCTGCTGGGCGCGGACCCGGCGCATCAGGGCATCCAGATGTGGTTGGCGGAATACCCGCAGCCGCGACCGCCGCGGGACACCTGGCAGGACAATCCCGTCTTCGCGCAGCTGAACGCCCAGTTCGAGCAGCACCATGTTCAGAACCCGGAATTCATGGGGCTGCACTTCATGAGCGCCGACGAGGTCGAGGAGTGCTGGCAGTTGCTGCGCCAGTCGCTGCACGCGGTCGCGTACGAGACGCTGGCGCACCTGCCGACGTACGCCCGATGGCTGGCGCAAGAGGACTGGACGCCGGCGTATCGGCGGTACCGCAAGAACCTGCAGCTGATCGGCCTCAACGATGTCGGCAAGCGCTGGGTGCTGAAGAACCCGAGCCACCTGCACGCGCTGGACGCGTTGATGGCCACCTTCCCCGACGCGCTTGTCGTGCAATGCCATCGGCCCGCGGAGACGCTGATGGGCTCGATGTGCTCGCTGGCCGAGCACGCCACCGAGGGGTGGTCGAACACCTACGTCGGGGCGACCATCGGCGCCGACTCGCTGGACACCTGGGCCAGGGGGCTCGAGCGGTTCAACGCGGTACGGGCCGAGCATGATCCGGCGCAGTTCTACGATGTCGACTACGCCGACTTCGTCGCCGACCCGATCGGCACCGTCGAGGCCATCTACGCCCACTTCGGCCTGCCCCTCACCGAACCGGCGCTGCGGGCGATGCACGACATCCACGCCGAGAGCAGGAAGGGCCCCCGCGCGCCGAAGCACACGTACTCGTTGGCCGACTACGGCCTCACCGTCGAACAGGTCAGAGCGCGCTTCGCAGGGCTGTAGAGCTTCAGCTCGCAGGGCCGTCGCCCGGTGCCGGGGCGGTCGAGACCCGTTCCAGGATGCCTTCGGCGATCGCGTGCTCGATGCTGTCGGCCAGCTTCGGGCACGACCGGCTGCGCGCGGTGTCACCGCCTGCCGCGCGGACCTCGGCGAAGTACGCGCAGCGCTGGGTCGCGTCCGAATTCCATTGCACGGACGTATGCCCCGGACCCGGCTTCTTGACGAGCACCGAGGCGTGGCAGAACCGGCAGTCCACCCGCTGCAGGCCCGAGCTCAGATAGCGTTCGCGGTCGTTCTGGGTGGCCTCGCGCAACGCCTCGGCGCATCGCGGGGCGGCGCCAGCAGGTTTGGGCCTCGCGTCGGCGCCGCGCCGACCGGGTGTCTCGTCGTCGTCGTGGGCGCCGTGCAGCAGCAGCATCGAGCGCGCCAGCCGATCGACGGCCTGCTCGTCGGCGGGGTTCATCCTGATACCTGCGTGGCCTGTCCCTTTGGCTCGTCCTGGGACTGGCGCCGCATGTTCTCTTCGACCTCGGCGTGCCACGCCTCGTTGGCTTTGGTCGTGTCGACCTCGATCTCGAAGCGATCGGTCATCTCGGGCGCGACGTCGGCGGCGTCGACGTAGAACTGCTGATACCAGCGGCGCAACTGATAGACGGCGCCGTCCTCCTCGACGAGCAGGGGATTTTCGATCCGCGCCTTGTTGCGCCAGATTTCGACGTCCTGCAGGAACCCCTTGCTGACACCTGCGGTGAAGGCCTCGGCGAGCTTGTCGGTCATTTCGTCGTCCATGTCCTGGGGCTTCTGGACGATCACGCCCCACTGCAGCATGAAGGAGTCCTGCGTCACCGGGTAGTGGCAGTTGATCAGGATCGACTCGGCCTTGTACCCGCCGTAGTTGTTGTGCAGCCAGTTGATCATGAACGACGGCCCGAAGTAGGACGCCTCGGAGTCGAGGACCTGCTCGCCGGTGTAGGCGGACCCGCCCAGGTCGACGTCGGGCCGGCCGACCGTGCGCAGGTACTGCGACGCGATGTGGCCCTCGAAGACGTTCTTGAAATACGTCGGGAAGCCGAAGTGGATGTAGAAGAAGTGCGCCATGTCCGTGACGTTGTCGATGATGTCGCGGCAGTTCGACGGGATCAGCTCGGTGTTCCAGCGCCAATCGGTCCACTCGTCGCTGGCCCATTCTCCGATGTCGGGGATCCGCAGTTCGGGCGTGGGTGGGTTGCCCTCGACGTCGTGCCAGACGAACAGCAGCCCGCTGCGCACATCGGTGTGCCACGCCCGGGTGCGCGCCAGCCGGGGCGTCCGCTTGGCGTAGGGCACCAGCTTGCATTTGCCGTCGCCGCCCCAGCGCCAGTCGTGGAAGGGGCAGGCCACTTCGTCGCCCTTGATGGTGCCCTGGGTGAGGTCGCCGCCCATGTGCCTGCAGTAGGCGTCCAGCACGTTCAGGTTGCCGTGGGAGTCGGCGAACACCACCAGTTTGGTGCCGAACGCCTCGACGGCATGCGGTTCGCCGTCCAGGTAGCCCTTGACCGGTCCGAGGCAGTGCCAGCCCCGCGCATACCGGTCCGGCAGGGTGCCGGCGTCGATCTCACGAATGCCGCTGCCGGCGGTGTCCGTAGTCACTTTGCGCCTCCAGTCGGTGGTCCCTCCAACTAGAACACGTTACAGTTTTGGCCGGCGACTATGCAATAAATGCAGGCCGGATGTCCTGTATATGTGACCTATGGCCCTATTTGAGTTCGAAGGCAAGGCGCCGAACGTGCACCCGGAGGCGTTCGTGGCGCCCACCGCGGTGCTGGTCGGCGACGTGACCGTCGAGGCCGGCGCGTCGGTGTGGTTCAGCGCGGTGCTGCGTGCCGACTACTCGCCGATCGTCGTGCGCGAAGGCGCGAATGTGCAGGACGGTTCGGTGCTGCATGCCCCGCCGGGCATCCCGGTCGACATCGGGCCGGGTGCGACGGTCGCGCACATGTGCACGATCCACGGCGTGCACGTCGGCGCCGAGGCACTGATCGCCAACCACTGCACCGTGCTGGACGGCGCGGTGATCGGGGCGCGCAGCCTGATCGCGGCGCATTCGCTTGTCGTCGGCGGCACCAAGATCCCCGACGGGGTGCTGGTTACCGGCGCGCCGGCGAAGGTCAAGGGTCCGATCGCCGGCACCGGCGCGGAGATGTGGGTGAACCTCAACCCCGGCGCGTACCAGGCGCTGGCCCGCCGCTACCTCGAAGGCTTCCGGAACGCGCCGCTCTAGACCGCGCGCGCGGTGGCCGCGGCGCGGTCCATCTCCCAGTAGGCGCGCAGCGCAACGAGTTTGCCGTCGCTGTCGGCCTTGTACGTGAACACGCCTTCGGTGGTGATCTGGTGGCCGCCCATGGTGATGACGATCGACCCGGTGTTGGCTTCTTCGTTGCCGCACGAGAACGTGTCGGCGAAGTGAAACTCGATCTTCTCGGTCGGCGCGATCGCCTTGTCCCAGAATGCCGAGATGGCCTCCTTCCCGCGATGCCCCTTGCCCTCCGGGTCGAACGCGGACGGGCCGATCGGGTCTTCGACGATCGCGTCGTCGGCGAACACGTCCAGCCAGGCCTGTTTGTCGCGCGCGATCACTGCCTCACGGGAGCGGCGCCCCGCCGCGTGCGCGGGGTTTTCGGTCATGTGTCCTGCCAGCCCGAGTGGATGTAGGTCTCGGCGAAGCGCTTCATCGATTCCTGCTTGGCCGAGAGCGGGGCGTCGAAGCCCAGCCCGTCGAACACCCACGGGATCACGATGTTGTCGGTCACCCCGATCTCGGCGAGTTCACGGTGCCCGTCGACGCCGAACCGGTCGATGCACACGGCCTGGAACTCGAACGGCAACCCGTCCCGCCCGAATCCCTGCCGGTATTTGTTCAGCGTGTCGATCGTGTCGGCGAGCTGGTCGCGGGTCATCATCGCGCTGGTCCAGCCATCGCCGATGCGGGCGGCGCGCTTGAGGGCGACGTCGGTGTGCCCGCCGACGTAGATCGGCACCGGCTCGGTTGGCGCCGGGCTCATCTGCAGCCTGTCGAAGTCGTAGAACTCCCCGTGGAATTCGACCATGCCGCCGCCGAGGACCAGCTTGATCACCTCGATCATCTCGTCGACACGAGCGCCGCGACGCTTGTAGGGCACCCCGCACCACTCGAATTCCTCGGGTGCCCATCCGATTCCGATGCCGAACCCGAACCGGTTGTTGGTCAGGTTGGCCACCGAGCCCACCTGGCGCGCCAGCAGCAGCGGGTTGCGTGAGCCGAGCTTCATCACGTTGGTGTAGAACTGCAACGTCGACGTGACGGCGCCCATCGCACCCGCCGCGATCAGCGGGTCCACCCAGGGTGTGTTCTCGTTCCACATCCGCGAGCCGTCAGGGGTGTACGGGTAATCCGCGGCCGCCTTCTCCATGTAGAACAGCGAGTCCGGCAACGCGATCGCGTCGAAGCCGAGTTCCTCTGCGGTCCTGGCGATGGCGGGCAGCTCGTCGATGGGCCCCATCGCGATGCTGCAGGTGTACTTCATGCGCGTCACGGCTTGTCCGCTCCTACCACCCACATCGAATAATATTGCGAGCCACCGCCGTACGCGTGGCCGAGGGCCTTGCGGGCGCCCTGGACCTGGTGGGCGCCGGCCTTGCCCATCACCTGGATCGCGGCCTCCGCGAACCGGATCAGTCCCGAGGCGCCGATCGGGTTCGACGACAGCACCCCGCCCGACGCGTTCACCGGAAGTCGCCCGCCGATCGCGGTTTCGCCCGCCTCGGTGAGCTTCCATCCCTCGCCTTCGGGTGCGAAGCCGAGATTTTCCAGCCACATCGGCTCGAACCAGCTGAACGGCACGTAGATCTCGGCGGCGTCGATCTCGTCGATCGGGCTCGTGATTCCGGCCGCCTTCCACAGCGCCGCGGCCGCGTCGCGGCCCGCCTGCGGGTTCACCTGGTCGCGGCCGGAGAACGCCAACGGCTCGGTGCGCAGCGCGGTGGCGTGGATCCATGCCACCGGGTGGCCGTCGGCGACCCGCGCGTCGGCGATTTGCTCGTCGCCGATCACCACCGCGCACGCGCCGTCCGACGACGGGCAGGTTTCGTCGAAACGGATGGGGTCCCAGAGCATCTGCGACGACAGCACCTTCTCCAGCGTGATGTCGGGCTGCTGCACGTGCGCCAGCGGGTTCTTCGCGCCGTTGAGGCGGTCCTTGACCGCGACCATCGCCCCGATGTGTGTCGGGGCGTTCGCCCGGCGGATGTACGCCCGCACGTGCGGCGCGAAATAGCCGCCGGCCCCGGCGCCGACCGGTTTGGTGAACGGCACCGGAATCGACAACGCCCACATCGCGTTCGACTCCGACTGCTTCTCCCACGCCATCGCCAGCACCCGGCGGTACTTGCCCGACTGCACCAGGCTGGCGGCCACCACGCCGGTCGAGCCCCCCACCGAGCCGGCGGTGTGGACCCGGATCAGCGGTTTGCCCGTCGCACCGACCGCGTCGGCCATGAACAGCTCGGGCATCATGACGCCTTCGAAGAAGTCCGGCGCCTTGCCCACCACGACCGCGTCGATGTCGTCGAACGTCGAGCCCGAATCGGCCAGCGCCGCCTCGATCGCCTCGCGCACCAGGCCGGGCATCGACACGTCCTGGCGTTTGGCGACGTACTTGGTCTGCCCGGTCCCCAGGACCGCGGCGAGTCGACCGGCCATGCTAGCGGTCCTTCCCTTCCATGACGGCCACCAGATTCTGCTGCAGCGCGGGCCCGCTGGTGGCATGCGCCAGCACCCGCTGCGCGGAGCCGTCCCAGACGTGCTGTGCGGCGAACCCGATTCGCTCCAGGCCGGCGACGAACATCGGGTTGGCCGCCAGCGCACCGCCCGACGGGTTGACCTTCGCCGACGCCGGCAGCCCGATCGCCTCCGTGAGGATCAGCTGCTGATGGGTGAACGGCGCGTAGATCTCCGCCACCTCCACGGCGCCGGCGTCGTCTCCCGTGGCCGCCTTGGCCGACGCGGCGGTCGACGGCGACACCGTCAGATCCCGCGCGCCGAGCACGGGGGATTCGATGCGGTGCTCGAAACCGGTGATCCAGGCCGGTTTCTCGCGCAGTTCACGCGCCCGGTCGCCGGCGGCCAGCACGATCGCCGCCGCGCCGTCGGTGATCGGCGCGATGTCGTGGCGGCGCAGCGGGTCGGCGAAGAACGGCCGGGCCAGCAGCTCGTCGATGCTCTTGGCGGGCTCGACGGAATCGGTGCGGCCGGACACCGCGAACGAGTCCAGCGCGACCTGAGCCATCTGCTCGGGGGTCCATTTCCCGGCGTCGAGCCCGAACCGGGCCTGCAGTCCGGCCATCGACACCGAGTCGGGCCACAGCGGCGCGACGGTGTACGGGTCGGTCTGCAGGGCCAGAATCCGGCGCAGCACGCCGGCCGACGACTTGCCGAAGCCGTACACCAGCGCGGTGTCCACCTCGCCGGTCAGCAGCTTGATGTAGGCCTCGTAGGCCGCCCATGCCGCGTCCATCTCGACGTGCGACTCGTTGATCGGCGGCACCGCACCGATCGAGTCGATCGCCGAGATGAACGAAAACGCCCTGCCGGCAAGGTAATCCGAAGAACCCGAGCACCAGAACCCGATGTCGGCCCTGGTGATGACGAGGTCGTCGTAGAGCTGCGCGAAGCAGGGCATCAGCATCTCGACGCCGTTGGTGGTGCCGTCGGTGCGGCGTACGTGCGGCGCGTGCGCGAAGCCCACGACCGCGATGTCGCGTTCAGTCATGCTGTGCTGCCTTCACAGGTGGTGCTTGTAGGTGTCGTAGTCGGCGTCGGGTTCACCCGTGGGGCGGAAGTACTCGATGTTGTCGATGCCGAGCCCCCACTCCTCGCGCGGTTTCCAGACCGCCTCCACCCGCATGCCCATCCGGACCTCGGCGGCGTCGATCTCGGAGATCAGGTGCAGAAACGGGATGTCGGCCCCGTCGAGCAGCACGTAGGCCGCGACATAGGGCGGCTTGATCCGCTGCCCGGCGAACGGGATGTTGATGATCGCGAACGTCGTCACCGTGCCCCTGTCGGGCAGCTCGACGAACTCGGTCGTCGGCAGGCCGGTGGCCGGGTCCGCGCCGTGCGGCGGGAAGTAGACCTTGCCGTCCTTGCCGGTCCGCGCCCCCAGCAGCCTGCCCTCGGCCAGCGCGCGCAGATAAGCGCTCTCCTCGTGCGAGGCGCTGTGGGTGATCTCGATGCTGATGGGCGTGACCAGCATCTTCACCGGGTCCCGTTCTTCGGTGGCCGGCTCGACGGGCTCGGCGGCGTCGCCCGGCGCGAAGTACGCGATGTCGGTGATCGCGCCGGCCGGTTCGTCGACCCAGTGGGCGTGGACGCGTGTGCCCGCGCCGATCGCATCCGGCGACCCGGCGTCGACGGCATGCAGCAGCGCGGTGTCGGCGCCGTCCAGCTTGATCAGCGCCCACGCGAACGGGCGTGCCAGCGGCTGGCCCTCCAGCGGCGCGGCCTGCCAGGTCCACGACACCACCGTCCCGACGCTGGCCACCGGTACGATCTCGGTCAGCCGTTCGTAGGTGACGGGGTCGTATTCGGCCGGCGGCACGTGGACCCGGCCATCGGAGCCACGTATGCCGACGATGCGGCGCTCGCGCAGCGCGGTGAAGAACGCACTCAGCGTCGGGCCTACCGAACGGGTGTAGTCGAAGGACAGTTTCAACGGCGCCGAAAGGGGCGGCTCATGGGCGTCGAGCAGCGCCGGGCGACTTTGGCTGACGGTCACGCCAACGAGTAGAACAGGTTCTAACAAGTGTGGCAAGAAGCGTTGAGGAGGCTGCAATGAAGCTTGGCTTGCAACTGGGTTACTGGGGCGCGCAGCCGCCGGATAACGCCGCGGAGCTGGTGGCCGCGGCCGAGGAGTCGGGTTTTGACGCGGTGTTCACCGCGGAGGCGTGGGGCTCCGACGCCTATACGCCGCTGGCGTGGTACGGCTCGTCGACGCGTCGGGTCCGGCTGGGCACGTCGGTGGTGCAGCTGTCGGCGCGCACCCCGACCGCGTGCGCGATGGCCGCGCTGACCCTCGACCACCTCTCGGGCGGCCGGCACATCCTCGGCCTCGGCGTGTCCGGGCCCCAGGTGGTCGAAGGCTGGTACGGGCAGCCGTTCCCCAGGCCGCTGGCCCGCACGCGCGAGTACATCGACATCGTCCGCCAGGTGTGGGCACGGGAGAAGCCGGTGCGAAGCGACGGGCCGCACTACCCGCTGCCGCTCACCGGTGCGGGCACCACCGGCCTGGGCAAGGCGCTCAAGCCGATCACTCATCCGCTGCGCGCCGACATCCCGGTCTTCCTCGGCGCTGAGGGACCCAGGAACGTCGCGCTGGCGGCCGAGATCTGCGACGGCTGGCTGCCGATCTTCTACACGCCGCGGCTGGCCGGCATGTACGACGAGTGGCTCGACGAGGGCTTCGCGCGTCCGGGCGCGCGGCGCAGCCGCGAGGATTTCGAGATCTGCGCGACGGCGCAGGTGGTGATCACCGAAGACCGCGCCGCCGCGTTCGCGGGCATCAAGCCGTTCCTGGCGCTCTACATGGGCGGGATGGGCGCCGAGGACACCAACTTCCACGCCGACGTCTACCGGCGGATGGGCTACGGCGACGTGGTCGACGAGGTCACCAGGCTGTTCCGCGGCAACCGCAAGGACGAGGCGGCCCGGGTCATTCCCGACGAGCTCGTCGACGACGCCGTGATCGTCGGGGACCTCGACTATGTGCGTAAGCAGATCGCGGTCTGGGAGGCGGCGGGCGTCACGATGATGGTGGTCAGCGGTCGCGCGGCCGAGCAGGTGAGGGAGCTGGCGACGCTGACCTGAGCGGCGGTTGCGGCGGTATTAGAACACGTTCTAGATTGGCCGGATGACACACGCCGGGTTGTGCAACATCGCCCCGAGCGCGCCGGATGCGTTCGCCGGGCGCGAGGCCGGGATCTAGCCCGGCTCGTGTGCGTCGCCGAACGTCATCTCCACGTTGGCAGCGGAAGCCGATGCCAGCGCCCGCTCCGGCAGGCCCAGCGAGGCAAGCTCTTTGGCGTAGGGATGCTCACCGAGCAGCAGTCGAACGCCGCCCGGCCGGGCCCGGACCCCGGTCATCCTCATCTCCCACGGAGTTTCGCGGGTGGTGCCGTCGCGATGGGAGTAGGTGCGCAGCACCTGTTTCCGGGCCATCAGGGTCGACGGCGCGGGCAGGCCCGCGCGGAACTCCATGCTCGCGACCAGCTGCCCGTCGATGCTGACGTCGAAGCCGAACTGGCGGCAGTCGCGGACCGTGAAGTCGGCCATCACCTTGGGGAAGCCCCAGATCCGCTGCCCGGCCTCCAACGTGAACGCCTGGTCGACCGGAAGGTGATGGATGAACGCCGCCGCGTCGCCCAGCGCCCGCAGGCCCTTGGCCCGCGACCCGGGCGCGTTGACCATCACCGCTGTGCCGAATTCGTGGTAGCGCCCGAGGTCGCCGTCGACGTAGCGCATCAGCATCAGCATCACCATCGCCCGGCCGGGCAGGTACTGGCACACCTCGAGGCCGCTGTAGTCGATCAGCCGCTGCGCCGTCGCGGCGGACACCGAAAACATCGCAGTGTGCTGATTGGCCTTCCGGATCTTGACCGGCATGGTAAGCACCGTGCCGGCGATGGTGTGCTGCGAGGCTGGCATGGCCTCACTGTAGTGCGGGGCCGCGACGAATTGGAGAGTGCCTGTGACCGATACCGTGACCGGGATACGGCCCGACGTGGACCTGACCGACGGCAACTTCTACGCCGGCGATTCCCACGCCGCCTACCGATGGATGCGCGCCAACGAGCCGGTGTTCCGGGACCGCAACGGCCTGGCCGGCGCCACGACCTATGAGGCGGTGATCGAGGCGGAACGCCGGCCCGGGTTGTTCTCCAACGCGGGCGGCATCCGGCCCGACCAGCCCGCGATGCCGATGATGATCGACATGGACGATCCCGCACATCTGTTGCGGCGCAAGCTCGTCAACGCGGGTTTCACCCGCAAGCGGGTGCGCGACAAAGAGGAGTCGATCGGTGCGTTGTGTGACGCGCTTATCGATGCCGTGTGCGAGCGGGGGGAGTGCGACTTCGTCCGCGACCTCGCCGCGCCGCTGCCGATGGCGGTCATCGGCGACATGCTCGGCGTGCGACCCGAACAGCGCGAGATGTTCTTGAAGTGGTCCGACGACTTGGTGACCTTCCTCAGCTCGCACGTGTCCGGCGAGGACTTTCAGGTCACGATGGACGCCTACGCCGCGTACTACGCGTTCACGACGGACATGATCGCGCAGCGGCGCAAGGAGCCCACCGACGACCTGATCAGCGTGCTGATTCACTCGGAGGTCGACGGCGAGCGGCTGACCGACGACGAGATCGTCGTCGAGACCTTGCTGATCCTGATCGGCGGCGACGAGACCACCCGCCACACGCTCTCCGGTGGCACCGCCCAGCTGCTGCGCCATCCGGGCCAGCACCGCCGCCTGGTCGGCGATGAGGGGCTGCTGCCCAACGCCGTCGAGGAGATGCTGCGGTGGACCTCCCCGGTGAAGAACATGTGCCGCACGCTGACCGCGGACACCGAGTTCCACGGCACGGGGCTGCGGCGGGGCGAGAAGATCATGCTGCTGTTCGAGTCGGCCAACTTCGACGAGCGGGTGTTCGACGATCCGGAGGACTTCCGCATCGACCGCTATCCGAACAATCACGTCGCGTTCGGCTTCGGCACCCACTTCTGCCTGGGCAACCAGCTGGCGCGCCTGGAGCTCACGCTGATGCAGCGCCGGCTGCTGCGGCGCCTGCCCGACCTGCGGCTCGCCTCCGGCGACGCGTTGCCGCTGCGGCCGGCCAACTTCGTCAGCGGACTGGAGCAGATGCCGGTGGCGTTCAGCCCGACCAAGCCGACGGGCTCCTGAGCCGCGAGCGTGAACCCACTGCGAAATCCGGCCCGATTTCTCGCAGTGTGTTCACGCTCGGCGTTCCCGGGCGGCGGCCACCCGGCCGATGATGCCGCCCACGGTGTCCTCCGCGGTGACCCGCACCACCCGCCAGCCGAGATCGTTCAACGCCTCCATTCGGCGGATGTCGCCGTTGAACTGCCTGCGGTTCGTCCGGTGATGATCGCCGTCGTACTCGGCAGCGACGCGGATGTCCTCCCAGCCCATGTCGAGCACGGCGACCGGCGCACCGAACACGTCGTACACCGGGATCTGCGTCCGTAACGGCCCGAAACCCGCCCGGATGAGCAGCAGTCGCAGCCACGTCTCCCGGGGTGACTCGGCGCCCGGGTCGACCAGACCGAGGCTCAGTCGGGCGCGCCTCATGCCGCGGCGGCCCGCGTAGCGCCCCGCCAGCAGGTCGACGTCGCCGAGCTTCAGCCGGGTCGCGCGCGCCAGCGAGTCGATCGCCGTGACCGCGCTGTCGACCGGATAGCGGCACGCCAGGTCCAGCGCGGTGCGTGCCGGTGTCGTCACGCGCATGCCATCGATGACGCCGACTTCGTCCTCACCGGCCCGGTTTGAATAGGTCCGGATTCCGGTCGGCGGGCGCCGGTTGTCGTGGAGAAGCTCGGCCAGGCGCGGGTCGATCCACTTGGCGCCGTGCAGCGCCGACGCCGACAAGCCGGCGAGCACCCCCCGTCGCCGCGACCACAACCAACCCGCCCGTGCGCGCAGTCGTGCGGTCATCTCGACGTTCTTTCCGACGTACACATCCGGATAGACCGCGACGAACCGGCTCCGCAGCGCGTACGGCGTCAGTTCTCCGGTGGCCAGCGCCTCACTGCCGATGAATGCCTGCGCCATTCCGACACTGTGCCGAAGGCCACCGACACGGCCCGATCAGCGACCGCCGAACTTCGGGGTCCGCTTCTCGGCGAACGCCCTCGGCCCTTCCTTCGCATCCTCGCTGAGGAACACCTTGATGCCGAGCTGGGTGTCGATCTTGAACGCGTCGTTCTCGTTCATGCCCTCGGTCTCGCGGATCGACTGCAGAATCGCCTGCACCGCCAGCGGCCCGTTGTTGTTGATCACCTCGGCGATCTCGAGCGCCTTGGCCAGCGCCTGGCCGTCGGGGACGACATACCCGATCAGGCCGATCTCCTTGGCCTCGGCGGCCTTGATGTGCCGGCCGGTCAGCAGCAGATCGCATGCCACCGTGTAGGGGATCTGCCGGACGAGACGCACCGCCGAGCCGCCCATCGGGTACAGGCTCCACCTGGCCTCGGAGATGCCGAACTTGGCGCTCTCGCCGGCGATGCGGATGTCGGTGCCTTGCAGGATCTCGGTGCCGCCGGCGATCGCGGGACCCTCGACGGCGGCGATCAGCGGCTTTTTCAGCCGTCGGCCCTTCAGCAGGCCGTCGATGCGCGACGGGTCGTAGCTGCCGTCCTTGAACGAGTCACCGGGCGGCTTGTTGGTCGCCGCCTTGAGGTCCATGCCCGAGCAGAAGTAGCCGCCTGCGCCGGTAAGGATGCAGGACCGGATGCCGGGATCGTTGTCGACGCGGTCCCAGGCCGCCACCATTGTCGAGAGCATCTCGGTGGAGAGCGCGTTACGCGCCTCCGGCCGGTTGAGCGTCACGATGAGGGTGTGTCCGCGCTGCTCGACGATGGCGTCGGGTCCCTTGTCGGCCTCGCTCACGGGTGCCCGCCTTTCTACGCGATCGACACAGACTTGTCAGAAAATGTAACACGTTCTAATTTGGGGTCCGTGGCCCTCAACATTGCCGATCTCGCCGAGCACGCCATCGACGCTGTGCCCGACCGTGTCGCCCTGATCTGCGGCGACGAGCGGTTGACCTACGCCCAACTCGAGGAAAAGTCCAACCGCCTCGCGCACTACCTGATCGACCGGGGCGTCAAGAAGGACGACAAGGTCGGACTGTACTGCCGCAACCGTATCGAGATCGTGATCGCGATGCTCGGCATCGTGAAGGCCGGCGCCATCCTGGTGAACGTCAACTTCCGCTACGTCGAGGGCGAACTGCGCTACCTGTTCGACAACTCCGACATGGTGGCGCTGGTGCACGAGCGCCGCTACAGCGATCGCGTCGCGAACGTGCTCGGCGACATTCCGAACGTGAAGACCGTCCTGGTGGTCGAGGACGGCAGCGAAAACGACCACCAGCGCTACGGCGGTGTCGAGTTCTACTCCGCGATCGCGCAGGGCTCACCCGGGCGTGACTTCGGCGAGCGCAGCGCCGACGACATCTACCTGCTCTACACCGGCGGCACCACCGGGTTCCCCAAGGGCGTGATGTGGCGCCATGAGGACATCTACCGGGTGCTGCTGGGCGGGACCGACTTCGCGACGGGCGAATACGTCGAAGACGAGTACGACCTGTCCAGGCAGGCCGCCGCCGGGCCGCCGATGATCCGCTTCCCGATCCCGCCGATGATTCACGGCGCGACGCAGTCGGCCACCTGGATGGCGCTGTTCAGCGGCGGAACCGTGGTCCTGGCACCGGAATTCGACGCCGACGAGGTGTGGCGGACGATCCACGAGCACAAGGTGAACCTGTTGTTCTTCACCGGCGACGCGATGGCGCGGCCGTTGCTCGATGCGCTGAGCGCCGAGAACGACTACGACCTGTCATCGCTGTTCCTGCTCGCCAGCACCGCGGCGCTGTTCTCGCCGAGCATCAAGGAGAAACTGCTCGAGCTGCTGCCCAACCGGGTCATCACCGACTCCATCGGTTCGTCGGAGACCGGGTTCGGCGGCACCAGCGTCGTGGCCAAGGGCGAGGCGCACACCGGCGGACCGCGGGTCAACATCGACAAGTGGACCGTCGTGCTCGACGAGAACGGCAACGAAGTCCAGCCGGGCTCGGGTGTGCGGGGCGTCATCGCCAAGCGCGGCCATGTTCCCGTCGGCTACTACAAGGACGAAAAGAAGACCGCCGAGACGTTCCGGGTCATCAACGGCGTCCGGTATGCGATCCCCGGCGACTACGCGCAGGTCGAAAAGGACGGCACGGTCACGATGCTGGGCCGCGGCTCGGTTTCGATCAACAGCGGCGGCGAGAAGGTCTACCCCGAGGAGGTCGAAGCCGCGCTCAAGGGACATCCTGACGTGTTCGACGCGCTGGTGGTCGGAGTGCCCGATCCCCGCTACGGCCAGCACGTGGCCGCGGTCGTGCAGCCGCGCGACGGCACCCGTCCGACGCTGGCCGACCTCGATGCGTTCGTGCGCAGCGAGATCGCGGGATACAAAGTGCCGCGCAGTCTCTGGCTTGTCGGCGAGGTGAAGCGGTCGCCCGCCGGAAAGCCCGACTACCGCTGGGCCAAAGAACAGACCGAGTCGCGGCCCCCCGACGACGTCAGCTCCAAACATGTTGGGGCGAACCTCTGATGCGAACCGAGCTGTGTGACCGCTTCGGCATCGACTACCCGATCTTCGTTTTCACGCCGTCGGAGAAGGTCGCCGCCGCGGTCAGCAGGGCCGGCGCGTTCGGCGTGCTGGGCTGTGTGCGGTTCAACGAGGCCGACCAACTCGAGACGGTGCTGGGTTGGATGGACGAGAACACCGGCGCCAAGCCCTACGGGGTCGACGTGGTCATGCCGGCCAAGATCCCCACCGAGGGCACCGCTGTCGACATCGACAAGCTCATCCCGCAGGCACATCGCGACTTCGTCGACAAGACCCTGGCCGACCTCGGCGTGCCTCCGCTGCCCGACGACGAGAACCGGTCGGAGGGGGTGCTCGGCTGGCTGCACTCGGTGGCCCGGTCGCACGTCGAGGTGGCGCTGAAACATCCGATCAAGTTGATCGCCAACGCACTCGGCTCGCCGCCGAAGGACGTCATCGACCAGGCCCATGCCGCCGGTGTCCCGGTCGCGGCGTTGGCCGGCAGTGCCAAACACGCGCTGCGCCATGTGGAAAACGGTGTCGACATCGTGGTCGCGCAGGGTTACGAAGCAGGCGGGCACACCGGTGAGATCGCGTCGATGGTGCTGGTGCCCGAGGTCTGCGATCAGATGGCCGCGCGCAAGAACGCGGTCCCTGTGCTCGCCGCGGGCGGCATCGGCACCGGCAGGCAGGTCGCCGCGGCGCTGGCGCTCGGAGCGTCCGGGGTCTGGCTGGGTTCGGCGTTCCTGACCTCGGCGGAATACGACCTCGGCGTGCGCCGCGAATCGGGTGTTTCGGTGATTCAGCAGGCGCTGCTGAACGCGACATCCGGCGACACCGTGCGCCGTCGCATCTACACCGGCAAGCCGGCGCGTCTGCTGCGGAGCCGCTGGACCGACGCCTGGGACGCCCCCGACGCCCCGGAACCGCTGCCGATGCCGCTGCAGAACATCTTGGTCAGCGAGGCCCATCAGCGGATGAACGAGTCCACCGACCCGACGGCCGTGGCGATGCCGGTGGGCCAGATCGTGGGGCGCATGAACGAGATCCGTCCCGTTTCCGACATCATCGCCGAGTTGGTCAGTGGGTTCGAGGAATCAACGCGGCGGCTGGGCCGGATCGCCGACGCGTAGCGCCGCGCCCGATCAGCGCGAAATCGTGAAGACCGGGTCCGCGCAGTCGACCCCCTCGGCGGCCAACTGCCGCTTGATCACCTTGAACGTCTCGGTGCGCGGCAGCGCGGAGCTGATCCGCACGAACGACGGCCACTGCTTACCCCCGAGGTCGGGTTGCGCGGCGAGGAAGTCCCGGAATGTGTTGGCGTCGAACTTCGCACCGTCGACCAGCACCAGCGCCGCCATCACCTGATCGCCGATGTCGGGTGCGGGGATCCCGTACGCAGCGACCTCCACCACGTCGGGGTGGCGCAGCAGCACGCGCTCGATCGGCGCCGCGCCGAGGTTCTCGCCGTCGACGCGCATCCAGTCGCCGAGCCGGCCCGCGAAGTACACGTACCCGTCCTCGTCGCGGTAGCCGAGGTCACCGCTGTGGTAGACGCCGCCGGCCATCCGTTCGGCGTCGGCGTCGGGGTCGTTGTAGTAGCCCTCGAAACGGCCTACCCCCGAGATGTTCACGATCTCGCCGGTCACCCCGGGCGGGCATGACTCACCGGTGTCGGGGTCGACGATGTCCACCCCCTCGGGCAGCGGTCCCAGCGCGCCCTGGGGGGTCTCCGGCGTCCGGCTGATCGCCACGCCGCCCTCGGTGGAACCGAATCCGTCCAACACCACCGTGCCGAACCTGCGGGCGAAACGCTCGGTGTCGGCGGGCGCGCCCTCGTTGCCGTAGACGGCCCTCAGCGGATTGTCCGCGTCGTCGGGACGCTGCGGGGTCGCGAGCACATACGACAGCGGCTTGCCCACATAGTTTGCATATGTCGCGCCGTAGTGACGGATATCGGGGATGAACTGCGACGCGGAGAACTTGCGCCGCAACACCATCGAACCGCGACAGGCCACCGCGACCGACCACCCGACCAGCACCGCGTTGGAATGGAACAGCGGCATCGAGACATAGCACACGTCGCCCGGCCCGAGGGAGAAGCGTTCGGTCATCGTCACGCCCGCGATCGCGACCTTCTCGTGGCTGCAGATCACCGCCTTGGGATCGCCGCTCGTGCCCGACGTGTAGATCAGCATGAACACGTCCGTCGGCTCGGCGGCCCGCGCGATCACCGGAGCGTCCTTGTGCGCCGCCAATTCCGCGGCCCAGTGCTCGGAGTCGACGTCCACGTGTTCGATGCCGTCCAGCACCGCCGCAGCGGCGGAATCCGCCAACACCACCTGGCAGTCCGCATGACGCACATCCCGTGCCAGCGCAGCGCCGCGGCGGATCGGGTTGAGGCCCACCGGAACTAGCCCGGACAACGCGGCGGCGATGAGCACCGCGGAGAAGAACGGCGTGTTCTGCAGCAGCACCCCCACGTGCGGCGGCCGCCGCGGATCGAGGCGCTCCCGCAGCGCGGCGGCCACCGCGGCGCCTTGCTGGATGTGGTCGCGCCAGCTGGTGAACGAGTCTTCGAAGTACACGCCCCGATCGTCGACGTCGGCGATCGCGGTCAACAGCCCGGTGACGGTGGGCACAGATCAGGCTGGCGTGTCGGCCAACTCGCGGCCGATGCGCCGCAGCTGGCCCGTGGCACTGCCCAGCGCGAACTCGGTCTGCTTCGCGGCGAGGAAGTAGCGGTGCACCGGGTGGTCGATGTCGATGCCGACCCCCCCGTGCACGTGCACAGTGGTGTGCGCACCGCGGTGTCCCGCGTCGGCCGCCCAGAACGCGGCCGTGGCGACCTCCACGTCGGCGGGGAGATTCTCCGACAGCCGCCACGCGGCCTGGCTCAGCGTCAACCGCAGGCCCTTGATGTCGATGTAGCCGTCGGCCAACCGCTGCGCCACCGCCTGGAAGCTGCCGATCGGCCGCCCGAACTGCTCACGCTCGCGGGCATATTCGGCGGTCATCTCCAGCGCGCGCTCGAGCACACCGAGCGCAAATGCCGTCAGCCCCAACGTGCTCATCGCGGTCAGCCACTCGACCACCTCCCCCCCGTTGGCGGCAGCTGCCCCCACGCCGCCGACCAGCCGCTCGGCGCCGACTCCGACACCTTGCAGGTCGAGCTGACCCACGCTGCCCCGTCCGGTGGTTTCCAGTCCGGTCACCGTCACCCCGGCATCCTCGGTCGGTACCAGGAAAACCCTGACCCCCGAGTCGGTTTCGGCGGGCACCAGAAACGCATCCGCGACCGGGGCATAGCCGACGAGCGTGCGGGTGCCGGTCAGCCGGTAGCCCTCGGCGACGGTCCTGGCCTGCACCGGTCCCTGGCCCATCTCGGCCGACAGGGCGACGGTGAGGATCTTGTCGCCGCTGACCGCGGGCACCGCCCAGTTCTGCTGCAGCTCCTTCGACCCGAACCGCGCAAGCCCCCCCGCCGCGAGCACGACCGACTCCAGGTAGGGCACCGCGGCCAGCTGACGGCCCAGCGCGGTGAGCACCGCCACCTGCTCGAGCACACCGAAACCGGCGCCGCCCAGCGACTCCGGCGCGACGGCATTGAGCACGTCGGCGTCGATCAGCTTGCGCCACAGGTCCCGGTCCACCCGCTGGTCGAGCTTGTCCAGATCGCGTTGGTGTTCGGGCGTGCACACCGATTCGGTGATCGTGCGCACCAAACCCGACAGGTCGTCGGCCGCCTCGGTTGTCGTGAAATCCATGGTGTCCTCTCAGCGGTTGGCGCGGGGAAGGCCGAGCGCGACCATGCCGATGATGTCGCGCTGAATCTCGTTGGTGCCGCCGCCGAACGTCAGGATCAGGCAGGCCCGGTGCATCCGCTCGACCCGTCCGCGCAGCAGCGCCCCGGGTGAGTCCTGCCGAACCGTGGCGGCCGTGCCGAGCACCTCCATCAGAAGGCGGTAGGCCTCGGTGGCCAGCTCGGTGCCGAACACCTTGGCCGCCGACGCATCGGCGGGTGACGGCGCCGCGGCGTCCGACGACGCCAGCTCCCAGTTGATCAGCTTGAGCACCTCGGCTTTGGCGTGCACCCGCGCCAGGTTGAGCTGCACCCATTCGGAGTCGATCAGCCGCGCTCCGCCGGTGTCCTTGGTGTTCTGCGCCCATTCGCGAACCGCGTTGAGCGCCAGAAAGATCGGCTGGGCCGACACCAGCGCGACGCGTTCGTGGTTGAGCTGGTTGGTCACCAGTTTCCAGCCGCCGTTCTCCTCGCCGACCAGATTGGCCGCGGGTACCCGCACGTCCTGGTAGTAGGTGGCGCTGGTGTCCGGCCCGGCCATCGTGTGCACCGGCGTCCAGGAGAAACCGGGTGCGTCGGTGGGCACGATCAGCATCGAGATGCCGCGGTGCTTCTTGGCCTCCGGGTTGGTGCGGGCCGCCAGCCACACGTAGTCGGCGTACTGGATCAGGCTCGTCCACATCTTCTGGCCGTTGATCACATACTCGTCGCCGTCGCGTACCGCGGCGGTGCGCAGCGCCGCCAGGTCGGTGCCCGCGCCGGGCTCGGAGTAGCCGATCGAGAAGTGCAGCTCGCCCGCCGCGATCTTGGGCAGGTAGAAGTGCTTCTGCTCGTGGGTGCCGTACGCCATGATCGTGGGCGCGACACTGTTGATGGTCAGGAACGGCACCGGCGCACCGGCGACCGCGGCCTCGTCGGTGAAGATCAGCTGGTCCATCGCCGAGCGCGCCTGACCGCCGTATTCCTTCGGCCAGCCCAGGGCCAGCCACCCGTCGTGGCCCATCTGCGCAACCGTTTCCCGGTAGGCGTTGCCGGTGCCGTACTCGCCCGACGTCATGTTCAGCGCCTCGGTGCGTTCCGGCGTCATGAGCTGTGCGAAGTAGGCTCGCAGTTCGCGGCGCAACTCCTCTTGCTCGGGGGTGTAGCTGATCCGCATCGCCTCGTCCTTAAGTCTGATGTGGGTACCCGGTCGACCACCCCGGTTGTAACACGTTCTAGTGTTGGGGTCCAGCGACGGTTCGCCGCCCCCAGCGTCCCGGTCCGGTCGTATTGTGGTGCTGCCTGTGGAATTGGCGAGTACGAGGAGGTTGTCGTGCGAGTTGAAGTGGACCGTGACCGGTGCGAGGGCAACGCGGTGTGCGTCGGCATCTCGCCGGACCTGTTTGATCTCGACGACGAGGACTACGCGGTGGTGAAGGCCGACCCGATTCCGGCTGACAAGGAGGAGCTGGCCGAGCAGGCCGTCGCCGAGTGCCCGCGCGCGGCGTTGCTGCGCAAGGATTAGCAAGAACTAGAGGTATTCATAAGTTGAGCCGTTGGACGCTGGCCGGGAGGCTGATCAGATGACGGATTTGTCCGGGCGCGTTGCGGTGGTGACCGGCGCGGCCGCCGGGCTGGGCCGCGCCGAGGCGATCGGCCTGGCCCGCGCCGGGGCCACCGTGGTGGTCAACGACATCGACTCGGCGCTGAAGAACTCCGACGTGCTGGACGAGATCAGCGCCGTCGGCAGCCGGGGCGTCCCGGTGCCGGGTGACGTCAGCCGGCGCGCGACCGCCGACGAGCTGCTCTCCGCCGCGACCGGCGAGGGCGGGCTCGACATCGTCGTCAACAACGCCGGCATCACCCGCGACCGGATGCTGTTCAACATGTCCGACGAGGACTGGGACCTGGTCATCGATGTCCATCTGCGCGGACACTTCCTGCTCACCCGCAACGCCGCCGCGTACTGGCGGTCGAAGGCCAAGGAGGAGGGCCGGGTCTACGGCCGGCTCGTCAACACGTCCTCTGAGGCCGGGTTGTCGGGCCCCGTCGGGCAGGCCAACTACGGCGCCGCGAAAGCGGGCATCACCGCGCTGACCTTGTCGGCGGCGCGGGCACTGGGCCGATACGGGGTTTGCGCGAACGCGATCTGCCCGCGGGCGCGCACCGCGATGACCGCCGACGTCTTCGGGGAGGCCCCCGATGGCGAGGTCGATCCGCTGTCCACCGACCACGTCGTCACGCTGGTCCAATTCCTCGCGTCGCCGGCTGCCGAGGCGGTCAACGGCCAGTTGTTCATCGTCTACGGGCCCTCGGTGACGCTGGTGGCGGCGCCGACCGCGGAGCACCGGTTCACCGCCGACGGCCCCGCATGGGCCCCGGCGGACCTCAGCACGACGCTGCAGAAGTACTTTGCTGACAGGGACGAGGGACTGACCTTCGGCGCGACGGGGCTGATGGAGTCGCAGCCCTGACAGCCACCTGTAGAGCGGTCACCGACGAACTGGAACGCGTGACAAAGCGATGGCGGAAAGCGGTGGGTGGCTGGCCAAACCGCCGGTTCGTGTCTTATTTCGCCGTTCTTCGACACCGGAACCCGTTCTAGTTACTATGATCCGTCCCACGGAGCGCTTCGTCGTGTTTGAGGGGGTGGGAGCGGCGCCGGTGGTCTTCGCCCGCCGTCGATTCGACCGTCCGCTGGCTGTGAAGGGGGCCGAGTGAAAGAACAGCTCGCGGTTCCGGCCCGGGCTGTGGGCGGGTTCTTCGAAATGTCGGGGGACAC
>Ga0209656_10000544_pt1 | contig 24931 bp, 29 predicted proteins | sample BogFormECP12_OM2_FD_188239 | JGI IMG/M metagenome (GOLD analysis project Ga0209656, IMG submission 188239) | Bog forest soil microbial communities from Calvert Island, British Columbia, Canada - ECP12_OM2 (SPAdes) (version 2) | ecosystem: Environmental > Aquatic > Freshwater > Wetlands > Bog ...
GAGGCCCGTCGCCGCACCGGAGATGTTATGAAGCGGCACCGGGTTACCGCTCGCCGTCGCGGCGGGATAGACCGCGATGTGGGCGCTGCTCTCCCCGCCGACATACAGATTGCCTGCGTTATCGAGGCAGAGATAGCTGATGTCGGTCATGCCCGCCGCAGCGACGGAGATCGTCCGCAACGGAACGGCCGCGCCGGTCGCGCCCGGCCCGTAGACCTTCACGTTGACGGCGCCTCGATCGGCGACGAACAGATCGCCTGCTGCGTCGACCGCAAGACCCAGCGGAGAGCTCACGCTCGTGATCGTGCGCACCGGGGCGACGTTACCGGTGGAACCAGGGCTGAAGACGTTGATGATGGGGTGGCCGAACTCGGCCTCATAAATGAAGCCCGCACTGTCGACGGCGATGCCAAGCGGGCTCGCGACGGTCGTCAGCGCGCCGGTGATCGTCGTTGTCGGAGTCGCATTGCCGCTGGCAAGGGTGGAAAACGTCTCGATGCTCTTCGTGGGGCCGTCATTGCCCACGTAGATCGTCTGCGCCGCCGGCATGTTGATCGTCGTCGACGACGACGAGCTGCAGGCGGCGAGGCCGACGAGTACACCGAAACATAGGGCGATCCGTGCAAGTCTCATCACAGCTCCCGTCAGAAGAGGCGTTCGATAAGCCGCCCTTCGGCGCCACGCGGGACACTCCTCCGCTGGCGCGCCTAACGCGCGAGGCGCTGCGCGCGCGCGGCGTCGAGCGGTGTGAGCGGTGGGCGCAGGTTGCGCCAGCGCGCGTCGCCGGTGCGGACAGCCGTGACTTCTTTGAGCGCCGCGATCATCGGAAACTCCTCGAAGATCGCGCGCGCGGCGGCGACCTCTTCTTGGCGCGCGTCCGCGTCCTCCCGGACTGCGTTGCGATACAGCTCGCTGATCATCGCAGGATGTGCATTGGCGGTGGCGGTGACGCAGCCGCTCGCCCCGGCGCGCAGCGCCGGCAGCAGATATCGCTCGCTGCCGACCAGCACATCCATCCGCTCCCCGAAGCGCGCGCATAAGGTCGCGATGCCGTTCCAATCGCCCGAGCTATCTTTGATCCCGGCGACGACCTGTGGATATGTCTCGAGCAATGCTTCGATCACCGTCGGCACGAGCGAAACGCCGGTAAGTTGCGGGATCTGGTAGAGGTACAGGCGCAGGCGCTCCTCGCCGGCCGCCTCGATAACGCGCGAAAACGAAGCGACGACGCCATTCTCCTCGATGTTCTTATAGTAGAATGGCGGCAGCATCAGCACGCGCACGACCCCGCATGCCAGCGCGTGCTTGGTCAGCGCCACGGTGTCGCCGACCGCGCAGCAGCCCGTGCCGACGATCAACGTGTCCGGCGCGATGCCGCGCTCGAGCACGCCTTCCAGGATCGCCTGGCGCTCTGCCGTCGTGAACGAGTTCGCCTCGCCGGTGGTGCCGAGCAGCACGATGCTCTCGCAGCCTTCGTCCAACAACCAGCGGCAGTGGGCGATCAGCAGATCGATGCAGACGCTGCCGTCCGCGCCGAGCGGCGTGAGGCTCGCGCAGTTGATGCCGCGCGTGAGGTGCTCGCTCATCCCCGCCACATCGAGCGCAGCATGAACATGACATTGGCCGGCCGCTCCGCGAGCCTGCGCATGAAATACGGATACCACTGCGAACCGAACGGCACCGCGATTCGCAAGCCGTACCCGCGCCGCACGAGATCCGCCTGCAGCCGTGGGCGCACGCCGTAGAGCATCTGGAACTCGAAGCGGTCGTGCGCGATCGCCTCGCGCCGGATGAACTCGATCGCGTGCGCGATGATGGCGTCGTCGTGGGTCGCGATCGCCGTGAACCGGCCTTCGCGCAAGCACAGCTCGAGTAGGCGCACGTAATTGCGGTCGACGTCGAGCTTGCGCGGAAATGCGATCGATGCAGGCTCCAGATACGCGCCCTTGACGATTCGCAGGCTCGGCTGAAGCGGCAGCAGCGCGCGCAGGTCGGCCTCCGAACGGTACAGGTACGCCTGCAGCACCGCGCCGACGTTGTCGATCCCTCGCGCCCGCAGTTCCCGATAGATGGCAAGCGTCGCATCGGTATGCTCGGACTGCTCCATGTCGATGCGCACGAAGCTGCCATGCTCGGCGGCCTTGGCGAGGACGGAGTCGAGATTGCCGGCCGCTAGGTCGGCAGCGATCGGCAGCCCGAGATGCGTCAGCTTAAGGGCGACGTTGGCGTCGGCACGGTCGGCGGCGAACCGGTCGATCAGCGCGCGGTAGGCGTTCGCCACGCCGGCCGCGTCCTCGCCGCTGCGCACGTCTTCTCCCAGCAGCCCGGCGGCGACGCGCATGCCGGCCCGATTGGTCTCCCGCACGGCATCCATGAACTCATCGACGGTCTCACCCGCGACGAAGCGGTAGGCGCCGAAGCGCCGGCCATGGCGCATGATGAGATGCTGCAGCCCGCGGTTGTCCGCCGCGCGCAGCAGCGCCGCGCGCATCATCGCAGCGGCTCCGCGAACAGCATCACAACAAGTCCTCGAAACCCGCCGGCAGACGCGTCGTTATCACTCTCGCGACCCGGTCGACAGTCAGGCCGTACGCTTCGAGCATCGGCACCAGCGCGCGCTTGGGCCCGACCACGAGCATATCCGCGCCGGGATAGCGGGCGACGCCGACCACAGCGCCGAGTTCGCCAAGGCGGGCGTCGGTCACCGTCATACCGACAAGTTCTGATTCGCGATACGCATTGGCCGGCAGCGGCGGCAGATCGGCGGCTCGCGCGTGCAGCGTCGTGCCGCGCAGCGCCTGCGCCTGGTCCGCGTCGGTCACCCCTTCGAACAGCACCCGCACGTGGCCGGTCGCAGGCCGCACGCGCTCGATGATCAGCGTGCGCGCATCTTGCCCGGGGGCGCGGCCGGTCAGCGCCAACCCTGGGCGCAGCTCCAAAAAAGAAGCGGCGACCTTGACGTCGCCGCGCAATCCGAACACCCCGACCACTCGGCCGACCAGCACCTGTGCATCCCGGTCGGCGCCGCTCAATCGATGATTTCGACGCTGACCTTCTCGCCCGTGCCGATGGTCGCCGCTTTGACCACCGTCCTGATCGCTTGGACGATGCGGCCTTGGCGGCCGATCACCTTGCCGCGGTCGTCTTCGGCGACGCGCAAGAGCAAGACCGGCCCGCGGTCGTCCTCGGTCGCGCCGATCGAGATCTGGTCGGGCTCGTCGACGATGTTCTCGACGATGTACTTCAGCACGGCCGCGGCCCGCTGGATGCCGTCGCGGACATCGTGCTCCTCCTCGTCATCCTCATCGTAGGGTGCACGCGACGCCTGTGGCGCCGGCGCCGCGCCCTCATCGAGGTCGACGTCCGCGTCGCCGGTCTCCTCGTCGTCGCCCTCCGCATCGTCCTCGTCTACGTCCTCATCGCCGTCAAGATCGATGTCAGCGTCGTCCAGATCAGCGGGCTCGGCGGGCACGGGCGCCGGATCGGTCGCGGCGTGATCGTCTTCGTCATCCAGATCGATGTCGGTGAACTCCGGCGGACGGTCAGGCATTTGACTTTCCTTTGCGCTTCTCGCGCGGTTTGCGCATCGGCACTTTCGCCTTGTCGTACAGTCCCTTTGCGGCCAGCAGCCGCGCTACGGTGTCCGAGGGCTGCGCGCCGTTGCCCAGCCAGTGTTTGACTTTGTCCTCGTCGAGCACGAGCTCGGCGGGTTCGCGGCGTGGGTTGAAGTGCCCGATGATCTCGATGAAACGTCCGTCGCGGGGCGACGCCGAGTCGGCGACGACGACGCGATATGAAGGCTGTTTTTTCGCGCCCGTGCGGCGCAGTCTGATCTTGACGGCCAATGTCTCTCCTCTGATCGCTCTCGCGATGGTCTAGCGGCCGCGCCCGCGGCCCAGCGTCTTCATCATCTTCTGCGACGCTTCGAATTGTTTGATCAATCGATTCACGTCTTGGACGGTCCTGCCGCTGCCGGCCGCGATGCGCCGCCGGCGGCTGGCGTTGAGAACGCGCGGATCGGCTCGCTCCTTCGGCGTCATCGACAAGATGATCGCCTCGACGCGCGCCACCTCGGAATCGTCGATGTCGCGCACGGCGCCGAGCTTCCCCATCCCCGGGATCATCCGAAGCAGGTCCTGCACCGAGCCCATGCGTTTGAGCTGGCGCAGCTGGTCCAGGAAGTCCGCCAGGGTGAAGCTCGCTGTGCGGATCTTGGTGGCGAGCTCTTTGGCTTGACGTTCGTCAAAAACGCGCTGACTCTTCTCGATGAGCGTGAGCATGTCGCCCATGCCGAGGATGCGCGACACCAGACGGTCGGGGTGGAAGGGCTCGAGCGCGGTCACCTTTTCGCCGACGCCGATGAACTTGACCGGCTTGCCCGTCACAGCCCGGATGGAGAGCGCGGCGCCGCCGCGGCTGTCGCCGTCCAGCTTGGTGAGGATCGTGCCCGTCAGGCCGATGCGCCGGTCGAAGACCTGCGCGACGTTGACCGCCTCTTGACCGGTCATCGAGTCCACGACGAGCAGCGTCTCGGACGGCCGGATCGCGGCCTTCACGCGCTCGAGCTCGGCCATCATCGGTTCGTCGATCTGCAGCCGGCCGGCGGTGTCGAAGACGACGACCGCGTTGCCCGCGGCACGCGCCTGCTCGAGCGCGCGCGCGGCGATCCCGGGCGCGTCGCTCGCGCCGTCCTCCGCGTAGACCGGCACGTCGATCTGGGCGCCGAGCATGCGCAACTGCTCGACGGCCGCCGGCCTGTGCACGTCGCAGGCCACGAGCAGCGGCCGCCGGCCCTCGTTCTTCCACAAGAGCGCGAGCTTGGCGGCATGCGTCGTCTTGCCGCTGCCCTGTAGCCCGGCCAGCATCACCGTGGTCGCACCCGTGCCTTCGAAATGCACCGGATCGAGACGCGCGCCGAGCAGTTCGACCAACCCGTCGCGCACGATCGCGATCACGGCTTGCGCGGGCGTCATCGACTCGAGCACCTCTGCGCCCACGGCGCGCGGCCGGATCGAGGCGATGAAGTCCTTCACCACGCCCAGATTGACGTCTGCTTCGAGCAGCGCGATGCGGACCTCTCGGAGCACCTCCGAGACGTCCGCTTCGCTCAGCTTGCCGCGGGAACGCAACCGTGCGAAGATCGCCGACAGGCGACCGGATAGAGATTCGAGCATGGACCTAGCTAGCGCGGGTGCGGAAGCGGGGCGGAACCGCGCGCGACCGTCACGCCTTTTCGGTGACCTCTTCGATGTACTTGACGGCGTCGCCGACCGTCTTGATCTTCTCGGCCTCCTCATCGGGGATGTCGAGATTGAACTCGGTCTCCAGCGCCATCACGAGCTCCACCTGGTCGAGCGAATCCGCGCCGAGGTCGTCGGTGATCGACGCATCCATCGTCACTTCGCTTTCCTCGACGCCGAGCTGCTCGACGATGGTCTTCTTCACTTTCTCGAAGACTGACATCAGGTTTTTATGACCTCCATAGAACTACATGTGCAGGCCGCCGTCGACGGCCAGCGTCTGGCCGGTCATGTATGCCGCGGCGTCGCTGGCCAAGAACACCGCCACGCGAGCGACCTCGTCGGGGCTGCCAAACCGGCGAAGCGGCACGCGACCCATGTATTGCTGCTTGAGCGCGTCGGGCAGCGACGCGGTCATCTCCGTCTCGATGAATCCGGGAGCGACGGCGTTGACGCGCACGTTGCGCGACCCGAACTCCTGCGCGAGCGACTTCGTAAGCCCGATCACGCCGGCCTTCGAGGCGACATACGCGCTCTGCCCCGCATTTCCCGTCAATGCCACGACGGAAGTGACATTGATGATCGAGCCGCTTTTCTGACCTATCATGACCTTTCCCGCTGCCGCACAGGTGTAGAACATCGACTGCAGGTTGGTCGCCAGGGTCTTGTCGAGCTCATCCCATTTCATGCGCAAGATGAGCTGATCGTAGGTGCGCCCGGCGTTGTTGACGAGGACATCGAGACGGCCCAAAGCTTTGACCGCCGCGGCGACGAGCTGCGCTGCCTCGGGTTGCAGCGAAACGTCAGCCACGTGCACGTGCGCCATTCCGCCGGCTCCCTCGACCTCCTGCCTGACCGCCTCGAGCGGCTCGCGGCGCCGGCCTGCGAGCACGACCGCCGCGCCCGCCTGCGCGAACGCGTGCGCGATGGCGCGGCCGATGCCTGTCCCCGCGCCCGTGACGAGAGCCGTCTTGCCTTCGAGCGTGCGAGTCACAGCGGGGAGCTCCCGACCGTGTCCTGGCCGCGCGGCGCGACGCCGGCGGCCTGCGCGAGCTTTGCGACGCCCTGCGCGTCCGCGACATGGATCACGCGCTCCGCGTCCACGCCGGGCAAGCGGCGCATCATGGGAGCGAGCACGGCGCTGGCGCCGCATTCGATGATAAAGTCCGGTTTGCGCGCCGCTAGCGCCACGGCCGTCTCGTGCCAGCGCACGCGCGAGACCAGACTGGCGATGAGACAGCGCCGGATCTGCTCGACCGATCGATACGGCTCGACCTCGACGTTGCTGATGACCTCGAATGCCGGCAACGCGATGCGCGCGGACTCGACGAACGCGCTGAAGCGCGCGACCGCCGGACGCATCAGCTCGCTGTGCCAGGCGCCCGACACGTTGAGCGTGACGACGCGCTTCGCGCCGGCCTCCTTTGCCAGCTCGCACAGCGCGTTGACGCCGGCCTCATCGCCGGAGACGACGATCTGGATGGGCGCATTGAGGTTGGCGAGATCGACGCGGGCGCCGCTGCTTTGCCGGGCCTGCGCGCACATCTCAGCGACGCGCGCCTGATCGAAGCCGATCACGGCAGCCATGCTGCCCGGCGCTTCATCGGCTGCAGCACCCATGGCTAAGCCGCGCTCGTTCACCAGCCGCGCGGCTTCGTCAAAGGTGAGCGACCCGGCGATCGTGAGCGAGCAGTATTCGCCGAACGAGTGGCCCGCGGACACGATCGGCGTCAGGCCGAGCGTCTCGACCGCGCGACAGATGGCGACGTTGGCGGTGAAGATCGCCGGCTGGCCGACGCGCGTCTCGCGCAGTTGCTCGTCGCTGCCATTGCGGCACAGCTCGAGCAGATCGTAGCCGAGGATCTTGGAAGCGCGCGCGAAGCACTCGCGCGAGACGGGAAAGCGCTCGGCGACGTCGACGCCCATCCCGACGCTCTGCGACCCCTGGCCGGGGAAGATGACACCGAGCGTCGGCATGCCGGCTTAGGCTTGTGCCGCGCTTGCCGGTGCCGCCGCGCGCGCGTCGCCGACCGGCGCGCCCAGCCAGCGCCACACCACAGCGCCCCACGACAGCCCGGCGCCGAACGCCACGAACACGACCACGTTGCCCTTCTTGATCTGGCCTGCGCGGATCGAGTCGGCCAGCGCGAGCGGGATCGACGCCGACGACGTATTGCCGTACTCGTCGATATTGGTGATACAGCGCTCGAGCGGCAGCGCCAGCATCTTCATCGTCGCGTCGACGATGCGCTTGTTGGCCTGATGGGGCACGACGAAGTCGACGTCGGCCGGCGTGAGGCCGGCTTTGGCAAGCGCGGTCTGCACCGAGCCCGCCATCTGCTGAACCGCGAACTTGAAGACCGCCTGGCCCTGCATCTGGATATAGCCCAAGCGCTCGTGCGCCGCCCCATTCCCCTTCGCCGCACTTGTAGCGGTCGAATTCATTCGACCGTCACTCGCTCGACCGTTCCCGACGTACCCGTTGAGCGCGCGATTGAGCGGGTTGCGGCTGCCGCCGCCGGGCAGGTACAGCACGCTCGGGTCGGAGCCTTCGGCGCCGAGCTCGCTGCCGAGAAAGCAATCCTCATCCGAGCGCTCGACCACGACCGCGCCGGCGCCGTCCCCGAACAAGACGCACGTCGCGCGATCCGTATAGTCGACCAGTTTCGACAGCGTCTCTGCACCGATGACCAAGATGCGCTCGTAGACGCCGGAACGGATGAGCGCCGCGGCGGTGGTCAGCGCGTAGACGAAACCCGAGCAGCCGATCGACACGTCGAAGGCCGCCGCGCCCGGGATGCCCAGACGCGCGGCGACGATGCATGCGGTGGCCGGAAACAGATAATCCGGCGTCGCTGTCGCCACGATGACGCACTGGATGTCGCTGGGCGCCCGCTTGGCGGCGTCGAGCGCGGCGAACGCCGCGGGAATCGCGAGATCCGAAGTCGCTTCATCGGGAGCTGCGATATGCCGGCGCCGCATGCCCGTGCGTTGCACGATCCACTCGTCGCTCGTGTCCACGAGCTTCTCGAGGTCCTCGTTGGTGAGGACGCCGGGCGGCGCGTATGCGCCGACTCCGCTGATCGTGACGCCGTAGTTCATTATTGCGTGCAGGCCTAGCCGGCCGGCTTGGCCTCATCCTTTTGCGCGATCGCGATGCGATCGTTGTAGTGGCCGCAGTTCGGGCACGCGAAGTGCGGCCGGCGCGGCTGGTGGCACTGCGGACAGGTCGAGAGCGCCGGCGCTTTGGTCTTCCACGTCGCGCGCCGGGTCCGCGTATTCGATTTGCTGCGTTTTTGTTTCGGATTCGCCATCGTCTTCAATTCACTCCGGGTTCTTGCATCAATTTTGCCAGGCCGGCCAGACGTTCGTCGATCTGATCTTCATGGCAGGCGCATTGCTCGCGATTCCTGTTCGCACCGCAGTGCGGGCATATGCCGCGACATCGCGGCTCGCAGATCGCTGCCATCGGCTCGTCGACTTCGAGCAGTTGCTCGACGAGCTCGCTGACGTCGATCGTCCGATCCACCAGCGGCGCCAGATCCGCGAACTGCGCGTCCTGCGGGCTGACGTCTTCGCTGAAGGCCTCGGCGATCTCGATGCGCGCCTCGCGCACGAACGGTTCGAGGCAGCGCACGCACGTCTCCGCTTCGCGGCCGGCGACTTCGCCCTCCATGTACACGCCGCGCTGCATGCGCCTGATCGCCGCGCGCAGGCGCACCCCGTCGGGATAACGCCGGGCCAGGTCGCCGTCGAGCCGGACATGCTGGTCGATCTCGATGGCCTCGACGTCGTGGCCAAAGAGCCGTTCTACTGAGATTTTCACGGGGATGCCTGCGCACGCGAAAGCCCGTCCTGATGACGGGCCATCGATTTGACTTGCATCATTATAGAAAAGGCGCTCCACCCTGTCAAATGTGCTTCCCTGCGGGACAACGCCTCAGTACCGGCGCAGCTGCGCGAGCGCATCGTCAAACGAGCTCACCGCCAAGATCCTGATGCCGTGGATGCCTGAGATAGACGGGTAGTCGGCCTTTGGCACTAAGAAGATCTTCGCGCCGCGATCGATGGCCGCGCGCAGCTTCTCGATCGCGCCGCCGACGGGCAGGACCGCGCCGTCGGCTGCCAGCACGCCGGTGCCGGCGATCTGCGTGCCGCCCGCGAGCGGCGTGCCCGTCAGCGAGCGGTAGATCTGCAGCGCGAACATCAGACCCGCCGACGAGCCGTTGATGTCTTTGACCTTGTACTCCACGTGCACCGGCAGCGATACCAGCGTGGTGTTCGCGGACACGATGATGCCGAACAGCGGCTTTCCTTTGTAGAGCGCGGTGTGGCAGGCGACCTCCAGCGGCTTGGCGTCGCGCTCGATCTTGAACGCGAACGTCGACCCGACCGGCTTTCTCCCCGCGGCCGCGGCGATCGCCTCGACCCCGTCGGGCGTGCGGCCGTCGATCGACGCGATCGTGTCGCCGGTCTTGAAGCAGCCTGCCGCAGGCATGCCGGCCTTGATCTCCACGATCTTCGTCGTCGTCGCCGTCTTGACCGGCAGACCCGCCGCGCGCTCGGCCACGATCTGGGCGACCTTCTGGCTTTCCTTCATCGCGTCTTCGAGCTCGCGGTCGAACTGCGTGTCGTTGTCGTTGCCGGCGAAGTCCCGGCGCGGCACGATCTCAAATCCGGGCAGCACTTTGGCTGCTAGATAGAACGCCGGCCGGCCCGGCATCACCTTCACATCGGTGAGGTAGAGTATTCCCGGCGGCGGCGAGTGCCCGGGCACGGCGACGAGCCCATTGAGGTCGACCGCGTCACCGGGTCCGAACACCAGAACCGGCAGCGGGATCAAAAACGCCGCCAGCCCGACGATGAGGCCGATCGCGGCCGCGCCGAGCAGCCGCAGCCGCGTATGCTTTTCTTCGGGATCTCCCGTCACGAACGGTCGCGCGCCTTCGCCTCGCCGTTGCTTGACAGGCTCGTCGCGAGCTGCTCACGGCCCTTGTGAACGGCGGCCAGCGCACTGCCCAAGCTCGTGTCGAGCGCCGCCAGCACGCCGTCGGCATACTGGTCCGCGCCGCGGCGCACTTCGCGCGCGTGTGCCTCGGCTTGTGAGATGATCTGCGCGGCGCGTTCCTGCGCCTGCCGCGTGATGTCCGACTCGTCGAGCAGCTGAGTCTTGGTCGTCGACGCCTGCGCGACAAGCGCGGCTGCTTCCGATCTTGCGCCCTCGATCAGCCGGTCCTTTTCTTTCGTCACCGCCTTCGCCCGGCTCACCTCGTCGGGCAGGGTCGAGCGCAGCTTCTCGACCAAGTCGAGCAGCCGGTCCTGGCTCACGATGCGCGCGCCGAACGGCAGCCAGATGCCTTCTTTGATGGAGCTCTCGAGCTTGTCGATGACGGTGTAGACGCTCATGCGATCACCTCTTCTTCCCCTTGGCGCGATGCGCGCGCATGCGGCGCAGGACCGAAGGCGGCACGAACTCGGCGATGTCGCCGCCGAGAGAGAACACTTCTTTGACCGACGACGAAGACACGTAGGCGAACTCCGGGCTCGCCGGCATGAAGATCGTGTCCGCGCCGCCGCGCAGCTTGCGGTTGAGCAGCGCCATCGAGAACTCGTGCTCGAAGTCAGACACGATCCGCAAGCCCTTCACGATCAGCGCCGGTCCGGCCGAGCGCACGTATTCGACGAGCAGGCCGGCGAACGAATCGACTTCGACGTTGCGGATGCCGGCGCACGCATCGCGCAGCATGGCGACGCGCTCGGCCAACGTGAACATCGGCGTTTTGCTGGGATTGGCCACGACGGCCACGATCACGCGTGGGAACTGCGCGGCGGCGCGGCGCACGATGTCGAGGTGGCCGAACGTCACCGGATCGAAGCTGCCCGGGTAGACGACGACGAATCCATCGCGCGGTGCAGCGACGGCGCGCGTGCGCGCCCGCGCCATCAGCGGTTCCCCCGCGACGAACGCCTGGCGGCACGCGGCGCACGGACGGCAGCCGCGCGCGCGGCGCCGTCTGCCGCGACGCCTTTGCCGCGCTTGCACACGGCGAACGTCAGCGACGTGTCGCCGTATTTCGCGCGTTTGACGACTTCGAGCGAATCGGGCAGATCGGGCTTGTCGGAGCTCGGGTGCTCGATGACCGCGATGCCCTCTTCGCCGAGCAGCGTCTTTTGCATCATCAGACGCAACTCGTCGAGCGCGCCGCGCTCGTATGGCGGATCGACCAGCACGATGTCGAAGGAGCCGCGCAGCGTGCGCAGCGCGCGCAGCGCGTGCATGGGCATGATGCGCCAGCGGTCGCTGTCGGGCACGACCCGCACGGCGTTGCGCCGGATGGTCATCACCGCGTTCGCGTCGTTGTCGACGAAGACCACCGATGCGGCGCCGCGCGACATCGCCTCGAGACCGAGCGCTCCGGAACCGGCGAACAGGTCGAGGACGCGCGCGCCCTCGACGCGTTGCGCCAAGATGGCGAACATCGCCTCGCGCACTTTCGCGCCGGTCGGACGCGTCTTGGCGCCCTTGGGCGCCGAGAGCGTGGTCCGAGCCCGGCTGCCGCCTGCAAGTCGCATACGCTGGGATTGGACGCCAGCGCGGTGCTCTCCTTAAGGTAGGGCCAAGCCGAGCTTTCGAGCGCTCTTACGAGGTGGCGCGCAGCGCGGTGTCCGTGTCTTGCGCGGCCAAGAATGCCGCCAGGCGCGCGTTTTCGGCGCGCTCCAGCCTGGGGTCGCGCGCGATCAGCGCATCCGCTTCCTTTTTGGCGTCGAGGAACACCGGGTAATCGCGCACCAGATGCGCGAGGCGGAAGTCCGCCATGCCGTGCTGGCGGGTGCCGAGCAGATCGCCCGAACCGCGGATCTTCGCGTCTTCCTCGGCGATCGCAAAACCGTCGTTGGTCTTCTCCAAGATATGCAGCCGGGCGGTCTCCTCTGAATCGTCCGTGGCGACGAGGATGCAGTACGAGGCTGCAGCTCCACGGCCGACGCGGCCGCGCAGCTGGTGGAGCTGCGCCAACCCGAAGGACTGCGCGTCGAACACGAGCATCACCGTCGCGTTGGGCACGTCGACGCCGACCTCCACGACCGTGGTCGCGATCAGGATCTGCAAGAACCCGTCCGCGAACATGCGCATGATCTTCTCTTTCTCGTGGCCGCCGATCTTGCCGTGCAGCAGCCCCACGCGCAGTCCTTTGAACGCGTCGGCGCGCAGCTCTTCCGCCTGCTTGACCGCCGTGTGCAACGCGCGGTCCGACTCGTCGATCGCCGGACACACGACGTACGCCTGCCGCCCTTGCGCCACCTGATCGCGGATGAACGCGAAGATCTTGTCTTTGCTCGCGACGTCGCGCACGTACGTCTTCGGCGGTTTGCGCCCCGGCGGCATCTCGTCGATCACCGAGATGTCCAGGTCGGCGTACACGGTCTGCGCGAGGGTGCGTGGGATCGGCGTCGCGGTCATGACCAGCGTGTGCGGCGTGACGTGTTTGCCCTTGGCACGAAGCGCGGCGCGCTGCATCACGCCGAAGCGATGTTGTTCGTCGATCACGACCAGACCCAACCGTGCAAACTCGACGTCCTCGGTCAGCAGCGCATGCGTGCCCACTACGACGTCGAGCTCGCCGCGGCGCAGCTGCTCGAGGATGTCATCTCGGGTGGCGCGCCGCAGCGCGCCCACCAGCATCGCGACGCGCACGCCGGCTGCGGACAGCAGCCGCGTGAGCGTGTTGAACTGTTGCGCCGCAAGGATTTCGGTGGGTGCCATGAACGCGGCTTGATGGCCGGCGCGCACCGCGAACAGCACCGCCGCAGCGGCGACCGCAGTTTTGCCCGAGCCGACGTCGCCTTGCAGCAGCCGATTCATCGGCGAGGGCTTGACCAGGTCCCTCACGATCTCGTCGATCACGCGCGCCTGCGCTCCGGTCAAGTCGAACGGCAGCAGCGAGCGGATCGCCGCGTTGAAGTCGTCCGCGTGCCGGGCCGATGCTTTCGAAAAATCGGGCGAGCGCTCGCCCATGCGCGCTGCCCGGCGCTGCGCGGCGGCCAATGCCAGCAAGAAGAACTCTTCAAAGATCAGCCGGCCGCGCGCGCGCTCGGCTTCTTCGAGCGAGCCCGGTTGGTGGATCGCACGCAGCGACCAGCGCGCGTCGGCGAACTTGCGCCGCGCGGCGATCGCCGCCGGGAGCGGATCGAAAAGCGCGTCGGCGTTCTTGCTCGCCGCGAGGCGTGAGAGGGCTCGTGCGGCGAGGCGCACCACGATGTGGTTCGATAAACCTGTGGTCAACGGATAGATTGGCACGAGCTCGCCGCTGTACGGCTCCTCCTCGGGAACCACGCGGTGGCGTGACACCAACATCTGCACGCCCGTCAACGTGAGCTCGACACGCCCGCGCATGAAGATGCGCTGACCGGCGCGCAGCTGCGAGCCCAAGTACGGGCGGCCGAACCAGATCGCGGTGATGGTGCCCGTGCCGTCGTCGACGATCGCCGTGGTCTTGGCGCGCACGCGGCCGCGCAAGCGGATGTGTTTGACCTGGCGGATCACGCCGAGCAGATTGACCTCGCCCTCGGCTGCGCGCGTCTCGCGAAGCGCAGCGACGGTCGCCGCAGAGCGAAGATCCTCGTACCGGTACGGGTAGTGGCGCAGCAGGTCGAGCACGGTGCGGACGCCCATCCGGTCGAACTGCTCGACGGTAGCCCGCTTGAGGGTTCCTAGAGATGTTAGCGGCGCACCGGTGAAGGGCGCGCTCTGCCCGGCTTGCGGATCCGGCGAGGCTGGAGGCGACAGCCGGAGTCGAACCGGCGATGGAGCTTTTGCAGAGCTCTGCCTTACCACTTGGCTATGTCGCCGCGAGCGTGCGCGGTTTCGGCGAGCTCCGGGACGTTTCTTGCACGTCCGGCGCGCGCTCTGAGGAATGCGTATATAATGATGATTCGCGTTTAGGCGCGTGCGTCGATGGACCCTCTCGCACACGACGTCCGGCGTTCTTGGATCATCAAGCCCGCGATTTTCTCACGGCGGTGTCGCCCCACACGAAACGCCCGATGAGCGCACGTGCGAGCGTAGCCCGGTAGCCGCTTCGCGCCAGCGGCCCGAATAGCGCGATCGCCAAGCGCACGCTGGACTCGGGACCCAAAAGCGACATCAGACGCGGCAACAGGTTCTGGGCGCGCGCGATCCGCGCCACGGCGGGCCGCCGCTCGCGCTCGATCGCCGCCAGCGCTGCGTCGATCGCCTCGCGACGGTCGAATGATTTCGTCAGCTCCATGGCTGGAAGCAGATGGCGGGCCGCGACGACCGCGTCTTGCAGGGCGACGTTGATGCCCTGTGCTCCGACCGGGGACATCGGATGTGCGGCGTCACCGAGCACGATCAGCCCCGGCCGCCACCAGCGCGGTGCCATTTCGCTGACCGCAGGCAGCAACGTGACGTCCCCCCACGACCGAAGCGCCGCCGACAGCGACGCCTGCAGCGGGCCCAGCGTCGCGGCCATGAGGCGGGTTCGGAAGCGGTCGAAACCGGCGGCTCGTAGCGCTTGGAACTCGCCTTTGCGCAGCAGCAAGCCGACGCGCGTGACCGAGCCCGTCGGATACCAAAAACACACTTCGCGTCCGCGGATCGTCGCCTCGTATCGGTCCGATGCGTCCGCAAACCGCGGCACCGCACACCACGCGATGTCGAAATCCACATGCGCGTCACGCATTTCAAGCCCGGCGCTGCGCCGCACGGCCGAAAAACGGCCGTCGAAGCCGACGACAAGATCGGCGCGCACCTCGTCCGCGCCGCTGCGGATGCCCGCGATGCAACAGCCGTCGTCGAGCAGCTCGCGCACGGCGGCGCCCATGCGCAACGAAAAGCCGGGAAGCGCGCGCGCTTCGCCGGCGAGAGCCTCGAGCAACTGACGCTGCGGCAGCGACGTCACGATCGGACTGCCGTCGTCCGATCGCAGCGGCGGAGAGTCGTAGACCATACCGCTGCGCCCGATGTGCAGCCGCACGGCGGTGGGAGAAGCTCGCTCGAGCGACGCCAGCCGTTCGCGAAGGCCGAGATCCTCGAGGATCTGCAGCCCGCTCGGCAGCAGGCTCTCGCCGCGAAATTCGCGCTCGAACGTCGCTGCCTGCTCGTACGCCTCGACGGCGACGCCGGCGCGCGCCAAGAGCAGCCCGAGCGTCAGACCGCCGGGGCCGGCGCCGACGATGAGAACTCGGGCGCTCACGCGAAACCGCGCCGCCACGCTACCATCGACAGAAAGGTTGCGAGCCCGTCCGATGCCCTACCTTCCCGCGCTTGGCGATTGCACGCTGGCGATCGGCCGGCGCTCCGTGTCGCTCACCAATCTCGGCAAGGTGTTCTGGCCGAAGCTGCGTATCACCAAAGGCGAACTGCTGCAATACTACGCCGACGTCGCCGATGTGCTGCTGCCGCACCTGCGCGACCGGGCGATGGTCATGAAGCGCTATCCCAACGGCATCAACAAGCCGTTCTTCTTCATGAAGCGCATCCCGCAGCCCCATCCGGAGTGGATCGAGACCTGCCGCATCGATCACTCGTCGGGCAACGTCATCGACTTCCCGATGGTCCAAGACCTGGCGTCGCTGCTGTGGGTGATCAATCTCGGATGCATCGACCTCAACCAGTGGTATGCGACGTGCGACGACGTCGATCGTCCGGACTATCTCCACTTCGACTTGGACCCCGTTCCCGGTGCGGATTTCGACGACGTGCGCGAGACGGCTCTGGTGGTGCGCACCGCCCTCGAGGGTCTCGACATGCCCTGTTACGCCAAGACGACCGGTTCGCGCGGCATCCACGTCTACGTGCCAATCGTGCGCGGCCCGGTGCAAAAGCAGGTCTGGACGTTCGCTAAAGCGCTGGCGTTAAGCCTTGCCAAGACCTATCCCAAGCTCATCACCGCCGAGTACCGCGTGTCGAAGCGGCCGCGCGGCAGAGTGCTCGTCGACTACAACCAAAACGCGTGGGGCAGGACGTTGGCTTCCATCTACTCAGTGCGTCCGACGCAGCACGCCGCAGTCTCGACACCGGTCCGCTGGGAAGAGATCGAGCGCGGCATCGCGATCGACGACTTCACGCTGCGTAACGTGCCGGCCCGAGTGCGCCGCTTCGGCGATCTGTGGAAACCGATGCTGGCGCGGCGAGGCCGCTTCCGCCTCGACAAGTTCGTCGGACGCTGACCCGACGACCGTCACCTCTAGCTCCAGCTCGTGCGCGCCTTCTTGAGCGCCGGTTCCAAACGCTGCGGTTTGCGCAGGGCCTCTTTCCAGCGGTCGCCGCTCTTCTTGAGCAGCGCCGGCGCCGTCGCGATGTTCCAGCGCGCCGCTTCGGCGAAGATATCCGCTGCCCGCGAGCGCGCCATGCGCGCGACGTCGTTCCATTCCAGCGGCCACGAGACAGGCGCCTTTGGCCTGGGCCGCACGATGAACGGCATGACGATGGTCTTGCCTTCGCCCACCTGCGCCCAATCTATGTAGACGCTGCCGCGCTTGCGCTTCTTGATCGAGCGTTCCATGGTGATCGCATCGCCCATGACGGCCGCCAGCCGCGTCGCGGTCAGCTCGGTGAACCGGCGGATCTCCGCGTAGTCGTAATCCGGCGCCAGACGCCACATCACGTGCAGCCCTTTGCCGCCGGACGTCTTCACCGCCGGCGCTATGCCCAACGCCTCGAGCTCGTCTCGCAGCTGCAGGGCGACCTTGGCCAGCGCCGCAAGCGAGCAGCCCGCTTGCGGGTCGAGATCCAGCAAGCAAAAATCCGGCGAGCCGAGCGAGCCGATGCTCGAGATCCACGCGTGCAGCGTGATCGCCGCGAGATTCGCCAGCCACGCAAGCGTTCGCTCGTCGTTGCACACGACGTAGTCGATCTTCGAGCGCTTGCCGTACGTGGACGGGACGCTCACCGTCTCCACCCAGTCCGGCGCGCCGCGCGGCGCCTGCTTCTCGAAGAACGAGACGCCGTTGATGCCGTTCGGGAAGCGCTGCAGCGTCAAGGGCCTATCCTTTACATACGGCAGCAGCCACGGGGCGACGCTGAGGTAATACTTGATCAAGTCGCCCTTGGTATAGCCGTCGTCGGGCCAAAGCACTTTGTCGAGATTGGTCAACGCGGGCAACGCAACACCCGTAGTAGCGCGTTTTGCTACACGCGCTTTCCCCGCTGGCGCCTTTGACGGCGCGGCAGGGCGGTTGGAGATCCAAGTGCGAGCGCGCGGATTCTTCTCCACTTCATCGAGCGTGCGGCCGCTTTTCGCCGAGCGAACATGCTTTTCGGCATCCCAATGCGGGTCGGCGTACTCGTCTTTGTCTTTGACCAGCAGCCATGCGTTGTCGCCGGCGCTGCGGCCGCGCATCTTCACAAGGGTGAACATGCCGCGCAGTTTGCGCCCGTGCAAGATGAACTTGATCTTGCCGTTGGCGATCTCGCGCGCCGGGTCGGTGCCTTCCGCGAGCGTGTACCAGCCGTAGTCCCACACGATCACCTGGCCGGCGCCATAGTTGCCCTGCGGTATCACGCCTTCGAAATCGTAGTAGTCGAGCGGGTGGTCCTCGACGTGCATCGCCAAGCGCTTCTCCCCCGGGTCCAGCGACGGGCCTTTGGGCACCGCCCAGGACTTGAGAACGCCGCCGGCCTCTAGACGGAAATCGTAATGCAGATGGGACGCGCGGTGCTTCTGCACCACGAAACGCAGACGCTTGCCCGCGCGCGCCTTTACCGCACCGGCGGGCTCGCTCGTCTGTTTGAAATCGCGCTTGCGCTTGTACTCTCGCAGCGAACCCTTCATCGTTCGACCGGCCTCTCATGGACGACATCTTTCGGATCTTTGTCGGTCCGCAAGCCGAGGAAGACGGGTTGGCGCAACAGCCCATCGTCGGTCCACTCGCCGAACTTCACTTCGGCGACGAGTTTCGGCCGGACCCAGTGGCTCGTCTTCGGCAGCGGCGGCGGTGGCGGCGGATCGAACGGACAGCGCGCCGTCGCCAGCGGTTTGAGTTTGGCCATGACCGCCTTGAGCGACGCGCCATCGAAACCCGTGCCGACGGCGCCGCAAAAGACCAGCGCACCTTTTTGGTATACCCCGAGCAGCAACGCGCCGAACTCCGCGCGGGCGCCCTGCGGGTCGGTCCAACCGCCGATGACGAATTCTTGTTCGAGGTGCGTCTTGATCTTGAGCCAATCGCGCGACCGGCGTTCCTGATACGTCGAATCCCGGCGCTTGGCGACGATGCCTTCGAGCGCTTGACGCTGCGCCTGCGCGAACAGCCGCTTCCCTTCGCCGATGACGTGCTTGGAGTACATCACCCGCGTGGCCCCTGGTCTGATGACCCGCTCGAGCGCTTTTTTCCGGCTCTCGAGCGGCGTCGATCGCAGGTCGCGACGGCCGTCGAAGAGCAGGTCGAAAACGGCGTAGACGATGCGCCCGCTTTCGCCCTTGGCGCCGCGCGCGGGTTTGAACCTGCGCTGGAGGCGTTGGAACGACGAGCGCCCTTTGGCGTCGAGGCTGACGATTTCGCCGTCGATGACCAGCGGCGCGCCCCGGAAATCCTCGCTCAATCCTTCCAATTCTGGAAACTTGGCGTTGAGCGGCAGCCCGTTGCGCGAGACCAAGCGGTGGGCGCCCGCCGCGCTGACCGTGCAGATGGCGCGGATGCCATCCCACTTCAACTCGAACAGCCACGCATCGTCGTCGAAGGGGGCTTCCACGAGGGTGGGCAGCATCGGCTGCTTGATGATGGGGATCTTCGCAGCGGCCACGGCCCGCCATCATTAGACGCGCGGCGGCGGGCGCCTTGCCGGGAAGCAGACGGCGCCCCGCCCTTGAGCAGGGCGCGGCGCCGCAGACATCGAGCAGGCAGTTCCTAGCTCGCCAGTTCGTCGTCTCCATCGAGCACGAGCATCATGCGCGAACGCTCCTCGGCCGGCTTCTTGTCATTGACGCCCATCTCAAGACAACGCGCGCAAAGCACCGAGCCGTCTTCGACGGCGAACACTTCGCCGAGATCGCGGTGGCAGGCGCTGCATACTGGCATGTCATTTCCCCCGGAGCGACGCCTGCGGTCCCCCACCTAAGGCGCTACCCATCACCCAGTATATCGGCGGCCGTGCGGCCCAAACAAGAACGCCCGCTCACATTCGACCGGCGTCACAGGGGCCGGCGCAGCGCGCGTGCGTGCGCGGGATTACTTTTTGCGCTTGCGCGGGGGCGCGGGCGGCAGTTTGGCGCCCTCTTTTCGAGCCTCGGACAGGCCGATCGCGATCGCCTGACGCCGGGTGCTGACCTTCGCGCCGGATCGGCCCGAGCGCAGTTTGCCTTGTTTCATCTCCCGCACCGCCCGCTCGACGTCTTGCGACGCCTTCGGGCCGTACTTGCGGGTCTTTTTCCGTGCTGCCATGGTGATCTGCATCTCCTTATGAACCGTTTGCGGCTTGATCATTGTATTGCCAAACGCCCACGCCCGTCAAACCCGGCCGGGTAGGCGCCCGCCCCGACTATCATGAAGCCACGCGCCCACCCGGCAATGAGGTACGGCGTACGCTAACGGTCCTGCGTGAAGCCTGGGAAGGCTGGAATCGCCATCATACGCCGCACCTGGCGGCGGCGCTTTCATTCTACCTCGCATTCTCGCTCGCTCCGCTGCTCGTGATCGCCATCGCGATCACCGGGCTGGTCATCGGTCCCAAATTGGCGGCCCAAGACGTTCTCGGGCCGCTCGCGGCGTTCATCGGCACGTCGGGTGCGCGTTTTCTCGGGAACTTGGTCAACGGCCTCAGCCGCCCGGCGCCGAACATCGTGGCGGCAAGCCTCGGCATCGCCGCGCTGATCTTCGGCGCCAGCGGTGCGTTCACGCAGCTGCAGGACGCGCTCAACATCGTGTTCGATGCGCAGGCGCGGTCGGCGAACGTGTGGCGCATCTTCCAGGTGCGATTTCTCGGGTTCTTCATGGCGCTCGTCATCGGCATGCTGGTGCTCGCCCTGCAGCTTCTCAACGCCTTCCTCTCGGCCTTCGCGCGCGGTACCCCGGATGTCATCCGCATCGGGCTTGTTGAAACCGCTGGCGTGCTGCTGTCGCTGCTCGTCATCAGCGGCGTGTTCACGCTGCTCTTCCGCTACGTGCCCGACGCGCGCGTCGCGTGGCGCGACGCGCTGGTCGGCGGCCTGTGTACGGGCTTGCTGTTCCTCCTCGGACAGTGGGGCGTAAGCGTATACGTCGGCTACAGCGCGTTGGGCTCCATCCATGGCGCTGCGGCTGCCGCGCTGATCATCCTGACCTGGCTGTACTATTCATCTGCCGTGGTATTCTTCGGCGCTGAGCTCACTCGCGCGTATGCGCTGCATCGCAGCCAGCGCGACCTGCCCGGACTTGCGGCCGACTGAAAAAATGGGGTCGCTCGATAGGGCGACCTCGAGCAACCCCATCTCTTATACCCGAAGAGCTTGGGAATTCGCCGAGAGGGCGGGCCGGAACCGCGCGGCACGTTGCTGAATGATCGTACATGGACGCGAGACGTCATCCGCAGGTACGCCAGATGCTGCGCCTGCTGCGCTACCCGATCAGGCTCGAGGAATGCGAGCTGGCGGTCGGCCTGCGCGATGCGCTCGGCTGCGAGTCGGCTTGCGACGCGGTCATGGCTATCGTGCAACGCGCCCTGCCGGGGCCGACCGATCTCAACCAGATGATGCGCGCCGCCGTACTCTCGCAGGACTTAGACGGCAACAAGGCGCGGCGCGTAGCCGCGTCGCTCGGGCTCTCGTTACGTTCGTATTTCCGCTACCGGCGCGCGGCGATCGAGTTGATCGCGCTTGCCGTCGAGCGCGAGCTGCATCCGCCGCGCTCGGTCTCGGGTAGCGCCCAGCTCACGCAGCACTGGCGCAAGAAGATGCGCGAGGCGCTGCACATGAAGCCCTGTTGCGAGCGCTGCGCGACGGAGCTGCCCCCGTCGGCGATCGCGTTCATCTGCAGCTTCGAATGCACGTTTTGCCCGCCGTGTGCGGGTGCGTCGCACCACGTTTGCCCGAACTGCGGCGGCGAACTGCGCGTGCGCCCGCGCAGAAATGAAGCTCTGACCGCCTGAAGCGCGCTCCCGCGGCGGGAATGGCACTCGGGATTCATTAACTGCTACGCATTAAAAACACGTCTTCGCAGTTCGAGCTACTAGAGTCGGCTCCAGACGCGATGGTCATCGCCGATGGCGCTGGCCGGATCGTCATGGCCAATGCTCAGACCGAGAAGCTCTTCGGGCACACGCGCGCAGAGCTCGTGGGCCAGCCGGTGGAGTCGCTTGTCCCCGAACGATTCCGCGCGCGCCACGGCGGCCATCGCGCCGGATTCTTTCAAGATCCTCGCGTGCGCCCGATGGGCGCTGACCTCGAGCTGTTCGGATTGCGCAAAGACGGCACCGAGTTCCCGGTCGAGATCAGCTTGAGCCCGCTCCACACCGAGGATGGCGCGCTCGTCGTCAGCGCGATCCGCGACATGACCCAGCGCAAGAGATTCGAGGAGGCGCTGCGCGACAAGAACATCGAGCTCGAGCGGGCAAGCCGCGCCAAAGACCGCTTCCTGGCGAGCATGAGCCACGAATTGCGCACCCCGCTCAATGCGATCATCGGCTTCACCGGCACGCTGCTTATGCGCTTGCCGGGTCCCCTGGTCCCCGAGCAAGAGAGGCAGCTGCAGCTCGTCCAATCCAGCGCCCGCCACCTGTTGCGGCTGATCAACGACATCCTCGATCTCGCCAAGATCGAGTCTGGCCACGTCGATATGAGCGTCGAACCGGTCGACGTCCAAGAGGTCGTGGATGAAGTGGCGCTCTCGATGCGCACTGCGGCCGAGACCAAGGGCTTACGGCTTGAGATCGTCACGCCGGCGCACGGCATCTCCCTCACCTCCAATCGCCGTTTCATGCGGCAGATCCTCATCAACCTGGTCAGCAACGCGGTCAAGTATACCGATCAGGGATGGGTGCGCGTCGAGCTCTCGCGGCGCCACGCAGATGGCGGCTCGCTGATGAACCTCACCGTCCGCGACAGCGGCATCGGCATCTCGCAGGACGATCAGAACAAGCTCTTCTCGGCATTCGAGCAATTGGATGCGTCGGAAGCGCGTCGGGCCGGCGGTGTCGGACTGGGACTTTACCTCAGCCACAGACTGGCGGAGCTGCTCGGCGGGAATTTGCGCGTCGCCAGCGCGCCGGGTCAGGGCAGCTCCTTCTCGCTAGAATTGCCGGAACGCTGAGATGGCGCGCGTCCTCGTCATCGACGACAACTCGACGAATCTGGAACTGATGCTGTATCTGCTCAAGGCGTTCGGACACGAGGCGACCGGCCTGCCGGACGGCTGGGCGGGCCTCGAATCAGCCAAGCGCGATGGCTATGACATCATCCTGTCCGATCTGTTGATGCCCGGACTCGACGGATATCAGCTGGCGTCGACGCTCAAAGCCGACCCGGCGACAAAGCCGGTCCCGCTGATCGCCGTGACGGCGCTTGCCATGGTCGGCGACCGGAAGCGCGCGCTGGATGCCGGCTTCGACGGATACGTCGCCAAGCCGATCGACCCCGAGAAATTCGTCTCTCAGATCGAAGCGTTCTTGCCCGAGCGGATGCGAAGCAGGGGCCCTGAGGTACACGAGCCCTCCGCTGCGGCCGCGCCTCCGCCTGCCAGCGGGCCAGTGGTCCTCGTGATCGACGATATGCAGGTCAACCTCCAGGTCGTGCGTAGCGCGCTCGAACCATTGGGTTATCGCGTCGCCGATGCGCAATACCCTGCCCAGGCGATGGAGTTGGCGCGCTCGGTTAGGCCGGCGCTGATCCTGTGCGACGTGCATATGCCCGGTTTCGACGGCTTCGACGTTCTCGCTCAAGTCAGCGCGGATGCGCAGCTGCGAACGATCCCATTCATCTTCTTGTCTTCGACGTCGACCGACCCGGACGACTCGGCGCGCGGCCTCGCCATGGGAGCCCGCCGTTTCCTGCTTAGGCCCATCGAGCCGGCGCAACTCGCGACGGTCGTCGATGAATGTCTGCGCGAGACACAGCGTGGCTGACATTCTCGTCGTCGACGACGATCCGGTCAATCGCCTGCTGCTGACGACGATTCTCGAGCATCACGGTCACGTGATTTTCGAGGCCGCGGACGGAACGCACGCGCTCGCATGGCTAAGGGAACGATCGCCGGATCTCATCATCGTCGACCTCAATATGCCGCACATGGACGGTCTCGAGTTTCTCAAGGTCTTCCGCGCCGATGCGCGCCACGCCGCCGTTACGATCATCCTCCACACCGCCACCACCGTGGACGACGGGCTGCGTGGGCTTCTCGAGCTGTACGCGGTGGACGGTGTGCTTGCCAAACCCTGTGAACCGCATGAGGTGGTCCGAAGCGTCGAAGCGGCATTGCGCTAAGCGCCTTCCCACCGGCTTCACATGAGGGTAACCTAAGCGCGCTACGATGGAGCAAGCGGAGGTGAGCCATGAAGACATTTGTGATGAAACAGATCGGCCAAGTGGGGTTCATGGACAAGCCGAAACCGGAACCCGGGCCGAACGACGCTATCGTGCGCACCACGGCCGCGCTCATCTGCACGTCGGATTCGCACACCGTCAAGGGCGCGATCGGCGAGCGCGTGGATTTGACGCTCGGGCACGAAGCGGTCGGCGTCGTCGACAGCGTCGGCGCGCAAGTGAAGCTCTTCAAACCAGGCGACCGCGTGCTCGTGGGCGCGATAACTCCGGTGTGGGGAGACCTCGCATCGCAGGCCGGCCATCCCTCGCAGTCGGAGCAGCCCCTTGGCGGCTGGCGCTTCGCCAACGTCAAGGACGGCGTGTTCGCGGAATACTTCCACGTCAACGAGGCGGATGCGAACATGGCCTTGATCCCGGCATCGGTGCAGGACGACGTAGCGGTCTACTGCGCCGACATGCTGTCGACCGGTTTCATGGGTGCGGAGAATGCGGCCATACCGATCGGCGGCACGGTCGCCGTGTTCGCAGAGGGTCCCGTGGGCCTGATGGCCACCGCCGGCGCGCGGCTGCTTGGCGCGGGTCTGGTCATCGGCGTCGACGCAGTGCCGGCGCGAAAGGAGCTTGCGCGCTACTACGGCGCCGACGTAGTCATCGACCCGGACGATGCGGTAGCGCAGATCATGAAGCTGACCGGTGGGCGCGGGGTCGACTCGGCCATCGAAGCGCTCGGAGCTGAGGTCACGCTGGCGAATTCCGTGCGCGTCACCAAGCCCGGCGGCACGATCTCGAACATCGGCTACCACGGCCACGGCGAATACGTCGGCATTCCGCGCGTCGAATGGGGCGTCGGCATGGCCGAAAAGACCATCCGCACCGGTCTGTGTCCGGGCGGCCGGCTGCGCATGGAGCGCCTGCTCTTGATGCTCGAACGAAAACGTATCGACCCGACGCGCATGACGACGCACCGCTTCCCGTTCGCGGAGATGGATAAGGCCTTCGAGATTATGGATAAGAAGCTTGATGGCGTCATCAAGCCGCTCATCACCTTCTAGAACAGCCCGATCTGTCTGGCTTCGGCGTTCACCAACGATGCGACCCGCACGCCGATCAGGCGGACGGGTTTGGATGGCGCGGCCCGGCGCAGGCAGAATGCCGCCGCGGCATTGATGATGCGCGCGTCGTCCGCCGGTTCCGCCAACGACGTCTGACGCCCCACGA
>Ga0209656_10000545_pt1 | contig 24931 bp, 20 predicted proteins | sample BogFormECP12_OM2_FD_188239 | JGI IMG/M metagenome (GOLD analysis project Ga0209656, IMG submission 188239) | Bog forest soil microbial communities from Calvert Island, British Columbia, Canada - ECP12_OM2 (SPAdes) (version 2) | ecosystem: Environmental > Aquatic > Freshwater > Wetlands > Bog ...
GGTCAGGAACCGGTACCCGTCCGGGTGGAAGTCCGCGGTCACCTCGACCGTCGACTTGCTGACGGTGAGCATGCAGCCGCCGAAGTCAAAGTCTTCCGGGATGAACGAGATCAGCTCGCAGTACCGGGCCCCGGTCGATACCCCGAGCCGGGCGAAGACCCTGGCCGGCTGGTGTGGCAGCGCCGCGTAGACCCGCTGGAACTGCGGGACGGTCGCCACCACGATCGGCCCGGACGGCGGATGCTTGAGCCGGATCCCCTTGACCGGGTTGCCGTCGCGATAGCCGTGATCCCACGCCATCTGCAGCATGGCTGACAGGCAGGTCCGGACGTTCACGACCGTGCTCTGACTGGCGCCCTCCTCGTGCAGCACTACCGTGAGCAGCCGGTGGATCGTCTCCCTGCCGATCTCGGCAACGCGCCGCTTGCCGATGAACGGGTAGACGTGCGAGCGGAGCAGCTGAGCGTAGGTCATCTTGCTGTTCGGCTCGACCGCGTGCTCACGGAAAAATTTCACGCTGAAGTCCTGGACCGTGATCGTGGCCTTGTCAGCCGGGCTGGTCTCGGCGAGCCGGAGCCGCACATGGCTCTCATGCTGCTCGGCGACCGCCTGTGCGCGCTCTTCCGTGTCGTAGGTCCCGGCGCTCTTGCGCCGGCCGTTCTCGTCGATATACACGGCCGTGTACCGGACACCGCGTTTCCGGACCCGGTCGATGACGTATGGCACTTCTTCCGCCCTCTCGGCCCCCCGTTCGCGAGGCCTCTCTGGTTAGCAAGTTTGTTAGCCAGAACAGCCGCCAGGACTCTGCACTGGACTCCACTACTTACCAAAAACCATGGTTTACCTGGCCTTTTGAAGGCTAGCATAACAAGAAGGATCGAGGATCGGCCAATTTGTGGTCCTAGATGTCGTAGGTTCGAATCCCATCTGGCAAAGATCAACATACCGGTAACACGGACAAGGCGGCATTACCTGGCACCCGGTGGTACGACTACTACGATGGCCGTGCAGGCGCAGTGATCAGCAAAAATGCCGGTGAGCTGGGCTGAGTCGTCTGGCTGGTGATGACGGTCTAGGGCGTGATGGACCGTCTTGTAAACGGTAGGTCATATCGTCGACGGCGATCCAGGTGGGGTCACAACGGGCTCGGTTAGCGTTCTTCGCGGTCGCGTAGCGTGACAAGCGGGACATTGTTATTAGCTCGAATAGCTATAGATCGATGAATCGGTGACCCCTATCGATGGCGAGTTCGCTGCGGCTGAGTGGCGCATAATGGCCAATTCTGAGCCGTCGCTTCTGTGCATTTTCTCCCGGGCCTGACAGCTCACGGCGATAGCGATCTTGGCGCATTCGCGCTGGGTGGCGGTAGCCAGCCGCTGGAAGGCTGGCGGTGCCGCGTCGCCGGCCGCCGCGCGGCCAGGTAAGGCGGCCGTGATGGCGGTCCGCTGGTTGCCGGCGCTGGCGAAGTGGCTGGGTCCGGCGGGGTGGCAGGCGCCGGCTGCGGACGTTGTCCCTGTTGACGGGTAGCCATCGCGCGGCCGCAAAGCCGGGCCGGTGGCCGGATCGTCGGCCCGGGGCGGGCCGCGTGCTGCGGTGCGGCCCGCCCGGCCTTCAGGGCGCTTCAGGAAGTCGCCGCGTTGATCATGTGGCTCGTCTCGCCGCACTGGCCCGGGTCAGGCGCTGGTGGCGACGGCGCCCCGGCGGGCGGCCATCGCCCGGGCCAGCACGAAGGTCGCGGCGGACGCGACCAGGGCGGCACCGAGCGCGATCAGTGTGATCTGCCAGCCCGTCATGCCTCCGACGGTGATGACCCGAGTGGTGGCCGGGACCGGCGCGATCGGGGAGCTCGTGCGCGACCCTGGCGGGAGCACTATGGCGAAGGCGGCCGGGATGGTGGCAGCCGATGCCAGCAGCCCGCAGATGACCGCGGTCAAGACGGCGGCGAGGCGGCCCAGGCGCGCGCCTGCGCTGCGCGCCGGGGTCCGCGGATAAGTCCCGTGGCGGGGAAGGGGTGTGAACATGGTGGTCTCCTGCCTGTGTGTATTAGCCCGGAAGCTCCGGCTGCTGACGGTTCCACGGTGACCGGCGGCCGGGGTGATGACCACACGGGCCGGCCCACAGGAAACCCACAGGATTAGGCTTGGGGGCAGGGCCGTGTCCGCGCCCGGGCCGGGCGCGCCGGTGAGGGGTGCGGACGGCGGCGGGGTGGTGTGAAAGGCGATGGGCTGTGGCGGAGCAGGCGGCGCCGGGTTTCGGCGGGCTGCTGCGGCAGCTGCGGGCTGATGCCGGGCTGACTCAGGAGGAGCTGGCGGAGGCTGCGAGGCTGAGCCCGCGGACGGTCAGTGACCTGGAACGGGGGATTAGCCGGACCGCCCGCAAGGACACCGCGTTGCTGCTGGCCGATGCGCTGGGCCTGGCTGGCCGGGTGCGCGGGGTGTTCGTGGCGGCGGCCCAGGGGCGGGTCCTGGCCGCGGAGGTGCTGGCCGCCAGGGCGAAGGCGCCCGGGGCGTTCGCCGGGAACCTGCCGGTCCAGCTCAGCTCGTTCATCGGCCGGGTGGGCGAGCTCACCGAGCTGGCTACGGCGATGCGGCGCTCGGCGCTGGTGACGGTGGTCGGCGCCGGCGGGGTCGGCAAGACGCGTCTGGCGCTGCACGCCGCCGCCGACGAGCTGCCGTCCTTCCGCGACGGGGCGTGGCTGTGCGAGCTGCACCCAGCCGTTGACGAGGAGACGATGGCGCAGGCCGTCGCGGCAGCCCTGCGGGTGCGCCCGCGGCCGGGCCTGTCCACGTCCGGTAGCATCGTGGAGTTCCTGCGCACCAAAAACGCGCTGGTGGTGCTCGACAATTGCGAGCACTTGCTGAGCGCACCGGCTGTCCTGGCAGCCGGCATCCTGCGCAGCTGCCGGGGGGTGCGTCTCCTGGCCACGAGCCGGCAGGCGCTGGGCGTGGACGGTGAGCAGGTCTTCGGGCTGCGGCCGCTGCCGCTGCCGCCCCCGGACGCGGGCGTGACCGCCGCCGGGGCCAGCGATGCGGTGGCCCTGTTCGTCCAGCGCGCGGCGGCTGTGCGCAGCGACTTCTCCCTGAGTTCCGCTAACGTCTCCGCCGTCGGTGAGATCTGCCGGCGGCTGGATGGGATCCCGCTGGCGATCGAGCTTGCCGCCGCGAGGGTGGCGGCGCTGCGCCCGGCGGAAATCGCCGGGCTGCTCGATGAGCGGTTCCGGTTGCTGACCCGCGGGCGGGCCGATACCGCGGGGCGCCATCAGACGCTGCAGGCAACAGTTGAGTGGTCTTATGCGCTGCTCAGCGAGAGCGAGCGGCACGTCTTCGACTGCCTGGGGGTATTCCCCGCGAGCTTCGACGCTGCCGCGGTGGTCGCGGTCGCCGGCGCAGACGGCCTGCAGCGGTGGGACATCCTGGACAGCCTCACGGCCCTGGTCGGCAAGTCCATGGTCGCCGAGGAGGAGGGACCGGACCAGACCAGCCGATACCGGCTGCTGGAGACGATGCGAGCCTACGCGCGGCAGCAACTCGCGACTACCGGCGAGGCAGACCGACTGGCACGCCGGCACGCCAAGCACTACACGGCGTTCGCCGAACTGGCCGGACCCGAACTGCTCGGCCCCCGCCAACTCGACTGGCAGCACCGCATCCGGGCCGAGCTCGACAACCTGCAGGCCGCGGTCACCTGGGCCATGGCCGACGGCGACCAGCCTCACCATCTCGCCTTCCGGATCGTGGCCGCCCTGGCATTCTCCGCCATTTCCACGCGCCTGACCGTCGGTGCGTGGGCCGAGCGCATCCTGCCCCAGATCGGCACGTGCCCGTCCGAGCTGCGCGCCACGGTCTTCGGCGCAGCGGCATGGAGCGCGTTCTTGACCGGTGATCTTCCGCTGGCGCAGCGGCGGGCCGAGGATGCCCTGCGGCAACCGGTATCCAGCGACCCGAACGGCCTCGGGCTGCCCAAAACCGTGCTCTCCCGCACCTACGCGCTGACCGGGCAGCCAGAACGCGGGGCCGGCATCGCCCAACAAGCGCGCCAAGAGGCCGCACAGCGGGGCTGGGACGCCTACGCCGGTGCCTTCTATGCCATGGAAGCGCAGGCCTGGACCGCCGGCGGCAACCACGCCGCGGCGCGGCAGCCCGCCATGGAGGCGGTGGAGGTCACCAGAAAGGCCGGGAATCCGGGGATGTCGGCGACGGCGTACTACGCGGCCGCGCAAGCGCTTTGGCTTAACGATCCACAGACCGCCCACACCCTCGTCGAAGACAGCCTGGTCCTGACCCGCGCCGGAGCCCTCGACAGCATCCACGGCTTCGCCTTGTCACTGGCTGGCGCCATCCGCGCCCGCAACGGCGACCTGCCCGGGGCGCTGACCATCCTGCATGAAGCAACCGTCCAGCAACACGGCGACGGCAACCGGCTCGGGCTCGGCGTCACGCTCCAGCGCGCCGCTGCGGTGCTTGCCCGGCTCGGCGACTCCGAGCCAGCGGCGATCCTCGCCGGGGCCGTCTCGGCCCATTTCGCGGTTGCGGTCGGCAACGTTCACTCACAAGAACAGGCCGAGATCGACGACGCCCAGTCCAACGTCCGCTGCGCGCTTGGCGAGGCCGCCTACACCACTGCGCTCCGGCGAGGCGCAGCGATGGACGATCACCAGATGGTTGACTACGCGCTCGCCGAGTTCCGACGTCTCACCGCCCTGACCGCACCGGAACCACCGCCAGATCTGGCGCATCGAACACCGCCGTGATGTTCGGCCTGTACCCCACAGTTCTCCGCGTGGGCAGCCATCGCCGCGATCCCGGAGCTCGCCTGGGGGCCGGAAGTCAAGCCCACTAATCACCCATGACGCTGCTCTCCGGCAGCAGCTGATACGCCAACTCCGCTTGCGACGCGCACGCTGCCGTCAGCGATGACGGGCAACCCGCTGTGAGGGCGGCATGCCGTCGGTGTCCACGGGTTCGTAAGCGAGCACGCAGAATGACCTAATCTGCACGGCCTTCACGACTAGGCGCCCAGCCAACGTCGGCGCGCATAGCGGCGGATCTCGTGCGGTCAGGTGTGTTCCCTGACGAGCGCGCCGAGCATCTCGCGCATCGGTCCGGGATCGCCACGCATGATCGCGACGGAGGCCTCGACGTTGCGGGCTGCATCAAGGTGCTGCCAGGCGAGCGTGAACCCAGCGTCGCGGGCGAGCTGCGCGAAGAAGGCCCGCTGCGCCCGCCCGTTGCCGTCGCGGAACGGATGCAAGGCGTTGACCTCGCCCAGGTAATAGGCCAGCCTCCCGACGAACGTATCGCGGTGCAGGTCGCGCAGGCAGTCTTCGTCGTGCAACTCGCGGAAGATGATGGCCGCGGAGGAATCTATGTACTGCGGGAGGCAGAACATGGCGCTCTTGGCGATGGCCACCGTCCTGATCTGCCCGGCCCACTCATATATGTCGCCGAAAATTCGCTTATGGATCGCCCGCAGGTGAGGCAGGTCATAGCTAGAGGGAACGGGCGACTCGTCCAACAGGATCAGGGCCGCGTGGGTGATCTCCCGCTCCGCGGCCTCGAGCTCGGCGGCGGCGCCGAGCCCGAGCTTGTTGTGCAGGACTCCGGTAACCGGATCACTGTAAGGGTCCTCCGGCATTCAGGGCTGCCGGTAGCGCGCGACCGTCCTGCGGTACAGTTCGGCCGCACTGATCTCCCCGTCCACGTATGCCGCGACTTCCCTGTCATGGTCCGGGCTGAACGGGCCTGGCAGCTCCGCCTGCACGGACTGCGCTGCGGCGAGGGCGGAGTCCAGCCGTGCGTGCTGCCGTGAGAGCGCCTCGTAGCGTTCGTAGGCCTCGTACGGGAGGAGGATGGCCTCGGGCTTGCGGTGTGAGCCGAATGCGACCGGCTCCGCTGCCGCACCCTCACGCCGGAACCGTGCGAGGATACCCGAAAGCCGCTTCCGCACCTCCGACAGCGGATGCACCGGGATCACTGCCGGATTGGTCATAATAGTAGTGTACTAAAACTTGTACAAGATTTGCTGAGTGGTCCGTTCAGCACCGTGAGTCGCTGGTCAGCATGTGGCCTCGGTTGCGTCGGCTGCTGGGTCCGCACGCCCGCCGGGACTGGGAGCGGCAGCTTATTCCGGCCTTCCCGGTGAGCTTGGATGGGCTACCTGCCACTCACTTGCGGGTGCTGCGGCTTCCCGGGTTCCGGTGACGAACTGGAGATAGACCTGGATGGGGCAACCCGAGACCTGTTACTAATTGGGTTCCGAGCGGACGCCGGAGCTTGACGACCGTCATCCCGGCCAGGTCCCGGACCCCGGACATCGCGGCCAGCGCCCGGCCCGTGTCCTCAAGCCCGATCACGGCCCCCACGAGCAGGCCAGGCCGCAGCCTGCCGTCCGCGACCAGCGCCATCATGGCGGGGTAGTCGCGGGCGGCCATGCCGTGCGAGCCGTAGATCTCGAGTTCGCGCGCGATGACCAGGTCCATCGGCAGCGCCACTGGATCGTGCCCTTGCCAGGCGTGCCAGTCCGAGCGGCACACCCCGGTCGCTCCCACCGCGATGACCACCCCGTCGGGGGGACACGCCGGGTCGGCCACCTCCATCAGCTCCGGCGTGACTCCGTAGCCCGAATAGACGACCGCCCTCACGAGCCCGCTCCCAGCAGCATCAGGCCAAGCTCGGAGGCCTGGTAGAGCACCGGCCACGGTTAAGAAACCAGCTGTGAGGTACGTACTGGATCATCATGGACATCGGCCGGATGCTCAGCTGGACCGCGGACCGGTACCCGCGCCGCCACTGCCGTCGCCCACGTCATCCAGACCCAGCACCGTCCCGGTGAGGTGACGCTCGGCGTGATGCCGCTGTTCCACACCATGGGCGTGCGCACCCTGCTGGCCAGCATCTTGGTCGCGGGTACCTGGGTCCCGCAGGCCAGCTTCGACGCCGAGGAATCCCTCGAGCTCATCAAGGCTACGAGTGTGTCCGCGCTCTACCTGGTGCCGACCATCTACTGGTCGCTGCTGTGGACCGGCAGCCTGCCCCAAGCCTGGACCGTCAAGCGGATCGCCTACGCGGGCGCCCCGATGACGCCGACCTTGGCCGAGGAGCTCACCGGCGCTCTCCATCCCGAGGTATTCGTCAACCACTTCGGCTCTACCGACGCGCGCGATCCGCGACGGCTGGTACCTCACCGGCGACCTGGCCACCGAGGACGACGACGGCGACCTGTGGGTCAGCGGCCGCGTCGACGACATGATCAACTCGGGCGGAGAGAACCTCTACCCGGACGAGATCGAGACCGTGCTCGCCCGGTGCCCGGCCGTCTCCGCCGTGGTGGTGGTCGGCCTGCCGGATGACCGCTGGGGACAAGCCGTCACCGCCTTCGCGGTGCCGGCTAAGGATTTTTCCGCCGAACGAAGCGTGGCTTACCTGGCCGCGTACGCCAAAGACGGCTCTGGGCTCCCGTCGCTCAAGCGGCCCAAGCGCTATATCGCGGTGGACCGCATCCCCACCTCCGCGGTCGGCAAGATCCTGCGCCGCGAGCTCACCGAAGGCCGCTACCATCCGCTGGCCGAGGTCCGCCCATGAACCTGGCCCGGATCGAGGACCCCGCCCTGCTCTGCGGTCAGGGCCGGTTCCTGGACGACCTGGACCCGCTGCCGGGCACGCTGACCGCCGCGATCGTGCGCAGCCCGTTCCCGCATGCCCAGATCACCGGTTTCGACGCGAGCCGGGCGCTCGCCTCGCCCGGCATGACCGCGGTCATCGGCCCGGCCCAGACGGCCGAACTGCGCCCGTTCCCGCTGTCGGTGCGGACGCCGATGCCCTACCTCGCGGGCGCGACCGACCGGGTCCGGTTCGTCGGCGAGCCGGTCGCCGTGGTCGTCGCCACCGACCGGTACCTGGCCGAGGACGCCGCCGAACTCGTCGACGTGGACTACGAGGAGCTTCCGGCGGTCACCGATACCAGGGCCGCTCTGGCCGCGGACGCCCCGCGGCTGCACCCGGAAGCGGAGTCCAACGTCGCGACCGACCGCACGTTCAGCTTCGGCCCCGTCGACGAGGCGTTCGCCGCAGCCGACCACATAGTCAGGGGCGACTACTCCTTCCCCCGCTACTCCTCCATGCCGCTGGAGTGCTACTGCGTCGTGGCGAACTGGACCGAGACGGCCGAAGGGCCCGCGGTCGAGGCCTGGGCCAACTTCCACGGCCCGTTCAGCATGATCCCGGTGCTGGCCGGCTCGCTCGGTGTCCCGGCGGCCCGGCTCCGGCTGCACGTGCCCGCGGACATCGGCGGCAGCTTCGGCATCAAGGCGGGCATCTACCCCTACGTCACGCTGATGGCGCTGGCCAGCAAGCACGCCGGGCGCGCGGTGCGGTGGACCGAGGACCGGCTGGAGCACCTGGTCGCGTCCTCGGCCGGAGCCGACCGGCTGATGCGGTTCGAGGCCGCGGTCACCGCGGACGGGATCGTCACCGCGATGCGGGCCGACCTCGTCGACAACGTGGGCGCCTACCTGCGCCCGCCCGAGCCGTCCACGCTGTACCGGTGCTTCGGCAACATCACCGGGGCTTACTGCATCCCGGCGGTGAGCATCCGGGCCCGCGCCGTGGTCACCAACAAGACGCCGACCGGGCTGAACCGCGGGTTCGGCGGGCAGCAGCTGTACTTCGGCCTGGAACGGCTGATGGACAAGGTCGCCGCGGTCACCGGCCTGGACCCGGCCGAGGTGCGGCGGCGGAACTTTGTCCGGGAGTTCCCGTACCGGACGCCGACCGGCGGGATCTACGACTCGGGGGACTACCGGCAGGCGTTCGACCTCGCGCTGAAGAACGCCGACTACGATGCGCTGCGCGCGGAGCAGGAGGCGGCCCGGGCCCGCGGCGAGTACTTCGGCATCGGGCTGGCCGCGGTGGTCGACCCGTCGGCCACCAACATCGGCTACGTCGGGCTGGCCACCCCGGCCCCGGCCCGCGGGCGCGGCAAGTCCGGTTCCACCGAACTGGTCCGGATCAGCGTCGACCCCCGTCACCGCCGCCGCGCGCAGCCCGAAACCGGTGGTCGCCGCCATCGACGGCTACTGCTTCGGGGTCGGCCTGGAGATCGCGCTGTCCTGCGACATCCGGCTGGCCACCGCGCGCAGTGAGTTCGCGCTACCCGAGGTGAAGCTGGGCATGATTCCAGGCAGCGGCGGGACACAGCGGCTGGCCCGGCTGATCGGCCTGTCCCGGGCCAAGTACCACGTGATGACGGGCTCCCGGATCAGCGCCGCGCAGGCGGAGGACTGGGGCCTGGTCGCCGAGGTCTGCGCCGACGCCGGGGCGCTGGATGACGCAGTGGCCGCGCTGACCGGCACGCTGCTCGGCTACTCGCCGCTGTCCCTGCGCACCGCCAAGGAGGTCCTGGACCGCGGCGTCGACGGCCCGCTGTACACCGGCATCGAACTGGAGCGGAAGGCCTACGCCATGCTCCGCTCCAGCGCCGACTTCGCCGAGGGCGTCGCCGCCTTCACCGAAAAGCGCAAGCCTGACTTTCAGGGCCGGTAGCCCCGTGAAGGCTGCCCCGTTTGGCTACGTCCGCCCGGCCACCGTCACCGAGGCCGTCGCCGCCCTGGCCGAAGCAGGCGACGACGGCAAGGTCCTGGCCGACGGCCAGTCCCTGGTTCCCGTCCTGGCCATGCGCCTAGGCCGCCCCACCCTCCTCGTCGACATCAACGCCGTCGAAGGCCTCGACAACCTGTCCCTTTCCGAGGACACCCTCTATGTCGGTGCCACCGTCCGCCAGCGCCGCCTCGAGCACGACCCGCTCACCGCCGGCGTTCCGCTCCTGGGCATGGCCCTGCCCTGGATCGGCCACCGCGAACTTCGCAGCCGCGGCACCGTCTGCGGTAGCCTGGCCCACGCCGACCCCGCCGCCGAGCTCCCCGCCGTCGCCGCCTGCCTCAACGCCACCCTAGAAATCGCCGCCCCCTCCGGCCGCCGCACCGTCCACGCCCGCGACTTCTTCCTCGCCCCCCTGACCACCGTCCTCGCCCCCGACGAACTCCTCCTAGCCGCCCATTTCCCCGCAGCCACTCCCGGCGACGGCTTCGCCTTCGCCGAACTATCCCGCCGCCACGGCGACTACGCCCTAACCGGGGTAGCCGTCCGCGTAACCCATGCGCCATCCGGCGAGGTGCAAGATGCCGTCCTAGCCGCCTTCGGCGTCTCCGCCCGCCCCGTCGTAAGAAATGTAACGGACCACCTCACCGCGGCCCTAGCCTCCTCCGACCCCACCCGAGGAGCGCCCGCCCAGCCCCTGGTGCGCGCCCTGACCGACCCCATGTCAGCCCTAGCCGCCGAGCTGGTAGACACCCCAGGCGACATGCACGCCTCGACCGCGTACCGCCGCCGCCTATTCACGCACCTGGCCGCCCGCGAACTGGCTAACGCCCACCTGCGCGCCAAGGCGGACCCGGTGCGTGAGCCGACCGGCGTTCGGTCCTCGCCGGGCGGATCACGCACCTCGTCCGCCCGCACCTCGTCCGCCCGCACCTCGTCCGCCCGCACCTCGTCCGCCCGCACCTCGTCCGCCCGCACCTCGTCCGCCCGCACCTCGTCCGCCGCCGCCAGGACATGCCCAGCCAACCAAAGCGCCGTCACGCAAATGACCGTCAACGGCAACCAAGTGACAATCGAGGCGCACCCGAGAATGACGCTCGCCGACGCGCTGCGCGACCGGCTAAGGCTTACCGGCACGCACATCGGCTGCGAGCACGGCATCTGCGGCATGTGCACGGTGCTGGTCGACGGCCAGGCGGCCCGGTCCTGCCTGCTGTTCGCCTGTCAGCTCGACGGAGCCGAAGTGCTGACTGTGGAGGGCCTGGGCCGGCCGGGGGAGCTGCACCCGCTGCAGCAGGCGTTCGGTCGCCACCACGCGCTGCAGTGCGGCTTCTGCACGCCCGGCTTCCTGCTCAGCGCCTACGACCTACTCCGCCACCGGCCCGAGGTGAGGCAGGACGAGCTCGCCGCGGAACTGTCCGGCGTGCTGTGCCGCTGCACCGGCTACCGGAACATCCTCCGCGCCGTCGCCGAGGTCGCCCGCACCCACCCCAACGGCCTTCCCGCCCCGCTGAACTGTGCCGGCACCGCCTTACGGCACCGCCTTACGGCACCGCCTTACGGCACCGCCTTACGGCACCGCCTTACGGCACCGCCTTACGGCACCGCCTTACGGCACCGCCGTCGTGGTCACGGGCGTCGGCGTCACCGGCGTGGGCGTATTCGCGGGCGCCGTCGTGGTGACCGTAGCGGATGGGCTGGGGGAGGCCGGCACGGTGACGGTCGGCAACGCGCTGGCCGTGGGGGTCGCGGTGGCCGTGGGGGTCGCGGTGACGGTCGGCGTCGCGCTCGCGGTCACCGGCGCCAACGTGCTCGGCGTGGCGGTCACCGGCAAGGACGTGCTTGGTGAGGCCGAAGTTGCGGGCGCTGAGGTGGCCGGAGACACGGTTTGCGTGGCCTGGACGCCGGAAGGATGGCCCGAACCGCTGGTCAGCGCCATTCCCGTGAAAGTGCACCCGGCCAGCAGTCCCACCGATAGCGACACTACGGCCACCGGGCGCCACGCGCGGCGCCGCGGACGCCGCCCTGGCTGGCCTGTCCCAGCCGGCCTGGCCACGTCCATCCGGGTAGCGGCTGCCCCCGGGCGGACGAGCTCCGGCTCGGTAGTGGTCTGCGGAGCCTGGATGAACGTGCGGGTCACCGGTTCAGGCAGCCAGGCCGTCGTGGGACGAGCCGCCGCCTCGGCCAGCAGCTGCGCAGCGGTGGGCCGCTGGGCGGGATCCTTAGCCAGGCAGCTCTCGATCAGCGGCCGGATGGCGGCGGGCAGGTTATCTAGGGTCGGCGGGCTGTAGACCACGCGGTAGACCAGCGCGGGCGTGGATCCGGTGCCGAACGGCCCTTGGCCGGTGGCGGCGAAGGCGAGGACCGCGCCGAGGCTGAAGATGTCGCTGGGCGGTCCGACCTCGCGGCCTTCGGCTTGTTCGGGGGACATGAACCCGGGGGAGCCGACGACCAGTCCGGTACTGGTGAGCGCGCTGGCGCCCACGGCGCGGGAGATACCGAAGTCAATGACCCGGGGGCCGTCCTCGGCCAGCAGCACGTTGGCCGGCTTGAGGTCGCGGTGCACCACGCCCGCGGCGTGGATCGCGCCCAGGCCCTCGGCCAGCCCTTTAGCCAGGGCCAGGACCGAACGGGGCGGCAGCGGCCCCGTGCTGACTCACCGCATCCGCGAGCGACGGCCCGGCCACGTAAGCCGTCGCCAGCCAGGGCACCGGGCCGTCAACATCCGCATCGATGACAGGAGCCGTGAACAATCCGCTCACCTTGCGCGCGACCGCGATCTCCCGCCGGAAGCGCGCCCGGAATTCGGGGTCCTGGGCCAGATCAGCGCGGATCACCTTGACCGCAGCCGCCCGGCCGCCCGGCGACATGCCGAGGTACACCTGCCCCATGCCGCCCGCGCCAAGGCGCCCGCGCAGCCGGTACGGCCCGATCAGCTGGGGATCCTCCGGTTGTAGCTCACGCATCATGACAATCCCGTCCCAACGTCACAATTAGGGACACTCCGGCGCGTCCCCGTCCTTACTAGGCACGCAGCTAGGCGGCCGCCGGTTCAATGCGCGCGCCGCGCTCCTGGCCTGGGCCCCTTGACGCTGGCCATGGCGCGGGGCAGCCTTATGGCAGCAACGGCGCTACCAGGGGAGGGGCTATGGCATGGCGGCTGGAAGGGAAGTATTTCGAGTCGTGCTCGTGCGACGCGGTCTGCCCCTGCACCTGGTCGGCGCTGACCGCGAAGGCCACGCTTGACCGGTGCCGCGCGCTGTTGGCCTATCACGTCGAGTCCGGGGAAATCGACGGCGTCGACGTCAGCGGCCTGAGCTTCGCCTTGTTCCTGGACACGCCGCCGGTGATGAGCGAGGGCAACTGGCGGGTTGGGGTCTTCCTCGACGAGGCCGCGTCCGATAGCCAGGCCGCGCACCTCGGGACGGTCCTATCGGGGCAGGCGGGCGGCCCGCCGGCCATGCTCGCCCCCCTCATCGGCGAAATGCTCGGCGTGGAGAAGGCGCCCATCACCTATAGCGAGGATGACCGCGGCCATCACGTCAGGATCGGCGACGCCATAGACGTCGGCGTCGAGGACTTCGTCGCCCTGGAAGGTCATGATCCGGTCCGGCTGACCAACGTGTTCCATCCGTCTAATACCACCCTGACGGTGGCGCCGGCTAACGCCGCGCACTTGTCGACGTTCGGGATCGACTGGGGGCGTGAAGGGCAGAGCGGCTTCTCCGCGCCGTTCTCATGGTCCGCGTGAACGGCTGGTGCAGGTGAACGGCTCGGCGCAGCTAGCCGCCCGGAGCCCGGCCCGCCGGGAGGCCGCGCTCCTGCTGATCGCGGCGGCTGGCGCCTGGGCCGCGACGGTCGCCATCGCCCGCGGGATGGCCGGGATGACCGGCACGATGGGGCTGGGCCTGGTCGCGTTCGTACCCGTATGGACGCTGATGATGGCCGCGATGATGCTGCCCTCCGTGACCCCGACGGCCACCCTGTACGCCAGGACTATCCCGGGCGCCGGGGCGCCGGGCAGCGGGGCGGCGGGCCGCCGGGCGGCGGGCCGCCGGGCGGCGCGGATCACCGGGCTCGTGGTCGGCTACCTCGGTGTCTGGGCCGCCGCCGGCCTGCCCGCCTACGGGCTGGCCTGGCTCGCGGGCTGGCTGACCGGGTGGCATCCCGGCGCGGCGCACATCGCGGCCGTGGCGGTGTTCGCGGTGGCCGGGGCGTACCAGCTGAGCCGCCTCAAGGACCGCTGCCTGGCCCGGTGCCGCTCCCCGCTCGGGCTGCTCCTGCACTACGGCTCGTACCGGGGCAGGTTCCGCGACCTGCGGGTCGGCGCCCACCACGGCGGTTACTGCCTGAGCTGCTGCTGGGCGCTGATGGTCATCCTCATCGCGGTGGGCGTGATGAACGTGGCCGCCATGGTCGGGCTGGCGGCCCTGGTGCTGATTGAGAAGACCTGGACCTGGGGCCCGGCGGCCGGTCGGCTGGCGGGCACCGCCGTGCTGGCCCTCGCGGTGGCCACGATCTGGTTTCCCTGGCTGGCCCCCGGCCTGCACGCCGCGCCTGCGATGATGAGCTGACCGGCCCCGCGGCGGCACTTGGCCTTCCCGGGCGGCCCGCGGTTACCGTGAATAGCGACTGACCTGCGATGGAGGTGGACACATGACAAACTGGGCGTTGCTCGTCGTGGACATGCAGAACGGCTTCTGCCACCCGGAAGGCTCGTTCAGCCAGATCGGCATGGGTCTGGAGGGTGCGCAGGCCGCCGTCCGCAACGCCGCCGTCGCGGTCGCCCAGGCCCGCCGGGCCGCGATCCCCGTCGTGTTCACCAGGCATGTGTACCGGCCTGGCCGCGCCGACGAGGGCGGGGCGCTGATCAGGAACAGTCCCGCCCTGGCGGGCATCAGCGGCCTGGCGGCCGGCTTCTGGGACGCCGACGTGGTGGACGAGCTCGGCTGCGGGCCCGAGGACCTGGTGGTCGACAAGGTACGCTTCGACGCCTTCCAGTGGACCTCACTCGAGCCCCTGCTGCGCGGCCTGGGCGTAACAGAACTGGTCGTCTGCGGGGTGGTCACGAACCTGTGCGTGGAGACCACGGTCCGGTCCGCGTTCATGCGTGACTACCCGGTGACGCTGCTCGCCGACTGCTGCGCCGCCAAGACCCACCGCCTGCACGAGCTGTCCATCGAGGTGCTGACCAGCTACGAACTCGCTGAGATCGCCCGCGTCGGCGAAGGCTATGACGTCGGCTTGGACGACAGGGCCCCTATCCGAGCCTGAGCCCGGCCCGCCCGCTGCCGAGCCGGCCGGCCAGCCGGGCCAGCAGCCGCCAGCCGAGCAAGAACAGGCCCAGGAACGCCAGTGCCACCCCGATGAACGCGGCCGCGGTGCCCTGCCCGGACACCACCCGGAACACCATGCCCAGGGCCGCCGCGCCGAGCCACGCGCCCACCCCGGCGGGCCACAGCCCCGAGGGCCGCCGCCAGGCCCGCGCGGCCAGCCACCCGCCCGCCAGCCCGGCCAGGAAGGGCCACGCCGTCGACGCGATGCCGCCCAGGCTCTCGCCCTTGGTGTGGCTGGCCCGGCCGATGATCACGAACAGCAGCACGCAACTGCAGTCGAGGAGCACCGCGAGCCGTACCGAACGCATGTGACCCAGGCTAACGCCGTGCCTATCGCTGGGGCTCGATGATCGCCTTGAGTCCGGTGCGCCGGGCCGCGTCGCCGAACGCCGCCGGTATCTCGCCCAGGCCCGTCCGGCTCGTCACCACCGAACCGAGGTCGACCACCCCCCGCTCGGCCAGGCTGATGGCCCGCGGGTACACCTCGTTCATCCGCCGCACCATCGCGATCGTCAGCCCCTTGCGCCGCGCGAGCGAGGCCCCGAACCTGATGACATCGTCGCCCGGAATGCCGGCCAGCACCACCCGGCCGCCTGGCCGCACCGAGGCCATGGCCAGCTCCACGCCCTCGTCGTTCCCCGCCGCCTCGAAGGCCACGTCCACACCGGCGCCGGTCAGCTCGCCCATCACATCGCCCCCGTCGGCGAACGCCACCGAATCGGCCACCTCGTCCGCGCCCAGCCGCCCGGCCGCCTCCCGCCGGTGCGCCAGCGGCTCGATCGCCAGCACCGAACTCGCGCCCGCCGCCTTCAGCACCCCGATGAGCAGCAGCCCGATCGGCCCGCAGCCGATCACCGAGGCGGTGCCGCCGAACGGCAGGTGCCCCAGGTCCACGGAATGGATCGCCACCCCGAGCGGCTCGAGCATGGCGCCGTCCACGTCGGACAGCCGGTCGGGCAGCGGGTGCAGCGCCGTCGTCGGCCAGGCCATGAACTCGCGCATCATGCCGTCGGTGTCGCCGTGGCCGGAGAACTTGAGCCGGTAGCACAGGTTCCGGTAGCCGTCCCGGCAGGCCCGGCACGTCTCGCACGGAATCGCCGGGTCGATCGCCACCCGCTGGTCGGCCCGCGGTCCCTCGGCGATCACCCCCGCGCCCTCGTGGCCGAGCACCAGCGGGTGCGTGAGCTTGGCGTCGCCGATCGCGCCCTCGTCCCACCAGTGCAGGTCAGAGCCGCAGATGCCGACGGCAGTGACCTGCACCAGGCTCATCCCGGGCCCCGCGTCCGGCCTCGGCTCGTCCGCCACCCGCAGGTCGCCCACCGCGTGGAGTCTCGCTGTGCGCACCGGTTCTTCCTCTCGTCGGCTTCCTGTCATTCTTATCCCGAACGAGTGGGTGCATCGGTTCTGCGCCAGCTCCGCGCTCCCGGTGGTGTAACGCACGGGCCGGTTCATGAGACGCCGACGCCAGTGACCCCCGGGGGTGGCCGGGGATCACTGGCGCGGTGCTGGCTAGCAGTGCTAGCTAGCGTAGGGGCGGGCGTGCAGAGTTTGCCCGCTCCTAAGCGGCGGGGCCGTTGGCCAGGGTCACGGTGGTGGTCTGCGACTGGCCGGACTGGTCCACCCAGCCGATCGAGATCGAGTCGCCGGGGTGGTCCTTGACCAGCACCTGCGCGATGTTCTGGCTCGTAGAGACCGACTGGCCGCCGACCGAGGTGATCACGTCGCCCGCGGTCAGGCCGGCGTTGGCGGCCGGAGATCCGGGCAAGGTGCCGGCGATCGTCACACCGCTGGTGCTGCCGCCCTGGCTGCCCTGGCTGCCTCCGAAGCCGCCGAAGCCCCCGAAGCCGCCGGAACCGCCGGAACCGCCGTCCGAGCCCTGGCTCGCGGGCTGGGTTTCCACGCCAAGGAAGGCAGTGGCGCCGAGGTGGACAACGGCCGAGGCGCTACCGGCCTCGATCTGCTTGGCGATGGACAGCGCCTCGTTGATCGGGATGGCGTAGGCCTGCTCCGGAGCCTGGCCGGACTGGGACTGGAGCTGGGTCCCCGAAGAGGCCGCGGTGTCCATGCCGATCACCTGGCCGTAGGAGTTAACCAGCGAGCCGCCCGAGTCGCCTGGCTGGATGTCCGCGTTGGTCTCGATCAGCCCGCTCAGCTGCTCGCTGTTGCCGGACCCCTCGTCCGACGCGGTGATCGACTGGTTCAGGGCGGTGACCGTACCCGCGGCGACCGACGGAGTGCCGCCCTTGCCCCCGGCGTTGCCGAGCGCGACCACGTTGTCGCCGGTCTGTACCGTGGAGGAGTCGCCGAGGCTGGCGGTGGTGAGGCCGGACGCGTTCTGCAGCTGAATCACCGCGACGTCCTGGGTGGCGTCGTAGCCGACGACCGTGGCGGTGTAGGTGCGGCCGTTGCCGATGTCGGTGACCTTGATCGACGTGGCGCCATCGATCACGTGGTTGTTCGTCAGCACCTCGCCATTCGAGGTCAGCACGATGCCCGTGCCGGCCGCAGTGGCCTGCTCATCGCCGAGCGTAGACACCACGTCAACCAGTCCGGGGTCCACCCGGGACGCGATCTGGCTGGTGGAAAGCACGGTCTTGGAGGTGGCGGTGGCCATGCTCACCGAGGTCGGGTGCAGGCCGCCGATCAGTCCGCCCGCGGCGGCACCCGCGGCGAGCGCCACGGCACCGGTGATGACCAGCCCGCGCTTGTGGTTCCGGCGCGGTGGCGGCGGCGGTTCGGTGGCGAAGCCGTATCCAGCGCCATAACCCGGTCCACCCGGATAACCGGTTCCGCCGGCGGGTCCCGGTCCGGCGGGATAGCCCTGGCCGCTCGGGTGCTGTTCTGACTCGTTCGGGTCGTAGGTCTGGCTCATGGGTTTTGCCCTCAACTCCGTGCCGCATGGCGGCGTCGTCCCTTTCGTTACGTTCTGATAATCGGTTCCGGACCTTGAGGGGAGCCAAGGGTAACCGTCTGTTAAGCTCCAAGTTTCCTGAAGGTCTGCTTAAGACGTTCAGGTTCACGGTTTCGTGCCCGGCGCCGTCTTCTTCCGGTGCGCTCTCACCAGCCAGCCACTCGCGCACGGCCAGACCCACCAGGGCAGGCACCAGGTCCCTGGACCGCCGGACCAGCCAGGCGGTGCCCTTGGTGGCCATCCAGGCGGCTTCGGCCAGCCTAGTCGGCGGCGGGCTAGACGGCTCCGGGTCGGGGCCGGGGCCGACCGGGTAGCCGGACGCGGCCAGCTGGGCGTGGAAGCGGCAGGCGATGTGGCGGTGGCCGCGCTCGTTCGGGTGCAGCCGGTCCACGCTCCAGTACCGGCGCTCGTAGGTGGCGGGGTCGCGGGCCGCGTCCAGGTGCACGGTCCCGTGCTGCCGGGCCACCTCGTCCACGGCCGCGTTCACCGCGCGCATCCTGCGGGCCAGCGGCCGGGCCAGCGCTCCCGGCAGCCCGAACATCTGTCCAGGGTCGGGCAGTCGCATGGTGAGCACCTGCGCGCCCGCCGCCTGCAGCGCGGCCACCGTCCGGGCGACTGACGAACCGGTCCGTTCGGGATCAAAATCACCACGCAGCGTGTCGTTGATGCCGACCACCACGCTGGCCACATCGGGCCGCAGCGTCATCGCGGCCGGCAGCTGAACGCGCTCCACGTCGGCGGCTAGCGCGCCGAGCCTGGCCAGGTTGTGCACCTCGGGTTCGGCCAGCGTGCCGCCCAGCAGCGCGGCCCAGCCGCGCCAGCCGCCGCCGGGCGCCGGGTCGCCCATGCCCACCGTGATCGAGTCGCCGAGGGCCACGAACGTCGTCATGCCGGCTCCCACTCCACTTTGTCCTCGTGTACCGCGAGGAAGCCCCGTACGGCCGCGGCCCAGTCGAATTGCTCGGCGCGGGCCCGGGCCGCGGCCCGGCGGGCCCGCTCCGGCCGGGCCAGCACGGCGCGCACGCCGACCGCGAGGTCCTCGCCCGGCACGCTGGCCCCGGCGTCGGCCGCGACCTCGGACAGCGCGGACTCCGCGCTCACCACCACCGGGGTCCCGCAGGCCAGCGCCTCGAGCGCGGCGAGCCCGAAGGTCTCCGCCGGCCCGGGCGCGAGGACCACGTCGGCGCTAGCCAGCAGCGCAGCCAGCTCGGCCCGTCCAGGCAGGAAGCCGGCGAAGGTGACCGGCAGCCCGGCGCGCGCGGCCCGGCGCTCCAGGCGCGGCCGCAACGGTCCGTCGCCGGCCACCACCAGCCGGACGGGCAGGCCGCTCGCGCGCAAGGTAGCCAGCGTGGTCAGCGAGCGCTGCGGCCTCTTTTCCGCCGACAGCCGGCCACAGTGCACCAGCAGGATGTGGCCCTCCGCCCGCACCTGGCCGTCCCGCGGGGCAAAGGTGGCCAGGTCGACGCCGAGCGGCACGCGGACCACGTTGCCCGCGCCGATCCGCTCGAACTCGCCCGCGGCCCAGCCGGTGGTGCAGATGACCCGCTGGTACGCCCGGGCGGTGTGCCGGTTGAGCCAGTCGGCCACGGCGTGCCCCACCCCGGATAGCCCCAGCCCGTCCAGCCCCAGCCCGTCCAGCAGGGCCGTGACGCTCTCGTGCGACACCATGGCGGCGGGCACGCCGTGCTCGCGTGCCCACGCCCCGGTCCAGCGCAGCGTGGTCCGGTCCGACACCTCTAGCACATCCGGCCGCAGGAGGGTCAGCAGCCGGGCCAGCCGCCGCCTGCGCCACAGCACCCGGTAGCCGCCGGCGAAGGGCACCCGCGGCGCGCGCAGCGTGATCACCCGGCCCTGCGCGGTCCGCTGGTCGCTGTCCCGCTCACCCGGGATGACCAGCACCGGCTCGTGTCCCGCGGCCAGGTAGCCCGCGCCAAGTTCGGCTAGCGAGGTGCGCAGGCCGCCCGAGCGCGGCGCCACGAAATTGGCCAGCCGGACGATCCTCATATCCGGACCTTGGCCGGCCTGGCCCCCAGCACCGCGGCGTAGTGGCCGATCAGCTCCTCGGTCAGCGCGGGCCAGCTCCGGCTCAGCACGTTACGCCGCCCGGCCGCGCCGAACGCCGCACGCGCCGCCGGCTCGGCGGCTAGCCGGGCCACCGCGGCGGTGAACGCGCCCGGGTCCGACGGCGGCACCAGATATCCGGTCACCCCGTCCGCCACCAGGTCGAGCGGCCCTCCGGCAGCCGGCGCGACGACCGGCAGCCCGCTGGCGGCGGCCTCCTGCAGCGTCTGCCCGAACGTCTCATACGGCCCGCTGTGCACGAACACGTCCAGGCTGGCGTAGATGGCCGCCAGCTCCTCGCCGCGGCGCTCGCCGAGGAAGATGGCGTCCGGCATGTGCTGGCGCAGCATGGCCCCGGCCGGCCCAGCCCCCACGATGACCAGCCGGACCCCGGCCAGCGCGGTGATCCCGGCCAGCAGTTCGACGCGCTTCTCGGTGGCCAGGCGGCCGACGTACCCCACGAGCAGTTCGCCCGGTGCTGCTCCCGTATTGGCAAGCAGCGCTGCGCGCAGTTCCTGGCTGCGCTTGGCCGGGTCGAAGCGCCGCGTGTCCACGCCACGCCCCCACAGCCAGACGTTGCCGATGCCCTGGCCGAGCAGGCCGGTCGCGGTGACCGTGGACGGGGCCAGCGTGCGCGCGGCGCCGTTGTGGATGCCGCGCAGCCACCGCCAGGCGAACGTCTCGCCGGCCCGGCCGAGCCGGTATGCCCGCGCGTAGGACGGCAGGTCGGTCTGGTACACCGCGACCGTGGGCAGGCCGAGCCGCCGGGCCACCGCGGCGCCGTGCGCGCCCAGGAATACCGGGCTGGCCAGGTGCACCACCTCGGCCTGGTGCCGGATGATCGCGGCCCGGACCCGGCGGCTGGGCAGGCCGAGCCGGAAGCTCGGGTAGCCGGGCAGCGGCGCCGCGGGAACGCGCACGACCGGGAACGGAAACGAGCTTTCCTCTCTCCGGCTGCCGGGCGGCTGGGGCGCGATAACGAGGGGATGGTGGCCGTAGCGGGTGAGGAGTTCGGCGACCCGTAGGACGCAGTGCGCGACGCCGTTGATGTCGGGTGGGAAGGACTCGGTGATAATCACGACCCTCATGGTCACAAGGTGCGATATCAACCGATCGCGGCGTCACAGCCGCCGTGACATCCAGGCGAAACTTCCATGACTTCTTGGCTGTGCGAGCCCACGGGGGCTGGCCCCGGGTAGGCGACAATTACCGTATAGACCCCACCTGGATAGTGCGGCTGGACTCGCCGGGCGACGGCTCGCGGCTGAAGGGCGGGGATTCCAGCCGCGAGCCGCTCGGCGATTCCGGCGCCTATCCCCTCCGCGCCCCTGTCACCAGGGCGGTAGTTGCCTTAAGGTCCATGGCGGCACTGTCCGCCGCGGCACTAACAATTCCGCGGGACAGGTAAGAATGACCCTGAGGGAGAGGAGCCGCCGATGAGCGCGCCAGCAGAGACGCAGGCCTCGCTGCGAGGGTTCCTGCACGGGCTGCCCGGCGTGGACCGGGTGGGGGCGGAGGCCCGCGCGGCCATGCTGGCCAGCAGGTCCATCAAGACCACGGCCAAGCGGTGGGCGCTCGACGCCGCGATCTCGATGATCGACCTGACCACGCTGGAGGGTCAGGACACGCCGGGCAAGGTCCGCGCGCTGTGCGCCAAGGCCAAGCGCCCCGACCCCGCCGACCCGACCGCGCCGATGGTCGCCGCCGTCTGCGTGTATCCGGACCTGGCCCACGTCGCGGCGGGCGAACTGAAAGGCAGCGGCGTGCACGTGGCCAGCGTCGCCACCGCGTTCCCCAGCGGCCGGACGAGCCTGGACGTCAAGCTGGCCGACGTGAAGTACGCGGTCGCGGCCGGCGCCGACGAGGTGGACATGGTGATCGACCGCGGCGCCTTCCTCGCCGGGCGTTACCAGCAGGTCTTCGACGAGATCACCGCCGTCCGGGAAGCCTGCGATGGGGCGCACCTCAAGGTGATCCTGGAGACCGGCGAGCTAGTCACACTGGACAACGTGCGGCGCGCGTCGTGGCTGGCCATGCTGGCGGGCGCCGACTTCATCAAGACGTCGACCGGCAAGGTCACCCCGGCCGCCACGCTCCCGGTGACCCTGGTCATGCTGGAGGCCGTGCGCGACTTCCGCGAGGCGCACGGGCGGCAGGTCGGCGTCAAGCCGGCTGGCGGCATCCGCACCGCCAAGGACGCCCTGCGCTACCTGGTCCTGGTCAACGAGACGGCGGGGGAGGACTGGCTGGATCCCCGCTGGTTCCGCCTCGGCGCCTCCAGCCTGCTGAACGACCTGCTCATGCAGCGGACCAAGATGGCCACCGGCCGCTACTCCGGTCCCGACTACTTCACCCTGGACTGACATTGGGAAAGTTCGAGTACGCCCCGGCACCGGAATCGCGGGACATCGTCTCGCTGCGCGAGTCCTATGGGCTTTTCATCGGCGGCGAGTTCACGCCCGGCGTGGACGACCGGGCGTTCAAGACCATCTCGCCGGCCACCGAAGAGATCCTGGCCGAGGTGACCGAGGCCGGCCCTGCCGACGTGGACCGCGCGGTGAGCGCCGCTCGTCAGGCATACGAGCACACCTGGTCGCGACTGCCGGGTAAGGAACGAGCCAAGTACCTGTTCCGAATCGCCCGGATCGTTCAGGAAAAAGCTCGTGAACTCGCCGTGCTCGAGTCGCTCGACAACGGCAAGCCCATCCGGGAATCGCGCGATGTCGACATTCCGCTGGTCGCGGCGCACTTTTTCTACCACGCGGGCTGGGCCGACAAGCTGGAGTACGCCGGGTACGGCCCGGCACCGCGGCCTCTCGGGGTAGCCGGGCAGGTCATCCCGTGGAACTTCCCGCTGCTCATGTTGGCCTGGAAGATCGCCCCGGCGCTGGCCTGCGGCAACACGGTGGTGCTCAAGCCGGCCGAGACGACGCCGCTGACCGCGCTGGCCTTCGCGGAGATCTGCCAGCAGGCCGACCTGCCGCCGGGCGTGGTCAACATCGTCACCGGGGCCGGGGAGACCGGCCGCGCGCTGGTCACCCATCCGGGCATCGACAAGGTGGCGTTCACCGGCTCCACCGAAGTCGGCAAGGAAATCGCCCGGGCGTGTGCCCCTTCGCGCAAGAAGTTGACCCTCGAATTGGGCGGGAAGGCCGCCAACATCGTGTTCGAGGACGCGCCGGTGGACCAGGCGGTCGAGGGGATCGTGAACGGCATCTTCTTCAACCAGGGGCACGTGTGCTGCGCCGGCTCGCGGCTGCTGGTGCAGGAATCGGTGCACGCCGAGGTCCTGGCGGCGCTGCGGCGGCGGCTCGAGACGCTGCGGCTCGGCGATCCGCTGGACAAGAACACCGACGTGGGCGCCATCAACTCCGCCGCCCAGCTGGCCAAGATCCGCGAGCTGTCTGAGGTCGGCGAGGCCGAGGGCGCGCAGCGCTGGTCGCCGCCGTGCGAGCTGCCGGTGAAGGGCTTCTGGTTCCCGCCGACGGTGTTCACCGGGGTGTCGCAGGCGCACCGCATCGCGCGGGAGGAGATCTTCGGGCCGGTGCTCTCCGTGCTGACGTTCCGGACGCCGGCCGAGGCGGTGGAGAAGGCCAACAACACGCCGTACGGGCTGTCAGCCGGGGTCTGGACCGAGAAGGGATCGCTGATCTTGTGGATGGCCTCCCGGCTGCGGGCCGGCGTGGTGTGGGCGAACACGTTCAACAAGTTCGATCCGGCATCCCCGTTCGGGGGCTACAAGGAGTCCGGCTACGGCCGCGAAGGCGGCCGGCACGGACTGGAGGCGTACCTCGATGTCTGACCCCGCTACCCGGTCCGACGGGGCTGCCCCAGCCCGCATTGCCGTGCGGAAGACCTACAAGCTGTACATCGGCGGGGCCTTTCCCCGCTCGGAGAGCGGAAGGTCCTACGTGGTGACCGACCACAGGGGCGGTTTCCTGGCCAACGCGGCGCTGGCGTCACGCAAGGACGCCCGGGACGCGGTGGCGGCCGCACGCAAGGCGTTCGCCGGCTGGTCCGGGGGCACCGCCTACAACCGCGGCCAGGTGCTCTACCGGGTTGCTGAACTGCTCGAGGGCCGCCGGGCCCAGTTCGCCGCCGAGGTACGCGCGACCGAGGGGCTCGGCGTCCGGCAGGCGGAGGCTGTCGTCGACGAGGCCATCGATCGCTGGGTCTGGTACGCCGGGTGGGCGGACAAGCTCGCTCAGGTGCGCGGGGCGGCCAACCCGGTGGCCGGGCCGTACTTCAACTTCTCGCTGCCCGAGCCGACCGGCGTGGTGGCGGTGATCGCGCCGCAAGCCTCGAGCCTGCTCGGCTTCGTCTCGGTGATCGCGCCCGCAGTGGTCAGCGGCAACACGGTAGTGGCGCTGGCCAGCGAGCGCTCCCCGCTGCCCGCGGTGTCGCTGTCCGAGGTGCTCGCGACCTCCGACGTGCCCGGCGGCGTGATCAACGTGCTGACCGGGCGCACGGCCGAGATCGCGCCCTGGCTGGCCTCGCACATGGACGTCAACGCCATCGACCTGTGCGGTGCGTCCGGCTCGTCCGCCGACGACCTGGCTGTTGCCGCGGCGGAGAACCTCAAGCGGGTCGTCCGGGCCGGCGACGAGGACTGGACGCTGACGCCCAGCCTGGAGCGCATGCTCGCCTACCTGGAGACCAAGACGGTCTGGCATCCGGCCGCCATCTAAGCCGCACATCCAGGACCCAGGGAGGAAGAATGCCCGCCACCGTTCAGCCGGTCATCGTGACCCCGAGTATGCTGCTGTTGCTGGCTTTCTATAAGGCGCTCCTCGGAGCCGTGGAGATCTCGCGCGTCCCGCAGGATGGCCCGGCGTTCTACGTGGGCCTGCAGATCGGTAACGCCGAACTGGGCGTGGCGGCCGACGGGGACGCTCAGATCGACGCTCCGCAGCGGATCTTGCTCAACGTGAACGTCAGCGATCTAGGGGTCGGGAACGTGACGGGCCTGCTCGAGCACGTCGAGGCCCTGGGCGGCCGGGTACTCGGGCCGCCGAACGAAATGCCGTGCG
>Ga0209656_10000546_pt1 | contig 24922 bp, 20 predicted proteins | sample BogFormECP12_OM2_FD_188239 | JGI IMG/M metagenome (GOLD analysis project Ga0209656, IMG submission 188239) | Bog forest soil microbial communities from Calvert Island, British Columbia, Canada - ECP12_OM2 (SPAdes) (version 2) | ecosystem: Environmental > Aquatic > Freshwater > Wetlands > Bog ...
AGGTTCCGCCCCCATGCCTTCGGACATGTCGGATACGTCGGAATTGGACCCCAAAGTCTGGCGCCCGATCTGGGAAGAGTTCGAGGAGATTATCGAGGCCAGGAAGAAGACAAGGCGGCACACCGCTGCCCGCAGTGCCGGGGTACGGGCGGGGTACAGATCCGCTGGCCCAACACAACGTTCGACAGCTAGAACGCGGCTTACCACGGCAGATATCAGAGCCGATGACGGGAATCGAACCCGCGTATTCAGCTTGGGAAGCTGATGTTCTGCCATTGAACTACATCGGCAATGTCCGGTCACGAAGGTTAGCAGCAACCGGCGCTCGGTACACCGCCTCCGGCGAGAGGCCAGCCGATACGCTCGTCGCGTGTTGCTCTCCGACCGCGACATCCGAGCCGAAATCGACGCCGGACGCCTGGGCATCGATCCGTTCGACGAGAGGCTGGTCCAGCCGTCCAGCGTCGATGTGCGACTAGACAGCCTGTTCAGGGTGTTCAACAACACCCGCTACACCCACATCGACCCTGCCCAGCAGCAGGACGAGCTGACCAGCCTCGTCGAGCCATTGGAAGGGGAGCCCTTCGTGCTTCACCCAGGGGAGTTCGTCCTGGGGTCGACCCTGGAGCTCTGCACCCTGCCCGACGACCTGGCCGGACGGCTCGAAGGCAAGTCCTCACTGGGCAGGCTCGGGCTGCTCACCCACTCGACTGCCGGCTTCATCGACCCCGGTTTCAGCGGGCACATCACCCTCGAGCTATCCAACGTCGCCAATCTGCCAATCACACTGTGGCCCGGCATGAAGATCGGCCAACTATGTCTGTTGCGTTTGACGAGCCCGGCCGAACACCCCTATGGCAGCGCCAAAGCCGGGTCGAAGTACCAAGGCCAGCGCGGTCCAACGCCGTCGCGTTCGTATCAGAATTTCCACACGCCTGCCGGCTGAAAATACCGTCGCCTGAACCCATCCGGCGCACATGTCGTGGTACGCAGGTAGGGTCTATCGTGCGGGCCCTTTCGAGGGTCGCGGCGCCGCCGTCAACCTGCGACTTCGCAGAGATCAGCTAACGGCGGGGGACGTAACGCCGGAGGCGGTTGATCCGATGAAGGATCAGTTGACGGCTTAATTGGCGGACGTGCCCACAGTGACTTTGGCTACGTAGCAAATATGTGGAGGGGCAGTGGAGATCGTACTTGGCGTGTCGATGACACCCACGACGGTCCGCATGGTGCTGGTCGAAGGCGAAAGAGCCGACGGCCTGACCGTCGATCACGACGTTTTCGACATCACCGCAATCGACGGCTCGGCAACGCCGAGCGCACCGCAACAGGTGATCGCCGCCGTGCTGGGCACACAGGAAAGCGCCACCGCAGGTGGTCACAAACTGGTGGCGACCGGCGTCACGTGGAGTCACCGCGACGAAGCGGCCGCGCTGCGCGAAGCGTTAGCCCTACGCGGCATCGACGACGTGACATTGTTCTCGGAGCTGCACGCGGCGGGCGCACTGGCCCGGGCAGCGGGCCGGGCGGTCGGCTACGACAAGACCGCGCTGGTGTTCATCGAGCGCGACACCGCGACGCTCTCGGTCGTCGAGACATCCGATGGCTCCATCGTCAAGGTGGACAGCCGCAGCCTGCGCAGCGCGGACGCGATGAGCGTGCTGGCCGGGATGGTCGCCAGCCTGGAGGAGCACGACGCGCGCCCGGCTGCCATGTTCGTCGTCGGCTCCGGCGTCGACGTCGGCTCGGTGAAGGCGCACCTCGAAAACCTGGTGTCGATCCCCGTCAGCGCGCCGGAAGACGGCGAGTTGGCCCTCGCCCGTGGCGCCGCGCTGGCCGCGGCCAACGCGCCCCGGTTCGAAGCGTCCACCGTGGGGCTGGCCTACTCGCAGGACCCCGACGGCACCACCGCCGGCACGGTCTATGCCGTCGACCCCGCGGCCGCCACCCAACTCGCCCCTGTCGGTGCGGTGGCGGTTGAGGCCGCGGCGGCCGACGTTCCCGGACCGCTCGAGGAGGGCCGCAAGCCTTTCCTACTGGTCGGCAGCTCACTCACCGCGATTTTCGTGGTCGGCGTGGTCGCGCTGGTGATCTCGTTGGCCGTGAGCATCCGGCCGACGGTCGACCAGCGTCCCAGCCCGGGCGACAGCGTGATCCTGCCCAGCACGGTCGCGCCGGCGGCGCCCCAGGCGCAGCAGCCGCCCGCACCGGAGACCATCCCGGCGCCGGTGCCCGTGGTGCAGCAGGCGCCGCAGCCGCAGGCTCCGGCACCCCGCGCGGCGGTCGCCGACGTGCCCGCTCCCCAGGCCCCGGCCCCCGCCGCGGTGCCGCCGCCCGCTCCGGCCGGCCCGCCCGCACCCCTGCCGGACCCGCCGGCCGCGCCGCCGCCGGTCTACACGCCACCGCCGGCCGCTCCGCCGCCGGTGTATGTGCCGCCGCCCGCGCCGACCATCGGGTTCCCGCAGCGGCCGATCTTCCGGCCGCCGGAGCACGAGCGGCCGCCGTGGTACCCGCCGCAGCAGGAGTACCCCCAGTCGCCGCAGCAGCAGTGGCCGCAGACACCGTCTCAGAGCCAGGTGCCTGACTACCCGCAGTACCCGAATGGCTCCGGAAGCTCCGGGTCCGGCGGCTACGGGCCTGGTTCAGGTACGGGCCCGGGCAGCTACGGGCCCGGATCCGGGTCGGGCGGGCCGCGTGCGCCGTGGTGGCCCGGCGACTAAGTCCGTTACCTGCTGTTGGCCTGCCGCTAAGTGTCACGACGCGGTTAGCTCATCGCCGCCTCCTATACAGGTGGTATGCGGTGCACCGTCTTCGGCACGGGCTACTTGGGGGCCACACACGCCGCTGGGATGGCTGAGCTCGGGCACGAGGTCGTCGGCGTCGACATCGATCCCGGCAAGGTCGCCAAACTCGCGGCCGGTGATGTGCCGTTCTACGAACCAGGCCTGCGAAAGATGCTGTGCGACAACCTCGCAGCGGGCCGACTGCGGTTCACCACCGACTACGACCTGGCAGCCGAGTTCGCCGACGTGCACTTCCTCGGTGTGGGTACCCCGCAGAAGAAGGGCGAGTACACCGCCGATCTGCGCTATGTGCACGCCGTTATCGACATGCTGGTGCCGCGGTTGCGTCGGGGGGCGGTCGTTGTCGGCAAGTCCACGGTTCCCGTCGGCACCGCGGCGGAGCTCGCGACGCGGGCACGCGCGCTGGCCCCGGACGGGGTGGACATCGAAGTGGCCTGGAATCCGGAGTTTCTGCGGGAAGGCTACGCGGTGCACGACACCCTGCATCCAGACCGGATTGTGCTCGGCGTGCAACGCGATTCAGCTCGCGCCGAGGCCGCGGTGCGCGAACTCTACGCGCCGCTGCTGGACGCCGGCGTGCCGTTTTTGCTCACCGATCTGCAGACCGCCGAGCTGGTGAAGGTGTCGGCCAACGCCTTTCTGGCGACCAAGATCTCGTTCATCAACGCGATCTCCGAGGTGTGCGAGGCCGCCGACGCCGACGTGACCGTCCTCGCCGACGCGCTCGGCTACGATCCGCGCATCGGCCGCCGATTCCTCAACGCCGGACTGGGTTTCGGCGGCGGCTGCCTGCCCAAGGACATCCGCGCGTTCATGGCCCGCGCAGGCGAACTCGGCGCCAGTCACGCGCTGACCTTCCTTCGCGAGGTAGACAGCATCAACATGCGGCGCCGCGCGCTGATGGTCGAGCTGGCGACCAAGGCATGCGGTGGATCACTGCTCGGTGCGAACATCGCCGTGCTGGGCGCGGCGTTCAAACCCGAGTCCGACGACGTCCGCGACTCGCCGGCCCTCAACGTGGCCGGCATGCTGCAGCTCAATGGCGCGACCGTCAACGTTTACGACCCCAAGGCGATGGAGAACTCGCAGCGAATCTTCCCGACCCTGAACTACTCGACATCGGTGGTGGAGGCGTGCGACCGCGCCGACGCGGTGCTTGTCCTGACCGAGTGGCGCGAGTTCGTCGACCTGGACCCCGACGAGCTGGCCGGTACGGTACGCGCGAAAGTCATTGTGGACGGCCGCAATTGCCTCGATATAGCGCGATGGACACGCGCCGGGTGGCGGGTCCATGCGCTGGGGCGGCGCGTCGCCGAACCGCCGGCGGCATAGCGCTGTCGCGACGCTAAGCTCGGATCCATGAAGCGACGGATCCGCTGGGCGGCACTGCACGGGGTGGTCCGGGCGGCGGCGTCGATCGGGGCTCGCCGCGGCGATCCTCGCGGCCGGCTGGTCGCGGACCCCGCCGTGCGGGCCAACCCAATCGAGTTCATCGAGGAACTGCGGTCGATGGGAAGGCTGGTACGAAGCCGGGCCGTCTACCTCACCGTCGATCACGAACTCGCCCACGACCTGCTCCGGTCGGATGACTTTCGGGTGCTTGCAATGGGTTCGAACCTGCCGAACCCGCTGCGTTGGGTCGTGGAGCACACCGACACCGGGCTACTGCACCCGCTGGAGCCGCCGTCGTTGCTTTCCGTCGAACCACCCCAACACACTCGTTATCGCAAGCTGGTGTCGTCGGTCTTCACCACACGGGCCGTTGCCGCCCTCCGCGACCGCGTGGAGGAGACGGCGAACGCGCTGCTCGAGGACTTGGCCACCGAGCGCGGCACCGTCGACATCGTTGAGCGGTACTGCTCGCAACTGCCCGTCACCGTCATCGCCGACATCCTCGGCGTGCCCGATGCGGACCGTCAGCAGATCCTGAATTTCGGCGAACTGGCCGCGCCCAGCCTCGACTTCGGCGTGTCGTGGAAGCAGTACATGCGGGTCTACCGCGGTATCGAGGGCTTCAATGCCTGGCTGGCCGAGCACCTGCGACAGCTGCGCCGCAACCCCGGTGACGACCTCATGAGCCAGCTGATCCAGGCCGCCGACGAGGGTGGCCGGCTCGACGAACGCGAGCTGCAGGCCACCGCGGGCCTGGTGCTGGCCGCCGGGTTCGAAACCACCGTGAACCTGCTGGGTAACGGCATCAAGATGCTGCTGGAAGCCCCTCAGCACCTCGAGACGCTGGCCGCACGCCCCGAGCTGTGGCCGAACGCGGTCGAGGAGATCCTGCGGCTCGACTCCCCGGTTCAGATGACGGGCCGGGCCGCCCGCAGGGACGTCGGTGTCGCCGGCGCGACGATGCGCCGCGGCGAGCTGGTCGTGATCTACCTGGCCGGCGCCAACCGCGACCCCGCCGTCTTCGAAGATCCGCACCGTTTCGACATCGAACGCCCCAACGCAAACAAGCATCTCTCATTCTCGGGCGGCAGGCACTTCTGCCTCGGCGCAGCGCTCGCCCGCGCCGAGGGCGAAGTCGGGCTGCGGAGCTTCTTCGAGCGCTATCCCGACGCGCGCCTCGCCGGCGGCGGTGCCCGGCGTGACACCAGGGTGTTGCGCGGATGGTCGTCGCTGCCAGTTGCGCTCGGCGCGGCCCGCAGCGCAGTAAGTTAATGACGTGGACTACCCGGTGGCGCTACTGGCGGAGAACAACCTGTTCGCCGAGCTGCTGCGCAGCGCGGACCCGGCTACCCCGGTGCCCACCTGCCCCGGCTGGACGCTCAAGCAGCTGCTACGCCACGTCGGCCGCGGGGACCGGTGGGCGGCCCAGATCATCGACGACCGGCTGACCGACTATCTCGACCCGCGGACGGTGCGTAACGGCAGGCCGCCCGATGACGCCGACGGAACGATCGAGTGGCTGCGCGGCGGCGCACAGGACGTCGTCGACGCCGCCAAACGGGTCGGCGGCGATGTCGAGGTCTGGACCTTCCTCGGTCCCCGGCCCGCATGGTGGTGGGTACGACGCCGGCTGCACGAAGTCGTGATACACCGCGCCGACGCGGCGCTGGCCCTCGGAACGGAGTTTCGACTCCCAGCCGAGCTGGCGGCCGACGGCCTGACGGAGTGGCTGGAACGTGTCGCGGTCCAGGCCACCGAGGAGCCAATGCCCCTTTCTGACGGCGAGACCCTGCATCTGCACGCCGACGACGGCGCGGAGTGGACACTGCGGGGCGGTGGGGGTGGCGTGCGCCTGTCGGCCGGGCACACCGACGATGCCGACGCGACTGTCAGCGGACCGGCGACTGCGCTCCTGCTCACCACTGTGCGGCGGCTGGCTGCCGATGATCCCCGGGTCGCGGTCAGCGGCAAGGCCGACATCTGGCGGCGTTGGCTGGACCACACCCCGTTCTGACGGACAAACTTGCAACCATGACCACTTCGGAGATCGCGACCGTCCTGGCCTGGCACGACGCGTTGAACGCCTCGGACCTGGACACACTGGTCGAGCTGTCGAGCGACGACATCGATGTCGGAGACGCACAAGGAGCCATGCAGGGCCAAGACGCGCTGCGCCGATGGGCGACCACATCCGGATTCACCGCCGAGCCGGGCCGGATGTACGTGCACGACGGTGTGGTGGTCGTCGAGCAGCAGGTGCGCACCGCGGCGCAGCCCGGCACGGTGTCCATGATGGCGTCGGCCTTCCGCGTGGTCCACGACAAGGTCACGTCCGTGTTCCGCCACGAAGACCTCGCCTCCGCCCTTGCCGCGACGGAGCTGACCGAGGACGACCTCACGGTCGCTTAGGCTTCGTGTTATGCGCGGGATCATCCTCGCGGGCGGCTCGGGCACTCGGCTGTACCCGATCACGATGGGCGTCAGCAAGCAGCTGCTGCCCGTCTACGACAAGCCGTTGATCTACTACCCGCTGTCCACGCTGATCATGGCCGGCATCCGCGACATCCTGGTGATCACCACCGCGCCCGACGCTGCGGCCTTCCACCGGCTGCTCGGCGACGGGTCCGCGTTCGGCATCGACATCAGCTACGCGGTGCAAGACCACCCCGATGGTCTGGCCCAGGCTTTCGTGATCGGTGCGCCGCACATCGGTGACGATTCGGTGGCATTGGTGCTGGGCGACAACATCTTCTACGGCCCGGGGCTCGGCACCAGCCTTCGTCGTTTCCAAAAGGTCAGCGGCGGGGCTATTTTCGCCTACCGGGTGGCCAACCCATCCGCCTATGGCGTCGTGGAGTTCGGCGACGACGGAATCCCGTTGGCGCTCGAAGAGAAACCGGCGACCCCCAAATCGCACTACGCCGTGCCGGGCCTGTACTTCTACGACAACGACGTCGTCGAAATCGCGAAGTCACTGCGCCCGTCGGATCGCGGCGAGTACGAAATCACCGAGATCAACCAGATCTACCTCAATCGGGGCCAACTCTCGGTCGAGGTGCTGGCCCGCGGGACAGCGTGGCTGGACACCGGAACATTCGACTCGCTGCTCGACGCCAGCGACTTCGTCCGCACGATCGAGCGGCGCCAGGGGCTGAAAATCAGCGTCCCCGAAGAGGTTGCGTGGCGGGTCGGCTTCATCGACGACGAGCAGCTGGAGGCCCGGGCGCACGAGCTGGTGAAGTCGGGCTATGGCGGTTACCTGCTGGAGCTGCTCGACCGGCGGTAGCACCCGGGGTGGCCAGCACCGAGGCGATCGCTGTGGTCAGCGGCACCGAAAGGGCCAGCGCAATACCGCCGACGGCGGAGCGGACGATCTCGATGGCCACGCTCTCGCTGGTCAATACGTCACTCAGCGACCGATTGGCGACCGAGAACAGCAGCAGCAGCGGCAGCGAGCTGCCGGCGTAGGCCAGCACCAGCGTGTAGACGGTGCTCGCGATGTGGTCCCGTCCCACACGCATCGCGCCGAGGAACACCGCGCGACGTGTGGTGCCCGTTCCGAGATTGGCCAGCTCGAACACCGTCGACGCCTGAGTGACGGTGACGTCGTTGAGCACACCGAGCGAGCCGATGATGAAGCCCGCCAGCAGCAGACCGGTGATCGACACGTTGCCCAGATACGCGGCGACCTCGGAGTTCTGGTCCTGGGACAGCCCGGTGAGGTGTGCGAGACCGATCGCCGCCCAGGACAGCAGCGCGGCCAGTATCAGCGACGTCAGGGTACCCAGCAGCGCGGCACTGGTGCGCAGGCTGACGCCGTGGGCGAGGTAGATCACCACGTACAGGATCGCCGCCGAGGCCACCAACGCCACCGGCACGGCAGGGGCGCCGTCGCGCAGCGCGGGCAGCAGAAAAACCACGAGCACCAGGAACGCCACAAGGATGCCCACCAGGGCGAGCAACCCGCGCAGCCGCGCGACCGCGACGATGACCAGCGCGAACAGCACGGCGATGCCGACAAGCGGCCACGTCCGCTCGTAGTCATAGAACCCGTAGCTCGTGGCGCCCTGCTGATCGACCTGGCGGATGATCCGGATGTGGTCGCCGGCTTTCAGTTGCGGCTGCCCCGGTCCGGGGCTGAATTCGAGCAGCGTATCGGCGCCGGCGTTGGGCCCGGAGTCGATCGCGATCAGCGCCTGCGAGCACTGGGCGCCCCCCGTGGCGCCGGGAACCGGTGATGCGGTCAAAACCTTTCCCGCAGAGGGGCTTCCGCACGGTCCGATACCGCTGGAGACGACATGGCCCGCCACGGTGGTCACCGCGCCGCCATTGGCGTTCTGGAAGGGCAGTGGAATGTCGACCTTCTGACGGCTCGGCCACAACAGAACCGCCCCGATGAGGACCCCAGCGCCGATCGCGATCAGTGAACCGACGACGATCCTGGCTGCCAGCGGACCCAGCGGTACCGGACCGGCGTCTGACCCGTGCGAGTGCGAATGTGCGTGCGCCACGCGCAACAGCGTAGGCGTCGCAGATGCGATGGCTCCTTGCGGTTTCTGTGTGTTTCCCCACGTCGGCCGGACCGGAACGGCTAGGCTTCGGTGGAATGCGGCGTTCGCGGTCAGGAGCTGGAGCCGTGACGGTCAAACAGCGTTATCTCGTCGGGGGGCTGCTGGCGGCGGCCGCGGCATCCGGAATTGTCGTTGCACCGACGGCGTCTGCCGAATGTCAATACAGCGGCGGGGCGACAGTCTGTGCGCAGGGCAGCGTGCGTGGCGGAGGCCAGCCGGCGCCGTCGACGGGTGGTCTTTACTACCCGTATCCGTGCCAGGACGACTGGCTGTGCGGCGACGGCGGCGTGACTCTGGTCTTTGGTGGCGGGGGCGGCAACAACGGGGGCGGGGGCCTTCGGCCCGGCGGCGGCGGCCGTCCCGGCGGCGGCTAAGCCTAAGCGGTCGTCGAGACGTCTGCCAACGGCTCTCAAAATCGTTAATCGAACGCGGGAAAGCGTTCGGTGTGCTTATCGTTTCGGGTGTGGGTGATCACCCACCGCGTCTCGGACGCGTAATGAAGGAGCTGTACATGTTGATCTTCAGCGACGCCACCCGCCGCGCGGTTGTTGGTGGAATAGGCGCCGCCGCGACGGCTGGCGCAGTCCTCTTCGGCGCGGCTCCCGCCGCGATGGCCGATCCGCCACCGCCACCTCCGCCCGCGCCGGCACCGGCTCCGCCGAACTGCACGGCGGCCGACCTGGCAGGAGTCTCGGCCGGCGTCGCAGCGTCGACGTCCACCTACCTCTTCACACACCCCGACGTCAACGCCTACTTCACCAGCCTGAAGGGTCAGCCGCGGGACTCCATTCGTTCCCAGGTCCAGGACTATCTGAATGCCAATCCGCAGGTTCAATCGGACCTTCAGGGCATTCGCCAGCCCTTGGTGGACCTGCAGAACCGCTGCCAGTAGTCACGGCGGACGGCCTCTGATCGAGAAGCCCTAACAGGCAGGGGTCCTGGGATAGATCGGGCCGTATCGCGATGCGCGGCAACGGTACTCTTATTGCCGGTAGCCGGCCAGAAAGTTGCCGAGCCGTTCGATGGCAGCGGACAGGTCCCGTGCCCACGGGAGCGTGACGATGCGAAGGTGATCAGGCGCAGGCCAGTTGAAGCCCGTGCCCTGGGTGACCAAGATCTTCTCCTGCAGCAGGAGGTCGAGCACGAGTTGCTCGTCGTCGACGATGTCGTACACCTCCGGGTCGAGGCGCGGGAACGCGTACAGCGCGCCCTGGGGCTTGACGCAGGAAACCCCCGGGATGTCGTTCAGCTTCGAGTACGCAACGTCGCGCTGCTCGAGCAGCCGGCCGCCCGGCAGCACCAGGTCCTCGATGCTCTGGTGGCCACCGAGCGCGACCTGAATGCCATACTGCGCAGGCACATTGGGGCACAGCCGCATGTTGGCCAGGAGGCTGATGCCTTCGATGAAACTGCTTGCGTGTTCCTTGGGGCCGGTGATCGCCAGCCAGCCGGCGCGGTAACCCGCGACCCGATATGCCTTGGACAGGCCGTTGAATGTCAGACACAGCACGTCGGGAGCCACCGACGCCATCGCCACGTGCTTGGCGTCGTCGTAGAGGATCTTGTCGTAGATCTCGTCGGCGAGCAGCAACAGCTGGTGCTTGCGGGCCAGATCCGCGATCTGGGCGAGGACTTCGCGGCTGTACACCGCGCCGGTCGGGTTGTTCGGGTTGATCACGACGATGGCCTTGGTGCGCTCGGTGAGCTTCGACTCGATGTCGGCGGTGTCCGGCTGCCAGCCCTGCGTCTCGTCGCACAGGTAGTGCACCGGGGTGCCGCCGGCCAGCGACGTCGACGCGGTCCACAGGGGATAGTCGGGCGCGGGAATCAGCACCTGATCGCCGTTGTCCAGCAGTGCCTGCAGGGTCATCGTGATCAGCTCGGAGACACCGTTGCCGAGGTAGACGTCGTCGACGTCGAAACGCGGAAAGCCCTCAACCAGCTCGTACCGGGTGACCACGGCCCGGCGGGCCGACAGGATGCCCTTGGAGTCGGAGTAGCCCTGGGCGTAGGGCAGCGCCTGGATCATGTCGCGCATGATCACGTCGGGCGCCTCGAACCCGAACGGCGCCGGGTTGCCGATGTTGAGCTTCAGGATCCGGTGACCCTCCGCCTCCAGCCGCGCCGCGTGGTCGTGCACCGGCCCGCGGATCTCGTACAGGACGTCCTGCAGCTTGGTCGACTGGGCGAACGTGCGCTGCCTAGGGTGATGGCCGGTGTGCCACGGCAGCTGATGAGTGGTCACGTCAACCATGGTCCCATCGCTGTCCAGCGAATTTCGCCGATTGATCACCTCAGCGTTTACCCGGCGGCCGCGCACCGCGCGCGATGCCGAGACCCTTGACCGGCGGTGTGGGCGCGCCGCCATCCGACTGCTGTTGAGGCGCTTCGGCTTTCGCGGTCGATGTCTCGGCCGCAGGTTCTGCGGGCCCGGGTTGCGGCGCGGCAGCCGTCTTGCGCGCGCCCGGGCGCTTGGCTCCGGCGGCGATACCGAGGCCCTTCGCCGGTGCGGCCTGGACCGGCTCGGCTTTCGCCGGGTCGGCGTTGGGTGGCTGAACCACCGTGGGTTCGCCTTCGTGGTCTGGCTTTTCGGCGGCCGGAGCGGCCTTCTTCGCTCCCGGTCGCATCGCACCCGCTGCGATGCCGAGACCCTTTGCGGGCTGTGCTTGTGTTGCGGCAGCCGGCTTTTCGGCCGCGGGCGGGGGAGCTGCCTTCTTGGCACCGGGCCGCCTTGCGGCGCCTGCGATACCCAGGCCGGTGACCGGCTTGGCCTCCTTCTGCGCGGCCCCGTCACCCGTGGGCACGGCCGGCGCCTCGGCGGGCGCGCTCGTCGGCGCAGTTGCGGTCGCGGCCGTGGCGGCCGGTTCCGGCATCTTCTTCGGCGGCAGCTGCACGGTGTTCTTGTCGATCGCGCCGAGCAGCAGCTGCGCCACGTCCAGCACCTCGACGCCCTCGCCCTTGCCGGCCTCCTGGCGGTCGGTGAGCCCGTCGGTCATCATCACGCGGCAGAACGGGCACCCGGTCGCGATCTTCGACGCGTCGGTCATCAGCGCCTCGTCGACGCGCTCGTGGTTGACGCGCTTGCCGATGTGCTCTTCCATCCACATCCGCGCACCGCCGGCACCGCAGCAGAACCCTGTTTCGGCGTGCCTCGGCATCTCGCGCAGCGCCACACCGGAGGCCTCGATCAGCTCGCGCGGCGCCTCGTACACCTTGTTGTGGCGGCCGAGGTAGCACGGGTCGTGATAGGTGACGTCCTGGCTGACAGGTGCGACCGGCACCAGCTTCTTGTCGCGCACGAGCCGATTCAGCAGCTGCGTGTGGTGCAGCACCGTGAAGTTGGCGCCCAGCTGCTTGTATTCGCGCCCGATGGTGTTGAGGCAGTGCGGGCAGGTCACGACCATCTTTCGGTCGACGGTCTCGACTCCTTCGAACACGCCGTTGAGCGTCTCGACGGCCTGCGTCGCCAGCTGCTGGAACAGGAATTCATTGCCGGACCGGCGCGCCGAGTCCCCGTTGCAGGTCTCCTCGGCACCCAGCACCAGATACTTGACCCCCGCGATGGCCAGCAGCTCGGCGACGGCCTTGGTCGTCTTCTTGGCCCGGTCCTCGAACGCGCCGGCGCAGCCGACCCAGAACAGGTACTCGTAGCCGTCGAAGCTGTCGGTGTCCACGCCGTACACCGGCACGTCGAAATCGACCTCGTCGATCCAGTTGACGCGGTCCTTGGCGTTCTGGCCCCACGGGTTGGACTTGGTTTCGAGGTTCTTGAACAGCCCGGCGAGCTCCGAGGGGAACTCCGACTCCATCATCACCTGGTAGCGGCGCATGTCGACGATGTGGTCGATGTGCTCGATGTCCACCGGGCATTGTTCGACGCATGCGCCGCATGTCGTGCACGACCACAGCACGTCCGGGTCGATAACGCCGCCCTGCTCCTCGGTGCCGACCAGCGGGCGAAGGGCCTGCGCCGGGCCCGAGCCGGGGATGCGCCCGAATCCGGATTCCGGAACGTGGTGCGCCTCTTCCTTCGGGGTCTCGAGGTCGAGGCCCTCCATCGGAGACGGCTCGGTGCCCAGAATGTAGGGCGCCTTGGCCATCCAGTGATCGCGCAGGTCCATGATCACGAGCTTTGGTGACAACGGCTTTCCGGTGTTCCACGCCGGACACTGCGACTGGCAGCGCCCGCATTCGGTACAGGTCGCGAAGTCGAGCATGCCCTTCCAGGTGAAGTCCTCGATCTTGCCCCGGCCGAACACGGCGTCCTCCGGCGGGTCATCGAAATCGATCGGCTTGCCCTCGAACTCCACCGGAAGCAGCGGTCCGAGGGCATTGGGCAGCCGCTTGAACGTGACGTTGAACGGCGCCAGGAAGATGTGCAGGTGCTTCGAGTGCAACACGATCAGCAGGAAGATCAGCATGACCGCAATGTGCAGCATCAGCGCGACGGTCTCGATGATCTCGTTGGCGTGCGGCCCCAGCGGGTGCAGCAACATGCCCATCAGGTGCGATGTGAATGCGGCGTTCCCGTACGGGAAGTTGCCCGTGTTGACCGCCGCCCCGCGGAAAAACGCATACGTCCAGACGACGTTGAAGATCATGAACAGGATCAGCCACGCGCCGCCGGTGTGGGAGCCGTAGAACCGCGACGCGCGCCCATGCTCCTTGGGCTCCTGCATGATGCGAATCACGGCGAACGTGGTGATGCCCACCAGCACCGCGACCGCGAAGAAGTCCTGCAGGAAGCCCAGCGCCGCCCAGCGGCCGATCCACGGGAGGTGGAAGTTCGGCTGGAAGATCGTGCCGTAGGCCTCGATGTAGACGGTGATCAGGATGAAAAAGCCCCACATCGTGAAGAAGTGGGCCAGGCCGGGGATTGTCCACTTCAGCAGCCGTACCTGACCGAACACCTCGATGATCTGGGTCTTGATGCGCTCGCCGAGGTCGTCGGTGCGACTCTCGGCCGACTGCCCGGAGCGGATCAAGTTCACCAGCCACAGGACCCGCCGGACCGCCAGCACCGCCACGATCGCGGTCATCGATAGGCCCACTATCAGCCTGATCAGCGTCTGCGTGGTCACGCGTCGCCTCCCGAGTTCATAAGTTACTCAATAGTAACTTCGATCAAGTTACTGGCCAGTAACTTGATATACCTGCCTGCTCATATTGACATCCCGCAGGTGCCCTGCACGACATAGGCTGTCCTAAGTTACGGTCAGCCCGGTGGGGCGAGCATCGCGCGCAGCATCGACAGCATCTCGGAACGCGACTCGGCACCCAAGCGGCGGCGGATCCGCGCGACGTGATGCTCGACCGTCTTCGCCGAGATGAACAGCTGGCCGCCGATGTCGCGGTACGGCAGGCCGAGCAGCAGCAGTTCGGCGACCTCGCGTTCGCGTTCGGACAGCCGCGCGGCGGACCCGGCCGGGCTCGCCCGTTCGGTCAGGGTGGCCGGAACGGCTCCTCGCGGCTGCGCGGCCTCCGTCTCGTCCGCGGCGGAGGCCATCTTCAGGTCCCGGGCGAGCTGCAGCATCGCGCCGGACACCCGCGCGTCGCCGGTCTGCAGCGCCGCCTGGCTGGCCAGCCGGGTGGCGTCCCAGGTGTGGCCGAACTGGGCAAGGCCGCGCGCTGCAGCCGTCACCTCGTCGGTGTCGACGTGGTTGGCCAGCACCCGAAGCCACACCCTTCCCGCCTGTGCGAGGGATTTCGCGAACGCGCTGTCGGCGGCGGCCGCCGTCAGCGCCTTACCGTGCGGCGCGACGGCCTGAGGGAAGTTCGCCAAGATCCCGGCGTGCACGCCCGCCCAGTGCAGCGGCACCGACCACAGCACCGGGTTGCCGAGCCGCTCGAGCAGCGCGAACGCCTGATCCAGGGTGTGCTGCAGACGGTCCACCTGATGAAGCCGCGCGGCGGCGATCCACAGCTCACCGAGCGGCAGCAGCGAGTACAGGTCAATCGCGTACTCGGCCAGCACCTCGATGGCCGCATACCAGTTCTTCTGCAGCGCGCCGCCGTCGCCGCTGCGGCGGGCCAGGCCCGTGCGCAGCGCCGCGGCCCACAGCGCGTCGCGGCGGTGCAGCGAGGCATCACCGACGCCGGCGACGTCCGCGCCCGCCGAGGCGAGCTGCCCGTCGAGCATCTTGACCCAGCCGAGCAGCAGCCGGTGGCGGTGCGCGAACTGGGAATCGTCGCCGCCGGCGCGAACTGCCCGGCTGATCACGCTGCGGGCCCGCACCGTGTCACCTCCGTGCAGCGCGGCGAGCGTGACCAGTGCGGCGGCGGTGTCGGGTGCGACTCCGAGCGACGCCGGTTCGCCGGTCAGCGACTGGCCAAGCCGGCCGGTCGCGGCTGAGAACGGCTGGTCAAGGGTGAGCAGCAGCCCCTCGGCGAGGCTGCGCGCGGCGCGCGCGGCGGTCGTGGGCGGCCCGGCGTCCTGAGCGGCGAGCGCGGTGCGGGCCGCGGTGACGTCTCCGGCTCCGAGGAGCACGACGGCCCCGGAGGCGCCGACCACCGCGTCGGGATGCGGCCCGAGCCACCGGAACAGATCGGCGGCCTGGCCGGCATTGCCGTCGTGCACGGCGACAGACGCCGCGATGCGGACCGCGGCGGCGCGTTGCCCCGCGTCCTCGGATGCAAGCAGGTCGTCGGCCAGGCGTGCGGCCGTTGCGCAGTCGCCCGTCAGTGCCAGGGCATCGGCGAGCCGGGCGTTGAGCCGGTTCGCCCCGGCGTCCACCGCGGCACGGTAGAGCCGCGCGGCCTGGGTGGGCTGGCCGGACTGTTCGGCCTGGGTTTCGAGCGCACCGGCCAGCCGCTCGTCGCGCACGCCGTGCTCGGCGAGCCGCAGCGCCAGATCCGTCGACAGCGTCTGCAGCTCGATTTGACTCGTCAAAAGCGACTTTTCGATCTCATGGTGGCGGGCCGCGCCGACGAGCTGGGCGACAGCGCGGTGCACCGACCGCAGAAACGACGGGCTGTGCGAGGGCTCGATCAGGCCGCTGCCCCGGGCTCTGTCCACGAGCAGCTGCGCCTCCTCGGGCGCCACGCCCAGTGCTTCGGCGACGTCGGCCGCGCCGAGGTCGGGGCTCAACGACGCGATGAGCAGCGTGTCGAGGACACCTTCGTCGACGGCGCGCAGCCGGTCGATCAATGCGAACCGGGCCGCCTGGGCGATGGTCACCGCCGGCTGGCCGTCACCTGGGCCGTGGAGGCCCTGCAGCGCCGCGCGTACCAGGAACGGAAGCCCGGCGGTGGCCGACATCAGGGCGCGGCCGACCTCCGCCGACGGCGGGCCGCCCATCGCCGCCACCGCGGCGCGGTGCAACTCGTTGGTCGGCAGCGCGCCGAGCACCACGACCGGGTTCTCGCGCTCCATCGCCACGGTCAGCGTCCGCAGCGGTCCGTGATGCTGGTACGCCTCGGTGGCGACGACAACCGTCGATCCGGGGTCGGCGGCCCGCTCGGTCAGCGCTTCGAGTTCCGCGTCCGAGAGCAAATGGGCGTCGTCGACCACGAGGGCGACCGTGGCCGGATCTCCCGGCGCGGGTGGGCGCGCCGACACTTGCACACCGGCCGAGCGGAGTGCTGCCCGCACGGCGGCAAGCACCGTGGTCTTGCCCGTGCCCATGCCGCCGACGACGAGGATCTTCGCCGGCGTTTTCGGGTCGGCGGTCAGCACGCCTATCAATTCGCGCGCCGGCGTCGGTATGTCAGTCGACGGCGGGCTGGTCATGGCTTCGATGCTTCGCGGTCACCCGTGGGGGAAGAGGGTGATTATCGGCCGGCGCGACGTGGGCGGGGCGCTCGATGTCGGTGGGGCGGCGCTGGTGGTCGGCGGGGCGGCACTGGTCGTGGTCACCGGCGGTGTCGTCGTCGTCGGTTGAGTGGTGGTGGTCGTGTAGGTGGTGGTCGTCGGCTCGGTCGTCGTGGTCGTCTCGGTGGTGGTGCTGGGCTGCTCCGACGTCGGGGTCGGGCCGGGGGCCGGAGGTGATGTCGGCGGAGCGACCACGGTTGGGCTGCCGTTGCTGCCGGTGACTGTCACGGTCTGGGTCAGCGGTACTCCCGGGGACTCGGGATTGGTGACGGCCCGGGACGTGGCCGTCGACGTCCCACCCGAACTGCTGCTGTTACCTGTAAGGGTGTAAGCCAAGCCACCGACTGCGGCCAGCAGAAGCACTGCGGCCGCAGCAAAGATCAGCTGTGGGCGGCGGTACCACGGCAGCGGCTCCTCGACGGGCACCGGCTCCTCGGGCGGCAGGAAATCCAACTGCGGACGGGCACCGGTCGCGCCCGGGTCGTAGTCGTAGTCGTTTCCCGAATAGGGCACCGGCTCGTTGGCGCCACCCTGCTCCTCTGACCAAGCCAGCGCACGGAACGTGGCCGAGGCCGCACCGTCGGCGGCCGATTCCGCCGCGGCCAGTCCGGCGGCCCCGGCGGCCCACGCTGTTTCGCCCATGCTGGTCGGCACGTCGGCCGCGCCAGCCAGCCCGGTCGGCGCATCGGCGGGACCACGCGAGGCGATGAGCGCCGCCCCGGCGGCGGTGTTGAGTGCCGGCTGCGGGGTCGTGATAACGGGCACCCGGAAATGCTCGGAGAGCCGCTGGGTGATCAGTGGGATGCTTGCGCCGCCGCCGACCGTGGCCACTGCCGCAAGATTGGCGCCTGCGATCCTGTTGCGCTGCAGCAACTCTTCCAACGCGAAGATGACGCCGGCAAACGGGCCGCGGATCAGGCCTTCGAGCTCGTTGCGGGTCACCCGGATATCGGAGCGGTAGCCCGGCAGGTCGGCGGGCAACTCCGCGACAGTCTCGGCCGACAGTTGTTCCTTCGCCAGGCGCGCCTGGTCGCGCAGCCGGGTGAGCGCGCCCACCGCGACGGTGCCGGTCGGGTCCATGCCGCCGGCCTGGCTGATGTCGGCCAGGAGGTGGGTCAGCAGCGCCTGATCGATCTGATCGCCGGAGAACTCGGTGTAGTGGACGGTCTGGTCGATCGGCTCGAAGTTGTTCGCGGCGTCGGCCAGCGTGATGTTGGTGCCGGTGGCACCGAAGTCCAGCAGCGCGATGATCCCGCTGCTCGGCAGGCCCGGGCTGACCTGCAGGGCGGCCAATGCCGCGGCCGAGTCGGAAACCAGCGGCGGCGCGACGCCGTGCGGCGACAGATTCGGTTTGGTACGCAGCGTGCCGCGCAGCGCGCCGAGGACCGCCGGGCCCCAGTGCGCGGGCACGGCGATCGTGACATCTGACGGCGGCGGGCCGCCGAGCGCAGACACCATCGCGTCCAGTGCCTCGACGAGCAGCTGGTCGGCCCGGTGCGTGGAGCCGTCGGGAGCGACAAGTGGTACAGGGTCGCCGACGCGTTCGACGAATCCGGTCATCACCAGCCCGGGTTCGGTCAGGTTCGGGTTCTCCGACGGCACTCCGACTTCGGGCGCGCGATGTGGAAATAGCGTCAACACCGCGCGACGCGTGACCGGGGTATCGCCCACACGCGCCGCGACGAGGCGGGTCATCCCAATCGACAACCCCACTGAGTCGCTCATGATTGGTCGCACGTTCCTGTCGTCGAGGGGTCTGTCGTGGAGGTGGGTGTGGTGGAAAACGGGTCCGGCCGTTCCTCACCATAGCGGCTGACGGAGCCAACCAGCATGCGACATCCCCTAACACCTGCCAAGCCCCTAATGGCAAGTCCCCTAACGGTCAGGGCATCGGCGTGGGATCGACACCGATCCGTTATTAGCTGGTGATCGATACCATCGGGGCAGTAAATAACGGCTGATGCGTGCGTACGCGAAGGAATTGCGTGATGGCCAACTCACTGCTCGACTTTGTCATGTCGATCGTGCGAGATCCCGACGCCGCCGCACGCTACGCGGCAGACCCGTCGCAGGCGATCGCGGACGCGCACCTCACAGACGTCACCAGCGTCGACGTCAACAACCTGATTCCCGTCGTCTCCGAGTCGCTGTCAATGGCCACGCCAGGCGGCCACAGCGCCGACACCCCCGACCACAACGTGTGGGCCAGCGGCGCGGCGACGGCAGCGTTCGACGCGTTCTCCGATCACGTCCCCGATCCGGCCATTGTCGATCCGCATCCGGCGGGCGCCGGCGTGGTGGACCAGCCGGTCAACCATGCGATCGACCATCCGCTGGATCCCGGGGTGAACTATGCCGCCGATATGGGCCCGGACCTACACCCCTTCGGCGCAGGGCTCGATCAACCCATGCCCGCCGACGAAGTGCACGTTGCCGACGACGTGGCTAGCGGGGTGACCGATCCCGGCGTCCACGAGCACCACCCCGGCGACGACCACGGGTTCGCGGCGGAGCACCCCGGCTTCGACATCTTCTGAGTATCCGACCCCAGCCCCCCTGTGTTTTCGGGCCCAGCATGGCGCTGGGCGACGGCGACCCCGTCGTCGGCCTGCAACGGGCGGTGTCGGACTACTACGGCGGCCAGGGCTTCGAGGGCTTCGAGGGCTTCGGGGGCTTTCAGGGCTTTCAGCCCGACTACTCGCCGTCCGCCTGGGCGCCGTCGTGGGCCCCGCAGACCGCCCTTGCGCCGAGCACGGATCTGGCGAGCGGCAACAGCATCCTGAGCCCGACCACCAACATCGAGGACAACCACAGCATCAACTTCGAGATGGGCGACATCACGCTGGGCAACAAGACCACCGCGCAGGGCCCCGGCGCCGTCGTGATCGCCGGGTTGAACCACGGCGACATCGTCAGCGGTGACGGGGCGGTCCTCGGCAACGGCAACACCGTCAACAACGGCGACATCCACACCGGCTCGCACTCCAGCGTCGCGGTCGGCGACCACAACGGGATCAGCGAGGGCAACGTCGCCGCCAACGGCGACGTGCTCACCTCGCACGACGGCACGGTCATCCAGACCTCCGGTAACGGCACGACGTCGGTGGCCGACGGCAACACGTCGACGGTAAACGGCAACCAGACCACGACGAGCATCCACGGCAGCGGCAACACCAACGGCGTGGACAACAGCACCCACGTCGTGCACACCTCGTCGACAACCACCGACAACTCGGTGCACGACGACTCGGTGCACTCGACGTCGTTGGCGGACAGCTCCGTACACGACAACTCGGTGCACGACAACAGCTCGTCGTACGACAACTCGGTGCACGCCAACACGTCGATCCACCAGACCAGCCACCAGAACACCGGGATGGAAACCCACCTCGGGTTCTGATCGTCGCCGAACACACGGCCCGGCGGGGACCGCGATGGTCCCCGCCGGGTCGTGCGTACGGTAAATGCAGTCGATCAAGGAGTCAGGGGTGACGCAGCCAAGCGACCCGCGGCAGGTGCGGGTCATCGTCGAGCTCATCGACCACACCCGCAAGATCGCCGAGACCAACGACCGCGGCGATCTCGTGGAGCGGCTCACAGCCGCCCTGGACCGCATCACCGACCCGCAGATCCGGGTGGTGATCGCGGGCCAGCTGAAGCAGGGCAAGAGCCAGTTGCTGAACTCGCTGCTGAACATGCCGGTTTCCCGCGTGGGCGACGACGAGACCACGGTGCTCACCACGATCGTGGTCTACGGCGACGAACCGTTGGCACAGCTGATCGTGGCCACGTCCGACGGCGAGATCGAAGCGATCGAGATACCGACGGCCGACATCAACAACGACCTGCGCCGTGCTCCGCAGGCCGGCGGCCGCGAGGTGGTGCGGGTCGAGGTGGTGGCACCGAGCCCGCTGCTCAAGGGCGGGCTGGTGTTCATCGACACCCCCGGGGTGGGCGGCCACGGCCAACCGCACCTGAACGCGACCCTGGGCCTGCTGCCGGAGGCGGACGCGATGCTGATGGTCAGCGACAGCAGCCAGGAGTTCACCGAGCCGGAGATGACGTTCATGCGGCAGGCGTTCGAGATCTGCCCCGTCGCGGCGATCGTCGCGACGAAAACCGACCTCTACCCGCACTGGCGAAAGATCGTCGACGCCAACCACGCTCACCTGCAGCGCGCGGGTGTCAACGTGCCGATGATCCCTGCGTCGTCGCTGCTGCGCAGCCACGCCATCCAGCTCAATGACAAGGAGCTCAACGACGAGTCCAACTTCCCGGCGATCGTCAAATTCCTCAGCGACAAGGTGCTCTCCCGTGAGAACGACCGGGTGCGTGACCAGGTGATCGCCGAACTACGTTCGGCTGCCGAGCATTTGACGTTATCGGTGGGTTCGGAGCGGTCCGCGCTCAACGATCCGGAGGCGCGTGAGGCGCTCACCGCCGATCTGGAGCGACGCAAGCAGGATGCCCAGGACGCGCTGCAGCAGACGGCGCTGTGGCAGCAGGTGCTCAACGACGGAATCGCCGATCTGACCGCCGACGTCGACCACGACTTGCGGTCGCGGTTCCGCGCGATCACCTCACACACCGAGAAGGTCATCGACTCCTGCGACCCGACGCTGCACTGGGCCGAGATCGGCGCCGAACTCGAGCAGGCGGTCGCCAAGGCCGTCGGCGACAACTTCGTCTGGGCCTACCAGCGGGCCGAGGTGCTGGCGGCCGAAGTCGCACGCACGTTCGTCGAGGCCGGCCTGGAAGCGGTCAAGCTGCCCGAGCTGTCCGCGAGCGAAATGGGCGCCAGCTTCGGCGGATTCAAGTCGCTCGCGCGGATGGAGGGTAAGCCAATCGGCAAGGGCCACAAGATCGTCACCAGCATGCGCGGCTCTTACGGCGGCGTGCTGATGTTCGGCATGCTGACTTCGCTTGCGGGCCTGGGCATGTTCAACCCGCTGTCGATGGGGGCCGGACTGCTGCTGGGCCGCAAGGCCTACAAGGAGGACATGGAGAACCGGATGCTGCGGGTCCGCGGCGAGGCGAAGAACAATGTCCGCCGGTTCGTCGACGACATCTCGTTCGTCGTCACCAAGGAATCCCGCGACCGCCTCAAGGCCTTTCAGCGGCAGCTGCGTGACCACTACCGCGGGATCGCCAACCAGACCACCCGTTCGCTCAACGAATCGTTGCAGGCGACGATCGCATCGGCACGGCTAGAAGAAAACGAGCGCCACGCCCGCATCGCCGAACTCGACCGGCAGCTCAACATCCTCAACCAGGTGACCGCGAAGGCGGCGGAGCTGACGGCGGCGAAGCCTGCGGACACCACCGGGCCGCACCCGCGCGTCGGACTGCGCCGGTAGCCGCGGCGAGTGCCCACGCTGATGGGTGTCCGCTGCCAGCTAACCCCGGCGCCGCACCACTAAACTCGGAACGTCACACCGGGGCGGAAGGAAACGAGCGGTGAGCACGAGCGATCAAGTGCGCGCCATTCTGGGCGGCACGATCCGCGCTTACCACAACGATCCCGCCTACCGGAACCGTCCCGACGTACACAACGAGTTGGAGCGCATCGGTCAGCGGCTCAACCAGCCAATTCGCATCGCGCTGGCCGGCACGTTGAAGGCGGGCAAGTCAACGCTGGTCAACGCCCTGGTCGGCGAGGACATCGCGCCCACCGACGCCACCGAGGCGACCCGCATCGTCACGTGGTTTCGCCACGGCCCCACGCCGAAGGTCACCGCGAACGACCGCGGCGGCCGGCGGTCCAACGTCGCCATCATTCGCGACGGTGGGCTGTCCTTCGACTTCGGCAGCCTGGATCCCAGCGAGGTGCTCGACCTCGACGTGGAATGGCCGGCGGCCGAGCTGATCGATGCGACGATCATCGATACACCCGGGACGTCTTCGCTGAACAGCGACGTCTCGGAGCGCACGCTGCGGTTGCTTGTGCCCGACGACGGCGTGCCACGCGTCGACGCGGTGGTCTTTCTGCTGCGCACGCTCAACGCAGCAGACATCGCGCTGCTCAAGCAGATCGGCGAGCTTGTCGGCGGGTCGGCCGGTGCGCTGGGCGTGATCGGGGTGGCGTCTCGCGCAGACGAGATCGGTGCCGGCCGGATCGACGCGATGCTCTCGGCGGCCGACGTGGCCAAGCGGTTCACCGCCGAAATGGACAAGACCGGCATCTGTCAGGCCGTTGTGCCGGTATCGGGGCTGCTGGCGCTGACTGCCCGGACGCTGAGACAGAGCGAGTTCGTGGCGCTCGAAAAGCTGGCGGGCGTGGAGCCGGCTGAATTGGCGAAGACGATGTTGTCCGCCGATCGCTTTGTGCGCGAGGACAGCCCGTTGCCGGTGGATGCGGCCACCCGAGCGCAGCTGCTGGACCGGTTCGGGATGTTCGGCATCCGGATTTCGATCGCGGTGCTGCGGTCAGGGGTCAGTGATTCGGTGGCGCTGGCCGACGAGCTGCTGGACCGCAGCGGCCTGGTGGCGCTGCGCGATGTCATCGACCAGCAGTTCGCGCAGCGCTCCGACCTCCTCAAGGCGCACACGGCGCTGTTGTCGTTGCGGCGGTTCGTCGAGGTCAACCCGATCCCGCCGAAGCGCTACATCATCGCCGACATCGACCCGCTGCTGGCTGACACGCACGCGTTCGAGGAGCTCAGGTTGTTGAGCCAACTGCATTCGCGGCCAACGACGTTGAATGAGGACGAGATCGCTTCGCTGCGCCGGATCATCGGCGGCTGGGGGACCGACGCGGCGAGCAGGCTGGGTTTAACGCCCGATGCGCCCTACGACGGGCCCCGAGCCGCGTTCGCGGCGGCGCAACGCTGGCGACGACGCGCCGAGCATCCCCTCAACGACCCGTTCACCACGCGCGCATGCCACGCCGCGGTGCGCAGCGCCGAAGCCCTCGTGGCGCAGTACTCCTACTCTTCCTGAGTCCGCACTGTCTTTCCTGAGTCGTCACTGCCCTCCTGAGTCCTCACTGTCTTTCCTGAGTCGTCACTGTCCTCCTGAGTCGTCACTGCCCCGGCGGGGCAGTGATGGTCACCGTGCTGGTGCTCGTGCTGATCGTGGTGCTGGGCATGGTCGTGGTCGTCGTGGTCGTGGGTTGGGTCGTCGTGGTGGTCGGCGTTTCGGTCGTGGTGGTCATCGGTGCCGTCGTCTCGGTGGACGTGACGGTGGTCGTCGTCGGGGCGACCGAGGTGGTGGTCGCCGTGGTGGTCGCCGTTGTGGTCGTCGCCGGGACGCTGTTCGACGGGCCGGTTGTCAGCTTCACGATCGCGAAGATCGCCAGTCCCAGGGTGACCGCGGCCAGGACGCCGAACAGGAAGTACGCCCACGGCTGTTGGTACCACGGTGTCGGGGGCTCGCCCGGCGGTCCCGGCGGTTCGCCAGGCGGGTGCTGGCCGTAGCCGGGGTAACCGGGCGGCTGCCCTGAGTAGTAGTTGGGGTCATCCGGTGGGCCGTAGCGTGACACGGGGTCCGATGGTAGCTGCTGCCCTCAGTCAATAACGGGGGAAAGCCGGATGGGGCGCGGGTTGCACGCTGATCGGCATGCGGGTGATGGGCGTGAGGTTGACGCCGGTTTGGGGCGGCTTTGGAGGCACCCGCGGCGGATTCGTCGGAACGATCACTGCCGACGGGGTCTCCGTCGGTTCGGGTGGCGAGCTGGCGGGCGGCGGCGGCGGTGGTGGCGGGGCGCTGGTCGGAGGAGTGGTCGCGACGGTCGTCGAAGTGGCCGACGCGGGTGGGCGGGTGGTGTTGCCGGGGCCGCGTGAGTGGCGGGAAACCAACAGCACAGCGCACACCACGATCGCGACGACGGCGACCGTGATCGCAACCATCGCCAGCACCGCCGGAGTCGTCCGGTACCACGGCACAAGCTCGCGCGCATACGCATCGAGGCCACGACCGTCGTACCCGAGGTCCTCGTCGGGCTCGGTCAGGTCGTCAAACAGATAGTCGAAGCGCCCCGGCGGATTTGTCTGCGCCACAGATGGATGTTAAGGCCGCGCACAGTCGGGAGTTCAGTTGTGCGGAAAAGCGGATGCAGCGTGGGCGTTGCCCGGAACGGGGTGGTTCGAGTCGTTGTCGGCGTCATCACGGCCGCGGCCGTGGTGGCGCCGGTCGACTGGTGCCACGGCACGGGTTCAGAGCTATCCAGCCGGTCGTGGTCGTCGCCCGGTGGCGCGGGCAACGATCCTAAGGCGCGGTCGCACCGAGCGCCCGGTCACCGCAGCTGCGGCATCACCTCGGCGGCGAAGAAATCCATGTGGGCGAGGTCGGACATGTCCAGCAACTGGGTATAGACCCGGCTTACGCCGAGATTCGACCAGGGGCCC
>Ga0209656_10000547_pt1 | contig 24848 bp, 20 predicted proteins | sample BogFormECP12_OM2_FD_188239 | JGI IMG/M metagenome (GOLD analysis project Ga0209656, IMG submission 188239) | Bog forest soil microbial communities from Calvert Island, British Columbia, Canada - ECP12_OM2 (SPAdes) (version 2) | ecosystem: Environmental > Aquatic > Freshwater > Wetlands > Bog ...
GTTCATGTCACCGCCGACGCCGGGGTTTCAGCTGATGCGCGACGCCGTGCTGTCGCTCGCGGCCGAGCATGAATGGGCGAGCGGCCTGATCAACCCGCGCCAATCCTCCGCGCATGTCTATGACGACTCGCCGATCGTACAACCGGATGCGGCGCCGCTGGATGTCGATGTCCAGCCCGGCCAAACGCTTCCGAACGCGCCGCTCCAGTCTGGTGGGCATCTGCAAGGTGCGCTCCCCGAGCGAAAGTTCGCGCTACTGCTGTTCGCGGACGTGCTTGCCGATCCGGCTTGCGTGTCCGCACTGCTCGGGGCCTGCGAAGCATGCGGCGTTCCGCTCGAACCTGTGCTGATCGGTTCGGAGCACGCGCTCGGATCGATTCCCGGCGCGCAGCACGTGCGCTGCATCATCGATGCTGACGGCAGCTTGGCGGAGCGTTTCGCCGCCCGGCAATTTCCTGCCTACCTCGTGCGACCGGACGAGCACGTGGCGGCGCGCCTGCCCGATCCCTCGCCGGAGAGTTTGCGAGCCGCTTGCGACGTAGCACTGGGCCGGCGGCCGGCGGCGCGCAGATTGGAGGCAGCCGTGGCTTCGACGGCCTTGGGCCCGGGCCTAGGTCAGGACGGCTTGGAGCGTGTGTTCGAGGCTATCAGCTGCAGCTCGGTCGGCGGCGACGCGAAGATCTCCGCGTTTCTAGCACGCCTGTCGCTCCTGCTCGCCGAACGGCTCGGCGACACGCAGGCGGTCCTCAGTTGCATTGTAACGGCGCGCGAAGCTGGTTGACAGGCTCCGTTCAAATCCAGTCATCCGGCCGCGTTTGACGATCCGTTCTGGCGGCAATCGATTCGATGATGAAGGCGGCTCTACGGGCCGCAATGCCCGTGGTGCAGTCGAACCGGGACTGGAATTCGAACGCGGGAGCCTCGCGCGCAGTCTTCTACGCATAAGCCCTCAGTCGCCGCCGAACATGGGCGGACATTGACGGGCAGGTATTTGTGGAATTTCAGTGGCTTGGCTTGGCCCGTCCACCGGGTCGGGGGCCGGTTTGAGGGGCGGGTGGCGGAGAGGGTGGGATTCGAACCCACGGTACGCTCGCGCGCACAACGGTTTTCGAGACCGCCCCGATCGGCCACTCCGGCACCTCTCCGCGGGGCCGGCGGGTTATAGGTGCCCTGCCCGTTCGGCCGCAACTCGCGGTTTGACACAAGCCAACCCGGCGCTATAACCCCCGCTTCCCGGCGGCGGGGCAACCCGCCGCCCGTTTTGCGTCGGCCTCAAGGCCGGAAAGTCGTGAGCCATGTTCGCAGTCATCCGCACCGGCGGGAAACAGTACCGCGTCACGCCACAGGCCGTGCTCAAGGTCGAAAAGCTCGAGGCGGAGCCGGGCGCGACCGTGACCTTCACCGACGTGCTCGCCGTCGGCAGCGAGGGCAGCCTGACGCTCGGCTCCCCGATCGTGGCCGGCGCCAGCGTGACCGCGACCGTCATCGCGCAGGACCGCGCCGACAAGATCATCGTCTTCAAGAAGCGCCGCCGGCAGAACAGCCGCCGCAAGAACGGCCATCGCCAGCACATCACCGTGCTGCGCGTCGGCGAGATCAGCGGCCCGGGCGCGGCCGGCCAAGAAGCCAGCGGCGCGGAGCATGCGAACGGCGGCTCCGCCGAGCACGCGGACAGCGGCTCCGCCGCGGGCGAGGAGTAACCCCGATGGCACACAAGAAGGCAGGCGGCTCGTCGCGCAACGGGCGCGATACAGAAGGCCGGCGCCTCGGCATCAAGAAGTCGGGCGGCCAGCCGGTCGTCGCCGGCAACATCATCCTCCGCCAGCGCGGCACCAAGTGGAAGCCGGGCCACAACGTGGGCCTCGGCCGCGACCACACCATCTTCGCGCTCATCGACGGCACGGTGGAGTTCCAGCGCAAGGCCGAGGGCCGCGTGCACGTCTCGGTCAAGCCGGCCACACCGCCGCCACCGCCACCGCCGGCCGAATAACCGCGCCGCTGCCGCCGACGGCAGGGAAGGCGCCAACGCCGACCCCTGCCCACGACGGACGCCACAGATGAAATTCCTCGATCAGGCCAAGATCTATCTCCGCTCCGGCGACGGCGGCGATGGCGTGGTCGCGTTCCGGCGCGAGAAGTTCATCGAGTTCGGCGGCCCCGACGGCGGCAACGGCGGACGCGGCGGCGACGTCGTGTTCGAGGCGGTGCCCAACCTCAACACGCTCATCGACTTCCGCTACACGCAGCACTTCCGCGCGAAAAAGGGCGGCAACGGCAGCGGCTCGGACAAGACCGGCGCGGGCGCCGAGGACGTCGTCATCAAGGTGCCGGTCGGCACCGAAATCCTCGCCGAGGACCGCGAGACGCTGCTCGCCGACCTCGACGCGCCCGGCAAGCGCGCGGTGATCTGCCGCGGCGGCGACGGCGGCTTCGGCAACGCGCACTACAAGAGCAGCACCAACCGCGCCCCGCGCCGCGCCGACAAGGGCTGGCCGGGCGAGGAGCGCTGGGTCTGGCTGCGCCTGAAGCTGATCGCCGACGCCGGGCTGGTCGGCCTGCCCAACGCCGGCAAGAGCACGTTCCTCGCCGCCGTCTCGGCGGCGCGTCCGAAGATCGCCGACTACCCGTTCACCACGCTGCACCCGCAGCTCGGCGTCATCCGCCTCTCGGCCGCCGAGGAGTTCGTGCTCGCCGACATCCCCGGCCTGATCGCCGGCGCGCACGAGGGCGCGGGTCTGGGCGACCGCTTCCTCGGGCATGTCGAGCGCTGCGCGGTGCTGCTGCACCTCATCGACGGCGCCCCCGGCGACGTGGTGCGCGCGTGGCGCACGGTGCGCGCGGAGCTGGACGCCTACGGGGCGGGGCTCGCCGACAAGCCCGAGCTGATCGGGCTCAACAAGGCCGACGCCATGACCCCGCGAGAGATCAGCGCGCGCCGCGCCGCCCTCGCCCGCGCGTCCGGCCGCCCCGTGATGGTGCTGTCAGGAGCGACCGGCCAAGGCGTGCCCGAGGTGCTGCGCGCGCTGCAGGACACGATCACCCGCGCGCGCCGGGCCCGCGCGGCATGACGGTGCGGCTCGCCGACGCGCAGCTTCTGGTGGTCAAGATCGGCAGCGCGCTGGTCGTCGATCCGGATCGCGCCGCGCCGCGCACCGACTGGCTGGCGAGCGTGGCCGACGACATCGCGGCGCTGCGCGCGGAGGGCAAGAAGGTCATCGTCGTCTCCTCGGGCGCGATCGCGCTGGCGCGGCGCACGCTGAATCTGACGCAGCCGCGCCTGCGGCTGGAAGAGAAGCAGGCGGCGGCAGCAGTGGGACAGATCCGGCTGGCGCAGGCATGGAGTGCGGCGCTGTCGGCGGTGTCGCTGGTCGCAGCACAACTGCTGCTCACCCTCGACGACACCGAGGACCGCCGCCGCTACCTCAACGCCCGTGCCACGTTGCAGATGCTGCTCGCACTCGGCTGCGTGCCGGTGATCAACGAGAACGACAGCGTCGCCACCGCCGAGATCCGCTTCGGCGACAACGACCGTCTGGCCGCGCGCGTCGCCGAGATGGTGCAGGCCGACCAGCTCGTGCTGCTCTCCGACATCGATGGCCTCTATTCCGCCGACCCGCGCCGCACGCCCGATGCGCAGCACATCCCCGAAGTGGCGCAGGTCACGCCGGAGATCGAGGCGATGGGCGGCGAGCCGCCGCCCGGCTACTCGTCCGGCGGGATGCGCACGAAGCTCGCCGCCGCGCGCATCGCCACACAGGCGGGCTGCGCGATGGCGATCGCGCTCGGCCATGTCGCGCATCCGCTGCAACGCTTGCGCGACGGCGCGCGCTGCACCTGGTTCCTGCCCGCGCCCGAGGGCCGCAGCGCGCGCAAGCGCTGGATCGCCGGATCACTCGCACCGCTCGGCACGCTGTTCATCGACGCGGGTGCCGCGCGCGCGCTCGCCTCGGGACGCTCGCTGTTGCCGGCCGGCGTCACCCGCGTCGACGGCACGTTCGAGCGTGGCGACCCGGTCGCGGTCGCGACCGAAGACGGCGTGATGCTCGCGCGCGGCCTGTCCGCCTATGCCAGCGCCGATGCGTCGCGCATCGCCCGCCATCGTTCCGACGAAATCGAGGCCATCCTGGGTTGGCGCGGGCGCGACGAGATGATCCACCGGGACGATCTCGTGCTAGTATGAGCGGCCGAGGATAACGCCATGCATGTCGACACCGACGCCACACAGCAGCTGCAACGCGCCGCGACCGCCGCGCGCGACGCCACGCGCACGCTGGCCGGCGCGCCCGACGCGCAACGCAACGCCGGCTTGCACGCCATGGCCGCGCGACTGCGCGAAGCCGCACCGGTGATCCTCGCCGCCAACGCCGCCGACCTCGGCGACTTCTCCGGCAGCTCGGCCTTCCGCGACCGCCTGACGCTGACCGACGCACGGATCGACGCGATGGCGACAGGTGTCGCCGAGATCGCGTCGCTCCCCGATCCGCTCGCGCGCGTGCTGGCCGAATGGACAAGGCCGAACGGACTGCGCATCCGGCGCATCGCCCAGCCGCTCGGCGTGATCGGCATGATCTACGAAAGCCGGCCGAACGTCGGCGCCGACGCCGCCGCGCTGTGCCTGAAGTCGGGCAACGCGGTGATCCTGCGCGGCGGATCGGAAAGCCACCGCAGCGCCGCCGCGATCCACGCGGCGCTGTCCGCCGGCCTGCGCGACGCCGGGCTGCCCGAGGCCGCGGTGCAGGTCGCACCCACCGTCGACCGCGCCTTCGTCGCCGCCATGCTCGCGGGCGCCGGCCTGATCGACCTCATCATCCCGCGCGGCGGCCGCTCGCTGGTCGAGCGCGTGGAGCGCGAGGCCCGCGTGCCCGTGCTCGCCCACGCCGCCGGCCTTTGTCACACCTACGTGCATGCGGCCGCCGACCACGCGATGGCGCGCGCGATCGTCGCCAACGCGAAGATGCGCCGCACCGGCATCTGCGGCGCCACCGAGACGTTGCTGATCGACAATGCCATCGCCCCTGCCCTGCTGCCGCTGCTCGTCGCCGATCTCTCGGCGCTCGGCTGCGCGTTCCGCGCCGACGCGGTCGCGCACGCGATCGTCCCCTCGCTGCCCTCGGCGACCGACGCCGATTTCGACACCGAATGGCTCGACGCCGTGCTGTCGATCCGCGTGGTGGACGGCGTCGACGCGGCACTGGCCCACATCGCCGCGCACGGCACCTCGCACACCGAGGCGATCGTCACCGAGGACGCCGCCGCCGCCGAGCGCTTCCTGCGCGGCGTGGACAGCGCCGTCGCGCTGTGGAACGCTTCGACCCAGTTCTGCGACGGCGGGGAGTTCGGATTCGGTGCAGAGATCGGCATCGCCACGGGACGCATCCACGCACGCGGCCCGGTCGGCCTCGAGCAGCTCACCACGTTCCGCTATGTCGTCTACGGCAACGGACAGGTACGCGCCTGAGTGAGCACCGTCTGCCGGTATGGGGCGACAGGCGGCGGGTTCGCGTGGGCCTGCTCGGCGGCTCGTTCAATCCGGCGCATGAAGGCCACCGCCACATCGCCGACCTCGCCCGCAGACGCCTGCGCCTCGACCAGGTCTGGCTGCTGGTCTCGCCGGGCAATCCGCTCAAGTCGTCGCGCGACATGGCGAAATACCGCAAGCGTTTCGCCTCGGCCTGCGCCATCGCCGACGGGCGGCGCATCGTCGCGGCGGGGCTGGAGCGCACGTGGCACACGCGTTTCACCTTCGACACGCTGCGCGAGCTGCGCCGTCGCTTTCCGCATGTGTGCTTCGTGCTGGTGATCGGCGCCGACCTTCTTGAACAACTGCCGCGCTGGCGGCGCTGGCGCGAGCTGGTCGACCTGGTGCCGATCGCCGTGCTGCCGCGCCCGAACTACAATTTCCGCGGGTTGGCGGGACAGGCGGCGCACGCGCTGCGTCATGCACGGGTTCCGGCGCATGCCGCGCCCTCGTTGGCATGCCGCACGCCGCCGGCCTGGACCTTCCTGAGCGCACGCCAGTCGGCCGCGTCCGCCACCGCGATCCGCGCCGCGCGACGAGGAGTCCGGTCATAGCCCGCAAGCCCCCCACCGAGCCTGCCAAGCGCAAGAAAAGCGCGCCACGCAAGGCCGCGCGGCCGACACTGACGGCGGCGCAGCGCACGCCGGGCACGCCGCGCAAGAAGGCCGCCGCCGCCGGACCGAAACACGTCGTCGAAGCGCCGGCCAAGCGCCGGACGCACAAGCCCGAGCCGGACCGGCTCGACAGCCTGCAGTCGGTGATCGTCGACAGCCTGGAGAACGACAAGGCCGAGGACGTGGTGGCACTCGACCTGGCCGGACGCGCGTCGTTCTGCGACCGCATGGTGATCGCGACCGGCCTCGCCGACCGGCAGATCACGGCGATGGCGACTCATCTGCTGGAGAAGCTGTCCGAGCAGGGCGTCAAGCGCATCCAGGTCGAAGGCGCCGGCGGGTCGGACTGGGTGCTGGTCGACACCGGCGACATCGTCGTGCACCTGTTCAAGCCCGAGGCGCGCGCGCTGTATGCGCTGGAGCGCATGTGGGGTGCGGATCTAGACGAGCCGATGGGCGCGCCGGAGGGCGGCTCGGCGGCGTGATTCGCCCCGTCGCGGAGCGACAATGATACGATTGATCGCCGTCGGGCGACTGCGCGACGGACCCGAGGCGGCGCTGTTCCGCCACTTCCAGCAGCAGATCCGCCCGCCGCTGATGCTGACCGAGATCGCCGAGGCGCGCGGCAGCCGCGACGACATCGTCGGTCGCGAGGCGAAGTCGGTGCTCGATGCGCTGCCCGACCGCGCGCTGCTGGTCGCCCTCGATCAGGGCGGCACGGCGATGGACACCCAGGCATTCGCGGCGGCGCTGGAGACATGGCTCGGCGGCCAGCGCCCGCTATGCTTCGCGATCGGCGGGGCGGAGGGATTCGACCGCGCGGTGCTCGACCGCGCCGATGTGGTACTGTCGCTCGGCAAAATGACATGGCCGCATCGCCTGGTTCGCGTCATGCTGGCCGAGCAGATCTTCCGGGCGCGCGCGATCGCGTCCGGCCACCCCTATCACCGCGCCGGACGGCCGGACGGAGGACCATGATCGACCCAGGCCTGTATGCCGCATTCGCCGGAGCGTGCGTGCTGCTGATGCTGATCCCGGGGCCGAACGTGGCGCTGATCACGGCCAACGCGATCGCCTACGGGGTGCGGACCGGCCTGCTGACCGTGTGCGCGACGGCAACCGCGCTGGCGTTGCAGCTCGTGCTGGTGACGGCGGGACTTGCCGCCCTGCTCACGGCCGCGTCGTCCGCCTTCGTCTGGCTGCGCTGGGCGGGCGTCGCCTACCTGATCTGGCTCGGCGTGAAGCAGTGGCGAACGGTCGCGCGCGACGAGGAGATGCATCCCAGGCCGCTGCCGGTGCGGCACATCGTCGCGCGCGCGGCGGCGGTCGGGCTGACCAATCCGAAGACGCTGCTGTTCTATGCCGCGCTGTTCCCGCAGTTCATCGACCCGCATCTGCGGGCCGGTCCGCAGATCGTCATCCTCGGCGTCACGCTGGTGGCGATCGCGCTGATCGTCGACGGGCTATGGGCGATGATGGCCGCCCGTGCTCGCGGCGTGCTGCTGCGCCGCGCGCGCCTGCGCAACCGGCTGACCGGCGGGCTGCTGATCGGCGCCGGCGTCAGCCTCGCGATCGTGCGGTCGGATTAATACCAGGACTCGGTAAGCAGAACTCACGACAGAGCCGTCATTGCGAGGCGCGCAGCGCCGTGGCAATCCAGGGCCGCGCGGCAGGCGTTCGTCACGCGGCCGTGGATCGCCACGCTTCGCTCGCGATGACGCCGATGAGTCATTCACAACGAGTCCTAGTATAACCCCTACGGACGGCTCGCGCCGCCGCCGGGCGCGCGCAGCAGCACTTCGGCCCGCGCCGTCGCCACCACGTCCTGCGCCTCCGGCGTCGAACTGGGCGGCGGCGCAGCCATCATCGCCACCGCCCGGGCCGCGTGCCGCGGAAACGGCAGCGCACCGTCCAGCGTGACCATCTTCAGGCGGTCGACCTCAAGGCCGAGCGCCTTCGCGTCCTCCGACGCGCCGGTCTGCAACGATTTCAGCGCCTCGATCGTCGCCTCGCGGCGCGCCTGCACGATCCGGCTCTCCGACACCTGCCAGTCGAGTGCGTCGAGCGCGAGCCCCGTCGTCTGCAGGCGGCCGACCAGATCGAGCAGCGCCGCGCCATCGCCGCCGCTCTTCAGCTCGAGCATCTGCTGCGCCGTCCATCGCGTCTTTTTCTCGTCGGCATACCCGACCGTGTAGCTGCGGAACGCGACCTCCACGCCGGGCACGCCCGCCGCGATGGACTTCGCCTGCGCCATCATCTCGTTCACCTTTCGCTGCGCCTCGGCCGGCGTGGCCATGGTCGCGACGCCCGCAAGCTCGGCGACGAGCTGGTCGGGCGTCACCTTGACGGAGGCCGTGACGGACAGGTTCAGAACCGTCCCGTTGTCGGCCGGCGGAGTCTGGGCCGCCGCCGTCTGCATCGCCAGCCCGCACGCAAGCGCCGCTGCAAGGGAAGCCGCAAGAACCTGTGCCCGCATGGGTCTCTCCCGTTTCCTCGAACGCGGTATACACCGCCGAGGCGGACGAGATGGCGCTGCACGCCCGGCGCGGGAGGAACGCATGACGCACGGCCCCCTGCCGCACGACCTGCTGCCCGACGGCGTTCGGTCCGGCTTCGTGCCGGACGTGAACGGGCTGACGATGCACGTGCTGGAAGCCGGCGAGCCGGGCGCGCCCTGCGTACTGCTGCTGCACGGCTTCCCGGAACTGGCCTACTCGTGGCGCAAGGTCATGCCGGCGCTGGCGCACGCGGGCTACCACGTCGTCGCACCCGACCAGCGCGGCTTCGGACGCACGACCGGGTGGAGCGCCGATTACGACGGCGACCTGATGCCGTTCCGGCTGTCGAACCTCGTCATTGACGCGCTGTCGCTGCTGCATGCGCTCGGATGTGCGCGCGTGCAGGGCGTTGTGGGCCACGACTTCGGCTCGCCCGTCGCGGCGTTGTGCGCGCTGATCCGGCCGGACGTGTTCCGGTCCGTCGCCATGATGAGCAGTCCGTTCACCGGCGCGCCCGAACTCGACGCGCAGCCGACCATGCAGCGCCTCGACGACGCGCTCGGCCGGCTAGACCCTCCGCGCCAGCACTACCAATGGTTCTACTCGACCCGCCGCGCGAACCCCGACATGCACGGCGCGCCGCAAGGCGTGCACGCATTCCTGCGCGCGTATTTCCACATGAAGAGCGCCGACTGGCCCGGCAATCATCCGCGTCCGTTGCCCGACGGCAGCGCGCAGTCCTACGCGGTCATGCCGCCCTACTACATCATGGAGCGCGGCAAGGGCATGGCCGAGACGGTGGCGCCGCACATGCCCTCGGCCGAGGCGATCGCCGCCTGCCGCTGGATGACGCCGCGAGAGCTGACGGTCTACGCCACGGAATACGAGCGCACCGGCTTCCAGGGCGCGCTGCAATGGTATCGATGCCGGTCCGAGTTCTGGCCGAACGCCGACCTTCGCCTGTTCGCCGGCCGCACCATCGACGTGCCTGCGACGTTCATCACCGGCAAGGCCGACTGGGGCACCTACCAGTTCCCCGGCGCGCTCGAGCGCATGGAGCGTCAGGCCTGCACGCACTGGCGCGGCACGCACCTGATCGACGCCGCCGGCCACTGGGCGCAACAGGAACAACCCGAGCAGGTGAGCGCGCTCCTGCTCGACTTCCTGCGCGCAGCCGCGTGACGCCTAATGCCAAGTCTGAGACAGTACGAATCACCTCGTCATCGCGAGCCGCCACTTGGCGGCGTGGCGATCCAGGGCCACGCGGCAGGCCTTTGTCACGCGGCCCTGGATCGCCACGCTTCGCTCGCGATGACGAGTGAAAGGGTTCAGGTCATCAGAACTTGGTATAAACCGAAGCCGAGAGCGTCGGAATCGGACCGGTCGACGAAGCGTCGACCAATCCGATTCCCGTCCGCTTGTCAGTCCCCCTGGGTTTTCAGCGTCAGCTCCAGGACTCCCGCGGCCACATTGAGACCAGTAGTGCCCTCGATGCTCAGCGGCTGGAGCGAGATCGTCTTCTGAGCGTCTTGAGACCCTCCGACCAGCACGTTGGCAGCACCGCCGACGCCTGCGGCCGCCCCGGCGGTCAGTCCGCCGTACTTACCGTCGAGTGCGCCGTGGCCGAGGTTGTTGGTCGGTGCCAGGACAGCCCAAACCATGACGCCACCGGCACTGTAGCCGATGTCGACGCCATATTTGTCGATATGGCCGACATAGTGGTCGGGGGTACCCTGAACCGGCGCATAGGTGCATTTGAGATCGCGACTCGATCCAAACACGAACGCCCAGCCACTGGAGACGTTGCAGGTGAGAACGCCCGCCTTGACCCCGGTGTAAGGCTGAACCTGAGCGTGGACCGCCGGTCCGGAAATGCCGGCCGTCAATGCAGCCGCTGCAGCAGCCAGCAAGAATTTTTTGGCCGTCTTGGTCATGTTCCGAACTCCTGGTTTTCGGGTGGTCGGTTGTTCTTCGGACAGATCGGCACCGACATCGATCGTGGTGCACTCCTGCCGCGGCAGCGACCCTCGGTGCCCGCCCGTCGGTCGAAAGCGGCCGTCACTTGGCACCGCAAGGCGGCTTACCCTCAGCGAGCATGCGCTCTTACCCTGTACGCACGTGCGAGAAGTTGACGTGGATCAAGCGGGACAGCCCGAGATCCGCTCTGCCGCAGCCGAAAAAACCCCTTGCCAGGACCAAAAACCTAGGCTATTATGCCTGAGCCCATGGAATTGGCCATGGCATCCCAGGACAGGGGAGGACACATTGCTGCGCTGGCTCCCCAAACCCCTGATCCGCCTCTACCAGCGCCTCGTCGCCGCGCGCCCGTATGCGCGCCCGCGCCGCGTGCCGGCGCCGCCCGGCCCGCCGCCCACGCCCTCCGGCCAGGAGCGGCAATTCCGGCTGGAGATCGCGCAGGACGCCTTCTGCCATCACCGGCCGGCCCCTCGCCTGCTGTTCCGCACGCAGGTCCCCCGGCGCGGCCTGCGCTCGTGGTGCGAGCAGCCGCACCGCCGCACCGGCCGGCGGGGACACATCTGCCCCGCCTGCGCCCACGCCCGCACGCTCTACGCGGCCGCCGTCAACGGCGACACGCACGCCGAGCAACGCCTGCACACGCTCGCCCGGCGCGGCGCCGTCCGCCTGTCCGCCGAGCGCCGCTATGACCGCTTCGACCGCAGCCGCACGCTGGCTGCCAGACGCGAGGAGCGCGAGCGCGGCAGCCCAAACCCGATCCCGCCCGCGCTCGCCGACTTCCGGGACTGGGGCGGCGTCTACCGCTCGTTCCTGCACCACGTGCACGACCGCCGCGAGGTGGAGCAGGCGCTGCTGCGCGACCACGCCCGTCATCTGCGCCACCTCATCCGCCAGCGCTGCGCCCGCCTCGCCCGCGCGTCCCGTCCTCGCCATCGCGACCGCGAGACGGCCTCGCGCGACGCACCCCCAGGATCGACAGCACAGGACGACGCGACGAAGCGCGTCGCGGGTGGCCCCGGCTCGCCACGGCGCAACCCGCTTCGCGACGACCGCTCGGTGAGTTCCGCCGCAGACGCCGCCTCCCGCAGCCCCGCGACGAACACCGCCCCTGCGGCGCCGAACGCACCGGGTCCGCTCCAACCGGCGGATCACCCGACGGCCGACGCCGAGAGCCCCGCTGCGCAGCCTCAGCCCCCGAGTGCTGCCGCGTCCGTCCGCAAGATCGCCGGCCTCTTGGTGCGGGCGCTCGTCCTGATCTCACTGTCGGCCGGCCTCGCCTCGGCCGCCTTGCCGTCCGCCGTCCTCGGCGTCGCGTGCGTCAGCCTGCCTGCCGCCGCCCCCGCGGGTGCCGCCGAGGGCGAACGGCGGCCCTGCATGATCGGCCCCGCGTCAGAGGTCCGATCCGCGCACTCCCCGAGCCGGCTGCACGCCGCCCGCGCGCCTCCGGCCGTTGCTCACCCGCCATGACCGGCCCCCGGGCCAGCCCTCCGGGCTGCCCGAGGACAAGCCTTGTGCCGGTCATCCACGACTTGCTTTCTTCTGTAACCACAGCGAAGTCGTGGATGGCCGGGCCAAGCCCGGCCATGACGAGAGTGTAACGGCTGCGTCAGGCTGGAAACGCGCCATGAAGGTGCCTACAGCGCCGCCAGCACGCGCTCGCACACGCGGTCCACCGCCGCGTCGCTCAGATCCGGATGGATCGGCAGCGCAAGGATTCGCGTGGCGATGTCCTCCGACACCGGCAGCGTCGCGCCGTCGTGGTGGTCGCGGTACGCCGGCTGGTGGTGCAGCGGGCGCGGGTAGTAGATCGCGGTCGGCACGCCGTCGGCGCGCAACACCGCCTGCACGCGGTCGCGCTCGGCGGCATCGCGCAGCAGCACCGCATAGATCGCCCACGCGCTCGCGCTGTCGGGCACCCTCGCCGGCGTGGTCACCGCATTGCCCAGGCGCCGGTCGTACGCGTCGGCCACGCGCGCCCGCGCCGCGAGTTCGCCCTCGAACACGCCGAGCTTCGCCAGCAGCACCGCCGCCTGCAACGTATCGAGCCGCCCGTTCATGCCGGTGCGCAGCACCTCGTAGCGCGACGTGCCCTCGCCATGCGTGCGCAGGCTGCGATACAGCGCGGCACGGCCGGCATCCTGCGTGAACATCGCACCGCCGTCGCCGTAGCCGCCGAGCGGTTTCGATGGAAAAAAACTCACGGTCGTCACGTCCGAAAACACCCCGAGCCGCCGCCCGTGCAGCGACGCGCCGAAGCTCTGCGCGCAGTCGTCGATCGCCAGCAGGTCGGCCTCGCGGGCGATCGTCTCCAGCGCCGGCCAGTCCGCCGGCTGGCCGAACAGATCCACGCCGATCAGCGCACGCGGCCGTAGCTTCCCGGCCTTGCGCACGGCGGCGATGCGCGCACTCAAATGCAAGGGGTCGATCTGAAACGTTCTCGCGTCGACGTCGACGAAGACAGGTGTGGCGCCGAGCACCAGCGGCACCTCGGCCGTCGCCGTGTAGGTGAACGCGGGCAGGAACACCGCGTCGCCCGGGCCGATGCCCGCCGCCATCAGCGCGATCTGCAACGCATCGGTGCCGCTGCTGACGCCGACGCAGTGCGCCGCACCGCAGAACTCCGCCAGACGCTGCTCCAGCTCCGCCACCTCCGGCCCGAGGATGAACTGGCAATGCGCCAGCACGCGGTCGATGCGCGCGCGCAAATCCTCGGCGATGCGGCGCTGCTGCGCCTTGAGGTCAAGGAACGGAATCGGATCGGCCATTGCGTGTCCTTCAGGCTTCGGCGCGGCTACCCGCGGCAGAATTGTGGTCGAATTCGGGAACCAGCCGCGCCAGCTGCGACAGCGCGAGCTTCGCCTGCCCGCCGCGGCACGCCGCCGCGATCTCGTCGAGCGCGCGGCCGACGATCGCCGGATCGGCGGTGCGCGGTGTGGCCATCAGCAGGCCGGGATAGATCGTCGGCTCCGGCGGCTCGCGGCCGTGGAACAGCTCCTCGAACAGCTTCTCGCCGGGACGCAGTCCGGTGAAACGGATCTCCACGTCCTGCTCGGGCCGCAATCCCGCCAGCCGCACCATCTGCCGCGCGAGGTCGACGATCTTCACCGGCGGACCCATGTCGAGCACGAAGATGCCGCCCTCGCGCGCGCCGGGCAGCGCGTCAGCGGTGCCGACCACGCTCGCCTGCAGCACGAGGCCGACCGCCTCGCGCACCGTCATGAAGTACCGCTGCATGTCGGGATGCGTGACGGTCAGCGGCCCGCCGCGTTCGAGCTGGCGCTGGAACAGCGGCACCACCGAGCCGGTGCTGCCGAGCACGTTGCCGAACCGCACCGTGATGCAGCGCATCCCGCCATGCGTCGCGCGTGCGGCGATGTCGAGCCCCTGGCAGTACATCTCCGCCAGCCGCTTGGAGGCACCCATCACGCTCGACGGGTTCACCGCCTTGTCGGTCGAGATCAGCACCATCGCGGTCGCACCGGCAGCGCGCGCAGCGTCGGCGACATGCCTTGTGCCGACGGCGTTGGTCAGCAGCCCCTCCAGCGGATTGTCCTCGACCATCGGCACGTGCTTGAGCGCCGCGGCGTGGAACACCAGCGCGGGGCGGAACTCCTCGAAGATCGCGCGGATGCGGAACTCGTCGCGGATGTCGGCGATCACCGCGCGGCGGGCGACGCCGGGGTGGCTCTCGCCCAGCTCCAGGTCGATCTGCCACAGCGCGAACTCGCCGTTGTCGATCAGCAGCAGCCGCTCGGGACCGAGGGCCGCCACCTGCCGCGCCAGTTCCGCGCCGATCGTGCCGCCCGCGCCGGTGACGATCACCCTTCTGCCCTGGACCAAGCGGGCCATGCCCTCGCGATCGAGCGGCACCTGCCGGCGGTTGAGCAGGTCCTCGATGGCGACCGGCTTCAGCTCGAACGGCTTCCCCGCACGGGCGGGCGACAGCGCGGTGGGCCGCGCCGCGCGGCGGACGGTGATCCCGTACCGTTCGGCGGTCTCCAGCAGATGGGACAGTGCCGGACCGTCGATGTCCGGGCTGGCGATCACCAGCATCGCCGGCAGCCGGCCGTCCGCCTCGAGCCGGTCCAGGATGCCCTCGGCCCGGTCGAGCGTCCCGAGCACCGGCAGGCCGTGCAGGCGCCGCCCGGCCTGCCGGCTGCTGAGCGCCACCAGCCCGTCTATTCGGATCGGCGGGCGCTTGTCGGCGGCGAGCGCGCGCAGGAACAGGTCGGCGTCCTCCGCCGCCCCGACGACGACGGCCGAGGGGGCATCGCCCGACTGCAACCTGGGGCTGCGGACCAGCCGGTACGCGACCCGGGGGGCGCCCAGCAGCACCAGCAGCACGAGGCTGTGCAGGACGGGGAAGCCCGGGCTCGGCACCGCCGGCCCGACCAGGCGGGCGGCGACGATGAAGAACGCGGCGCCGAGGACCGAGGCTCCGGCCACCGCCAGCAGGTCGCGCATCCCGGCGAAACGCCAGTACTGCATCGACAGGCCGAACGGCATGCCGCCCAGCAGCACGGCCGCCGCACCCATCGGCAGCTCGAACCAGGGCGTCAGGATCGCGGCGTCCGGCTGCGCGACCCAGCGCGCCAGCGGCACCGACACCGCCGCCAGCAACCCGTCGAGCAGCACGTTCACGGCGATGCGCAGCACGGGGCGAGGCGAGGCCATGCGGCTCCTATGCGAGCTTGGCCCGGGTGTCGCAACCCGCGTTACCGTTTGCTGTCATGCCGCCGGGCTGCCATGAGGACGCCGCACGCCGCCCCTCGCGCCAATGGCCCTCGCCGCCCTCCTCCGACACCTGGGCTTCGCCGCCTGCCTCGCCCTGCTGTCCGCCGCGGTGGTCCGGCTGATGATCGCCGTCCGCGTGATGGACACGCCGGACGAGCGCAAGGCCCACACCAGGCCCACCCCGAAGGGCGGCGGCGTCGGGATCGTCGCGGCGTTCCTGGTCGGGGTCTATGCCCTGTACTACTATGCGCAGTACGCGCGGCTGGCCGACCTGCCTTTCCGGGGCGTGATCGTGGCCTCGGCGGCGATCGCGGTGGTGGCGTTCCTCGACGACCTGCGGGACTGGCCGTTCGTGGTCAAGCTGGCCGCCCAGGTGGCCGCTTCGGTCACGGCGGTGGCCAGCGGCCTGTTCATCAGCGTGCTGCGCGTGCCGTACGTCGGACCGGTCGAGCTGGGCTGGGTAGGGCCGGTGCTGACGATGGCCTGGGTGCTGTTCGCCACCAACGCGATGAACTTCATCGACGGCATGAACGGGCTGGCGGGCGGGGTGACGCTGGTCGCCGCCTGCTTCCTCTGCGGCATCGCGGCGCACGAAGGCCGGTGGTTCGTCTATTTCGCCGCGCTCCTGCTGGCGGCGGGCGTGGCCGGGTTCCTGCCGTTCAACTACCCGCGCGCGCGCATCTTCATGGGCGACGTCGGCAGCCAGTTCTGCGGCTTCGTGCTCTCCGTGCTCGGCATCGCCGCGGCGCGGTTCGAGCGCGTGGACCTGTCGTTCCTGATCGTGCCGATGCTGCTCAACGGCGTCCTCTACGACGTCGCCTTCACCCTGGTGCGGCGCATGCTGGCGGGCGAGCGGATCACCACGCCGCACCGGACGCACCTCTATCAACTCGCCCAGCGCACCGGGATGCCGGCGCCGGCCGTCGCTGCGCTGCACTGGCTGTTCGCGGCGTTCGGCGGGGTGTGCTGCATCGGCTTCGTCGCCGCCCCGTCGCCGCTCAAGCCGTACATCCCGCTCGCCTGCCTGGTCCCCCAGCTTGTCTGGACGGCCTACGTGCTGGTTCGCGTGCGCAGGGCGGGGCTGGCGATCTGAACCCCGGTCAGCAGCCACGCCCCCGCGCCGAGCAGCACCAGCACGACGCACATCCCCGCGCGCTGGCTGCCGGTCGCGGCGGTGACGGCGGCCAGCGAGGCGGGACCGACGAAGCCGGTGATCCGGCCGGACAAGGCATAGAGGCCGAAGAACGAGGCACGCCGGTCGGCCGGTGCGAGCTGCGCCATCAGGCTGCGGCTGGCCGACTGCGCGGGCCCGACGAACAGCCCGAGCGGCACGGCGACGATCCAGAACAGCGTCGGACTGCGCACGATCAGCACCGCCGCGCCGAGGCCGATCAGGCAAGCGAGCGACGTCAGGATGACGCTGCGCGGCCCCAGCCGGTCCTCGAGCATCGCGAAGCCGAGCGCGCCGATCCCGCCGGTGACGTTCAGCCCGATGCCGAGCAGCAAAACCTGTTGCGGCGTCATGCCGAACGTTCCCGCGGCGAAGATCGCGCCGAACGCGAACAGGGTGATCAGCCCGTCGCCGTACACCATCCGGGCGACCAGGAACCGCACCAGCACGGGCTCGCGCGCCGCCGCGTGCACGAGGGCGGCCAACCCCGCCAGCCCCCGGCGGGCCGCCTGCGCCCAGGGCAGTCGATGGATCGCCCGCTCGCGCATCAGCAGCAGCGGCGCGGCGAAGACCAGCAGCCATGCCGCGGCGACGAGCGTGGTGGCGCGCACCGGCTCGGCACTGGCGCGATCGAGCCCGAAGGGCGGCGTGGCGGGCTGGACCAGCACGAACAGCGAGATCAGCAGGCCGGAAATGCCGCCGAGATAGCCGAGGCCCCAGGCGATGCCGGAGACGCGTCCGATCCGGCCGAGCGGGGCGATCTCCGGCAGCATGGCGTTGTACAGGGCCAACGCCACCTCGGACGCGACGGTGGCGCTGCCCACGAGCAGCAGCGCGGGCAGCATGGACCCGGGGTGTGGCCGGATGAACCACAGCCCACCGATACAGCCCGCCAGGATCAGCGTCGCAATGCGCAACATCGACTGGCGGCGGCCGCCATGGTCGGCGATGGCGCCGAGCGGTGCTGCGACCAGGGCGATGATGACGCCGGCGGTCGCCTGCGCAGCGCCCCACGCGGCGGTGCCGCGGATGGGATCGGGTGCCACCGCCTGGACGAAATAAGTCGCGAACACGAACGTGGTGACGATCGTGCTGAACGGTCCGTACGCCCAATCGTACAGGCACCAAGCGACAAGCCGCGCACGCCCGGCCGGCGAAAGCGGCAGCGGCGCGGACACGTGCAGCGTCAGTTCGAGCGGGAGACGGAGCACGAAGGCACGCGCTGCGCGAGCCTCCGCGTCCGGTTCACATCAGCGCGAGACGCGCGGCGATCAGGCCGACCGGCGGCTGCTGCTGCTCTCGTGCGACGATCCGCCCTTGCGCGCGGCGGCGGCAGCTTCCGTCATGATGCCGCGGAGGTCGCGCAGGAAGGCCGCGCCCTTGAGGGTGCGCTGCACCAGGACGCTGCGGCGGTCCATCGGGTCGACCTTGCGGCGGGCGAGGTCGAGCTCGCCGAGCCGGTCGAGCGCGCGCGTGATCGCCGGCTTGGAGACGTTCAGGTCGGCGGCGAGGCCGCGGACCGTGTGAGCGCCGTCCTGCAGATAGCAGGTCAGGAAGACACCGAGCTGGCGCGCGGACAGATCCGGCCCATCGCGGCGGACGAGCGCGACCACCGTGTCGCGCAAGGTGCCGACCAATTGATCGGCGTTTTGGCTAGCAGCCATGTTTCACCCTTTCACCCTGGCAGCGGGCACTTGCCCCTGCCTATCCATCCGCCCCGTATGGCGGACGCTGCTCCCCTGGAGAGCGATACGGCGCCCATTCGTTTCACGGCGAGAGACTCCATACGATCTGCCTGTGAACCGGATTCTTGCAAGACCACATCGCATACACGTTACCGAGCCGTTCTGCTACGGCTGCGGAGTGATTAACATATCACGAATCGTTTCGAGCGCGGCGCGCAGCGCCTGGGCCTCACCGCCTTCGGGGCGTCCGGGCCGGGACGCATCGTTCCACGCGTAGAGATCGACATGGGCCCAATGTATGCCGGCCCTGACGAAACGTTGCAAAAATAACGCCGCTGTAATCGCGCCGGCATGCGATTTGGACGAAACGTTACCGAGGTCGGCGACCGTGCTGTCCAGCCAGCTGTCGTAGCCGGACCACAGCGGCAGGCGCCAGAGCGGGTCGGCCGTGCGGCGACCGGCTGCCTCGAACGCGGCGGCAAGCCGGTCGTCGTTACAGAACAGCGCCGGCAGGTCGGGGCCGAGGGCCGCTCGTGCCGCACCCGTGAGAGTTGCGAAGTCGAAAAGCACACCGGGCGACTCGCTGCACGCTTCCGCGAGCAGGTCGCAGAGCACCAGCCGGCCTTCGGCATCGGTGTTGCCGACTTCGATCGACAATCCGTATCGGCTGCGCAGTATATCCGATGGTCGCATCGCGTGACCGGAGACGCTGTTCTCGACGCAGCCGATACGTACTGCGAGTTGCACCGGCAGGTCTGCGCCCATCACCATGCGTGCAAGACCCAGCGCGTGTGCAGCTCCGCCCATGTCTTTTTTCATCCGCAGCATCGCCGAGGACGGTTTCAGGTCGTAACCGCCGGTATCGAAACACACGCCCTTGCCGACAAGAGAGACGATTGGCGCATCTTGTGCGGCCTTGCTGCCGCGCCAGCGCAGGATCGCGACCACGGGCGGCCGCGCCGATCCTGCCCCGACCGCCGCAATCACGGGATACCGCTCCGCGAGCGCGGTGCCCTCGATCCGCTCGCAGTTGGCGCCGAAGTCGCGCGCCAGCGTGGCGGCGGCGTCCGCCAGTTCAGCCGGTCCGAGGTCGTTGGCCGGGGTGTTGACGAGGTCGCGCACGAGCCAGATGGCGTCGGCGGCGTTGACGGCCGCGTCCGCGCCGTCGGGCAGCATCAGCCGAGCCGGCTCCCGCTTGGGCGCCTTGTAGCGGCCGAAACGGTAGGCTCCGAGCGCGAAGCCGAGTGCCGCCGAAGCGGCGTCGTAGTCCCCTGGCGCGAGCCGCCAGACCGTTCCGGCAGGCAGACGGCTTGCCAGTTCGCCGAAGACGAACGGGGTGCGGTCGTCGCCGAGCCCGAGCAGCGCCGCGCCGACCCCGCCGTCGCCGGGCAGCAGCAGCAGCTCCCCTGCGTCTGCCTTGAAGCCGGCCGCCGTCGCGTAGGCCGTTGCCCGATCCGGCAAGGCATCGAGCGTGGCCGCCAACCTGTCCGGCCGCACCGTCGTGATCGCGCGAACCCCTTCCGGCGGCGATTCGGTAGCGAAAGCGGCGAACGACGGGCGATCAGGCAAAAGCGGGCTCCTTCGGCGGTCCGGGGTGAAGGCCACGTCCGGATGGTCGCCCAGGGCGATACAACCCAAAGTGGCAGAATGTTCCGTCCAACACAACCAGAAAATCGGTATTTGCCCGTTATGTCTTCCTTATCCGGGCGGATCATTCACGCCGCCAGACTGCGGCCGAGCAGGTCGGTCATGCGCCGGGCGAACGCGGCCGGATCGGCCGGCAGCTCGCCGTCCTGGATTCGGGCCAAGTCCAGCAAGGCCGCCGCGGCATCGGCGATCACCGACTTGTCGCGCTTGAGCAGGCCCGCGATCACCGGATGCGCGGGGTTGACCTCCAGCACAGGAGCGATCGCGGGACCGCCGCGGCCGGACCGGCGCAGCAGGCGTTGCATCTGCAGGTCCGGTCCCGACGCGCCGGCCGCCAGCACGACGGCGCTGTCCACCAGCCGTCCCGTCGCGCGCACGTCGCTGACGCGATCGCCCAATGCCGCCTTCATCGCCGACGTCAGCACGGACGCGTCCTCGCCGGCGCCCGGCGCGCCAAGCTCGGCCGCGGCCTGGGTCACGCTGCGCAGCTTCTTGCCTTCGAAATCGGTCACGCGGTCGGGCCAGAACGCGTCGATCGGATCGGTCAGCAGCAGGACCTCGATACCCTTGCTGCGTAGGCCTTCGAGCTGCGGCGAGTTGCGCAGCGCCTCTGTCTCCTCGCCCAGCAGGTACCAGATCGTGTCCTGGCCGGTCTGCATGCGGTCGGAATATTCGGCGAGCGACGTCCAGCCTTCGACGGCGGACGAGCGGAAGCGCAGCAGCGGCGCGATCTCGGCGCGGTGCTCGGAGTCCTCCCACACGCCTTCTTTCAGCATCGCGCCGAAATTGTCCCAGAACCCGGCGTAGTCGGCCGCGTCCTTTGCGCGCGTCTTCAGCTCCGACAGCACGCGCCCCGTGGCCGCACGGCGCAGGCGGCCGAGCACGGGCGTGGCCTGCAGCATCTCGCGCGAGACGTTCAGCGGCAGGTCGTCGGTGTCCACCACGCCCTGCACGAAGCGCAGCCAGGGCGGCAGCAGGTCGGCCTCGTCGGTGATGAACATGCGCCGCACGTGCAGGCGGACGCGGCACTTGCGCTCCTCCTCGAACGGCGCGAACGGTTTCGCGCCCGGGATGAACAGCATGGCGTAGAATTCCAGCATCCCCTCGGCGCGCCAGTGCAGCGTCGCCCACGGCGTGTCGAAGAAGTTGCCGAGGTGGCGATAGAACTCCTCTGCCGACTGCTTGGTTACGTCCGCCTTCGGCTTGCGCCACACCGCCGTGCCTTCGTTGGCCAGGATGTCCTTGCCGTCGCGCGCGATCGTCACCGGAACGGTGATGTGGTCGGCCCACTTGCGGACGACCGCCTCCAGCCGCACCGGCTCCAGATACTCGTCGGCGTCGGACTTCATGTGCAGCACGATCGTCGTGCCGGGCGTTTCGCGGCTGGCGTGGGCCAGCGTGTAGGCGGCGCCGTCTGACGCCCATGTCCATGCCTCGTCGTGGCCGGCCTTGCGGCTGGTGACCTCGACCCGCTCGGCGACCATGAACGCCGAATAGAAACCCACTCCGAATTGGCCGATCAGGCTAGGCTGTTCCTCGGGCTTGGCCTGAACGAGCTTTTCGCCGAATGCGCGGGTGCCGGAGCGGGCGATGGTGCCGAGGTTCTGTGCCAGCTCTTCCTTGGTCATGCCGATTCCGTCGTCGGCGATCAGCAGCTCTTTCGCGCTCTTGTCGGCGACGATGCGGACCTTGGCGCCCTCAGGCAGGGAAAGGCTCGGCTCGGTGAGCGCCTCGAACCGGCGGCGGTCGATCGCGTCGGCGGCGTTGGCCACCAGCTCGCGCAGGAAGATCTCCCGCTCCGAGTAGAGCGAGTGGACCACGAGGTCGAGCAGCCGCCCCACCTCCGCCCCGAAATCGTGCCGCTCCAGCTGCTTCGTGGTCTGGCTCATCATCTCTCCCGTGGGTGCAAGCCCCGCACGTGTCGCGGGCGGCCGCGATATGTCCCCGAATCGTCATGGTTTCAATGCGATGCGCGGCTCGCGACGCTTGCATTTCGCCGCACTGCACCCAACCATGCCGGTATGTCCGGATTCGCGCCCCGGGACAGATTGCCCCGGGACCACCAGGCCAGGGACTTCGTGCCCAGGGACTTCACGCCCCACGTCAAGGCCGTGCTGGGGCCGACCAATACCGGCAAGACCCATCTGGCGATCGAGCGGATGCTGGCGCACGCATCCGGCATCATCGGCTTCCCGCTGCGGCTGCTGGCGCGCGAAAACTACGACCGCATGGCCGCCCGCAAGGGCGAGCGCCATGTCGCGCTGATCACCGGCGAAGAGAAGATCGTGCCACCGGAGGCGCGGTGGTTCTCCTGCACGGTCGAGGCGATGCCGCTGGACCGCGCCGCCGAATTCGTGGCGGTGGACGAGATCCAGCTCTGCGCCGATCCCGATCGCGGCCATGTGTTCACCGACCGGCTGCTCCGCGCGCGCGGGCTGGTCGAGACGATGTTCCTCGGGGCCGAGACGATCCGGCCGCTGCTGCACCACCTCGTGCCGCAGGCGGTGATCGAGACGCGCCCGCGCCTGTCGCAACTCACCTATGCGGGGCCGATCAAGCTGACCCGGCTGCCGCCGCGCACCGCCGTGGTCGCGTTCAGCGCGGCCGAGGTTTACGCGATCGCCGAGTTGCTGCGCCGCCGGCGCGGCGGCTGCGCCGTGGTGATGGGCCGGCTGTCGCCGCGCACCCGCAACGCGCAGGTGGCGCTGTACCAAGAAAAAGAAGTCGACTTCCTGGTGGCCACCGACGCGATCGGCATGGGCCTGAACATGAACGTCGACCACGTCGCCTTCGCCAGCCTGTCGAAATACGACGGGCATAGGCCGCGCCGGCTGACGGCGGCCGAGGTCGCGCAGATCGCCGGGCGCGCGGGGCGCGGTATGCGCGACGGCACGTTCGGCACCACGGCGGAATGCCCGCCGCTCGCCGACGAGATCGTCGGCGCCGTCGAGAGCCACAGCTTCGATCCGTTGGAACACCTGTGCTGGCGCAACAGCGACCTCGATTTCGGCAGCATCGACGCGCTGCTGGCGAGCCTGAACGAGGCTCCGCCGCGCCGCGGCCTGGTGCGGGGCAACGATGCGTCCGACTTCGAAACGCTCGGCATCCTGTCGCGCGACGCGGAGATCCGTGCCCTCGCGGCGGGCCGCTCCCGTGTGCGGCTGCTGTGGGACGCGTGCCAGGTGCCGGACTTCCGCAAGCTCGCCGACGAGAGCCACGCGCATCTGTGCGCGCGCATCTTCACGCACGTCGCCCGCGAGGGCGTGCTGCCGACGGACTGGCTGGCCCGCAGCTTCGATGCGCTCGGCCGCACCGACGGCGACATCGACACGCTGATGCAGCGGCTCGCCGGCGTGCGGGTGTGGTCGTACATCGCGGCCCGCGCCGACTGGCTGCGCGACCCGGCGACGTGGCAGGCGCGCGCGCGGAGCATCGAGGACGGCCTGTCCGACGTGCTGCACGAGCGGCTGATGGCGCGCTTCGTCGACCGCCGCGCCGCAATGCTGATGCGCAAGCTCGACGAAACCGAAGGCGAACTGCTGTCGGCCGTCACACGGCACGGCGAGGTGGTGGTCGAGGGCCACCCGGTCGGTCATGTCCGCGGCTTCCGGTTCTTCCCCGACCCGCTCGCCGAGGGCGACGAGAAACGGCTTGTCCTGCGGGCGGCCCGGCGCGCCCTGCGCGAGGAGATGCCGAGGCGCGTGGCGGCGCTGGAGACGGCGCCGGACGAGGCGCTGAGCTGGACCGACGACCATCACATCGCGTGGCAGGGCGTGCCGGTCGCCCGATTGCGCCCCGGCCGCAGCCGGCTGCACCCGAGGGCGCAGGTGCTCGACAGCGAGTTTCTCGATGGGGCGGCGCGGGAGCGGGTTCGGTCGCGGGTGCAGGCCTATGTGGATGGCCGCATCGCCGCCGACCTCGCGCCGCTGGCGCAGGCCGAGGCGGCGGCTCGCGAACACCCGGCGTTGCGCGGCGTGGTGCATCGGATCACCGAAGGCCTCGGCGTGGCGACGGCCGATCAGGTGATCTCGCCCGCGATCCGTGGCCGGCTGAAGGCGATCGGCGTGAGGGCAGGACGGTTCGCGCTGTTCCATCCGGCGCTGCTCAAGCCGCGCGCCGCGGCGATGCGGGCGAGGCTGTGGTCGCTGTGGGAAGCCGAGCCGCTGGCCTCCGACGCGCCGGCCGGCGCGGTCAGCCTGCCCCCGCCGGCCGATTGGTCGCCTTCCCACGCATCGCGCATGGGCTGGCTGCCCGCCGGCGGCCTGCTGGTCCGGCTCGATATCGCCGAGCGCGTCGCGGCGGACCTTGCCTACGCGACCCGCAGGGGGACCACGCTGCTGCCGCACGATCTTGCGTCGAGGGTTTCGGCAGGACCGGCGGTGGTGGCGGCGCTGCTGCGCCTGCTCGGCTACCGGATCATCCCGGCGCCTGCCCTGGACGACGGGCAGTTCGGGCCGCCCTGCCCGGTGCGTGTGGCGCCGTTGCGGCGGCGGGAGCCGGCTCCCGCTCCGCCGCCTCGTGCCCACCGGCCGGACAGCCCGTTCGCGGCGCTTGCCGGGCTGGCTACCTCGTCGGCGTGAGGCCCGCGTCCTTCAGCGCCCGCGCGACGGTGGTCACGCGCCGCCCCTGGATGCGCGCTACCTGCAGGTCCGCCTCGGTCGGCGGGATCGAGGTCTGGCCGGACACCGCCGACGACCCGTACGGGGTGCCGGCGCCGAACATCACCGGATCGATATACCCGTTCGGCACGATGATGAGCCCGAGATGCGCCATCGGATTATAGAGCGAAATCAACGTGCTCTCGTTACCGCCGTGCGGCGTGGAGGTGGAGCAGAACACCGCGCCGGCCTTGCCGTTCAGTTTGCCCTGGAACCACAGGCCGCCGAGGCTGTCGATATACGCCTTCAGCTCGGCCGCGACCGCCCCGAACCGGGTCGGCGTGCCGAACACGATGGCGTCGGCCCACTCGGCGTCGGCTTCGGTGGGCGCCTCGTAGGCGGCGTT
>Ga0209656_10000548_pt1 | contig 24838 bp, 23 predicted proteins | sample BogFormECP12_OM2_FD_188239 | JGI IMG/M metagenome (GOLD analysis project Ga0209656, IMG submission 188239) | Bog forest soil microbial communities from Calvert Island, British Columbia, Canada - ECP12_OM2 (SPAdes) (version 2) | ecosystem: Environmental > Aquatic > Freshwater > Wetlands > Bog ...
GGTGTGTTCGGCTAGCAGGTCACCGAGAGTGGACATCGGCGACTCCCGCCAACAGGGACCGGGGAGCCAACGCTAGCTGATCACGGCGATAAGGTCGCCGGCCTGGATGACGTCTCCCACCGAAACACTGACCTTGCTGACCGTGCCGGCGACTTCGGCCAGGACCGGGATCTCCATCTTCATCGATTCCAGCAGCACCAGGGTGTCGCCCTCGCCGATCTGGTCGCCCTCGTGGACCACGACTTCGAGCACGCTGGCCACGATCTCTGCCCGGACGTCCTCGGCCATCATCACCCCGTTCGTATTGCTGTTGTTCCATCGAACCACAGTCACCTGACCGGAGCGCGAGAGAGTGAACCCTGTCGGCGGGTCGTGTCGGCGCCGACGGCGCAGGTCGGGCCCCAATTGCGCGCCGAAAAGAGGCGTGGCTCATATCGCGGAGGTATCAGTAAGCAAACTCCAAGATTACTAAGCGAACCTATAGAGTCCTGCCCGTGACCGTGTCGTGTTGTTCCTGTGACATTTGAGCAGCATTGTTTCCAGAGTGATTGGAGTGCCTGATGCACATTTAGTGTCTCAGCCGAATTTGAGGGGAATTCCGTTGTCCGAGAACATGTTTGTGAATCCGGCAGCTCGACGCCCAATAAACCGAGTAAAAGCCGGCATCGGGGCTGCGCTGGCGGCAATAGCCACCATCGGGCTCGGCGCGGGGGTCGCCGCGGCCGCTCCGCAGCAACCATTCCTTGCCGACGGCCCACTGCCGATTCCAGGCCTCGGCGGGGCCGGCGGGGACGGCGGCGCCGGCAGCGCCGTGGGCATCGCCAACTCGCTCTTCGGCTCACTGAGCGGGTTGATGAACAACGTCATCCCCGGCAGCGGGGACCTGTTGATGCCGGCCAGCAGCGCGCTGTCGCCCGGTGGCTTCGGGGAAGGCATGCCCGGTGGGTTGCCAGGCGGCGTGCCCGGCATGCCCGGTGGGTTGCCAGGCGGCGTGCCCGGCATGACCGGCGGGCTGCCAGGCGGCGTGCCCGGCATGCCCGGCGGGCTGCCAGGCGGCGTGCCCGGCATGCCCGGCGGCGGCTACCCCGGTGGGCTCCCGGGCGGCGTGCCCGGCATGCCCGGCGGCGGCTACCCCGGTGGGCTCCCGGGCGGCGTGCCCGGCATGCCCGGCGGCTACCCGGGCGCCCTGCCCGGACAGCTGCCCGGCGGGCTGCCTGGACAAACCCCCGGCGGGTTCCCCGGACAGACCCCGGGCCTGTACCCGGGTGGGCTGCCTGGACAGACGCCGGGCCTGCCCGGTGGGCTGCCTGGACAAACACCCGCGCTGCCGGGTCAGACGCCAGGCTTCCCGGGCCAGATACCGGGTGGGTTGCCCGGACAGACGCCGGGCGTCGCCGGACAGACAACGGCGGTGCCGGGGCAGCCGGGCGCGGTCATACCGGTGGGGACGGGGTCGATTGCGTAGCCCCCGGGCTACGCAACGCTCGGCGCATGGAAGACTGACCTGCAGATAAATCTGCGAGGAGGATCAGTTATGGCCAAGCGTGGCCGGAAGAAGAAAGACCGCAAGTACAGCAAGGCCAACCACGGTAAGCGCCCCAACTCGTAGTTGGTTGGGGCGACTACCGGCGGATGATCGTGGTCCGGCTGATCTCCAGCCGTAACCGCTCACGCAGGCCCTCGGGGGCTTTCTCGCCACCGCACTTGGCACCGATCAAGATCTTGAGACGCTCCTCTAGCTCGTGCAAGTGTTCACACGGCGGGCATTCGTCGAGGTGCTTGCGGAGCTTCTCTCGGACGTCGGGTTTGCATTCACCGTCGATGAACTCCCACACCATTGCGATCAGTTCGGCGCACTCGGCCTTGATCCGCGGGTCTGCACCTGCCGGGAGGTCACCGGGCGAAAACTCGGTCACGACGACACCTCCTCGGTCGCTTGGTTGCCGCGGATGAAACCCCGGTCCTTGGCCACATCGGTCAGCAATTCGCGCAGTTGGCGCCGGCCGCGATGCAGCCGCGACATCACCGTCCCGATCGGTGTATCCATGATCTCGGCGATCTCCTTGTACGGGAAACCCTCCACGTCTGCGTAGTAGACCGCCATCCGAAACTCTTCGGGTAATGCCTGCAGGGCCTCTTTGATTTCGGTGTCCGGCAACGCCTCGAGCGCCTCGACCTCGGCAGAGCGCAAGCCCGTCGAGGAGTGCTCAGCGGTGGCCGCCAGCTGCCAGTCGGTGATCTCGTCGGTCGGATACTGCGCCGGTTGCCGCTGCTTTTTGCGGTAACTGTTGATGTAGGTGTTGGTCAGGATGCGGTAGAGCCACGCCTTGAGATTTGTGCCCTCCTTGAAGGAGCGAAACCCCGCGTAGGCCTTGACCATGGTTTCCTGCAGCAAGTCCTCGGCGTCGGCGGGATTGCGGGTCATCCGCAGTGCGCCGCCGTATAGCTGATCTAGCAGCGGAATCGCGTCGCGCTCGAAGCGCGCCGTCAGCTCCGCGTCCGTCTCTTTGGAGCGGCTCGGTCCCGAGGTGTCCAGGACGTCAGGGACGCCGGCGGCCTCTGCGGCCGCTGAACCCTCAGCCATCTCCGACTCGGTCGCGCCATCGATGTCGGGCATAGTGGCTAACGCAGTCCCTTCTGTCGCGAAGCCGGTGAACACGTCCATTAACGACGGACCCGTTTCGTACCCGGCCAACCGCTCTTCGCCGATGAGGCTCGTCGCCGTTGACACCCGACTTCCCCTTCCCCAATCTAAAGGCTGCGACCGACAGTGTCTGCTCCGCACCACTCAACAGCAATAATCGCCGCGCTATTTCCGGTCGTTTCGGCAGCGGCGGCGACGCAATCCGGGCCGCCGGTTCAGGCCGGGTGTGAGCAGCGTTACTGTGACGCTCATGTCCCTGAAAGCCAAGACCATGTTCATCTCGGGTGCCAGCCGCGGAATCGGCCTGGCCATCGCCAAGCGGGCCGCCCAGGACGGCGCCAACATCGCGCTGATCGCCAAGACCGCCGAGCCGCACCCCAAGCTGCCGGGCACGGTGTTCACCGCCGCGAAAGAGCTCGAAGAGGCCGGCGGCCAGGCGCTGCCGATTGTCGGGGACGTCCGCGACCCGGATTCGGTCGAGGCCGCGGTCGCCAAGACCGTCGAGCAGTTCGGCGGCATCGACATCTGCGTGAACAACGCGTCGGCGATCAACCTGGGGTCGATCACCGAGGTGCCGATGAAGCGGTTCGACCTGATGAACGGCATTCAGGTGCGCGGCACGTATGCGGTGTCGCAGGCGTGTATCCCGCATTTGAAGGGCCGGGAGAACCCGCACATCCTGACGCTGTCGCCGCCGGTGCTGCTCGGAAAAGAGTGGTTGAAGCCGACGGCGTACATGATGGCCAAATTCGGCATGACGCTGTGCGCGCTGGGCATGGCCGAGGAGCTGCGCGACGAGGGCATCGCGTCGAACACCCTGTGGCCGCGCACGCTGGTGGCCACGGCTGCGGTGCAGAACCTGCTCGGCGGCGAGGAGGCAATGGCCCGCGCGCGCAAGCCGGAGGTGTACTCCGACGCGGCCTACGTCATCCTCAACAAGCCCTCCCGCGAATACACCGGCCAGACGCTGCTGTGCGAGGACGTGCTGGTGGACTCCGGAGTTAAGGACCTGTCGGTGTATGACTGCGTGCCGGGCGGAAAGCTCGGCGTCGACTTCTGGGTGGACGGCGTCAACCCGCCGGGGTACAAGCAGGCCTAAACATGTCAGGCGCTGCGACACCGGCGCTTGCGGCTCTGATCGCGGCCGGTGTCCCGCACGAGGTCGTCAAGTTCGATCACGATTCGCGAGAACGCTCGTTCGGCGTCGAAGCGGTCCATGCGCTGACCAAGGCCGGCAACATCGCGGCAGAGCAGATCTATAAGACGCTGATCATCGCGGTGCCCAACGGGTTCGCCGTCGCGGTACTGCCGGCGTCGGCGAAATTGTCGTTGAAGGCGGCCGCGGCCGCGCTGGGCGTGACCAAGGCCAGCATGGCCGAACCCGCTGCGGCGCAGCGAGCCACCGGTTATGTGCTCGGCGCCGTTTCACCGTTCGGGCAGCGGGCGCCGCTGCCGACCGTCCTCGACTCCGGCGCGCTGGCCTGGGACCGGGTTTATTGCAGTGCGGGCCGGCGCGGGTGGGACGTCGCAGTCGCGCCCGCGGACCTGGTCCGGCTCACCGGCGCGGTGACGGCGGAGATTCAGGCTTGAGTTCGAGATCCGATCAGACAAGCCGATTTCCGAGATCGAGATGCGTCTTGCTGAGAAGATCGGTGTGGCGATCGGTCTATGCGTCCGTGGCGAGATCGGTCTCTAGCCGCGACAACTACTTAAATAGCGTGTTGCGTTGACGCCAAGGCCACGGAACACGCCGTATCAGGGCGAAAGGGGCCCATCATGACCATCGATCTGAAAGTCTATGATAACGGCGATCACACCGCGCTGGTCTGGCTGCCGAAGGATGCAAGCGGCAATCCGGTGCACATCCCGAATTGCCGCGGCTTTACGGTGCACCGCGTGCTCAAGCCCGGCGACAATCAGCCGGCGCAGGATTCCTATCTGCACGGCTTTGTCGGCTTTTCCGACGCCGACAAACTCGATCCGAATGCACCGTGGAAATTCCCAGTGCAGCGTTACATGTGGTCCGACTTCGACGTCGCCATCGGCGATGTCGTGCAATATGCGGTCGTGCCGGTGACCGGATCGGCCGGCAATCTGTCCCTGTCGAATGCCGATGCCAGCGCGATGACGCCGCCGATGACCATCACCGGCCAGGTCTCGCCGCATATCTCGGCCTATTTCAATAAGGGCATCGTGTCTGCGCAGTGGGTGTCGCGCGAGCTAACCACGATCGGCAAAAATGCCAAGCTGCCGGACCTTATCGGCCAGCCCGGCAATGCGCTGCGCAACGCGCTGTCAGGCCTGCTGCGTCCGCAGATCCTCAAACTCCTGGACGACGCCAAAGCCAACAATGGCGAAGTCTACGCCGCGCTCTACGAGCTCAACGATCCGGAATTGATCCAGCGGCTCACGGCGTTCGGGCAGAAATGTCATCTCATTCTAGCCAATGGCGCGTTCAAGCCGCCGACCAATGACGAGAACCAAGCCGTCCGCCGTCAATTGCAAGGCAAGATCGACCTGCACAATCGCCTGGTCCCTCAAGGCCATTTCGCCCACAACAAATTCCTGGTGGTCTGCGATTCGTCAGGCGATCCGCAGCACGTCCTCTCCGGCAGCACCAATTGGACGATGACCGGCCTCTGCACTCAGGCCAATAACGGCATCATCGTCGACAATCCCGATCTCGGCGCGTTTTTCATCAAGGAGTGGAACCTACTCAAAGCCGCCGGCAACAGCTATCCGCCGTCGCTGATGCAGACGAATGGGAAGTCGGCGACGTTCAATGTTGATGGCGGCACCGTCACCCAATGGTTCGCGCCGACCGACAAAGGCGAAGACCTCGATTACGCCCGAACGCTGATCAACGGCGCGCAGGACGGCATCCTGTTCCTGTTCTTCAATCCGGGCGTGTTCGAGCCGGACAACAAGCCGGAAATGTGGACGCTCCTACAGAACATCCTGGTGCGACACCAGGAAGGTTCGCCGAATTACAATGGCGCGCTCTACATCCACGGCGTGGTCAATCAGGAAATCGCCGGGCTGACGACGGAGGACACGTCGAAGCCGAAAAAGGGCGCGGCGCTCGATCCGACACAGGCCGCACCGGTGAAATTGTACGGCAGCGGCAAGACCGCGCCGTTGGCCGTGCCGTATGAATCGGTGGTGCCCGCCGCGATCAAGAACACCTTCCACAACTGGGTCGAAGAGATCATGAACCAGGGCGTGCATGTGCACAGCAAAGTCATCGTCATCGATCCGTTCGGCAAGAAGCCCGTGGTGATGACCGGCTCGCATAATCTCGGCCACAAGGCCTCGACCGCGAATGACGACAATCTGATGATCGTCGAAGGCAATGCTGCGTTGGCCGCTGCCTATGCCGTCAACATCACCACCATCTACCAGACCTATCGCTGGAACACCTATGTCGACGCTCACGCAAAGGATCCGCAGGTCTGGCACGGCCTCGTTGACAACGACACCTGGCAGGATGGCTACCTCCAGGGCGACGATCTTTCGGAAACGGAATTCTGGCTTGGCGAGGTGACCGCGACGGCAGCGTCGGCTGCCGCTCCCGCGGCCGCACCACCGGCGGCAGGGCCTCCGCCCGCGCGCGCTGCGACCGCAACCGGGCCGTCCCATTCCAGTCGCCGCGGCATACCCAAGCCTGCCGCCAGCACGACGAAAAGACCGGCCCACAAAGCGGCGGCCAAGAAGCCAGTCAAGAAACAGAAGTAGCGGCGCGGACGTCCGACTCGGTCGTAGCGAATCAATGACCGCCCAGCATGGAGTGCACGCTGTCGGCGAACGCGGCGGTGGTGAAGCAGGTGGGTTCGGCGAATTCCTCCAGGGTCAGCGCGTGGTTCCAGTCGGCGTCGGCCACGGCCCGCAGCAGCGGCTTGGTCATCGCCACCGCGTGGGCCGGCATCGCGGCGACGCGTGAACACCATTCGTCGGCGGTAGCGAGCAGCTTGTCGTGCGCGACGACCTGCTGCACCAGCCCCAGCCGTTGCGCGGTGTGCGCGTCGATGTGCTCACCGCGCAGGTAGTAGGCAAGCGCGCCCTGGTAGCCGAGGCGACGGGTCAACGCCCAGCTGGTGCCGACCTCCGGAATCAGGCCCAGCCGGCCGAACGCGGGCACGATCACCGCACGCTCGCTGGCGATAGCCAGGTCGCAGGTCAGCGCCCACGCCAGGCCGACGCCGGCCGCCGCGCCGTTGAGCGCGGCCACGAAGATGGTGTCCGAACCGGCGATCAGGCGGGCGATACCGCCGAACTCGCGGCGGATCCAACGCCAGACGTCGGCGACACCCTCCGGTTGGGTCAGCTGCTCGGTCGCCGCCCGCATCATCTTCAAATCGCCACCGGCGCTGAACCCCGGGTCGGCACCGGTGAGCACCACGCTGCGGACGTCGCTATCGGCAACGAGAGCCTCCAGCGCGCGTCGCAACTGCCGCACCAACGGTGCGGACAGCACGTTGAGCCGGTCGGATTCATCGAGCGTCACCACCGCCCGGTCACCGCGATGCTCGACGCGGATTCGACACGGCGCCTCGGGGTCGTCGCCGTCGGCGATCATGCTGTTGTAGAGCGACTTTGCACTCATCACTCGTCCTCCTCGATATCGTTGGCCCGCAATGCCTTCCACGCGGCATCGGCGAAGGTTTTGACCGCCCCGCGCGGCATTTTGGGTTGGTCACCGGCAATCCAGTTCCGGCTGAATTCCTGGGCCGGGCCGAACCACAGGGCGGCCGTGATTCCGGGCTGCAGCGGCCGCAGGGCGCCATAGCTGTGGTGCGGACGCCACCAATCTCGCACGGCGGCAAAGAAGTCCCGATTGGCGTTACGCAGATCGGCGCTGTCCAGCCGATCGCCCAGCAGCAACGCCGCCTCACTGCGGTTGGCGGCCACCCAGCGCAGGTGGTGCGCGACGCCGCCGCGGATCCCGGCCTCGGCGGTGGCGTGTGTGCGCAGCATCGCGACGAAACCGGCCTGGTATTCGCGCATCACTTGGGCGTAGACGGCGGCGGCCAGCGCTGGTTTGTCCGGGAAATGGTGATACAGCGCCCCGACGCTGACTTCGGCCTCGCGCCGGATCTCTTCGAGCGTCGCCGCGATGGCGCCGTCGGTCGCGAATCGCCGGCGGGCGGTCTCCATCAATCGGCCGCGCGCATCGGAAGCCACGAGAAATACTCTACTGCTACCGAGAAATCCTCTGTTGCGTGGTCAGGCGAACGCACTCTGTCCGGTGATGTGCCGGCCGACGATGAGGGACTGGATTTCTGCAGTTCCTTCGTAGGTGACCAGGGCTTCCATGTCGCACAGGTGGCGCATGACATGGAAGTCGAGGGTGACGCCGTTGCCGCCCAATACATCTCGGGCCAGTCGGCAAACATTTCGGCCCTTGACCGTGCAGTAGTACTTGGCGAGGGCGGCCATCGTTTCTTCGACCTTGCCCTCGTCGATGAGCCGCGCCATTCGAATGGCGTACAGCTGCATCGAGGTGAGATCGCCGAGCATCTCCACCAGCATCGACTGGATGACTTGGTTCCTGGCGATTGGCCTGCCGAACTGCTTGCGCCGATGGGCGTAGTTCAGGGCGATGTCGTAGGCCGCGACCGCGTGTCCGGCCGACCCCCACGCGACCGAATTGCGGGTACCCGCGAGCACCTTGCCCACATCTTTGAAGCTGTTGCAGTTCTGCAGTCGGGCGTCTTCGGACACGCGGCAGTCGGTGAGGGTGATGTCCGCGTTCTGTACCATCCGCAGCGACATCTTGCCGCCGATCTTGGTCGCCGCGTATCCGGGGTTGTCCTTCTCCACGACGAACGCCTTGACTTGGTTGTCCGCGGTGTCGCGGGCGTATACGACGATGTAGTCGCACCACACGGCGTTGCCCGGCCAGCGCTTGCGGCCGTTGAGCACCCACTCATCGCCTCGGCGCTCCGCGGCGGCCTCGAGGATAACGGCGTCCGAACCGTGCTCGGGCTCGGTCAGGGCGAACGCGCCGATCCTTTCCAGACGCGCCATCGCCGGCAGGTAGCGTTGCCGCTGTTCCTCGGAGCCCAGGATGTTGATCGATTGCATCGCCAACCCGAGGTGTACGGCGAAGAACGTGGCTATGCTCCCGTCGATGCGGGACAGCTCGTAGGTGACGAGGCCGGCGGCGACCGCGCTCATCGATGTGCACCCGTGGTCGCCCAGGTTGTGGTCGCCGACGATATTCAGCGCGGCAAGCTTCGGGATGAGGTCGAAGGGAAACTCGCCGCGTTCCCAATACTCATTGACGACCGGCAGGATCTCGGCCTCGCCGAAAGCCCGGACCTTGGCAAAAGTCTCTTTCTCCGGGTCGGTCAGCTGGTCGGCCATCAGGAAGTAGTCGGTCTCCCGGGCAAGGCCGATGTCCTCGACGAGCGCGGCGGTGGCCGGATCGGCGTCCTTGGCGCCTCGTGTCTCAAACGAGGTGAGCGGTTTTGGCGTCGTCGTCATGGTGTTCCCGTGTGGTGTCGATGTTGTTGTGGCTCATGGCCGCTCGCCAGTTTCATCCAGGAACGTCTCAATGACGGGCGCGAGTTCGGCCGCGTTGTGCACAAGATCGATGTGGCCGCCGCTATGTTTATGCAGTCGCGAATGGGGCAGCAACGCATTCATGATGTGTGCGTTGACTATCGGGATGATCGGATCATCGGTGCCGGCCACGATGAGCGTTTCCTGTCGCACCGCGGGCAGCGCGAACAGGCTGGTCCACACCGAACCCGCGAGGAGCTGGTGTAGGTAGCCCATCTTCGATCCGGCGTGCAACTGGTGAAGAAACAGTCGCGCCACATCCTCCCCGTGAGCGCGGACGGTGCCGCCGTATAGTTCACCGGCAATGGATGCGGCGTAGTCCGGATCCGAAAATCTGCGCGGGGTAGCCATTTTCGCCAGCACACGCGGATGAGCGGGCACCATCAGCGCACCGGTACCCGTCGCCACCAGAACCAGGCGGCGACACCGGCGCGGGTTCTGAAAGGCGAATTGCTGCGCAAGTGCACCACCCCAGGACAGCCCCAGCACATCGACCACGCCGATTCCCAGCTCGGAAAGTACCCGGCCCAGTACCCAGGCAAGGTACGGGAATCCGTACGGTGCAAGGGATGTGGGTGAGCCACCCGCTCCCGGAACATCGAATCGGACCACCGTGGTATCCGGATCCAGCTGCTCCACCAGTGGGTCCAGGACTTCTAGGCTCGCCCCGATGCCATTGCACAACACCAGCGGCACACCCGTTCCCCACCGGACGTTCACCCGGATCCGCTGCCCGCCGGTGGCGACGTAGCACTCTTCGCCAAACTCACTCACCGGTAGCGCACGAAGGCGTCGCCGATCGCGGGTCGATTGACGCTTGTCGGCAGCTTGTGACTTGTACGGGGTCATCCCAAAATCCTGCGCATGATCTTCAGTCCCTTGTCGGTGTACGGTGGGTAGAGGAGCTTCAGATCCGGCTTCGTCGTCTTGGCGAGGACCGCCTTCCGGTGACTCAGCGCCTGAAATCCCCACTCACCGTGGTAGGCGCCCATTCCGCTGTGCCCCACGCCACCGAATGGCAGCTGCGGCACCAACAGATGCATCGCCACGTGGTTGAGCACCGCGCCGCCGGCCGGAACCGAATCGATGACCCTGCGGCCGGTGGCCTTCGAGCCGGAGAACACATACAGGGCGAGCGGCTTTGGCCGTCCGTTGGCGAAGCTGATCGCCTGATCCACCGAATCCACTTCGATCACCGGAAGGATCGGGCCGAAGATCTCGTCGGTCATCGCGGGCTCGTCTGGATCAGGGTCGACGATGACTGTCGGCTCGATCGTCAGTGAATCCCGGTCGCTGTGGCCGCCGAGGGCGATCTCGCCCTTTGTGGCCTCGAGATAGCCGACGAGCCGGTCGAATTGGCGCTCGTTGACGATCCGCATGCCCTTATCATTTCCGGTGCGGAAAGCAGTCACGTTATCGACGATCAGCCGGACGAGTTCTGGCTTGATGGACTTCTCGGCAAGTACATAATCCGGTGCGACACAAGTCTGCCCGGAGTTCAGCAGCCGTCCCCACGCGATCCGCCGTGCCGTCACATCGAGATCGGCATCGGCGGCGACGATGACGGGGCTCTTGCCGCCGAGCTCCAAGGTGACCGGGGTAAGCGTCGCCGCCGCACCGGCCATAATCTTGCTGCCGATCGCGGTGCCACCGGTGAACACGGCGTGGTCGAAGCCCAACGAGAGCAGCTGCTGGGTGGTGTCGGCAGCGCCCTCGACGACGGCGATCGCATCCGAGTCGAGGTACTGGGGGATCAGCCGGGCAAGAAGCGCCGAGGTAGCGGGGGCCAGCTCCGACGGCTTGAGCACCGCACAGTTGCCGGCCGCGACGGCGGCCACTAGAGGGCCGAGCGAGAGGTAGACCGGATAGTTCCATGGCGCGATGATGAGGACCACGCCCAGCGGTTCGTATTGCACCCAAGCCGAGCCGGGGAGCTGGCTCAACGGCACCCGCTGTTTATTTCGCTTCATCCACCTGCGCAAGTGCTTTCGCGCGAACTCCGCCTCGCCCCTCGAGGACACGATATCGCCCAGCCAAGCTTCCGCTCGTTCGCGACCGAGATCTTGGGCCAGGGCTGTTGCGATCTGATCCTCGTTCTCGTCGAGCAGCCGCTCGATTCCTCGAAGTTGGCGCAGTCGCCAGTCGACCGCCCGGGTGCGTCCGCTTGCGAACACGCCACGGATGGTGGCGAATTGGTCGGCGAGCTCGGGCGGTGCGGTAATAGTAGGTCCGGTCATTTCGTCACTTTTCCATCACATAGCTGCCCGGGGCCGGACCCAGTGGCGGAAGTCCCTCCCCGCCAAGCGCTTTCGGAGCGTCGACCTCTGAGCCGCTGCGCTCAGCGAGCCAGCTGACGTAGTCGGGCCACCAGGAGTCAGCGTGCTTCTCAGCAGACTCGAGCCACTGCTGGGGATCCTCGGCGTCGACTGGGCCGGTGCGGAACGACGCCTTCGGGTTGCCCGGCGGGTTGACCAACGCCGCGATGTGACCGCTGGTGGACAGCACGAAGCGGTTGTCCTTGCTGCCGAGTAGGCGAGCGCTGCGATAGGTGGCCTGCCACGGGCAGATGTGGTCGGCGACGCCGCCGACGATGTAGGCGTCGGAAGTGATCTTCGACAGGTCGACCGGGCTGCCCAGCATGCTGACCCCGCCGGGGGTCACCAGCGCGTTCCGCAGCCCCATCAGCACCAGGTCGCGGTGCAGCGCGGCGGCCATCCGAGTGGTGTCGGCGTTCCAGAACAACACGTCGAACGGTGCCGGTGCGCGGCCCTGCACATAGTTGTTCACCACGTACCGCCACACCAGGTCGGTGGGCCGAAGCCAGGCGAACATCTCCGCCATGTCGCGACCGTCGAGGAAACCCTTCCTGGCCGACACTCGTATCGCCGCCTGCGCCGCGCGATCGCTCATCGCGGCCGCCGCGAACCCGGCCCTGGTCTCATCCAGCACGGTGACCGCCAGGTTGAGGCCCGCGACCCGGTCGCCCTCGCCGATATCTGCGAGGTGGGCCGCCGTCATCGCCGCCAGGATGCCGCCCGAACAGGTGGCCAGCAGGTGGGTGCTATCGGTCCCGGTGATTTTCTCCGCAGCGTCCATTGCCTCCACGATCGCCGCGCCGTAGGCGTCGAAGCCCCAATCCCGGTGGCGGGCTTGTGGGTTGCGCCAAGAGATGACGAAAACCTGCTGGCCCTGCTGGACGAAGTACTCGATCATGCTGCGGCCGGGCGCGATGTCCATGATGTAGTACTTGTTGATCACCGGCGGCACCATGAGCAGTGGGATCTCGCGCACCTTGGGGGTCTGCGGGGCGTATTGGATCAGTTCGAACACCGAGGTTTGAAACACCACCGCCCCCTTGGTGACGGCCAGATTCTCCCCCACCGCAAAGGCGTCCGGCTCGACCATCGCCGGCACGCGCGGCTTCGAAAGCATGTCTCGGGCAAAGGCTCTCGCGCCTCGCACCGCGCTCAGGCCGCCGGTGTCGATGAGCGCCTTCCAGCCCAGCGGACTGATCAGCGGGTTGTTGCTGGGCGCCAGGCCCTCCACAAAGTTGTCGATGACGAACTGCATCTTCTCTTTGTCGCGCCAATCCAGATTCGCGTCGGCAAGCAATTCCTCAGCGGTTTCCGAACCCGCCAGATAGGCCTGCATGATCCTGTGCAGCAGCGGATTCTGTTGCCACGCGGGGTCGGCGAAGCGTTTGTCGGCGCGTGCCGGAGCGCGGTGCGACCTGCCCACGGCGATACTGCCGAGCTCACGGGTCAGCGCGCCAACCCGGTCGGCCACCGCACCGGGGTGCTGAGCGAGGTTGCCAGCGAAGCGGGCCCAGGTGGCGTTCGGCATCATTCGACTGGCGAACGGCTTGGTGGCGCTGGTGAGGAGCAGGTCGAGCGGCGCGGCCAGCTCATCGACTCTGGCCGCGGGGTCCTTGGAGGTTGCCATATCTATCGCGTGCTTTCAGTTGTCGGAATGGTGATGTCGCGTTTCAGGATCTTGCCGGTGGGTCCCTTCGGCAGGGCGTCAACCAGCCACACCTGGCGCGGGTACTTGTAGGCGGCCACCCGTTCCTTGACGTAGTCGCGTAGCTCCGCGGGCTCCACGTGCTCCCCCGCCTTCAACGCGACCGCAGCGCCGACTTCCTCACCCAACGAGTCGTGCGGGATGCCGACGACCGCGGCTTCGGCGACGGCGGGGTGCTCGTAGAGCACTTCCTCGATCTCGCGAGGATAGACGTTGTAGCCGCCGCGGATGATCAGATCCTTGGTCCGGTCGACGATGTAGAAGTAGCCGTCCTCATCGACGCGCCCGACGTCGCCGGTGGCCAGCCAACCGTCCGGCGTGATCGTGGCCTTGGTTGCGTCGGGCAGGTTCCAGTAGCCCTTCATCACGTTGTGGCCGTGGATCTGGATTTCGCCGGTATGCCCTTGCGGGACCTCAGCGCCGTCCAGGTCGACGACCCGCATCTGCACACCCTCGATCGGGGTACCGATCGAGCCCACCTTACGCGGCCGGTGTGGATGGTTGAACGCCGCCACCGGGGAACTCTCCGACAGCCCGTAGCCCTCGAGAACCTCGCAGCCAAAGGCTTTTTCGAAGTCGGCGAGAACCTGCACCGGCATCGCCGCACCGCCGGAGACGCAGACCCGCAACGTGCGCGCGGCCTCGGCTGCGGCCTCGTCCGCCACGCTCAGTAGCGCCGAATACATCGTCGGCACACCTTCGAACACCGTGACGGCGTCCCGCTCGATCACCTCAAGCGCCTTGCGCGGGTCGAATCGGGGGATCAGTGTCAACGTTGCGCCGGCCAGCACCGCCCCGTTGAGCCCACAGGTCAGGCCGAACACGTGAAACAGCGGCAGGCAGCCCATCACCACGTCGTCTGGCCCGGTCTCGACCAGGGTGCGGCAGCTGACCTCCGCGTTGCGGCCCAGGTTGCCGTGCGTCAGCATGGCCCCTTTGGGCTTTCCGGTGGTTCCGGAGGTGTGCAGGATGACCGCGACGTCGTCGTGACCTCGCTCCACCGGGACCTGTTGCTCGGGCAGGTCCGCGATCAGCTCCATCAGCCCGGCGTCGTCGACAACCCAGCACTGGGCGCCCGCCTCGTCGGCACCGGCGCTGGCCTCGTCGGCGAAGGCGGGTGTCGCGAACATGGCCTTGGCGCCGCTGTTGGACAGGTAGAAGTTCACCTCACGCGCCTTGAGCAGCGGGTTCATCGGGACCGCGACGGCGCCACGATACATGATCCCGTAATACGCGATGGCGAATGCGGGCGTGTTGGGCAACATCACGCCCACCCGGTCGCCCGGCTCGACTCCGGCCTGCTCAAGCAGCGTCGCCACCCGGGACGCTGCAGCGTGGAACTCGGCGAAGGTGAATTGCAGGTCGTCGCAGCGCAGCGCAACGCGGTTGGGGTCGCGCTCTTTGGATGCGACGAGATTGGCGCTCAGAGCGGTCATGAGATGCCTCCGGGATCGACTTGAGGTGCCTGGCTTTTTAGGCTCATCGTGCCCGGTTTTCAATCGTGCGTCAGCCGACTTCGCACAAGCAATGTCGGTGCGAACAACAACCAGGCCAGTAGGCTGTGACGGCCCACATCCGTCGCCGACCAGTCGCCGAACGGCGGTTCTGCTGGTCATGCCCCCGGCTATGCGCTCCGCGTGGCGACGTGTTGGCCAATCTTGCGGACCAGGAAGGCCGACCTGATGTCTCCAATCCCGTGGACCACCGTCCCGGCGGCGACCGAGATCAACAATGTGGTGATCGAAGCGTGCAGCGAAGTCGCGATCCACAGCCCGATCGCCACCTCGGCGAGGCCAGCGATCAACGGCGCCCTCCACCCGCGTTCTCGCCTGGCTGCGATCGCGGTCACGACCCCAAGGATTCCCCAAACCATGAACAGGACGCTCATCACGGCGGCCAGCCCAACGACGGTGGCTTTGACAGCGAGGAATGCAACGACGCCGGCAACGACGAGCACCACCGCAACCAACCAGCGAGCCACCCGCCAGCCCCGTGACGACAGGGCCCCCACCATCACTTCGGCGGCCGCTGCCAACAGGAATACAGCACCGAAGAGCTTGGCGATGGCCTCGACAGTGGTGTAGGTGAAGCGCAGCATTACGACCGCGATCATGATCCACGCGGCGCCGGCGATCAGAAGCAGCCACCAATACCGGGTCTTCGACACAAAGCTGTCGGTCAAATGACTAGCGAGATGGTGTTTTTGCCTTGAGGGAGTCGTCCCGGCCGGACGAGTCTGATCCGTCACTGCTGCAACGCATTCAGGCGAAAGCCGGCCGGTCGGCGGTGCCAGTGATGCTCTGCACCTTCTTCACATCGCTGCGCATGCCGAATGCGGAGATTACCTCCGTCACGCCGAGGATGATCAGCCAGATTCCGACCACAAGCGCCAACGTCACGATCGAGTCGAACGGATAGGCCAGCACCACGACACCGGCGAGCACGCTGATGATCCCGAAAAAGATAGACCACCCTCGGCCGGGAAACCGCGGATAGCTGATCGCCAATGCTACGGCGGACACACCGCGGAAAATAAATCCGACCGCAATCCAGATGGCCAGTAGCAGGATCGCATACCCCTCACCGAAGTGCCGGAACGCCAAGATCCCAAGGATCACCGACAACGCGCCGCTGATGAAGTACAAGAACCTGCTGGCGCCCGAAGCTGCGGGCAGCGCAAACGCGAGAATCACCATCGCGACGCCGGACGTCACCAGGTATGCACCAAACAACGCGGCAGCCACCACGATCGAAGGTCCCGGCCACACCAGCATAGCCACGCCGAGAATCGCGGCCAAAGCGCCGAACAGGGTCGCGGAAATCCAGATACGGTGCATCACATCTGAAACGGGACTTGCAGTATCACTCATGGCAGCTCCTTGACGAAGGTGGTTCGCGGCGGTCTCGCCAACAATTCATTGTTGCTCCGCGGTAGCCCGGCGCAATTGTTACGCGGGACAACGTCGGTGCCGCGATGGTGTCGCGGCGCACAATTCGTATCTCGCGCGAAATCGGGAGCGACCTCGTCAACGGTGCTCACCTCGCCGGCAAGCTTTGCGACCGCTTCCCGCAAGCTGCCCACCGTGATCGGCTCGATGATACAAGATTCCGAGATCTCGCGGCGCTGCCCTGATTGGCGATGAGACCAAACACCGCGGTAGCAGTCCGCCGAGTAGGCCATCGCGGCATGCGGCTTCTCGTGCAGCTCACTGCCATTCCAACGCATCGTCAGCCAGTCGATGGCGTTGTGCACGATCGCGGGTACAGGCGCGTAGTCGTGCGAGCAGCACCGCGTCTGCCGCAACGACGGCATTCCGCAATGCCCCGCGCGAGGTCGTCGCGAGCTATCTGCTGTAGTCCGAGGCGGACCGGTGAGCTATTCAGCGCCCTCCAGTTTCGTTAGCTCGTCGTCGAACCATGCACTCACATAGCGGGTCTTGCTACCGACCGCTTCCCTGCGCAGTTCTAAGCGATCGACGAGCTGTTGAGCGACATGACCGTAATGATCCGCTAAATTCGCTACGCCACAACTACATCCAACGTCCGCGATGTTGCTTTGGTCATCGATGTGGTGGTGCTCGAGGATCGCTCGGATATGCTCCACGAGGTCAGTCATATTAGTTCCCCGGTATGGTTGGACGAAGGCGGTCAAGCTCGCTGCGTGACGGCGTTGGCTCGTGCGTATATGGCAGTCAGCGTTGCGGACTCGGCTTCGTCGATCGCGTTCAGCGCGAAATCGATCGCGTCGTAGGCGTAATCCTCCGCGAGGTCGGCATTTAGCGTCGCCTGCCGAGCGTCGAATGTGTCTCCGGCGCGTTAGTCCGGTCCGTTTCTCAATCCGGCGCAAGCGGTAGCGCACGGTGTTGGGATGACAACACAGTCGTTCAGCGGCGGCGCCCACCGAGGCCTCAGTTTCCTGCCACACCCGAAACGTTTCGAACAGAATCTCGCGCTCCTCGTCGGGAAGGTCGCTAAAACAAGCCAAGGTGATGCCGGCCGATTTGACCATCACCTCCGGGGCGGCGAGCGCGGCGGTAGCCAGGATCGTTCCGTCGAATACCGCGACTGTGGAGGCGTTGGGCCGTCCCCGCAGTGTCACTTTGGCAAAGTGCAGAGCCTGCGGCGCCTCGCGCAGATCGTTGAATTGCGCGCTTACCCCGAGGCGGCCGACCGCCGTCCGAGACACCAAAGCGACAACCCTGTCGAGTTGCTGCTCGGACGCAAGGTGCACGATCCCGACCTGCCAATCGGGCAGCGGCCGCCATGCCGAATACACGTCCAGGCTGCGCAGCTTCGGCTCGATGAGCGGCAGCGGCTCGCTGTCCCCGGGCGTTACCTCGGCGGCAATGATCACAAACGGACCATCCTTTGGCAACCGAAGATAGCCGGCGATCTCAGACAAGCTGCAGTCGTCGACGACTCGGCCCTCAAGCAGCGAGTCGATCAACAACGGGCGCCGCGAGGTGTCATCGAACATCTGCCGTTTCTGCTCGTCGCGGTATCCGGCCACCACCGCGATGCCGATCAGTTCGGCGAAGGCACTGATGCGCGCCTCGGTGTCGGCCGGCATGGGCCCGGGTTCAGCCGAACTCACGGTCGCCAAACCCCACACACGTCCATCGACGATGACCGGCACGCCCACCGCAGCCCGGACGCCCACCGCACGCATGAATTCGGCGACTCGCCCCGCGGTGTTCTCATAGCTATCCACCCGTGCCGGCCTACCGGTGCGTTGCACCATCGCCGCCAGGGTGCTGCCGTCGATCGTCATTCGAAACCCCGCGGGCCGCCTCATCACCTGCGCTGCAGGATGGTGAGCCGCGGCCAGAAGCGTGATTTCGTCGCTCGCCTCATAGCGCCACAACCCGGCCCCCTCCGTGACCAAGCATCGACGCATTTCGTTGACGACCGCGTCGAAAACCTCCGACGGTTCGGCGCCGCGGGCCACCAGCGTAGCCAGTCGGCGCAAGGCCGCCTGCTCTGCGGCGAGCCGGCGATACTCCGCGTATAGCCGGGCGTTGTCAGGTGACAAATCAAGTTGTCCGGCCGCAATCTCGCCGCTGGTTAGAAGTTCGTCCATGGCTTGTCCCTAGGGATTACCGATATTGGTGTCAGCCCCAGCGAACGAGCCAAGCCGTAGTCATAGGACAGTCTGGTCAGCTGCCAAAGCTCGCCCCTTCATTTGTCGTACATCGCCAAACACGATGCGCCGACGAGGCGCTAGCACCACCATCGCAGGGAACCGTGCTGCCGTCCTTGTGAGCGGTTACACGATCGAACGCCGACAGCTGTGTCTGATCACAAGGTTGCAGCAACCGAGGCTGACGGCGGTCCACAGTTAACGGGTCTGGCCGGTCGGATGTGACCGCGCACATCCGCCAGTTGCCGGGGCATAAGGTTTCGGGGTATGAGCGCTGGAACACACCCCGTCGGGGTCCGGCGTGGCGCTGAACCTGATCCCCACGTCGTGAAGCTCAGCAAGCTCCTGCTGGGCCGTGCCCCAGAACTGGGCGAGGCGCTGGCCGATCGGCTGTTCCGGGAGGTCGACGCGTACCGCGACGGGAGCGTCGTCACAAGAGACGAGGTACGCAAAAGTTGTGAGGCAAACCTGACGTTTGTCTTCGACTCACTTGCCGGGCACGCGGACGTCGACGTCTCGCCTGCCGAGTACACCGGAACCGCACGCGCGCTCGCCGGCGCGCCGCTGCCGGCGGTGATGACGGCTTACCGGATCGGGTTCCGCTTCATGTGGGAGGAGACCCTCGCCACCGCGCGGGCCGCGGGAATACCCACCGAATCGATTCTGGACGCCACCGCACGCGTCTTCGTTGCGCAAGACACCTTCACTCAGGCGATGGCCAGCGCCTATCGGGAGCAGCTGACCGCGCAGATCCTGGAGCAGGAGGAAGAACGCTCGGCGTTGGTCGAAGCGCTGCTGTCTAGGCGGATCACCGACACCCAAAGCCTCTGGGAGGCGGCCGACCTGCTCCGGCTGCCCACCACCGGACCGTACGTCGTCGTCGCAGCCGAGTTGCCGGCCATTGGGAAATTGGGCTTGCCCGCGATCGAAAATAAGCTCGATACCCGCGATATCCGGTCGGCGTGGCGGCTGCTGTCGGACTTACATATCGGTATCGTCCACGTGCGGATAAGCGACACAGTCAGCACTTTGATTTCAGTGCTCCGCCAGGCCGCGACCGTCCGGGTCGGCATCAGCCCGCCGTTCCACGACCTGGCCGAAACCAGCGACGCACTGCGATTCGCTCGGCTGGCGGTGACCGCGAAGCCGTCGGCCGACTCGCTGGTCACGGTTTTCGACGACACCCCTCTTGCCATCGCGGCGGTCAGCGCCCCAGAGGTCATGGCGAAAATCAGGTCGTCGGTGCTACGGCGACTCAACGAACTGCCGCCCGCGGAACGCACGATCCTGCTCGACACGTTCCAAGCGTGGTTCGAGGCGGGGGGCTCCGCCAACGACACCGCTGAGAAGATCTTTTGCCATCCCAACACCGTGCGGCACCGCCTTCGGCGTATCGAGGAGTTGACCAGCCGGTCACTTTCGCGGCCTAAGGATATTGCCGAACTATGCCTGGCCTTCGAGATCGAGCAGCGCTTGCCCTGAGCGACACGCCCGTGGGTCTGCAGGCCTAGGTCGATTAGCCGGGGGTCAATGCCTTCAGCCGGTGGCGAACCTGGAATGCGCTGATGATATCCACGATGCCGATAACGATCAGCCAGATACCGGCAATCAGGGTCAGGATCTCGATCGAATCGAGCGGGTAGATGATCAGCACCCCGCCGCCGATGACGATGATCACACCGGAGAGCACCTGCCAGCCGCGTGCGGGCAGGTGGTCAAAGGATAGCGCCGCGGCGAGCAGGGTCACCCCGCGGAACACCCAGCTGATGCCGATCCACAAGGCCAAAAGCAGGATCGACTCGAGTCTGTCGCGGAAGCAGAAAAACCCCAGCACTAGGGACACTGCGCCGGTCAGGAAGGACAGCACTCTCATTGCGGCGCCGGCGTGAGTGCCGAAAGCGGCGAACATATAGCCAACCCCGGACACCACCAAGTAAATGCCGAACAGGATGCCCGCCACCACGAGTGACTTACCCGGGTAGTAAAGCACGATGACACCGAGTGCCACGCCCAGGAGGCCGATCAGGAGCAACAACTGCCACGTGTTACGAGCGAGCTGGTGCAGTGGACCTTCGAATACGGTCTTTTCGCTGGTTGTCATGCAAAAACGATAGTCCGCGGCCGGCGCGAAGAGATTGTTTTTGGCGACAGAATTAAGCACCTCGCCAAGGGGTCACGAAATGCCGGACCGAGGCCACGGTTGTAAATGGCTGGTCCGCGGCCGCTTTGTCTCCGGAAGACAACAATCCGCCGCAACTTGGTCGTTTGGCGACGTCGCCGCCCCACGCTGGCGCCGCTAAGTTTCTCCTTACGAACGCACCACAGCGATCCAGGACCACCAAGCTAATCCCGAATTAGCAAGTGCCACAACTCAATCCCAACCAAAGAAAAGAAGGTCAAGCCATGTTGTTGCCCGCCATCATCTTCCTGATGATCCTGTTCCCCGTCCTGCTGCCCGCCGGCATCACCGCCGTCGACGCCATCACCCGGGCCTACCGACGCAACCTGGCGCCCCGCCCGTTCGCCATCCCAGCCGCCGCCTAACATCTGGCATCCCCCAGTCGGGGCCACACCTACGGGTGTGGCCCCGACTGGTTTATGGGGCACCCGGCTGCAGAACCGCCGCGCCGTACCAGTGACAGGCCAGCAACGCGAGTTCGACGTCGAGCCGGTCGCTGCCGATGTCACGACCGCGCCGGGCGATTGCCCGGCCCACCCGATATTTCACCGAGTTGAAGTGCAAGTTGAGCTCCTCGGCGGCGACCTTATAGCTGGAACCGAAAGCCAGAAAAACCCGCAACGTATCGCGCAGCCGCGCGTCGTTCTCGTTGTCGGCGGCGAGGTCGCCGAGTACCGCGGCCACCCACTCGCGGGTGCCGGCCACGTCCCCACCGAGGCGTGCCATGATGGCCAGGCCCGGGTCGGTCGCCGCGATCACCGTCGGCTCCGGCCGCTTGGCGATCAGGGCGACGCTGCGGGCAGTCTTAGCGTCCCGGTGCGACTGACGAAAACCCTCGACACCGCTGGCCATGGTCCCGATTGCCACACTTGGCGAATCCGGTCGTGCGAGCGTGAACTTGCGAACGTTCGCCGCGGCTTCAGCGACCGCGGCACGATACGGCAGCCAACCCCATCCGCAGCTTCGGTCGGCGGCGGCGAAGAGCGGGCTGGAGGCCGCGCCCGCGGATTCGCCCACTTCGCGGAGATAGCGTTGCAGCCGGGCGAGTTGGTCGCCTTCAGCGCCCTCGTCCGGGTACCAGATGACCAGGCCCAGGTGGTGCCATCGCAACGGATAGCGGATCGAGGTGGTCGCCGCATCGGCGTCTATTGGCTTGTTTGCCGTCAAGACTTCCCGCACCCGCAGGGCGCGCAGACTGTTCTGGTTCTCCAGCCAGCGTTCGCGTTCGTCTTCATAGACGGCGACGACCTGCTGCGACATCCAGTCGATGTACTCGAACAACGTGCCGGTGATCGCCTCGAGCACGGCCACCCGCACCGAATCCGGGATATCGATCTCGCGCAGTTCGGCGAAAAACACCTCATTCATCTGGCGTTGACCGAGCCGATAGGCACGCACCAGCGCGTTGACGGGAACCCCGTGCTGCGCCAACCGGCGGGCGTACTCCAGCGCCGCCGTCGGCGCCTCAACACGCTCGACCACGATGTCAAGGCGCAACGCGTGCAAGACCGTGTGGACATTCGCCTCGACACTGGTGCCGAGCAACTCCATCAGCGCCGCGTCCCCGCGCAGCTCGGGGATCTGATCCTCGAGGAACTGACCAAGCGCCGATGACAGCTCGGCCAACCGTTCATGCAACCGGACGGCGACCCCGGCGACATAACTGCTCACCTCAACGTCGCTGTCGAGACGCGGTTTCGTCATTACTAAGACGGTAGACCCCGCGGTTGTCTTTCGGAGACGGTTGTCTTTCAGCGATAAGTCCGGCCTGCGGCTTTGTCGATTTGCCACTGTGTTGCGGCGCGCACAACTCCTACCGTTGTAACCACGGTCAAATCGCAATACCAGAAGGAGCCAGGACAATGGGGTTCACCAAGCCGTATCTACCGGATGTTGATCCGGACACCTTTCTGAAGAAGCCGCTGATGGAGCGGATGCGGATTCTCGCCGTCGAATGGGCGGAGAACGGCTTAGGCGCACCGCGGATGGTGCACACGATCTACATCGTGAAACTGGTCGTGTTCTTCGTGCTCGGGGGCATCACGGTAGCGACCGCGACCTCGGGCCTGCCCGCTTTCTGGCATGTCGCCGAATGGTGGAACCAACCGATCGTCTACCAGAAGGTCATCCTGTGGACCGTGCTACTGGAATGCATCGGCGTCGCCGGATCGTGGGGGCCGCTGGCCGGCAAGTTCAAGCCGTTCACCGGTGGCATCCTGTTCTGGGCCCGAACCGGAACGATCCGGCTGCGGCCGTGGAAGTGGGTGCCGTTCACCGGCGGTGACCGGCGCACTTGGTTTGACATCGGGGTGTACCTGGCATTGCTGGTGAGCCTGGCAGCGGCCCTGCTGTCACCGGGCGTGCACAGCGATTCGCTCTCAAAGGCACTGCCGCACAACACATCCGGACTCGTCAACCCCGCCCTGCTGGTCGCCCCGATCGCGCTGCTGATGCTGATCGGCCTGCGGGACAAGACCATCTTCCTGGCCGCCCGCGGCGAGCAGTACCTGCCGGTCCTGGTCATCTTCACCGTGCTGCCGTTCGTGAACATGATCATCGCTTTGAAGATGGTGATCGTGCTGGTGTGGGTCGGCGCCGGCTTCTCGAAGTTCGGTAAGCACTTCTCCAACGTCATTCCGCCGATGGTCAGCAACACGATCTTCGCGCCCAAATGGGTGCGGCGGGCCCACTACCGCGACTTCCCGCGCAACCTGCTGCCGTCACGGCTGGCCGACTTCATGGCACACGTCAACGGCACCACGGTCGAGATTGCGGCCCCGCTGGTCCTGTTCTTCTCCACCAACAAGTGGGTGACGCTGGTTGCGGCGCTGTTGATGGTCGGGTTCCACCTGTTCATCATCTCGACCTTCCCGCTGGCGGTGCCGCTGGAGTGGAACGTGGTCTTCGCCTACACCACGATCTTTCTGTTCCTCGGCTTCCCGAATTGGAACGGATACGCCCCGTGGAACATGACTCCGCCGTGGCTGGCGCTCGTCATCGCGGCCGCGCTGCTGTTCTTCCCCGTGCTGGGCAACCTGCGACCCGACAAGGTTTCCTTCCTGCCCTCGCTACGGCAGTACGCGGGCAACTGGGCCTCTGCGGTGTGGGCGTTCGCGCCGGGCGCCGAGGCGAAGCTGGACCGGGTCACCCGCCCGACACGGAACCAGGTCGACCAGTTGATCGCGTTCGGCTACGAGCCGCAGTGGGCGGAGATCACCTCGCAGCGGACCATCGCGTGGCGCACCATGCACAGCCAAGGCCGCGGCCTGTTCTCGCTGTTGCTGAGTCATCTGCCCGACATCGATACCCGCACCGTGCGAGAGGGCGAGTTCATCTGCAACTCCCTGATCGGGTTCAACTTCGGCGACGGCCACATGCACGATGCAGACATGATCCGAGCCGTGCAGCGCGAAGTCGGCTTCGAGCCGGGTGAGTGCGTCATCGCCTGGGTGGAGTCGGAGGCATTCGGCAGCGGCGTTCAGCACTATCAGCTGATCGACGCCGCCATGGGTGTCATCGAACGCGGTACCTGGAAGGTGGCCGATGCTGTCAAAGAACAGCCCTGGCTGCCGAACGGCCCCATCCCGACCGAGGTGAGCTGGTCGATGCCCGGCACCGAGCCGGCTTCCCGCGAAGATCAGGACCACGGGCACGGAGCGCTGGCATGAGCACCGCGCTGGTGGTGGGGGGCGGCCCCAATGGGCTCGCCGCCGCCATAGCCCTTGCTGCCGAGGGCGTTTCGGTCACCGTGCTCGAGGCCGCCGACGAGGTCGGCGGTGGTGCCCGCAGCAGCGAGGCGATCATCCCCGGCCTGCTGCACGACCACTGCTCCGCGATCCATCCGATGGCCGTCGGCTCGCAGTTCTTCAGCCGCTTCGACCTGCAGCGGTACGGACTGTCGTGGCGCTGGCCGGAGATCGATTGTGTGCACCCGCTCGACGGCGGCAGCGCAGGCGTCCTGCACCGCTCGGTGGAACAGACCGCCGCCGGTCTTGGTCGCGACGGATCGCGGTGGCGGCTGGCCTTCGGCTACCCCGCCGCTCGGTTCGACGCGCTGAGCGACGACATCATGCGGCCCCTGCTGCGGTTCCCGCATCATCCGCTGATGCTCGCCCGGTTCGGTGCACCAACCGTGCTTCCCGCGTCGACGTTCGCCCGCCTGTTCCGCACCGACGAGGGGCGGGCATTGTTCGGAGGTGTTGCGGCGCATGCCTTCCGGCCGCTGCACTACCCGATGACCTCCGCGATCGGGATGGGCATCATCGCCGCCGGCCACCGGCACGGCTGGCCG
>Ga0209656_10000549_pt1 | contig 24778 bp, 17 predicted proteins | sample BogFormECP12_OM2_FD_188239 | JGI IMG/M metagenome (GOLD analysis project Ga0209656, IMG submission 188239) | Bog forest soil microbial communities from Calvert Island, British Columbia, Canada - ECP12_OM2 (SPAdes) (version 2) | ecosystem: Environmental > Aquatic > Freshwater > Wetlands > Bog ...
AGCAGCTTCATGATGCCGAAATAGTCCATCACGCTGTTGACCTTGTTCTGGTTGATCGCGTGCGCCGGGTCGACGCTCTTCGGGCAGACCTCGGAGCAATAGCCGACCAGCGTGCAGTGCCAGACGCCGTTCTCGGAGTTGACGAGGTCGCGGCGGGCCGCCCAGCCCTCGTCGCGCGAGTCCGCGTTGTAGCGATGCAGCAGCGCCAGCGCCGCCGGGCCGGTGAACTGCGGCGTGATCCCGTATTGCGGGCAGGCGGCGTAGCAGAGCAGGCAGTTGATGCATTCGGAGTACTGAACGTACTGCTCCATCTGCGCCGGGGTCTGCCGATAGGCGCCGTCGCTGACCGGCTTGTCCTCTTTCGGGATGATGTAGGGCTTGATGGACTCGAGCTTGTCGAGGAAGTCGTTCTGGTCGATGACCATGTCGCGCACGATCGGGAAATGCTCGAGCGGCGCGATCCGCAGCTTGTTCGGGTAGTAGTCGCGCAGGAACGTGTGGCAGGACAGTTGCGGGATGCCGTTGATCATCATCCCGCAACTGCCGCAGATCGCCATGCGGCACGACCAGCGGAAGGTCAGGCTGCCGTCGATGTGGTCCTTGATGTGCCGCAGGCCCTGCAGCACCGACATGTCGTTGCTGAACGGCACCTTGTAGCTCTGCATCCGCGGCGCCGCATCGGTGTCCGGGTCATAACGCTGGCACTCGATCTCGATGGTGCGCGTGGTCGTGTCCAGGGGCATGTCGCTCGGTTCCCGTTTCAGGTCAGCACGGCCTGCTTGCCGGCACCGCCATAGCTGCGGATTCGCGGTTTCGACTTCGTGATCACCACCGGCTGGTAGGTGATCGTGGGCGGCCCGTCGCCGTTGTAGGTCGCGAGCGTGTGCATCAGGAAGTTCACGTCGTCGCGCTCCTTGTACTCGTCAAGCCGCACATGGGCGCCGCGCGATTCCTTGCGGTTGTAAGCGGAGTAGGCCATCGCCTCGGCGACCTCGAGCATGAACCCGAGTTCGATCGTCGACAGCCATTCGGTGTTGAAGCACCTTGCGTGATCGTCGAGCCGAACGCCGCGGCGGTAGCGGTCGCGCAGCTCGGCGATCTTGTCGCAGGCCTTATGCAGCCCGGCGTCTTCGCGGTAGATGCCGACATGCGCTTCCATGCAGGCGCCCAGCTCGTCGCGCAGCGTGGCGACGCGCTCGCCGGTCTCGCTGTGCAGCAGCGCCGTCATGTGCGCCACCGACGCCTCGGCCTGGGTCCGGGTCCGCACGCTCGCCTCGCTCGCGGCCGGCGCGGCGCGGGCATAGGCCGCCGCCGCCTCGCCGGCGACCCGCCCGAACACGGTGATTTCCGCCAGCGAGTTCGAGCCGAGACGGTTGGCGCCGTGGATGCCGACGCTGGAGCATTCGCCGGCGACATACAGGCCGCCGAGCGTGGTCGCGGTCGTCAGGTCGGACGCGATGCCGCCCATCGTGTAGTGCACCGCCGGCCGCACCGGGATCGGCTGCGTCACCGGATCCACACCGGCGAAGATCCGCGCGCACTCGGTGATCTGCGGCAGGCGCTCGAGGATCTTCTTCTCGCCCAGGTGCCGCAGGTCGAGGTTCACGACCGAGGCCTGCGGCGTGTCGATCGTGGTGCCCTTCTGCTCCTCGTGCCAGAACGCCTGCGACAGCCGGTCGCGCGGGCCGAGCTCCATCGCCTTCGGACGCGGCCACGGATCGAGCGGCCCGAGCCCGTAGTCCTGCAGATAGCGGTAGCCGTTCTTGTTGGTCAGGATCGCGCCTTCGCCGCGGCAGCCCTCGGTGATCAGGATCCCCGTTCCGGCCAGGCACGTCGGGTGGTACTGCACGAATTCCATGTCGCGCAGCTTGGCGCCGTGGCGATAGGCCAGGCCCATGCCGTCGCCGGTGACGATGCCGGCGTTGGTGTTCTGCAAGTAGACGCGGCCCGCGCCGCCGGTCGCCATCACCAGGGCCTTGCAGACGAACAGGAACGGCTTGCCGGTGGCGACCTCGATCGCCACCACGCCGCGTATCCGCCCGTCCTCGACGACCAGGTCGGCCGCGAAGAACTCGTCATAGCGGGTGATCGACGGATACTTGAACGAGGTCTGGAACAGCGTGTGCAGGATGTGGAAGCCGGACTTGTCGCCGGCGAACCACGTGCGCTGCACCGTCATTCCGCCGAAGAAGCGGACATTGATGGTGCCGTCGTCGTGGCGGCTCCACGGACAGCCCCAGTGCTCGAGCTGCACCATCTCCGGCGTGCAGTGCTCGACGAAATACTGCACGGCGTCCTGGTCGCACAGCCAGTCGCCGCCGGAAACCGTGTCGTCGAAATGCTTGTCGAGGCTGTCGTCCGGGCGGATCACCCCGGCCGAGCCGCCTTCGGCGGCGACCGTGTGGCTGCGCATCGGCACGACCTTCGAGATGAGCGACACCGACAGCTTGGGATCGGCCTCGGCGATCGCGATCGCCGCGCGCAAGCCGGTGCCGCCGCCGCCGATGATGACGATGTCGCTGTTGACGGTTTCCATGCCCGCTCCCGGCTATCCGATATGTTGCGCTGGTGCCGGCCCGCGCCGGCCCCAGCGGTCAGGACTCGTGCGCCAGCTCCCAGCGTGCCGGCGAACGCCACAGCCGCGAGCGTAGCAGCTCGCGTTCGAAGATGAACTCCTTCGGCAGCCGGTCGAAGAAGCGGTCGAACAGCTCCTCGTGCCCGTGCGCCTCGGCGGTGCCGGCATCGCGCGCGACTGCCATCAACTCGTAGAACGTGTCGTGGTCGTACTCCAGGCCGCGCCAGTCCAGGTCCTCGCGCCGCGGCATCCAGCCGATCGGGCTTTCCACCGCGTAGCCGCGGCCGTGCACGCGATCGACGATCCACTTCAGCACGCGCATGTTCTGGCCGAAGCCGGGCCAGAGGAACTTGCCGTTCTCGTCGCGGCGGAACCAGTTGACGCGGAAGATGCGCGGCGGGTTGGGGACGTGCCGCCCCACGTCCAGCCAGTGGCTGAAGTAGTCGGCCATGTTGTAGCCGCAGAACGGCAGCATCGCCATCGGATCGCGCCGCGTCGCGGTCACGCCGATCGCCGCCGCCGTCGCCTCGGAGCCCATCGTCGCGGCGAGGTAAACGCCGTGCGCCCAGTTGAATGCCTGGAACACGAGCGGCATGTTCTTGCTCATCCGGCCGCCGAAGACGAACGCGCTGATCGGCACGCCGGCAGGATTCTCCCAATCGGGATCGATCGAGGGGCACTGCCCCGCGGGTGCCGTGAAGCGCGAGTTCGGGTGCGCCGCGGGCCGCCCGCAACCGGGCGTCCAGTCCTTGCCGGTCCAGTCGATCAGGTGGGCGGGCGGGGTGTCCGTCATGCCCTCCCACCACACGTCGCCGTCGTCGGTCAGCGCGGTGTTGGTGAAGATCGCGTTGCTGGCACAGCTCGCCATCGCGTTCGGGTTGGACTGCACATTGGTGCCGGGTGCGACGCCGAAGAATCCCGCCTCGGGATTGATCGCCCGCAAGATCCCGTGCTCGTCCTTCTTGATCCATGCGATGTCGTCGCCGACCGTGGTCACCTTCCAGCCGATGAGTTCCGGCGGAGGCACCAGCATGGCAAGGTTGGTCTTGCCGCACGCGCTGGGGAATGCTGCGCCTAGATAGGTCTTCTCGCCGTCGGGCGAGTGGATGCCCATGATCAGCATGTGCTCGGCGAGCCAGCCTTCGTGGCGCGCCATCACCGAGGCGATGCGCAAGGCGAGGCACTTCTTGCCCAGCAGCGCGTTGCCGCCGTAGCCCGAGCCGTACGACCAGATCTCATACGTCTCCGGGAAGTGGGCGATGTATTTGCGCCCGATCTCGGCCTCGCAGGGCCACGCCACGTCCGCCTGGCCCGGGGCTAGCGGCGCGCCCACCGAATGCATGCACGGGATGAACGGACCGTCGCCGAGCACCTCGAGCACGCGGGTGCCCATGCGCGTCATGATGCGCGTGTTGGCGACGACGTAGGGGCTGTCGGTGATCTGCACACCGATCTTTGCGATCGGCGAGCCAAGCGGCCCCATGCTGAACGGGATGACGTACAGCGTGCGCCCGCGCATGCAGCCGTCGAACAGGCTCAGCAGCGTCGCGCGCATCTCGGCCGGGGGCGCCCAGTTGTTGGTGGGACCCGCATCGTCCTCGCTGAGCGAGCAGATGAAGGTCCGCTCCTCGACCCGCGCGACATCGGACGGATGCGAGCGCGCCAGATACGAGTTGGGGCGCTTGTCGGGATTGAGGCGGATGAGCGTGCCGGCCGCGACCATCTCGGCACAGATCCGCTCGTACTCCTCCGCCGAACCGTCGGCCCAATAGACCTGCGCGGGCCTGCACAGAGCCGCCATCTGGCCGACCCAGGTCAACAGGCGCTGGTTGGTTAGGCAAGCTGGAATGGTGCCGAGCCGCGCGGTAATGTCCTGATCCATTGGTATCTCGCTGACCCAGGTCACCAGTCGCTGACTGGCTGCGCCGCCTGCCGCAGTGCCGCCTGCCGCAGTGCCAACCGGTACGGCCACATCCTGATCCACTGCCAATCTCCCCTTTGCAGGCACGCGTCGATGATTGTCACCCATTCGACGCGATCAACGACAGACGACGACCGCCGAACGTCATCCGCGCCGATGATCGGCCGACGAACTTGCCATGAGGTACGGGCCGCCGTTGCCGACAACGTCGCTCCGAGGCCCCTCCCTCATGGGCGCCAGACACCCATTCCCGTACCAGAATGGCCGCTCCGGCGCGTGCTTCAATCATTGGACATCCCCGCACGTCGCACGCAGTTGCCACTGTCGAGCTGGCGTCGTGACGCGCGGTTCCGACGATGAGAATGATGCACCGAACGCGCTAGACCCCCTTGATTCAGATCAATGTGTTGAAATACCGACGGGTTGAGCGTCCGAACCTTCACGGCAAGCGGTCGTGCGGCCTGTCAGGAGATCGCTTTGGTCACGCTACCACCACGTTTCGAACTCGGGACCGAGTTTCACAAGATAAATTACGGTGCGTGGCGAGCCAAAGTTGAGTCCGAGCTGAAGGGCGCGTCGTTTGACAAACGGATGACGACTCACTTCTACGAAGGGATCGAACTCCAGCCGCTTTATACCGAGGAGATCTTCGCGACCGCCGGCGATCCGGCGGGACTGCCGGGGTTTTCGCCCTTCGTGCGCGGCACCGAGACGCTGGGCCACCGGGTCGGCGGCTGGGACATCCGGCAGGAGGAAGCGCACTACGACCCCGCCGTCGCCAACGCGCACATCCTCGAAGAGCTCAACGGCGGCGTGACCTCCATCGACCTGCGCTTCGACGGCGCGTCGATGCACGGTCTGGACCCCGACGACCCGCGCGCGGCCGATCTGGTGGGCCATGACGGCGTCAGCATCGCCACGGCCGGCGACATCGCGCGCGTGACACGCGACGTCGATCTCACCGTCGCCGGACTTCATCTCGATCCCGGCTCGGCCTTCCTGCCGGCAGCCGCGCTGTATGTCGCGCACGCCAGGCGCGCCGGCATCCCGCTCGACCGGCTGCGCGGCGGCTTCGTCGCCGATCCGCTGAAGGCGCTGATGCGCGACGGCAGCCTGCTGACGTCGCTGGACACCGCACTGGCGCAGATGGCCGATCTGGCCGCCTGGACGTCGCAGAACCTGCCCTGCATGACGGCGGTCGACGTGTCCACCACGCCGTACCACAACGCGGGCACGACGGCGGTCGCCGACGTCGCGTTCGCGGTGGCGACCGGGCTCGACTATCTGCGCGTGCTGACCGATGCGGGGCTCGGGCTTGAGGCGGCGGCTCGTCAGTTCACGTTCAGCATGGGCCTCGGCTGCCGCTTCTATCTCGCCATCGCCAAGATCCGCGCCGCGCGCCTGCTGTGGGCGCAGGCGGTCGCGGCGTGCGGCGGCAGCCCCGAGGCGCAGAAGATGCACCTGCGGGTCACGACCGGGCGGCGGGTGATGACGACGCGCAACCGCTCGCTCAACATCCTGCGCAACACCGTCGCCTGCTATGCCGGGGCTGTTGCCGGCGCGGACGTCATCACGACGACGCCGTTCGACGCGCCCACCGGCCTGCCGACCGAGGGCAGCCGCCACAACGCCCGCAACACGCAGCTCATTCTCGCCGAGGAGTGCCACCTGTCGCAGGTCGTCGATCCGGCCGGCGGCGCCTGGTACCTCGAGTGGTACACCCACGAGATCGCCCGCCGCGCGTGGTCGGTGCTGCAGGAGGTCGAGGCGCAGGGCGGCATGATCAAGGCGGTGCTGAACGGCTGGGTCGCACGGCAGGTCAGGACGGCCGAGGCGGCGCGCGAGCGCGACGCGGCCACGCGCAAGCTGGCGGTGACCGGGGTAAGCGAGCATCCCACTCAGGTCGAATACCGCACCGACCAGGAAGTGCCGGACTTCGACGCGATCACCGAGACGGCGAAACAGCGCGTGTCGGGGTGGCGCCGCGCCAACCCAAGTCCGGAAACGCTCGGCACCCTCGCCGCGACGGCCGTCGGCAGCGGCGCCCTGACCGCGGCCGCGATCGCCGCGGCCGAGCGCGGTGCGACGCTGGGCGACCTGGCCGCCGCGTTGACGCGCACCGGCGAGGAGCCGACCGTCATCGCACCGCTGGCGGTGCATCCCTACGCCAAGGCGTACGAGGAACTCCGCGACGCGGCGGACGCGTTCGAGGCCAGGCGCGGACGCCGGCCGCGCGTGCATGTCGCGGGCGTGGGCAGCATCGCCGAGCAGGTCGCGCGCAAGAACTACGCGCGCAACTTCTTCGAGGCCGGCGGCTTCGAGGTGATCGCCGAGGAGCGCCACTTCGACATCGAAGATGCCGCGGAGGCGTTCGCCCGCACGGATACGAAGATCGCCGTCATCTGCTCGACCGACCGGCACTACGCGACCGTCGTCCCCGAACTCGCGGCGCGGCTGAAGCAGGCCGGCGCGCGGACGGTGGTGCTCGCGGGGCGGCCCGGCGAGGCGGAGGAGGCGTGGCGCGCCGCCGGCGTCGACCGCTTCATCTACATGCGCTGCGACGTGCTGGAAACGCTGTGGACCCTGCTGCGCGAGGAGGACGCCGAGTCATGAGCAGGATCCCGAACTTCGCGTCGATCGCCTATCCCGCGATGCCGCAAGCGGCGACGCTGGCGCAGTGGCTGCGACGCGCCGAGGAGGTGGCCGGCAAGCCGCTCGACGAACTCGCGTGGGACACCGCCGAGGGGATCGACATCAAGCCGCTGTACGCGGCGGCCGACCGGCACGGGCTCGACGATCTCGACACCTATCCCGGCTTCCCGCCGTTCCTGCGCGGGCCGTATGCGTCGATGTACGTCACCCGGCCGTGGACGGTGCGCCAGTATGCCGGCTTCTCGACCGCCGAGGCGTCCAACGCCTTCTACAAGAAGAACATGGCGGCGGGGCAGAAGGGGCTTAGCGTGGCCTTCGACCTGCCGACGCATCGCGGCTACGACAGCGACAATCCGCGCGTGCCCGGCGATGTCGGCATGGCGGGGGTCGCCATCGACAGCATCCTGGACATGCGCATCCTGTTCGACGGCCTGCCGCTCGATCAGATCAGCGTGTCGATGACGATGAACGGCGCGGTGCTGCCGATCCTGGCGATGTACGTCATCGCCGCCGAGGAGCAGGGCGTGCCGCAGGAGAAGCTGTCCGGCACGATCCAGAACGACATCCTCAAGGAGTTCATGGTCCGCAACACGTTCATCTATCCGCCCGGACCGAGCATGCGGATCGTCGGCGACATCTTCGCCTATGTCAGCAAGCACATGCCGTCGTTCAACAGCATCAGCATCTCCGGCTACCACATGCAGGAGGCGGGTGCGACGGCGGACCTGGAGCTGGGCTACACGCTCGCCGACGGGCTGGAGTACCTGCGCACGGGTGTCGCCAACGGCATGTCGGTGGACGACTTCGCGCCGCGCCTGTCGTTCTTCTGGGGCATCGGCGAGAACCTGTTCATGGAGGTCGCCAAGCTGCGGGCCGCCCGCATGCTGTGGGCGAAGATCGTCAACCTGTTCGGCCCGAAGAACACCCGCAGCCTGTCGCTGCGCACGCACAGCCAGACCAGCGGCTGGAGCCTGACCGCGCAGGACGTGTTCAACAACGTCACCCGCACCTGCGTCGAGGCGATCGCCGCGACCCAGGGACAGACGCAGAGCCTGCACACCAACTCGCTGGACGAGGCGCTGGGACTGCCGACCGAGTTCTCCGCCGGCATCGCCCGCAACACGCAGCTGTTCCTGCAGGAGGAGACCGACACCGACGCGGTGATCGACCCGTGGGGCGGCAGCTACTACGTTGAGGCGCTGACGATGGCGCTGGCGCAGCGCGCGTGGGCGCACATCGTGGAGTGCGAGGAGCACGGCGGCATGGCCAAGGCGATCGAGGCCGGCCTGCCGAAGGCGCGCATCGCGGATGCCGCCGCGCGCACCCAGGCGCGGATCGACAGCGGGCGGCAGACCATCGTCGGGCTGAACAAGTTCCGCCCGTCGAAGGACGAGCCGATCAACGTGCTGAAGATCGACAACTCCGCCGTGCGCGCCGCCCAGATCGAGCGGCTGCGCAAGCTGCGCGCCGAGCGCGACCCGGCCGCAGTGGAGGCAGCGCTGGCCGCGCTGACCGAAGCCGCCCGCAGCGGCGAGGGCAACCTGCTCGATCTGTCGATCAAGGCGGCGCGGCTGAAAACGACGGTGGGGGAGATCAGCGACGCGCTCGAGAAGATCTACGGCCGGTTCCAGCCGCGGCCGCAGCTGGCGACCGGCGTGTACGCCAAGCAGGTCGGCGAGAGCATGGACGCCGTCACGCAGGTGCGCGAGAAGGTCGAGGCGTTCGCGCGGATCGAAGGGCGGCGCCCTCGCATCCTGGTCTGCAAGCTCGGCCAGGACGGACACGACCGCGGCCAGCAGGTCGTCTCCTCGGCGTTCGCCGATCTCGGCTTCGACGTCGACGTGGGGCCGCTGTTCCAGACGCCGGAAGAAGCCGCGCAGGAAGCCGTCGACAACGACGTTCACGCGATCGGCGCGAGTTCGCTCGCGGCCGGGCATCTGACGTTGCTGCCGCAACTGAAGCAGGCGCTGGTGGCGCGCGGACGCGACGACATCCTGGTGATCGCCGGCGGCGTCATCCCGCCGCAGGACTACGACGAGCTGTACGCCAACGGCGTGGACGCGATCTTCGGACCGGGAACGGTGATCTCCGAGGCGGCCGGGAAGATCCTGGACGTGCTGCTCGACGGCGCGGGCGAGAAGGCCGCCTGACCGGCCCCCCTGGACACAAGGCGCTGGGCATGGCGCTGGACGGGGAGTGGGCGGCCGGAGGCGGGGATCGGCGGGCACGGCGGCCGCGCAGCCTGTCGGTCGACGAGTATGCGACGGGCATCCTGGCGGGTGACCGCGTGGTGCTGGCGCGCGCGATCACGCTGATCGAATCCGTGCGTCCGGATCATCAGGCGATGGCGCGCGAGCTGGTGCAGCGCGTGCTGCCGCATGCCGGCAAGTCGATCCGGCTCGGCATCACCGGCGCCCCCGGCGTGGGGAAAAGCGCGTTCATCGATGCGTTCGGCGTCCTGCTGACGGGCCACTTGCATCGCGTCGCGGTGCTGTCGATCGATCCGTCGAGCGCCAAGTCGGGCGGCAGCCTGCTGGGCGACAAGACGCGCATGGCGCGGCTTTCCGTCGATCCGGCCGCGTTCATCCGGCCCTCGCCGAGCGGGCTGGTGCTGGGCGGCATCGCGCGGCAGACGCGCGAGACGATGATGCTGTGCGAGGCGGCGGGCTTCGACATCGTGCTGATCGAGACGGTCGGCGTCGGCCAGTCGGAGGTGACAGTCGCCGACATGACCGACTTCCTGCTGGTGCTGCTGACATCGGGCGGCGGCGACGAGCTGCAGGGCATCAAGCGCGGCTTGCTCGAACTCGCCGACCTGCTGGCGATCACCAAGGCGGACGGCGACAACGTCATCGCCGCGCGGCAGGCGGCGGCGAAATATGCCTATGCGATGCACATCCTCGCCGGCCCCGACAGGGACGACGCGCCGGTGGTCACGTGCAGCTCGCTGCAGGGCACCGGGCTGGGCGAGATCTGGACGCTGATCTCCGACCGGATTTCGGAACGCGAACGGACCGGCGCGCTGGCCAAGCGGCGCAGCGACCAGAACACCACCTGGATGTGGTCGCTGGTCGACCAGCAACTCCGCGAAATGCTGCACGAAAAGGCCGCGCTGAACCGGATCGCGCGCAACGCCGCTGCGCAGGTCCGCGCCGGAACGCTGTCGCCGGTAGTGGCGGCCGAGCGTATTCGTGACGCACTCTTCGCCGGGACGGCACCGCCGTTGCATGAACCGGCCGACGTTGCGCAGATGGAGGACGTTGCGGATGCAGCCAATGCAGCCTGATCTAGATCAACGCTCCGTACGGTCGTGTTGCGTCACGATGTCCACGGCGCACGACACCATGCGGCAGGGAGGGGACGCACCATGATCGGCAGGCTCAACCACGTGGCGATCGCCGTGCCCGACCTGGAGAAGGCGGCCGCCGTGTATCGCAACGTGCTCGGCGTGAAGGTCTCCGATCCGGTGCCGCAACCCGCGCACGGCGTGACCGTCGTGTTCGTCGATCTGCCGAACACCAGGATCGAGCTGCTGCTGCCGCTCGGCGACGACAGCCCGATCAAGGGGTTTCTCGAGAAGAACCCGAACGGCGGCATCCACCACATGTGCTTCGAGACCGACGACCTTCTGGCGGAGCGTGACGGCGTGAAGGCGCACGGGCTGCGCGTGCTGGGCAACGGCGAGCCGAAGATCGGCGCGCATGACAAGCCGGTGCTGTTCCTGCATCCGAAGGACGTCAACGGCTGCCTCGTCGAGCTGCAGCAGACCTGAACACGCGGGGATGGTCGCCATGGTCGACACGCGATGACGCTGAACGCGCAGGCCCTCGACGAGCTCAGGGAGCGGCAGGCCAAGATCCTCGCCGGCGGCGGCCCCGACAAGGCCGAGGCACGCCACGCCCAAGGCCGCATGACCGCGCGCGGACGGCTCGCCGCGCTGTTCCAGGACGGCACGTTCCAGGAGATCGGCATGCACGCCCGCAGCGTGACCGCCGACGGAGCGAAGCCGCTGCCGGGTGACGGCGTGGTCGTCGGCACCGGCTATGTCAGCGGACGCGCCGTGGCCGCCTTCAGCCAGGACTTCACCGTCGCCGCCGGCACGCTCGGCAAGGTACACGCGGGCAAGATCGTCAGCGCCATGCAGACCGCCGCGCAGACCGGCATGCCGCTCGTCGGCTTCAACGATTCCGGCGGCGCGCGCATCCAGGAAGCGGTGGACGCGCTGTCCGGCTACGGGCAGGTGTTCTACCAGAACGTGCTGCTCTCGGGCCTCGTGCCGCAGATCGCGGTGATCTGCGGGCCGTGCGCCGGCGGGGCGTCGTATTCGCCGGCGCTGATGGACTTCATCGTGATGACGAAGTCGCACGCGCAGATGTTCATCACCGGGCCGGAGGTCATCAAGGCGGTCACCGGCAAGACGGTCTCGATGGACGACGTCGGCAGCGCCGCCATGCATGCCGCGGTCAGCGGCAACGTGCATTTCCTCGCCGAGGACGATGCGCACGCTGTCCAGCTCGTCCACCGCCTGCTGGCGTTCCTGCCGTCGAACAATGCCGAGGACCCGCCGCATCGTCCCGTCGCCGACATCGACGAGACCCCGGACGATGCGATCGGCGAGCTGGTCCCCGACGACGTCTCGCGTCCGCTCGACATGCGCGCGGTGATCCTGCAGCTCGTCGATGCGCAGGACTTCCTCGAAGTGCACGCGAGCTTCGCCGAGAACATCATCGTGGGCTTCGCGCGGATCGGCGGCATGGTGGTGGGCATCGTCGGCAACCAGCCGAAGGTCAGGGCGGGCGCGCTGGATATCGATGCGTCCGACAAGGGCGCCCGCTTCGTGCGGTTCTGCGACGCCTTCAACATCCCGCTGCTGACGCTCGTCGACGTGCCCGGCTTCCTGCCGGGGATCGAGCAGGAGCGCGGCGGCATCATCCGCCACGGCGCGAAGCTGCTGTTCGCGTACGCTGCCACGACCACGCCGAAGCTCACGGTCATCCTGCGCAAGGCCTATGGCGGCTCGTACCTGGCGATGTGCAGCCAGGAGATGGGGGCGGATTTCGTCTATGCGTGGCCGTCCGCCGAGATCGCGGTGATGGGCGCCGAGGGTGCGGTCAACGTGCTGCACGGCAAGGAGATCAAGGCGGCCGCCGATCCGCGCGCGCTCGCCGCCGAGCTCGCCGCGAAATACCGCGCGGAGTTCGCGTCGCCCTATCTGTCGGCCGGGCGCGGCTACATCACCGACGTGATCGAGCCGGGTGCGACGCGATGGACCATCGCGCTGGCGCTGCGCAAGCTGCGCAGCAAGCGCCAGACAAGGCCGCCGAAGAAGCACGGAAACATCCCGCTGTGAGCCGCTCGCACCGAGGCGCCCGCCATGCATAGCGGCATCGGCGGCGGATGGGTCGGCCAGTGGCTCGCCATCTTCGCGGTCATCTTCGTCATCTACGCGGGCTGGCGGATCACCGTCGCCATTCAGGCGCGCCGCGCGAGGCATGACGCCCCGGCCGCGCCCGCAAACCCGGCGCTGGCACGGTCGTCCCCGCTGGCGACGCTCGCGCCGGGCGCCGGCGACGACATCGTGGTGATCGCGGCCGCCGCCTATGCGATCGTGGGGCGGCATCGCATCGTGCACATCGAAGCGGCCGACCAGAACCAGACCTGGGCGATCGAAGGCCGCTGGCTGCACCAGACATCCCACCGTCCCCGGTAAAAGGTTTCGAGGTAGGCGCCATGAAACGAAACCTGAGAATCACCATCGACGGCCGCAGCTACGACGTGGTGGTCGAGGAGGTCGACGGCCCCGCGCCGCAAGCTGCACCGGCGCAGGCGGCTCCGGCCGCGGCACCGGCCACTGCGGCGCCGGTCGCCGCACCCGTCGCGGCGCCGGCGCCCGCTGCTCCACAAGCCGCGCCCGGCGCGGGGGCGATCGTCGCACCGCTCGGCGGCGTCGTGTTCGGTCTCGACGTGCAGGTCGGCCGCGCCGTCGCCGTGGGCGACAGGGTCGCCACGATCGAGGCCATGAAGATGAAGACCGAGGTCTTCGCCAAGATCGCGGGAACGGTGGCCAGCGTCGCCGTCAAGGTGAACGAGAGCGTCGAGACCGGCCAGTTGCTGATGACCCTGGCATGACGCGTGACTCTGGCATGACGCGCGCGCCCGGTCCCGCCGTTCGGCCCCGCAGGAGGCGCACGTGCAGAAAGACAGCGTAACCTTCGCCATCGTGCTCAGCCTGATCGATTTCTTCCTCAGCATGGTGATGATCAGCTTCATCGGCCTCGTGCTGAAGATGCTGCCGTTGCTGAACCGCTTCGGGAAATTCGACGAAGAGAAGATGCGGCGTGGTCACTGAGCCGCACGCCGCGCACCAGACGAAGGGCCCCTGACGATGTTCGACGCGGCCCTCTCGTTCCTGGGCGCCCTGGGTGCCCAGACCGGCCTCGCGCAGTTCTGGTGGGGCAACGTGGTGATGATCGCGGTCGGGATCGCGATGATCCTGCTCGCCATGATCAAGCACTACGAGCCGCTGCTGCTGGTCGGCATCGGCTTCGCCTGCATCATCACCAACGTCCCCGGCTCCGACCTCGTGCTGCCCGGCGGGTTGTTTCATTACGCCTATGAGGGCGTGCAGCTGCTGATCCTGCCGCCGCTGATCTTCTTCGGCGTCGGCGCGATGACCGATTTCGGCCCGATGATCGCCAATCCCAAGCTGGTGATCCTGGGGGCGGCGGCGCATCTGGGCATCTTCGTCGCCCTCATCGGCGCGAAGCTGATCGGCTTTACGATCTATGAAGCGGGCGCGATCGGCATCATCGGCGGCGCGGACGGGCCGATGGCGATCTTCATGTGCGTCAAGCTCGCGCCGCACCTGCTGCCGCAGATCTCGGTCGCCGCCTACTCCTACATGGCGCTGATGCCGGTCATCCAACCGCCGGTGATGAAGCTGCTGACCAATAAGCAGGAGCGGATGATCCGCATGAAGCAGATGCGTCCCGTCACCCGCGTCGAGCGCATCGGCTTTCCCATCGTGATCGGCATCATCGTCAATCTTCTGCTGCCGCCGGTGGCGCCGCTGATCACGATGCTGATGCTCGGCAACCTGTTCAAGGAAGTGCTGGTGACGGACCGTCTGGCCAAGACGGCGGCCAACGAGGTGATGAACATCGTCATCGTCGTCCTCACGCTCGCCATCGGCTCGACGATGGGGGCGGACAAGTTCCTCACGGGCACCACGGTCGAGGTCGTGCTGCTCGGCCTGCTCGCCTTCCTGGTCGGCACCGGCTCCGGCGTGATCGGCGCGAAGATCATGAACCTGTTCCTGAAGGAGAAGATCAACCCGCTGCTCGGCTCGGCGGGCATCGCCTCGGTGCCGATCGCCGCGCGCGTGGCGCACATGGTCGCGCTGCAGGACGATCCGGAGAACTTCCTGATCTACCACGCGATGGGGCCCAACCTCGCAGGCGTGTTCGGCACCGCCCTATCGGGCGGCATCATGCTGGCCTTGCTCCAGTGACGCTCGCAAAGCCGCGAGTTCTGCCCGGGGTCGGCCTGCCCTAGGATACGTCCGGGGAGACACACCGGACATGACCGACCTGAACGAGACCACACTGACCGATGCCGTGCTCGCGCGCTTCGCGGACACGCCCGATCCTCGCCTGAAGCAGATCGTCACCGCGTTCGCGCGCCACCTTCACGCCTTCGTGCGCGAGGTCGAGCCGACCTTCGACGAGTGGTCGCGCGGCATCGACTTCCTCACCCGCACCGGCCAGATGTGCAGCGACAAGCGGCAGGAGTTCATCCTGCTGTCCGACGTGCTCGGCGTGTCGATGCTGGTCGATGCGATCAACAACCGCCAGCCGGCGGGGGCGACGGAGACGACGGTGCTCGGCCCGTTCTTCGTCGAGGGCGCGCCCGAGGTGGCGAACGGCGGCGATATCTCCGGCGGCGCGTCGGGCGAGAAGCTGCACGTCAGCGGACAGGTCTCCTCGGTCGGCGGCACGCCGCTGCCCGGCGCGGTGGTCGAGGTCTGGCACTCGGATGCCGAGGGTTTCTACGACGTGCAGCGCCCCGGGCAGACGGAGCCGTCGTCGCGCGCACGGCTGCGCGCCGATGCGGATGGGCGGTTCGACTTCTGGTCGACCCAGCCCACGTCCTACCCGATCCCGCACGACGGGCCGGTCGGCGAGCTGTTGTCGGCGACGGGCCGGCATCCGTACCGGCCGGCTCACGTGCATTTCATGATCTCGGCCCCTGGGCACGAGACGCTCGTGACGCACGTGTTCGTCGCCGGGGACGACTATCTCGACACCGACCCGGTGTTCGGCGTGAAGCGGTCGCTGGTCCGGGACTACGCGCAGCATCCGGCCGGAGAAGGGACGGACGGGCGCGCGATGCCGGAGCCCTGGCGCTCGCTGCACTACGACTTCGCGCTGAAGCCGTCGGCAGCCTGACTCGGGGTCAGAAGAACTTCTTCTCGATATCCGTCGACGACCGCTTGCCGAGGTCGTCGAAATGCGCGGCCAGGAACGCGTCCGCCTTCGACTTGCCAAGCTCGTACAGCCGCCGCAGGAACGCGATATCCGCGTTCAGCTTGGACGACGCATCGAACCTCGCCAGCTCCGTCTCGGCGTCGATCGTGTGGATGTTCAGGCGCAGGAACCTGCCGCCGTCCAGCTCGCCGCGGTCGATCAGCTCGGTGACGAACTTGATCATCCGCATCTCGCGCATCAGCGACGAGTTGAACGACAGCGTGTTCACCCGGTCGATGATCGCGCGCACGGTGCGCGGCACCTCGGGGATGTTGATCGGGCCGAGCTGCACGATGATGATGTCCGGGCAGCCGCCCATGTAGATCACCGGGAAGATCGGCGGATTGCCGGAATAGCCGCCGTCCCAGTAGTGCTGCCCGTCGACCTCCACCGCCTGGAACAGCTGCGGCAGGCAGGCGCTGGCCATCACCGCCGCGACACTGATCTCGTGGCGGGCAAAGACGCGCAGCCGTCCGTTCAGCACGTTCGTCGCACAGACGAACAGCGCCGGGCCGTCGGACGTGCGCAGCCGTTCGAAATCGACGACGCCGGCCAGCAGGTCGCGCAGCGGGTTCTCGTTCGTCGGGTTCAGCTCGTAGGGCGAGAACACCTTGTTCATCACGTCGGCCACGCGCCACGCGGGCGAGAAGTCCATGCTGCCGGTCCCCAGCAGCCGGTCGAGCGGCGACGGCTGCAACGGCGAGGCCGCCGCGAGCTGCGCCACGCCGTGCCAGAATTCCGCGAGGCTCGCCCGTGCACCGCTTCGGCCGCCGGCGATCAGCCCGTCGACGAACAGCGTCGCGTTCATCGCACCGGCGCTGGTGCCGACGAGCGCCTCCACCTCCAGCCGCTCGTCGTCGAGCAGGCGATCGAGCACGCCCCAGGTGAAGGCGCCGTGCGAACCGCCGCCCTGCAGCGCAAGCTTGATCCGCTTGCGCCGTCCGATCGGTGCGGCGTCCGGCTCCGGGGTCATTTCTCGGCGTAGCGAATGGCAGGATTCCAGTCGGACGCAAGTGGCGCCTCGCGCAGCTTCTCCAGCCGGGCCGCGTAGACCGCCGCCAGCGTGTCGGCCTCGGCACCCCCGGCCGCCTGCAGCGCGCTCCATGCGTCCGCGAACCGCCCCGCCCGATAGGCCTCGACGCAGCGCTCCCATGCCGGCAGCCGTGCAACTATCGACGCGTCCGCACGCAGCCCGTTCGCCGCGTCCGTCTCGCCGATCAGTTCGTGGATCCCGATCGGCACGGTAGCGCCCTTCGGATAGACGAGGTCGACGCTGCGGAACACGAACGCGGCGCCGGCCCGGCGCTTGGTGTCGTCGCTGACTAGGATCTGCGTGCCGTAGAAGCGGGTCAGCGCCTCCAGGCGGTTGGCGAGGTTCACCATTGAGCCCATCGCCGTATAGGCCATGCGATCGTGCGAGCCGACATTGCCGACCACCGCCTCGCCGGTATGGATCCCGAACCGCGTCGGCAACGGCGGCCAGCCGCGTTCGGCAAAGCGCTCGGCGAGCCGGTTGGTCAGCAGCCGCGCGCGCAGGCCGGCGCGGCAGGCGTGCGCCGCATGGTCCGCGTCCGGCGACGGCGCGTTCCACAGCGCCATCACCGCATCGCCGATGTACTTGTCGATCGTCGCCCCGGCATCGAGCAGTTCGGCCGTCAGCTCCTCGAAATACACCGACGTGATGCGCGCGAGGTCTTCCGGCTCCAGCGTCTCGGCGAGCGTGGTGAAGCCCTCGACGTCGGTGAACATGATGCTTAACGGCAGGCGCTCGCCGCCGATACGCGGCGTGGTGCCGGCGTTCAGCAGCTGCCGCACGAGGTCGCGCGGCACATAGGCGCCGAACGTCGCGAGCGCCGACTTCATCGCCGCCATCGCCGTCACCAGACGATCGACCTCGGTGATCCGGCTGCTCAGCACGAGCGGCTGCGACAGCTCGAAGCGGCGGATCGACTCGGCTTCGCGCGTCAGCACGCCGAGCGGACGCGCGATGCGCCAGGACACCAGCGCGATGCACACCAGACCGATCGCGAAGGCCATCATCGCCAGGCTCGTGCCGCGCGCGATGCCGTCCATCAGCGGACCGGTGAAGTCGGCACGGGGCGCGGCCACGGCGGCAAGCACTTGCAGCCCGTCCGGCGCGTCCATCTGCTCCAGCCGCACCAGGGTCGGCACGCCGTCCACGGTCAGCGTCGCACCATTGCCCGGCACCAGCGCACCGGTCGCGTAGGCGCGCCAGATGGCGGGGATCAGTGGGTCGGACGACGACGCGGCGGTGATCCAGACGGTGCGCTCTTCGTCGCCGTCGCGCACCCGCAGAACCGCCTTCGTCGGATCCTGATGCGCCAGGATGATGCCGAGCCCGTCGAACAGAAACACCGTCCCGTGCGGGCTGACCACCTGCCGCCGCAGGAAGCCGCCGAGCGTGTCCAGCGTGAGGTCGAAATCGATCACGCCGGAGCCGTCCGCGAGCGGCGCGCTGACACTCAGGCCGGGCAGCCCGATGAACGGCAGATCGTAGAGCGTGGAGATATGCACGCCCGGCGCGCGTGCCTGCAGCGTCCACGTCATCGAACGCGGATCGTCGATCGCTACTGGCGTTTCGGTGCGCGCGATCTCGCGCCCGTCGGCAGCCAGGAATCGCCATGTCGTCGACGGCACCGCCGGATTGCCTTCGCGCACCGCCCACACCGCCTCGATCGGCCGCGGCGGCAGGATGGTGCCCGGCACGGCCTCGATCCGCATCGCCTGACGCAACGTGCCGTCGGGGGCGGCGATGGCTGCCGCCAGCAATGACGGAAGGGCATCGAGCGACGCGATCAGGGCCGCCAACGGATGACCCGGCGGATCGGGCGGCGGCGGGGTCGCGGACAACGATCCGGCGAGCGCCAGGACCGGCCCGATCAGCACCTCCGTCCGCGCGTCGGCGGTTTGCGCGGCTTGCGCCAGCTGCACGCCGGCCGTGGCGATGGCCACCTCCGCGCCGGCCCGGCGATAGCCGATCACCGCCGCGCTCAAGCCGACGATGAAGACGCTGGCGAACGCAATCAGGATAGTAACGGTGAAGCTGAGATGCGACTGCCGGGCCATCAGCACCCCACCGGGTCGGGATCGAGCTGCGAACGCAATGGCACTTCGATGAACATTCCAAGACATCTGTGCGACGCTTGCAGCGTGCGTCGCAAAACACCCCGCTGCAGCGAGCGTCGCGTGACATTCACGCAGCCGTGTACGCGATGACCTATATCATGGCCGGCGATGTCGAAAGCGACTAGCCGCTGCGACACATTCCGATCTGGACACCCCTCGGAGGATCTTATGACCGCGCAAGTGTCCCCGCTTGGTTTCAAGCTCCCTTCACAACCTTGGACCCAACCGGGACTCCCCCTGCTGCCGCCGCGCGCGAACCAGCTGGTTCAGCGGGCGAACGACGCGGCGACGCTGTTTCAGTCGCTCGCCCTGCTCGGCCTCGATCACCTGCGGCGGATCGCCGAAAGCCACGGCACGCAGGCGCGCGCGGCCGCCGAGCGCATGAACGAAATCTGGTCCGTACCGCGCCAGCCCGGGCAGCTCGCGCTGGACTGGGCCGAGTATGCGCAGGACGCAACCCAGCGCGGCGTGCTGTTCCTCGACATCATGCGGCAGGTCGGCAACCAGGTCGTCGATCAGCAGACGCAAGGCAACAAGCCGGTGCTGGTCTACGACTACGACCTCATCGTCGACGGACAGACCCTGCCCCGGCCGGTGAACTACTCGCTGGTACAGATCCTTCCGCCGGCCGGCACCATCGATCCGACGCTGCGCCCGTACATCATCATCGACCCGCGCGCCGGGCATGGGCCCGGCATCGGCGGCTTCAAGTCCGACAGCCAGGTGGGTGTGGCGCTGTCGCACGGCCATCCGGTGTACTTCGTGATCTTCCTGCCGGAACCCGTGCCGGGCCAGACGCTCGCCGACGTGACGGCGGCCGAAGCACGCTTCGTCCGCGAAGTGGCGCGGCGCCATCCAAACGCATTGCGCCCGGTGATCGTCGGCAACTGCCAGGGCGGCTGGGCGGCGATGCTGCTGTGCGCGACCAACCCGGACATCACCGGCCCGGTCGTCGCCAACGGCGCGCCGCTGAGCTACTGGGCCGGCGTGCGCGGCAAGAACCCGCTGCGCTACCTCGGCGGCCTGGGCGGCGGCGCGCTGCCGCCGCTGATGCTGGCGGACCTCGGCGACGGCGTGTTCGACGGCGCGTGGCTCGTGCAGAACTTCGAGACGATGAACCCCGGCAACACATGGTGGCGGAAATACTACGACGTGTTCGCCAAGACGGACGCCGAGGCCGAGCGCTTCATCGGCTTCGAACGCTGGTGGTCCGGCTTCTACCTGATGAACGAGGCGGAGATCCGCTGGATCGTCGAGAACCTGTTCATCGGCAACAAATTGCAGCGCGGCACGGCGACGCTCGGCGGACGCGGCAGCGTCGATCTGCGCAAGATCAAGGCGCCGATCATCGTCTTCGCCAGCCACGGCGACGACATCACGCCGCCGCAGCAGGCGCTGAACTGGATCCCGGCACTGTATGCGAGCGAGCAGGAGATCCGCGCGCGCGGCCAGCGGATCATCTACATGATCCACAAGGACATCGGCCACCTCGGCATCTTCGTCTCGGCCAAGGTGGCGCGCACCGAGCACACAAGGATCGTCACCACGCTCGAAGCGATCGAGGCGCTGGCGCCGGGCCTGTACGAGATGATCGTCGAGCAGAAGATCGGCGAGGGGATCGACGCGCAGTTCGTCGTCAGCTTCGCCGAGCGCAGCTTCGCCGACCTCAAGCACCTCGATGACGGCCACCAGGACGAGACGCCGTTCGCGGCGGTCAGCCGCGTCTCCGAATTCCTTGTCGACATGTACGAAATGGGTGCGCGGCCGTTCGTGCGGGCTTCTGCCACGCCGGCAACCGCGGCGGCGTTGCGGGCCATGCACCCGATGCGCGCGCGCCGGACGATGCTCTCCGACCAGAACCCGGCGATGCAGCCGGTCGCGGCGCTTGCGGCGGCCGTGCGGGAGGGCCGCAAGCCGGCGATGCCGGACAATCCGTTCCTGCAGGCCGAGCAGCTGTGGGCCCGCGGCGTCGAGCAGATGTTCGACTACTGGAAGGACACCCGCGACGCGATGCAGGAGCTGATGTTCTTCGCGCTGTGGGGCAGCCCGTTCATGACCTCGCTGGGTGGCTCGCGCGAGAAGGACGTACCCGCGGAAGAGATCGGCGAGAGCCTGCGCGAGCTGCCGGAGGTGCAGGCCGCGCTGATGAACATCGACCGCGGCGGCTATGCCGAGGCGGTGATCCGCATGCTGATCATGATGGCCAAGTCGCGCGGCGCGGTGCGGCAGTCGCGGCTGGAGCGCTCGAACGCGATCCTGACCTCGAGGGAGCCGTTCATGTCGATGGGCGACGCCAAGCGCTCGCAGGTCATCACCGAACAGACGCTGATCGTGGACTACGACGAGCCGGCGGCGTTCGCGGCCTTGCCGGGGCTGCTGCCCACGCCGGCCGAGCGCGAGCGCGCGATCGCCCTGGTCGAGGAGATCGCCGGGGACAAGTCGGAAATGACCGACGCGACCTTGCGCATGCTGGCCAGACTGCGCGACACCCTCTCGCTGCCGCCGCTTCAGCTGGGCGCAGCACCGGCGCCGGCCGCCCCCGCCCCCACCCCGGCATCGGCGGTCGCGGAGCCGGAACCCCTCGTCGCGGAGTAGGCCATGCGTACCAACCGGACTTTCAACGACATCGCCGTAGGCGATGAAGCCTCGATCACCCGCGTCGTGACGCCGGACGACCTCGTGCTGTTCGCCCATGTCAGCGGCAACCTCAACCCGCTGCACCTGCCGGGCAGCCAGGGCGGCGACGGCGAGCATCCGGCGCCGGCGATGTGGCTGGGGTCGCTGTTCTCCGCCGTGCTCGGCAACCTGCTGCCGGGTCCGGGCACGCTCTATGAAGCGCAGTCGCTGCGCTTCGGCGAGCGCGCGCATGTCGGCGAAACCCTGACCGTGTCGGTCCGCGTGCTCGAAAAGCGGGCGCCGGCGACGATCGTGCTGCAAACCTCCGTCCGCCGCGGCGACACGCTGCTGGTGGACGGCACGGCGGAAGTGCGGCCGCCGGCCACCCACATAGAACTGCCGGACGAGGCGCTGCCGGAGTTGACTCTGGTCCGCCACCGCCATGTCGAGCGCCTGCTGAGGGCGTGCCATGACCTGCCGGCGCTGAAGACGGCGGTGGTATCGCCGGAGGAGGTGAACGCGCTGGCCGGCGCGCTGGCCGGCGCGCGCGCGAACCTGATCGAGCCGATCCTGATCGGCAGCGCCGACGGCATCCGCAAGGTGGCGGCGGCGAACGGCCTGTCGCTCGACGGAATCGCGATCGAGGACGTGCCCAGCCACGACGCGGCCGCCGCGCTCGCGGTCGAGATGGTGCACCAGGGCCGCGCGCAGGCGATCATGAAGGGGCACCTGCACACCGACGAGTTGCTCAAGCACGTCGTCAAGTCGCAGGGCGGGCTGCGCACCACGCGCCGCATCAGCCATGTCTTCGTGATGGACGCGCCGTCGCTGCCGGAACTGCTGCTGGTCACCGACGCGGCGATCAACATCGCGCCCACGCTCGAGGACAAGGTCGACATCGTGCAGAACGCGATCGACCTGGCGCAGGCGCTCGGCATCGCGCAGCCGAAGGTCGGCATCCTGGCGGCGGTCGAGACGGTGAACCCGAAGATGCCGTCCACGCTGGACGCGGCGGCGCTGTCGAAGATGGCGGACCGCGGCCAGATCCGCGGCGGCATCGTCGACGGGCCGCTGGCGATGGACAACGCGATCAGCCTGACGGCGGCAAGGACGAAAGGGCTGCACTCGCTGGTCGCCGGGCGCGCCGACATCCTGGTGGTGCCGAACCTGGAGTCGGGCAACATCCTGGCCAAGGACCTGACCTACTCGGCGCAGGCGGAAGGTGCCGGGCTCGTGCTCGGGGCGAAGGTGCCGATCATGCTGACCAGCCGGGCCGACGACGAACGCTCGCGGCTGTTCTCCTGCGCCGTCGCCACGCTGTTCACGCACTGGGCCACGACCGACAAGAGCGCCGCCGCGAGTGCGCCGGCGCCAGCGGAGGCCGTACAGTGAAACGTCACGTCATCACGCTCAACGCGGGTTCGGCAACGATCAAGTACGCCCTTTTCGAGGAGGACGGCGACCAGCGGAAGGCGCTGGCGATCGGGCTTGCCGAAACCACGCCGGACGCGCGCCACATCAAGGTGCGCGACGGCGCCGGCGCGGTGATCTTCGAGGAGGAGTGGCCCTCAAAAGGCCACTTCCACCTCGATGCGCTGCAGCGCATCCTGGCGTGGCGCCAGAAGGCGTTCCCGGACGCCAACGTCGTCGCGGCGGGTCATCGTGTGGTGCATGGCGGCGTGAACTTCGCTGACCCCGTCGTGGTGACCGACGACGTCCTGCGCCAGTTGCAGGCGCTCGTGCCGCTCGCCCCGCTGCACCAGCCGCACAACCTCGCCGGCATCGAGGCGGCGCGGGAAGCGTGGCCGCATGTCGTGCAGGTGGCGTGCTTCGACACCGGCTTCCATCGCACGCATCCGTTCGTCAACGACGTCTTCGCGCTGCCGCGGCACTTCTACGACGAAGGCGTGCGGCGCTACGGCTTCCACGGCCTGTCGTACGAATACGTCACCCGCCGGCTGCGCCAGATCGCGCCGCTGATCGCGGCGGGGCGCGTGGTGGTGGCGCATCTCGGCAACGGCGCGTCGATGTGCGCGATCCGCGACGGCTTGTCGGTCGCCAGCTCGATGGGCTTCACTGCGCTGGACGGCCTGCCGATGGGCACGCGCAGCGGTCAGCTCGATCCCGGCGTCGTGCTCTACCTGATGCAGTCGAAGGGCATGACGGCAGACGCCATCGCCGACCTGCTGTATCGCGAAAGCGGCCTGAAGGGCCTGTCGGGCATCAGCAGCGACATGCGCGAGCTGGAAGCCTCGCCGGCACCCGAGGCCAAGCAGGCGATCGAGTATTTTGTCTTCCGCATCCGCCGCGAGCTCGGCGGGCTGGCCGCCGCGCTGAAGGGCCTGGACGCGATGGTGTTCTGCGGCGGCATCGGCGAGAACGCGTGGCGCATCCGCGAGCACGTGCTGGAAGACATGGAGTGGATCGGCATCGAGCTCGACCGCACCGCCAACCGCAGCAACGCGCAGCTCATCTCGACCGACCGCTCGCGCGTGCGCGTGATGGTGATCCCGACCAACGAGGAAGCGATGATCGCCCTCCACACGCTGACAACGCTGGACAGCATGGGGGCGAAGGCGGCCTAACTTCAGAGCCTGACGACCAGAACCCGTTCACTCCGTCATCGCGAGCGAAGCGTGGCGATCCAGGGCAGCGTGACAAACGCCTGCCGCGCGGCCCTGGATCGCCACGGCGCTGCGCGCCTCGCGATGACGAGATGAGCACTGCTGTGCAAGACACTCGGCACGGCGTACGGCGGCCGTCGCGCCTCAAGCCACGTGGTGCAGTCCCGCGTCGACGTAGATCGTGTCGCCGGTCATGCCGGACGCGGAACCGCCGACCAGGAACGCCACCACCCAGCCGACTTCCGCGATGTCCACCAGCCGGCGCGCCGGTGCGCGCCGCATCGCGTCCTCGATCAGCTCGTCGAACTGCGCGATGCCGCTCGCCGCACGGGTCTTCAGCGGCCCCGGAGAGACGGCGAACACGCGGACGCCGGCCGGCGCCAGCTCGGCCGCGAGATAGCGGACGGACGCCTGCAGCGCCGCCTTCACCGGCCCCATCATGTTGTACTGACCGACGACCTTGTCGGCGCCGTAGTAGCTCATCGCGACCAGGGCGCCGCCCCGCGTCATCAGCTTCTCGGCCAGGCGCGCCATGGCGATGAACGACCAGCACGACACATGCATCGCCTGGGCGAACCCCTCGGCCGAGCAGTCGACCACCCGCCCGTGCAGGTCGGCGCGCGGGGCGGTAGGGTCGAGAACTGGCGCGCCGGTTTGGCCTACACATTTCGGCCACGCCACGTTTCCAGCTCCCTCCACGTCGGTACTAGGGGATTCG
>Ga0209656_10000550_pt1 | contig 24758 bp, 22 predicted proteins | sample BogFormECP12_OM2_FD_188239 | JGI IMG/M metagenome (GOLD analysis project Ga0209656, IMG submission 188239) | Bog forest soil microbial communities from Calvert Island, British Columbia, Canada - ECP12_OM2 (SPAdes) (version 2) | ecosystem: Environmental > Aquatic > Freshwater > Wetlands > Bog ...
CAGTTCTTCGACCAGCGCCCAGTCGGTTGGGCGCGGCGTGTCGGCGCGCCGGTCGACGGCCGGCATCACCGGTTCGTAGGGGTCTTCGTCCGCCGCCTCGTCGCCGCGCGCGAACACGCCGATGCCCTCGCGCGCCTGGACGAGCGCCTCGTCGAGCGGCGCCGTGCCGATGTCGACCGCGTACAGCACTTCGAGCGCGATGCGATGTTCGCGACGTTGTTTGGCCACGCGTTATCCGCCCACGGCGGCTGGCTGCAACAGATATTCGCGCAGCCAGGTGACGTACGTGTGGCCGGCCTCGAACGGCTCCGAGGCGAGGATCCGCTCGTGCAGCGCGACGGTCGTCGCCACGCCATGGATCTCGGTCTCGTCGAGGGCGCGGCGCATGCGCGCGATCGCGCTTGGCCGGTCGCGATCGACCGCGATGATCTTGGCCAGCATCGAATCGTAAAAGGGCGGCACTTCCGCGCCCGAATAGATGTGGGTGTCGACGCGGATGCCCGGTCCCCCCGGCAGCAAGACGGTGCCGAGCTTGCCGGAGACCGGACGGAAACCATTGTCGACGTCTTCGGCGTTGATGCGGCATTCGATCGCGTGTCCGCGCGGCCGCACGTCTTCTTGTCTGACGGTCAAACGCTCACCCGATGCGATGCGCACCTGCCAGCGCACGAGATCGATGCCGTACACCGATTCGGTCACCGGATGCTCGACTTGGATGCGCGTGTTCATCTCCATGAAATAGAACTGGTTGTCCGGCGCGACGAGGAATTCGAGCGTGCCCGCGTTGGCGTAGTCGGCCGCGCGCGCCGCTTTGACGGCGGCGGCGCACAATTGTGCGCGCACTTCGGGATCGAGATTAGGCGCGGGCGACTCCTCCAACAGCTTCTGATGGCCGGGCTTTTGGATCGAGCAGTCGCGCTCGCCCACGTGGATCACGTGGCCGAATTCGTCTGCGAGCACCTGGACCTCGATATGGCGCGGATGTTCGAGCAGCTTTTCGATGTACACGCGCCCGTCCGCGAATGCAGCCTGCGCCTCGCCGCGCGCGGCCGCAAGCCCGGCGCCAAGATCGGTCTCGCGCCCGACGATGCGCATGCCCTTGCCGCCGCCGCCCGCCGTCGCCTTGATCAGCACCGGGTAGCCGGCCTCCGCGCAAAAACGCTTCGCTTGCTCGTCCGTTTCGATGATGCCCGATCCCGGCACGACCGGCACGCCGGCCTCCTGCATGCGCCGCTTGGCGGATGCTTTGTCGCCCATCAGCGCGATTGCGGCCGCAGGCGGGCCGATGAACTTGAAACCGTGCGACGCGCAGATCTCCGCGAACCCGGCGTTCTCGGACAAGAAACCGTAGCCTGGATGGATCGCGTCGACGCCGGTGATCTCCGCAGCCGAGATGATATTGGGGACGTTGAGATACGAGCGCGCCGCGGGCGGCGGTCCGACGCAAAACGCCTCGTCGGCGAGACGCACGTGCAGCGCGTCGCGCTCGGCGTCGGAAAAGATCGCCACAGTGCGCACGCCCAGCTCGCGGCAGGCGCGGATGACGCGCACGGCGATCTCTCCGCGGTTGGCGATAAGGACCTTATCGAACACTAAAGCTCCGATGCATGGGCGGTGCGGTGGCTCGGCGCGAAGCGGCTACAGCCGAGGCGGCTCGAGCGGCTCGAGGATTGGCTCGGGCGCTTTGGGCGCTTCCGCCCGATCGACGACGAACAGCGGCTCGCCGAAATCGACGGCTTGTCCGTCCTCGGCGACTTGGGCGATCAGCACGCACGGCCCGCCGCTGCGGACCGGATGCTTGAGCTTGAGCGCTTCGATGTAGCCGAGCACGGTGTCCTCACCCACGCGCTCGCCCGCTGACGACGCACCGGCGACCGGCGAGAAGATGCCCACGACATCGGCGCTGATGACGTCGTATTGATGGCCGGATTCGACAGTCGGCATGAGGTGCTGCTTGGAGCCGCGCAACAGCGCTTTGGCCACCGCAGGGGCGCGCTCGGGCGCCGGCGCGTCGACCGCTTTGACCAGCCGGATCGAACCTTCGCTCGTGCGCACGCGCAGCTCGGCCAACGGCGTCGACGCGAACGCCTTGGCCAGCGGAGCGACGCGTTCGCTCACAAAACGCGAGAACGACGCATCGGTGGAACCGTTGCCGTCAATGTTTTCTGGCATCGGAACGGTGTTTCTCCGCCCGCGGGAGAGCCGCCTTGCCGCGGTTCGCGCGCGCCAGCTCGACTTCAGGCGTCGCGCCGCCCAGCAATCCCGGTTTGCGCACGCGGATGGTGGCGCTCGCGATGCGCCGGTCTGTGAACAGCGCCTCAAGGCAGGCGGCGCCAAGCGTTTCTAGCAGCGCGAACGAGCGGCTCGACACTACCCGCGCGCACGTCTCGAAGGCGGCGGCGTAGTCGACCGTCTTGCGCAGGTCATCCGACTTGGCGGCGGGCGACAGATCGACGGCGAGCTCGAGGTCGACGTCGACCGGCTGGGGCCGATCGCGTTCTCCGGTGGAGGCGCCGACGCGCGCCTGGAGCCTCATGCCCAAGATGCGGATCGTGTCAGGCATCGCTCTTGGCTGCGCCGCGGCAGATCGCATCGGCGACCTGCGCCACGGCCACCATCGCCTCGACGTCGTGCACGCGGATGATGTCGGCGCCGGCCGCGATCGCCAGCGCGACCGATGCGGCGGTGCCGAAGGCGCGCTGCTCCACCGGCAGCCCCGTGATCTTGCCGATGAACGACTTGCGCGACGTGCCCACGAGCAGCGGGTAGGGCAAACGCCGGCGGAAGTCGGCGAGCCGGCGCAAGATCTCGACGTTGTGTTCGGCCGTCTTGCCGAATCCGATGCCGGGATCGACGATGATATGCGCGGGCGGCACGCCGGCGGCGAGCACGTCGCACGCCGCGCGCTCGAGCGATGCGATGACCTCGTCGACGACGTCACCCGCATAGTCCGCGCTCGCGCGGTTGTGCATGACCACCAGTGGAACGCCCTTGGCCGCAGCCGCTTCTGCGATTCCCGGATGCGCGCCCCAGACGCAGTTGATCAGGTCGGCTCCGAGCTCGACGGCGCGCGCGGCGACCGCGGGCTTGAAGGTGTCGATCGAGATAGGGATGTCGAGCGCACTACGCAGCGCGGCGATCATCGGCAACACCCGTGCGCTTTCTTCTTCTTCCGACACCGGCACGTGGCCGGGGCGCGTCGACTCGCCCCCGACGTCGATGATGTCGGCACCGGCGCGCTCCATCGCGTGCGCGCGCGCGAGCGCCGCGTCCACGTCGCCGGCGACGCCGTCGCCTGAGAACGAGTCTGGCGTCACGTTGATGATACCCATGACGAAGGTGCGCGAGCCCCACGCAAACGTGCGGCCCCGCAACGTCAGTTTCGGTCGAATAGATTCGACCGCTCCGGCCTTCCTAGACTCGGGCATGGCCGTGAGCGCCGGCGTCCTCGAGGAACCAATCGCGCAGCGCGCCCACGAGGAACGTCGAGCCGGTGATGACGACCAGATCGTTCGAACCGGCGATGCGGCGCGCGACCGAGAGCGCTTCGACCGGCTCTTCGACGGCGCGGGCGGTCGAGCCGGCCAACGCGGCGATGTTGCTCAGGTTATGCGGCTGGGCCGCCGAGCGATGCGAGACGTCGAACGTCGTGAAGATGAACTGCGCCGGCAGCTGCGACCATGCCTCGATCATCGCGCTCGCATCCTTGCTCTCGGAGATAGCGACCACGAAGACGAAGCGCCGATCGGGGAAATGCCTGAGCAACGCGCCGGCGAGCGCTGACGCTTTCTCGCGGTTGTGCGCGACGTCGAACAACAGGGAAGGGCGCGACGGATAGAACTCCATCCGCCCGGGGAGCGCGAGATCCGCCAGGCCCGCCGCGACGTCGGCGGGCGTCACGGGAAAGCGCCGTTGCAGGTCTTCGAGCGCGAGCACCGCGGTCGCCGCGTTGAGCAGCTGGAACTCGCCCATGAGCGGCATCGTGATGTCGTAGCGCTGCTGCGGCGTCGTGATCGAGAACGACTGTGAGTACGCGATCTCGCCGGGGCGCGATTCGATCGCCGCCAGTTCCTGCACCCGGCGCAGCGGCGAGTGCATCCGCTCTGCAGCGTCGCGGATGATGCGCAGCGCGTCCGGATGATCGGCGGCGGTGACGACGGGCGTGGAGGCTTTGATGATGCCCGCTTTGTCGCGCGCGATGGCCTCGACGGTGTCGCCCAGCACATCGGTGTGGTCGAGGCTGACATTGGTCAGCGCGCTGACCAGCGGAGACAGGACGTTGGTGCCGTCGAGCGTGCCGCCGATCCCCACTTCGACGACTGCGATGTCGACGTGCTCCAGCGCGAAAAAGCGGAACGCGAGCGCGACCAGGATTTCGAAGTACGACGGCGCGCCCCACGGCCCGCGCTCCATCTCATCGAAGGCGGGCAGCATGCTTTCCATGACGTCGGCAAAGCGCGCCTCATCGATCGGCGCGTTGTCGATGCGCGCGCGCTCGGTGACCGAACGCAGGTGGGGCTTGGTGTGCAAGCCGACCTTGAAGCCCGCCGCGGTGAGCACCGAGGCGATCATCGATGCGGTGGAGCCTTTGCCGGCCGTGCCGCCGACGTGCACGCTGGCGAACGCGCGCTCGGGGTTGCCCAAGAGGTCGAGCAATGCGCGCATGCGATCGAGCCGGCCGGGGTGGCGGCGCGAGAGGCTCTCGTTCTGTGCGGTCGTCAGGATGCGCTGGGCGGTCGAGAAGTCCATCACGTCCCTTGCGGCTGCGGGTGTTCGCCGGCCGCTCCGGTGAGCAGATCGAGCGCGTGCGGCAGCACATCTGCTATCGCCGACAACGTTTCGCGGGCGCCGTTCGGACTTCCCGGCAGATTGACGATCAGCGTCGCGTTGCGCACCGCCGCGATCGCGCGCGACAGCATCGCCGTTCTGACTCTAGGCAGACTCGCCGCCCGCATCGCTTCGGCGACGCCCGGCACTTCGTAGTCTGCGATCGCGCGCGTGGCTTGCGGCGTGACGTCGCGTGGGCCCAGACCGGTGCCGCCACTGGTCAGTACGAGATCAGCGACGCCTGCGCACAGCTCGCGCAACAGCGACTCGATCTGCGCGCGGTCATCGGGGATGATGCGCTCGAACACGACGCGGAACGGCTGCGGCAGGGCGTCGCGCATGGCGTCGATACAGCGGTCCTGGCGCTCGCCCGAAGCCGCTTTGTCCGAGAGCACGACCAGCGCGACCCGCCGGTTCATCGGCGCCCCCGCTTGAACGTGCCGCTTCGCCCGCCGCTCTTCTCGAGCAGGCGCAGGCCCTCGATCGACATCGCGCGGTCGGCTGCTTTGCACATGTCGTAGATCGTCAGCGCCGCGACCGCCGCGCCGGCAAGCGCTTCCATCTCGACGCCGGTCGCACCGGTGGAGGCGGTCTCGCAGCGGATGCGCACGCTGCCCGGCGCGCGCAGCTCGAAGTTCACCGCGACGTGCGTGAGCGAGATCGGATGGCACAACGGTATCAGATCAGAGGTGCGCTTTGCGGCGCTGATGCCGGCGATCTGGGCGGTGGTCAGCGCATCGCCTTTGGCGATCGAGCCGGCGCGCAGCGCGCGCAGGGCGCGTGCCGACATCCGGACGGTCGCTTCGGCCACGGCGCGCCGTTGGGTGAGCGGCTTGGAACCGACGTCGACCATGCGCACCGATCCGTCCGGCGCGACGTGTGTGAGCGAAATGGCGGGAACTGTGGAGCGGCGCGCGGTCATGTGCAGCGATGTTCGACGGGGCCAAGAAAGAGTCCCCGAGCGTGAACCCGGGGACTCGATCGAGCGACACGTCCTGATCTTGCGCTACTCCGAGCAGTTGCCCGTCAGCTGGTATTTGATCGAGACGTGGTTGTTGGGCTTGTTGGACTCTGTCACCACGGTGCCGCTGTCGAGGTCGAGCGAGAGCTGGTGCACGCCGCCCGGCAGGTACGCCTGCGTCTGGACTGCGCGTGAGGCACCGGCGGCCAGCGGCGCGAACGGGCCGTTGACGCTGACGATCGACACGCCGTCCACCTTGATGGTGTTCTTGAACGGTGGCGCGGCGATCGCCAAGCCCTGGTTCTTGAATTCATACCAGATGTTGAACGCGCAGCGGCCGTTGGAGTGCAGGAACGCGTCCGCATCGGTGAGCGTCAACCCCACGCCCCACGTCGTGTTGGGAACCGGCGTGTGAGCGGGATTGCCGATGCGCAACGGCGGCAGGGGCACCAGGTCCGGGAGATCCTTGCACGGCGCACCGGTGACGGTACGGCACGGCGTCGGCTTTGGCCTAGGCTCGCACGGCGGACCGGCCGGATTGGGCCTGCAGGGCGTGGGTGTGGCGTTCGGATTGTGCGTGGGTCCGCAACCGGCGACGGTGGGCGGACACGGTGTGGGTTGGCACGGGATGCCGGCCGCGGTCGGCTTGCAGGGCGTGGGTGTGGCGTTCGGGTTGCGCGTCGGCGGCGGCGTGCATCGCACGCCGACCGGGCACGGCGTCGGCGTCGCGTTCGGATTCACGCCCGCGCAGCGCACGGTGAACTCGGCGCGGTTCGAGCGGGCGACGATGTTGGCGCCAGTGGCATCGCGGACGAGGATTTGAACCCAGTATGCACCGCTCGCGCTCGGCGTGCGTGCATCGTGGACAGCGTAGGTGTGCGTCGCATCGAACGTGGCAGTCATCAAGAAGCTGTCGATGCCGTCGCTGTTCAGCATCGAGTACTTGGTCGAGTTGACGAAGTCAGGGGAATTGACGATCTTGCCGTTGAGATGGATGGTCGCCGGGCACGGGCCGGCATAGCTGGCTGGCGACGCGGCGAGCGAGGCCGAGAACGTGGGAGCGGCCAGCGCGGGCGCCGCAAAGGCGCACGCGAAGGCCAAATACGTGATGGCGAGCGCCGATACGAATCTTCTCACGACGAAGAGCCTCCTTCATGGACGCGAGAGATATCTGCAGGTGCTGACCGTATAACGCCAACTTTCAACTCTCAGTTCCACAGTCCCGTCAGGCGGAGTCCCCGGCACGCTTGACCGGCGCTCACGTGCGGCGCACACGCCTTCCTAGCTCGAGTCGAGCTGGAACGTATAGATAACGCGATACAGGTCCGCCGCGGGTCTTCCGTCGGCGGGCGGACATGCATAGGTGCTTGCGCGCGCCGCGCTCAGCGCCGCATTGTCGAGCAACGCGTTTCCCGAAGACTCGCCGACATGCGCCGAAACCACTTGACCATCCGGACCGATCGCCACGATGATCGACACCGTGCCCTCGACGCCGGCACCGCGCAGCGAATCCGAGTAATCGGGCACCACCCTGTGCAGCATCCGGCACGGCGCGAAATCCTGGCTTGGCCGCGCGGTCGCAGGCGCCGCCGTGGCCGGCTGGTCGATGCCTGGACTTGCAAGAGGCGAGGCCCCTGGTCCGGGCGACCCGGCGCCGATGTGCGGCGGCGCGATCGAGTGGAAGGGCCCGGGCGTTTCGCGCGGGTTCGAGGAGGTGAGCGGCTGGGGCGATGGGCGGGCGTGTGCAGGGGCAGGTGTCGGCGTCGGCCGCGGCGTCGGCGTCGGCGCTTGCGTCGGTCTTGGAGAAGTGTCGATGACGATCGGTTGGGGCGTCTGCGTGTCGGCATTTACCGGATGCAGCCGGAACCATGGCGTCAGCGCGCCGCCGAGCAAGAAGTGCGCCAGCGCCGACAAGACGATGAAGGCAAGCGACAGAATCACGATCGCTTTGCGTTCGCGCTTGGAGTACTGCGGTAGGGAGTCGGGCACGTGAGCAGTAGGAGCCATTTCGGCCTCCATGCTCCCGCCCGCTCATAGTATAATACGGCGCGCTGCGGCGCGCAATCCGTCACAAGGCCAGCCGGCCTAGACCGCGGCCTGCCCTCTGGCCAGCAGCAGAACGATCATGGCAGCCCCGAACACCCAGCAATAGATCGCGAACGGTGTCAGGCGATGCTGGTCGACGTAGCGCATGAAGAAGCGGATGGCGAAGATGCCCGAGATGAGCGCTGCCGCGAAGCCGGCCGCGATGATGAGCGTCGGTTCGGGGGCGGCCGATGCAGAGACGAAGCCGTGCAAGGCCGCTCCCGGGTGCGGGTGCACGATGCGTCGCAGTTCGAACAGGCTTGCGCCCAAGATCGCCGGACCGGCCAGCAAGAACGAGAACCGCGCGGCTTGCTCGCGCGATAAGCCGGCAAGCAAGCCGGCGGCGATCGAAAAACCGGAGCGCGATCCGCCCGGCACCAGGCCCGCGATCTGGCTGAGCCCGATCCAAAACGCGTTGCCCCAAGACAGCTGCTCGGCGTCGGCTTTCCCCTGCGGCAAGCGCTCGACGACGAAGAGCACGAGTCCGGTGATCATGAGGCCGACGGCCGCCACGAGCGGCCGCCCGTACAGCGGGTCGAGCCGCTTCTCAAGCAGATAGCCGATGACAGCCAACGGCAGCGTTCCCACGATGACCAGCAGCGCGAGCCGTTCGTTCGGCTTGCTCCAGCGATCGCCAAAGCCCGTGATCGCTCCGCTGAGGATCTCCCAGAAATCGCGCGCGAAGTAGATGAGCACGGCGAGAAACGTGCCGAGGTGCAGCATGGCGACGAACGGCAGGCTGGGCGGCGTCCATCCGAACAGCGTCGAGATGAGCAGCGTGTGCGCCGTGCTGCTGATAGGAAAAAGCTCGGCGACACCTTGGATGACGCCGAGCACGATGGCCTGGAAGAGGCTCACTTATTCGATCTGGAAGACGTAGTCGATCAGGTAGTCGCTCTCAAAGGACGCCGGCTTGAACGTGCTCGCGCGCGCCGCTTTGAGCGCGGCATTGTCGAGCAGCGCGTTGCCGGACGACTGGTAGATCTTCGCGCCGAGCAGCGCGCCGCTGGGCGCGATGGTGACGATCACGACCGCAGTGCCCTGGATGCCTTGCTCCTTGGCCAGCTCGGGGTAATCGAGCGGCGCCTTGAACTTGAAGTCCGAATCGGCCACGCCCACCGGGCCTGCGGGCCTCGGGTTCGCGGTCGGCGCCGACGTGGGGGGCGCGGAGGGTACGCCGTTCTCATTGCCGTGCGGCGCCGGGGTGTACGCCACTTCAGCCGGGCCGGTGCCACCCTCGCTGTGCGTCTTGATGACGTTCATCTTGAGCCGCGCCGGCGGCGGGGTGTTCTTCAACGGCGGCGGCGTCGGCGTGGCTGGCGGCGTCGGGGTGGGCTTTGGGGTCGGTTTGGGCGTCGGCGGCGGCTTGATCAGGGTCTGCACGGTGACTTTTTGCGGCGGCGGAGTCGCCTCTTCTTTGAATTGCGGGAAGAAATGCTCGCCGGCCGCGCCCATGATGAAGTGGCCCACAGCCGACAAGATGATGAAGCCTGCTGAAAGGTAGATCAGCGCATAGCGGTCGCGCTTGGTGAACAGCGCCGGCGTGGTGCGCGCCTTCGGCGGCGCGCTGGGGGTCGTGGCCAAGCTACTGGTGTCCTTTCTGCCCGTCGGATCGATTACGGATTGTTCTGAACCGCGTTATCCGCCGCACCGTGCACCTTGTTCGCCAGACCGAACTGGTTGAAACCGGCGGTCTTCGCGGCGTCCATTACCCGCAACACCGTTCCGTAGTGGACTGTCGGAGCAGCCTTGATGATGATGTCGGTCTGCGTCTGGTTGAACTGGTCGAAGTACGTCTTGAAGCGATCGTAGATCTTCTTCTCGTCGTCACCGGTGGTCCACACGGTCTCGGCGCCGACCTGGATGGTGTCGCACTCTTTCCCTCCGCTCGAGGGGCACTTGTCTCCGGCCTGCTCGTGGCCGATGATCACCGTGATCGGCGAGTTGGTGACTTTGAGCTTGTTGATCGCCTCCGGGACCGGCGGCGGCTTCAACAGCGAGGTCAAGATCATGAAGATGATGAGCAAGACCAGCAGCACGTCCGTGAACGGCGTGATGTTGATCGTGGACATCACATCTTCTTCCGGGTTGGATCCTACCATCGACATGGCGAATGCGTCCTTACTGCGTCACGAAGCCGACGTCGTCGTCGTTGGCCAAGCGTGCGGCGTCGAGGATTTTGATGATCGTATTGTAGCTGGCGGCTGAGTCGGCGACCAGCGAGATATGCGTGAGATAGCCGCGGTTCGCGTTCTCTTTGTGGAACTTGACCGCGGCGGCCATGTCGTCATACAGCCTCGCGTCGCTGGTCTGCTTCCCGTCGATGAAGACGCGGTTGTTGGCGGACACCTCGACGTCGATCTGATGCTTCAACTGGCTCTGGTTGATCTTGGTGGGCGCGTCGCTCTTCTTCGGCAATTCCTTTTGGAAGCCGGGAGGAGCGGCCAGCGCCGCCAGGATCATGAAGATGATGAGCAGCACGAGCAGCACGTCGGTGAACGGCGTGATGTTGATCTCCGCCATCACCTCGGTGTTTTGTGCAGTGGATGTCAGTCCCATAATGCTTGCTTTCGCCTCGTGAGTCGCTGGCGCCGCCCGCGTGGTTCACACGCGCTAGGCCCCTCAGGCGGCTCGCGCGTCGCAAACCGCCTGGCTTCCTCGAGTGCTGGCCTTTCTGCTTAGGCTCCGCCTGACGGCCCTGAAGGCCGCGGCGCCGGCGCCGGCGCCTTGCCGCCCGTCGCGCGCGGGTTGTACAGCTCGGTCGGGATCGGCGAACCGGTGTTGTGGAAGTGCAGCATCTCGGCCAGCTTGTTGGCCGCGACGATCATCTCCTGATTGTACGCCTTGATGCGCGACTTGAAGTAGTTGAAGAACACCACGGCGACGACGGCGACCAACAGGCCGGCCGCGGTCGTGACCAAGGCTTCCGAGACGCCCGCCGCGACAACGGCCGGCGTCGAGTTGCCTTTGAGCGCGATGTCCTGGAAGGCCCGGATGATGCCGAGCACCGTGCCGAACAGACCGACGAACGGCGCGATGACGGCCACCGTGCCGATGATCGACAGGTTTGCTTCGAGCGCGTTGAGCTGCTCGAGCAGGCCGATCGAGAGCGCGTCACTGATGTCGGCGCGGCTCTTCTCATGCCGATACAGTCCGAACTGCAGGATCTTCGGCAACATGCCATGATAGCGGTCGCACACAGCGATCGCGCCGTTCATGTCATCGCGCGCCACGCGGTCGCCGATCTCCTTGAGGAGCTGCGTCGGATCCGTGTGCTGGCGCGAGAAGAAGAAGAATCTCTCAAACACGATGCCGATCGAGATGATCGACATGACCAGCAGGATCCACATGGCGAATCCGCCGACGTTGAGGAAGTTATAGAACGCTACTAATGGGTTTTCCATGAATGCAATTCCCCTATAGGCTAGAGATCGGCCCCAGGAAAGGCCTCCGAGGCTGCGCGCGAGGTACCCTAAAATGCAGAAGGCGGGCGGTGGCCCGGCCGTCGTCGGGTTGTCCGGTTATACGAGACGCGTCATCGTTCCTACCGCATTCCCGGCCGGCTTCCGCAGGCCGGGAACGAACGAGTGTGTGCCGATGAAAAACGCCTTCCGCATTCATGCTAACTCGCATCTAATCGTGCTAGTGGCCGGGCTGGTTGATCATCTCTCCGCGCGGCGCTGAGTAGCCCGCGAGGTCTGCGCCGTTGAGCTCTTTGTAACGTGCGTTGACGGCCGCCATGCCGTCGGCGTTGTTCTGTGCTTTGTACAGGTCGAATGCTCGGTGGAGCGCGGTGTTCGCCTGGTCCTTCTTGTTCTGGCGCGCAAGCGCGACCCCTAGGTCGTACCAGCCGCTGGCGAAGTTGGGGTCGGCTGTCGTGGCAGCGGTCGCGTACTTGATGGCATCCGGCGTCGGATCGGTGCCCTTGTTCGGCAGACCTAGCAGAATGGCGGCGATGGTGGCGTTGTAGACCGCCGTATTGGCAGGCGCCACCGCGACGGCGTTTGCCAGCGCGGTCTGGGTCGTGGTCAGGTCGCCCTGGGCGGCTGCGATCTGCGCGGAGCCGAAGAGGGCGTTGCCGTTGTGCGGGTCGATGGCCAGCGCCTTGTCGTACGCGGCCTTGGCCTTGACGTAGTCCTTCTTCTGCACGTAGATGTCGCCGATATCGACTTGCACCTGCGGCTCGTTGGGCGAGACCTGGGCCAGCTGGTTCAGCGGCCCGAGTGCCGCGTCGAGTTTGCCCTTGCGGATGTAGTAGCTGGCCAGCGCCTGATATGCGACGGGGCTGGCCGGTGAGATCTTCTCGGCCTGGTTGATCGACGCGATGCCGTCGTTCTCTTGGCCCAGGTCGAGCTGCGAGACGCCCAGATCCGCGTAGATGCGCGCTGTGACGTTGACCGATTTTTTGTCGTCGAGCTGCAGCGCTTGCTTGAAGGAAGCGATAGCGGCCTGATTGTCGCCGGTGCCTTGCTGCGCTTCGCCCAACTCGATCTGGTATTGCGTCTGCGTCGGATCGAGCTTGGCCGCCTTTTGCGCATACGGAAGCGCATCACCGGACTTTTGGTTTTCGAGCAGCACGAAGGCGTACTCGCCGTAGGCGCTGGCGGCGTTGCGCGCGTCGGACGCCTCCGGATGGGGCGTGAGCGCGAGGAACGAGTCGTAGGCTTCTGCCGCCTGCTTGTAGCGATCGTCCTTCTTGTTCTGCAAGCCGTCGCTATAGTACGCGAACCCGAGCAGCGAGAAGAACCCGGCGTTCTTGGGATCGAGCTGCGTGCCTTTGACGAGCACGTCCTCAGCCTGCGCGTAGTCGTGCTTGTTGATCAGCACGATCGCGAGGCCGCGCCGGGCCGCCTCATCGTTCGGATTGGCGGCGAGCTTGGCGTCGTACGCGCTGGTGCTGCCCTCGTCTTGCGCGAGTCCTTGCAGCGTGAACTTGTACGTGATGTCGAAATAGGCCAGCGTCGGTTTGCCGTTGCTGTACGCGGGCTTGTACGTCGACTGCTTCACCGCTGAGATCACAGCGTCGTCGAGGTCCTTATGGCCCGATGATTTGAAGATCGCGAAACTGGTGGCCTTGCCGTCGGCCTGGACGAGCACCTTGACTTTGACTTCGCCGGTCTCGCCGCCGGAGCGCGCGCTGTCGGGATACTGCGGCTTCACCTGGTTTGTGAAGCTGGGCGGCACATAGCCCGTCGCGTCTGCGTGCGCGATCGCGGCGGAACCGAGAATGGCGGTCGCGCCGAGCACGGCGACGACAAGGCTGCGATGCAGTTGGCGCATGGGTCTCCTTCTGACGCGTGAAATCGCGGGCGTCGATGCCCTGCGTTACGAATTGCGGGTAGCGGCTCTTCTGCTTCGTATTCCCATAATCCGCCGTCGGGCAGCGGCCGCGGCGGCGAAATACGCTTCGATTTTGCCGAAATCTCCGCTTTCGAGCGCACGCCTGAACGCGCGCACCGTGTCTTCGAGGGCCCGCAACGCTCGGGCGGTGCTGCGGGCGTTGGCTCGCAACGGCGCTTCCCATACGGAAAACGGCGATTGCGCCAGACGCGTTGCGCTATCGAATCCAGGGCCCGAGACCCAGTTCGCCGCTCGACCGCCCGCGCGCTTGGCTGCTAGGGCCAGCGCGAGCGACGCGACCTGCGGCAGCGCGCTTGTCGCCGCGACGATCCGGTCGTGGTCGGACGGTTTGAGCCTTACCGGCACCGCGCCGAGCAAGCGGGCGAACGATTGCGCGCGCCGCGAGGCGGCTGCCCGATTTTTCTGCGGGGGCGCGTACAGCGCGAATGGCCGGCCGCCAAACATTTCAGGGTTCGCACCTTGCGGACCCGACGACTCCGCGCCGGCGAGAGGATGGCCCGCGACGAACTGCCGCTCCCCCGCAGTCAACCGCAGTGCCGGCGCCGCCGCCGCGACCACCGGCGCCAGCAGCGGACCTACTTCTATAATGAAGGCGCGCGTTTGAGTCTGGGCCAGAACCTGAGGAACGAGACGCACGATCGCCTCGAGGGGGGCGGCGAGGACAACGGTGTCAACCTCCCGCAGGGCGGCCTCAAGGGTCGGCGCGACGCGGTCGAGCGCCCCTTTGCGGCGGGCTGCAGCAGCGCGACCGCGCGCCGGGTCCCAGCCGGCGATCTTCACCTGCTTGAGGCGGCGCCGCAACGCCAGCCCGATCGATGTGCCGATGAGCCCCGTGCCGACGATGAGGATGTTGGAGCGTTCGAATCCTTGGGAGGGTTGCTTGTCGCTCACACCGTCGCAGCGACGTCTGACGCGACCGGCCGGCCGACGGCTCGTGCCACGGCGCGCACGCCATCCATCATGGCTGCGAATTTCTCGAAGGTCAACGATTCGAATCCGTCCTTGAGCGCTTCGGCGGGATTCGGATGCACTTCGATCATCAGGCCGTCCGCACCGGCAGCAAGGCCCGCGCGCGCCATGGGCGCCACCAGTTCCCAGCGGCCTGTTCCATGGCTTGGATCGACGATCACCGGCAGGTGTGTGAGCTGCTTGAGCAGCGGCACCGCGTTCAGATCGAGCGTGTTGCGCGTGGCCGGCTCGAACGTACGGATGCCGCGTTCGCACAGCATGACGTCGTGGTTGCCGCCTGCGAAGATGTATTCGGCCGCGAGCAGCCACTCTTCGATCGTCGCGGACAGGCCGCGTTTGAGCATCACCGGTTTGCGCGCCTTGGCGACCTCTTTGAGCAGATTGAAGTTCTGCATGTTGCGCGCGCCGACTTGCAGTATGTCCGCATAGGTCTCGACCATCGCCACGTCGCGCGGGTCGAGCACTTCGGTGATCACCGGCAGCCCCGTCTCCTCGCGCGCCGCGGCGAGGATCTCAAGCCCTTCCTTGCCCATGCCTTGGAATGAATACGGCGAGGTGCTGGGCTTGTACGCGCCGCCGCGCAGCAGCGTCGCACCGGAGGCCTTGACGGCGTGCGCGGTCTGCAGCAACATGTCGCGGCCTTCGACGGTGCATGGGCCGGCGATGACGTGCACCGCGTTGCCGCCGATCTCGACGCCGTTGCGCAATCGGATGATGGTGTCGCTTTGCGCGCCCTCGCGGCTGACCAGCTTGTAGGACTTGCTGATCGGCACGACGCGCTCGACCCACGGGATCCCCGCCAGTTGCGCGGCGAGCATCTCTTTGTTGTCGCGCACGCCGAGCACGCCGACGATGACGCGTTCGACGCCTTTGGAGACGTTGACGCCATAGCCCATGGCGGTGATCTTCTCGACCACTTCTTGCGCCTGGGCGTCGGTCGCGCCGCGCCTGATGATGACGATCATATATCCCTTAAAACGTCGAGCCCGCCGTCTGCGGATTGTCCTCGCCTGTCAAATCCGGCCGCAGCGCCGTCGCGCCCTCTAGATAGATGTGCTTCACTGCCGCCTGCGTCGCATCGGTATTCACGAGCATGAGGATGCGGATGCAGCGCCCCAGCCGGCCGGGCACTCCCATCTCGTGGCCGCACAGCAGCGGCACTTTGTTCCATCCCAGCGCGCGCGCCGCAGCCGCCGGGAATTCCGCGTCAAGATCGGTCGTCGTCGTGAAGAACACCGCGGCGATGTCCGGCGCCTCCACGCGATTTGCTTCGATCATCGCGCTGAGCAGCCGCTCGGACGCCGAAACGATCGCAGCCGGCGAGTTCTCGGCGGCGGTGATGGCGCCGCGGATACCCCGGACTGCCATGTGCGGACTTCATTCTGTGAGGCGGTTTGATGCCCTCTTTGGCGGCTCATGCGGCCTTAAGCGCGCGGCTTCCAGTTGGCGAAGCTCATCGTTTGCCAGTGCCCGGTGTGATCCGGGCTTCAGCGCTCCCAATGTCACCGGACCATATGCGACGCGTTCAAGCGCGACGACGCGCAGCCCACGTTGCGCGCAAGCGCGCCGGATCTCGCGATTGGTGCCGCCCGTCAAGGTCATCTCGAAACGCGCGCCGCTCGCCGTCCTTCGGACGTGTTGTGCGCCTAACGCCCGCAAGGCGTCCGTCGTGGGCGAACCGGCGACTTCGACCCGGTACACGCGCTGCACTTCGAATGAAGGATGCGCGAGCCGGCGGGCGAGGTCGCCGTCCGAAGTGCACAGCAGCAAGCCGGTTGTTTGCGCATCGAGCCGTCCGATGGGGAAGAGCCGCTGGCTTTTTGACGCGGCGTCCGAACGCAGCGCGGAGCGCAAGAGATCTCCGACGCATGGGCGCCCGCGTTCGTCTCGCATCGTGGTGACGACGCCGATGGGCTTGTTCAGCGCGATGGTGACGTGCGGCGCGTCCACGAGACGGACGGCACGTCCCTCGACCCGCACTTCGTCGGCAGCGGGGTCGACCTGGTCGCCGCTCTTGGCTTTCTTGCGGTTGATCGTGACGACGCCGCGGTCGATAAGCTCGTCCGCGGCGCGCCTGCTTGCGATCCCCGCCTGTGCGAGGAACTTGTTGATGCGAACCGTCTAGCGGTCTCCGTCAGACGCCATCGACATCGCTTCTTTGGTCACCGACTTCAAGAAGTCTTCATTGCCGTCGGTGCGGCGGAAGCGCTCGAGGATGAGCTCGGTCATCTCCTGCGTGCCGAGCACGGCCGTCGCGCGGCGCAGCATGACGATCTTGCGCAGCTCGACCTCGGAGAGCAGCAGCTCTTCGTGGCGCGTGCCCGAGCGCTTGATGTCGACCGCCGGGAAGATCCGGCTGTCGGCCAGCTTACGCACGAGGTTGATCTCCATGTTGCCCGTGCCCTTGAACTCTTCGAAGATCACATCGTCCATCTTCGAACCGGTCTCGATGAGCGCGGTCGCGATGATCGTGAGACTGCCGCCACCCTCGATGTTGCGAGCGGCGCCGAAGAAGCGTTTGGGCTTATGCAGCGCGCTGGTGTCAAGACCGCCCGACAGCGTACGGCCGGTCGCCGGCATCACTTGGTTCCACGCCCGCGCGAGGCGGGTGATGGAATCGAGCAAGATCACGACGTCGTGACCGAGCTCGACCAAGCGCTTGCAGCGCTCCAGCGTCAGCTCGGACACCGCGGTGTGGTTGTCCGGATGTTCGTCAAAGGTCGACGAGACGACGTCGCCTTCGATCGAACGGCGCATGTCCGTGACCTCTTCTGGCCGCTCGTCGACGAGCAGCGCGAACAGGTCGACTTCGGGATGGTTGGCCGCGATCGCGTTGGCGATCTTCTTGAGCAGCGTCGTCTTGCCGGCTTTGGGCGGCGAGACGATCAGGCCGCGCTGTCCCTTGCCGATCGGGCAGAGCAGATCGAGCACCCGGCCGCACATCTCGAGCGACGAGGTCTCCATCTTGAGGCGCTGATCGGGATAGATCGGGATGAGCTTGTCGAAATGCGGACGGCCGCGGATGGCTTCAGGGTCTTGGCCGTTGACCGCTTCCACTTTGAGGATGCCGTGGTATTTCTCGTTGTCTTTTGGATCGCGGCATTGGCCGGCGACCAAGTCGCCGCTGCGCAGTTCGAAGCGGCGCACTTGTGATTGGGAGATGTAGACGTCATGCGGACCAGGCCGCATGTTGTCGCGGCGCAAGAATCCATAGCCCTCGGGCAACACGTCGAGCACGCCGATCGCGAAATTCAATCCGGCTGCTTTGGCCTGCGCTTCGAGGATCGGGAATACGAGGTCTTGTTTTTTGATGCGCTGGAGATCGGCGATGTCCAGCTTGCGCGCGAGTTCGACGAGCTCGGTGCGCGTCTTGTCTTCGAGCTCCTTGATGGACAAGAGATTCATCTCTTCTCCATCCTTGGTTTTGAACGTCTTGGGTTGTGGCGGCTCGAAGCGTTCTTGATATGTGCGCACCGGGAAGACGCGTGCGCCGCGATCGTTGTTGTTGTTGCGGCCTCGGCCGCGGTCGCGGTCGCGATCGAAACGCGCCGGCCGTTCGCCGCGGTCAAAGCGATCTTGACGCTCACGCTCGGACCGCTCGTTCCGGTCGGGCCGTTCGACGCGCTCCGGCCTATCGCCACGGTCACCGCGCTCGGACCTTTCCGCGCGGTCCGGTCTCTCGCTGCGCTCTGGCCGTTCCGCGCGCTCTGGCCGTTCGGGGCGCTCTGGTCGTTCTGCGCGGTCCGGTCTCTCGCTGCGCTCCAGACGTTCAGCGCGCTCTGGCCGCTCGCCGCGATCGGCGCGTTCCGGACGTTCGGCGCGCTCGACGCGTTCGACGCGTTCCACGCGCTCGGGGCGCTCGAAATCGATGTCTATCTCCATCGAACCCGCGCCGGCGCGGGTTCGCGGACGGTAGATGCGCGGGGCGGGCGAGAGTTCGCCGTCGGAATCAGAAACTGGGGAATCTTCGTCTTGCACGTGTGGTTACCACCTGACAATATCTAAGCAAGTGCGCCGCGGCGTGATGCCGCAGGCAGTGAGTGAACAGTCAACGGTTCGTGATGTCGTGATAAACTACACTAACGTCGATTTCGACGTGGATGACTGCAAGTGGGGGTTTTATCGATGATGAACAGCCGAGCTCGCGCCGTCATAGAAGATCGGGAAGCTCACGCCGCTCTGACTATAACACAGCCTGGGTATCGCGTCAACGGTTTTTGGGCCTTCTCGGCGCTCGGGAAACGCTGCGGCTATCGGGGTCGTAGAAGCGCAGCGGCCAGTCGGCGGCGCTGCTCAACCCCACGCGCGATGTGACGCCGATCCGCTGCGGCGGTGATGCTCTCGTGAAATCGATGTGCAACTGCGGATCACCGCGCAGATCGACGCCGTTGCACCGCAAATCGATGGCCATCGCCCGGCATAGGTTGCCGGGTCCGCAAGCAAGGCGCGCATCGGGTACGCTCGCTCCCCTTCGCCGGTGCATCGCATCGAGACCCGCGAGCGGCTCGACTGCACGCAGCAAGACAGCGGCGCCGAGTCCGGGCGGCTCGGTGACCGCGTTCAGACAGTAGTACACCCCATATATAAGGTAGACGTACGCGCTGCCGGGGCGACCGAAGATCGCTGCGCTGCGTCTGGTCGGACCGCGATACCCATGACACGCGGGGTCGACGTTTGGAAGGTACGCCTCAGTTTCCACGATGCGGCCGCTGACGAGCGTGCCGGCGTCTGGCTCGCCCGGGGGGATAACACGCTCCAGCATCGCTCCGATGAGCCGGCGGGCGACGTCTACCGTGCTTCCTTCAAAGCCGTCCTCTACCGCCGTGCCTGCGGCACGGATGTTCGGGACTTGACTGCGTGTCACGAGCGCGTGATGATACCTCTTGTCATGGGATGTAGTAGCGCGTTCCTCAAACGCACCGTTCGCCGGCGCGGCTACACACTCTTGGAAGCGCTGATCGCATTAGGCGTGCTCTTCATCTTGATCTATGTGGTCGGCGACGCGGTATCGCGCATGCTGCACAACACTGCCATGTCGGTCGGCCGCGCGAACCAGTCGCGAACGGTGTTGGAGCTCGCCATCCGCATGAACGAGGAAGCGCGCAGCTCGACCGCGGTGTTCATCCCAGCGACTGATGTGTTCGGCGGCTCGAACAGCGGTAGCGCCGTGCACGAAATCGACTTCTTCCGCAAATTGTCTGCGGGCGGCGACGCGTACGTCGCCTATACCTTCGATGCGACGCACTTCACAGTGACGCGATATGAATACACGCTCTCGAGCGGAGCGGCGACGATCGTGCACGCCGATCAAGTCGCAGACGGCATCGGTTCGTTGTCCGCGTCGCGCGCGGCCGCGGGATCGATGAACGATGTCGTGAGCCCTGCGACGGTAAGCGACGTGTCGATCTTGTACGCGCCCGAAGGTGTGGCCGGCGGAAACGACGTCGTCACGGTTCAGATCCAAGGTCAGTCGTCGGGTGGGGGGACGCCTTCGCCAGTCGTGGTCCACTTGGCATCGCGGGCAGCGCCGACCGCGCTCTCGATACTTACTCCCGCGAAAGCGCCGCCACCGGCCGGGGGCGTTCCGATCACGATTCCTTTCATAATTCGCGGTGTATCATTCCAGGTGCCGCACAAACCATGGCACTCAGGAGAACCTGAGAGCGGTGGGACCGTGGGAGGTTCGGGCCCGCACTTGCCTTGGGTTGCGGGCGCCTTGACGTCGTTCGGAGGCGCGAGCGGCTTCAGTTGGCTCGATCTCGAGTCCGTCTACCCTGTGGTCGAAAGCGGCTCGTATACCTATCGCGACAGCGCGGGAAATCTTGATACGGTCACGATTTCCTGCGATGGCGCCCCATGTCCCAGATTCAACCCGCTGCCCCACGCGGGATCACCGCCGGCACCGCCCGGCGGGGTGGGGTTTGACGCGGCCCCTTGAGCGTGGTTTGCGAAGGAAACGTTATCCCCTGACAGAAGCCCCTTCGCACCGGACTCCAACAGTGGGCGTTACCCCACTTTCTGGTTCAATTTCTGTTTGGAAACGCCGGAACTCGCGCCGCGCACTCGGGCGCTACTACGGACCTGGGTGCAGGAGGAAAATCGCATGCCCAAGTCGCTCACACGGGCGCTTTCCGTGGCCGCGCTGACATCTGCCCTCGTTATTGGCCAGGCAACGCAGACGCTGGCTAGCAACCTTGGCAACATTGTCGGTCGGGTCCAGACCGCCACGATGAACACAGGCAACCAGATGGCCGCATCCTTTCTGCCCGTGGCCGACGTCAACGTGGCAGCCGTGTCGCCGTCGGGCTCCTTCAAGGCGCTGTCCAACAGCGCTGGTTTCTACGCGCTCACCGGTTTGCCGGTGGACACGTACGTCGTCACTTTCTCGAAACAGGGCTTTGTGACGCAGCCGATTCCGGGTGTGACCGTGACGCAAGACGCCACGATAACGCTTAACGCCCTCTTGCAGACGGCGCTCAAGACGTTGACGCCCGTCGTCGTGCGCGGCGCGCAATCGTTGGTCCAGCCGAACCAGCCGGCGGACCGCTACACGGTGAACTCGACGCAGATCCAGAACATCACCGGCACGCCGCAGAACATCTCGGAGACAGCGGTGCTCAACTCGCTGCCCGGCATCACCACCGACACCGGTGGCTATCCGATCATCCGCGGCGGCGCTGAGAATGACGAAGGCTTCCAGCTTGAAGGCGTCGATGCGACCGAGCCGATCACCGGCCAGTTCATCAACAGCCTGTCGCTGTCAGGCACGTCACGTATCGTCCTCGAGACCGGCGGCTACGACGTCAGCAACGGCAACACCAACTCCGGCGTCGTGAACATCGTCGTGAAGCGCGGCTCGTATCCGGGAGCAGGGATGGCGACTATGACGAGCAACGCGCCGAACTTCGACCACCGTTTCGCGATCGAATACGGTAACGGAACCCCTGATAACCGCTTCAGCTATTTCGTCTCGTACAATGGCTTGCGGCAATTCCGCGTGTACGGCGACACGCACACATTCTTGCCTCAGGAAGTTTCTGCGGTTGGTGATTCGTCCGGCAACGAGAGCAACATCAACCTATTCTACCGCTGGGGTCAGGACAACCGCAACGAGCTTCAGTACTTCGGCGAGAACGGCGCGAACCAGTTCCTGTTCAACTACAACGTGCTGCAGTACGGCGGCACGCAATCGGCGATATGCGCCCCCGCATCAGCGGTGGTCGGCGGCCAGACGTGCTTGCCATACGGCTCGGCCAACCTGGAGGTCCAAAACGTCGGCGGCGTGGGGTTCCCAGGGACGAACCAGACTATGGCCTGGTCGACGACCCTGTTCCCTGCTCAAGTCGCGTATAACCAGGCGATCAACTACTCGGACGGCGAGAACAACAACCACTTCATCGAGAAGCTCAACTACAAGCGGCAGTTCAGTTCGAACAGCTACGGTGACTTCAGCTTGTTCCGCACGAACGTGCATGACATCTTCTTGGTGCCGTGGGATGGAGGCGCGTTCGCCGATGAGTACGAGTACAATGCCTCGAACAATACCGGCGTCAACGCCGACTATCAGAACCAGATCAGCAACCAGAACCTTATCGCCCTAGGCGGAGAGCTCAAGTTCACGCAGAGCGACTTCTCGATTGGCATTCCGACGCTCGAGATGCTGAGCGAACCGCTCGAGTGCGGCGTGAACTGCGGGAACTCAGCATTGGGGGCCTATGGGTATACGACTCCCGGTTATATCGGCTACATCAACCTCCCACATGGGTCGGGCGGTTGCGGCACGGCCGGAGCGACGCCCACCTGCGTCAGCCCCGCATTCCCGCTCAGCACGTTCGTCAACAACGGCTCGTTCATCACGGATCCGGTACAGACGTGGAATGCTTGGATCCAGGATACCTGGACGCCCAATGACCACTTCAACGTCAAGCTCGGCTTGCGTTGGGACGAACAAGTACTGCATCTGCCGAGCAACGCAGCCGCGCTGTCCACCATCTGGACGCAGTCTGACGCGCCGACGGCAGGCTCACCGTCCCTATGTAACGGTGCGGGAGGCAACACGTACCTTGGCACGTGCTTCATCGACACCCCCGGCGCACCGGTGAACACGAACGTGACGCGCCCGTCGCAGATCAGCCCGCGCATCGCGCTGACCTACACGCCGAACATCAACGGCCGTAACGTCTTCCGGGCGTCAGCGGGAACGTTCATCGAGTTCACGCCGCTGTCGAACATCGAGAACACGTACCAGATCCCGATGGCGGCGTACAATTGCACGATCGCCAGCGGCTGCTTCCATCCGTTGCCCGGGTACAGCGCCACCTGCGTGAACGGCGTCGATCCGGCCAACGGCAGCGTGCCGTGCAACGGCATCAACAACCTCGGCCAGCAAGCGCTCGAGGATCTCAACAAGAACAACTTCGCGCAATACACGCCGGTGCTGCCGCAGCGCGCGTTCTCAGCTGACTTCAGCTGGGAGCACGACTTCGGCAACGGCCTCGACCTGAAGATCACGCCGTACTACCGCAAGGGCACGAACTACGTCGTCGCGAGCACACCGCTGATCGGCACGCTCGCGGACGGCACGTCGATCTTCGGCGCGCCCATCGAATCCAACGCCGGCACCAACGAGAACACCGGCATCGAGTGGGCGTTCTCCAAGAGCTCGACGTTCGGATTCAGCGGCTACCTCAACGGTACGTACGACAACACGCTGGCCAACTACAACAGCGACTTCTTCCCGTCGGTGAACGTGGCGGCGGTGGCGCTGAACCACTTCTTCCACGTGTCCTATCTGGCACCGGTCACGGCGACCCTGGGCGTCGTCTACCATGACCGGCACGGGCTGCTGATCACGACGGAATTTCCGTACGAGTCTGGCTACTACTACGGCGTCGGCACGCACACGTTCGTGTACGCGCTGTGCGGCCAGGTCGCGGGTTGCACGGGCAACCCGAACACCTCGGTACCGGTCGAGGTGCTCAACACCGACCTCGCCGCAGCGTCACTCGGCCAAAACACGCGCACCAGCGCATACTACTTCACGGACATCACCAATCCGGGTACGATACTCAACCCGAACATCGTCGGCTCGCGCGGCACGCCGGAAGGCCCGGATCCGGGCAGCCTTCGCAGTCCGCAGCGGCTGACCATGAACATGTCGATCGCGCACGACATCGGCTCGGGGCCGAACCACTTCCAAGTGGGCGTGCGCGGCACGAACCTGTTCGGCAACTACAGCCCCGGCGTCGTGGGCGGCAACTCGCGTTTCCGTGCAAACGGCATGGGCGGCTACAACGGCCTCGGATACACCGGCGGCAGCTCGGGCGGAGCCCCGAACTCAGGCAGCAACAACGTCAACCCGAGCTACGAACCGCTACAATTCCCCCGCGGCCCCTACCCATACGAGAGCGAGGCAACAGGGGCGGCGCGTCTCTATACGTTCTTCATCAGCTCAAACTTCTAAAGAGCGTAAGCGATCAAACCGGGGGCTTCCGCCCCCGGTGCGCCCGCCTCTCAGATCAACATGAGTGAAAGGAATTTATTGAAAATGCATAAGCTCAAAGCAGCTCTGGTCGGGCTGCTGTGCCTCGGTGTCGTAACCGGCTGTTCTACGAATACAAACCCTGGAAACGTAGTGTTCACCACGCAGGCGACCCTCCAGCTTGCCGTGGGCACCTTAAACGACCCATCGGGCACGCTAGCGACGCAGGTGGGTGCGCTCCCAGCAGGGCCTGTCTCTTTGAATGCCATTGCCACCTTCCGCAATCAGCTCGGAAACTCGGCATTTGGTGCGGCTGGCGCGACAGGTACCTTCCCGGGCCAAGCGGCCCTCACGCCAATTCCAACAGATCCTGCCTGCAATTTCACCACGGGCGCGGGTTGCAACATCGGCAGCCCCGCAGGCGTTGGTTGGGCGCTGTTCGGCTACGGACAATCAACGTCTCTCCTTCCCTTTCCACTGCCACCCGGATTCGCACCCAACGGAATGTTGGCGGGAGCGCCCGCATGGGCCGCCCCAGGATCTCCCACTGGCATGCTCGTCGATCTCACCTGCGGTGCATGCCCCGGATGGAACTTCTTCCCAATTGGCGCGGGCGGTACCCAATATAGCCTCGTCGATATGGTGACCGTCAACGGCCAAGTGCAGAAGTATTCGGCGAACGCAACGCTCAACGCAGCCCCTACTGTCCTTACGCAGCCTGCCCTAGCGACGTACGCGCCCGCCGTGGGCACGGGTGGCGGCACTTTTACCTTCGGCCCTATGCCTGCAAACGCCACAGAACAGGTCGTCGTCGTTCTTTCGAGTCCGGTGGGCTTCGCTGGCGTCGTGGCAATGGCTGAGGTATGTACGGCGGCCGTGGGTTGCCCCAACACGGGTTCTACCGCGGTCCTGCCCCCGAACACGCTTACCCCCGGTGCGTACACGTGCTTTGTCATGGCGGCTGATTTCCCGTGGGTGGAGGCGGGGATGGTTAATGCTCCAAGAGTCGGGACTGCCACCCCAGTGATTGTCGGAGCGCTCGGCAACGCCGATATGTCGGTGAGCGCCATGCCT
>Ga0209656_10000553_pt1 | contig 24665 bp, 21 predicted proteins | sample BogFormECP12_OM2_FD_188239 | JGI IMG/M metagenome (GOLD analysis project Ga0209656, IMG submission 188239) | Bog forest soil microbial communities from Calvert Island, British Columbia, Canada - ECP12_OM2 (SPAdes) (version 2) | ecosystem: Environmental > Aquatic > Freshwater > Wetlands > Bog ...
GTTTTTGAAAAGATCGAGATCCAGACGGCATTTTCTCGCGAGGCCGACGGTTTCGAAGTTGCACACGACGATAACCAATTGAATTTCCCAGGTTTTAAACCGGACAGTAGTGAAGTTGGATCGTGAATCCTCGGGTGGCGTTGACTTGGCGTTTACGGTCCAACCCCTTGGACGAGTTCTGATCGCGGCAGCCGTCGCGTCGCTGGCGTGCGGCTGCGCGACAACCCCGCCCTACGACGTCGTCACCGCCCACCACGCCCGCATCGCGCTCGACCATGCGCGAGCCAGCCGGCAGGTGGTGCTGCGCGTCGACGGCAAGCCGCAGCCGCTCCCCGGGCTGACCGACGCGCAGATCGACCTCGTCTGGAGCGCGGCGAAGTCGGACTTCGTCGTGCTGCACGGCGCAACCGACGCCTGCCCGCAATCGACCTGGCTCGCCGCGATCACCGGCGCCGACGTGGCGGTCCATCCGATCGGGCTGTGCAGCGACAAGATCGTGCTGACCGAGGACGGCGACAGGCTGCTGGTCCGCCGTGTGCCGCTGCGCGGCAGCCCGGCCGTCATCGTGTTCCGCGACGGAGACCCGATCGCCTACGCGGTCCAGCACGACCTGCCGCTCCCACGCCGCAGCGTCTCGGCGCACCACGTCGAGCCGGCGCAGGACCGGCGTCCGGCGGGCGAGACCGACACGTCCGCCGTGGCCGCCGCAACGCCGCCGGTGCCGGCCGTCAGTGCGCCGGTCGGCGAGGACGTCGTGCCCGCGCCGGTCGGCGCCGGGCCCTTGCCGTCCGGCGCCGGACGGCCGGTGCCGCCATTCGCCGCGCCCCCCGCAACCCGATGACCGAACCGGCGCACGGCCCTCGCGATCGCGGCGCAGAGCGTCGCGCGGGCCGCTCGATCGGGACGCGGGCTGTGATGCTCGTCGCGTCGCTGGCGTATGCTTCCGTCGCCGCCGCCTACGGCGCGCGCGCGCTCGATGCGGTCGTCACGCCGCTGAACCTGACCGGCACGCAATCGCTCGCGGTGTATGGCAAGCTGGTGGTCGCTGCCGGCATCGGGCTGCTGGCGTTGCGGGCGCTGTTCGCCCTCCGCGCGCCAGCCCGCGTGCGCTTCCTGGGATGGCTCGCGGCGCCCGCCACGCCGTGCTTCGTCCTCGGCGCGGTCGTCCTCGGCAGCATCGCCGCGGCGCAATCCTTCGAATCGGCGTGGCTCGCGAACGCCGGCACCGGCGCGCGCGCGCAATCGGTGCGCAACCTGTTGCTCGTCACGGCTGCAACGAGGCAGCCGGACGGCTCGGACCTCGCCGCGCGCGCGGCCACGCCGGGCGGGCGCGCCTTGCTCGCGCTTCGCATCCTCAGCACCGGACAGATCACCGACCCGACCGAGGACCCGGGGTCGGCTGCCGCGCTCGCGGTGCGGTCGCTGGTCGCGCAGAAGATCGGAACGCCCGCGCAGGTGTTCGACCATGTCTTCGTCCCGTCGGTCCGCTCGGTGCGCGATGCGTTCAACGCCTACGCGGCCGCGCAGGAGCAGCTCGCCGGCGCGATCCGCGCCATCCCGCAGAGCCAGTCCGACACCTGGGACCGCTACACCGCCGCACTCGCGGCGCGCGGACTGTCGCCGGCGCGCCTCTCGCCGCGCGACTGGCCGGCCGCGGTCGGCGAGGCGCAGCTTGCCGGCGCGCCGGTCGCAGCGGACTGGAATCCCGCCGACCGCGCGCAGTTCCTGGCGAGCGTCGGCAAGCGCCTCGGCGAGTCCGCACAGGCCGAGTACTCCGCGCGCGTCTCGGCCCTGCTCGGCGCGGCGCTGCGGCCGGGACTGAGCTGGGAGCAGTTCGTCTCCGAGCCGCTGATCCAGGCGCGATGGAGCAACGCCCTCGGCGTGCCGGCGCGGCGCTGAGCCCGGAGCTGACTCTCGCCGCGTTCAGCGAGACGATCTATTCGGCGATGGTCGCCCGCGCCGCGCAGCCGATCGCCGCGCTGATGGCCGACCCCGGCCAGGACCCCGACGACACGGCCGCCGCGCTGCAGTGGCACTTCGCACCGGCGCGTGCGTTCTGCGCGGTGCTGCCGCTCGTCGCGGCACTTGTCGCGTTGGCGTTCTGGGATGCGCTCGCGCTCGCCGGGTTGCCGCGATCGGCCCGCGCGCAGATCGCGGCCGCCGCCATCGCTGCGGCCTGCTTCGCCTGGTACGGCCCCTTCGTGGTCAACGCGGACATGCGCGCCGGCGCGAGCACGCTGCCGCTGCCGGCGCCATTGACAGTGACGGTGGTGGAAGTGGCGCCGCTGTTCCACGCGGCCGGCGAGGCCGTTCGCACCGGCCTCCTCGGCCATTTCGGTTTCGGTTCCGAGAACGCCAGCATACGCGACGCCGATGTCGGAATTCCGTCGCTCGACCGCTGGCTGCGCCCGGCCTGAAGCCGTCGCGAACCCGGTGCGGCCGGCGCCGTCGCGCCGGCGTCAGCCGCTCGCGGACCGCAGCCGCACCACCCGCGCGGTTTCCGGCGCAGACGGCTCCGCACGTTGTGCCGGCTCAGCATAACGCGCGCCGTCCGCCGCAGCGCCGAGCAGCGCCTCCACCTGACGGATGAAGGCGGCACGATCGAACGGCTTGCGCAGCACGGAGATCCGTCCGCGCAGGTGCCCGAGACCCTCCATCTGGTCGTAGCCGGTGATCAGGACCGTCGGCAGGGCCGGCCGCAGCCTGCCCACTTCCTCGATCAGCTCGCAGCCGGTCATCGACGGCATCGACTGATCGGTCACCAGCAGGTCGCAGCGCTCGCCCGCCCGCAGCAGGTCCAGCGCGGCCGGCCCGCAATCGGCGGCGAACGCGTCGAACCCGGCCTTGCCGAGGAACAGCGACAACGTGCGCTGCACCACCTCCTGGTCGTCGACCACCAGCACGCGCGGACGTTCGTCGGACTGCGTGCGGGCGTCGGACCCCGCATCCGGCCGTTGGCCGACGGCACGCGGCAGCAGCAGGCTGACCGTCGTGCCGCGGCCGAGCGCACTTTCGATCTGCACGTCGCCGCCGCTCTGCCGCGCGAAGCCCTGCACCATCGACAGACCGAGGCCGGTGCCCTTGCCGTGCGGCTTGGTCGTGAAGAACGGCTCCAGCGCGCGGGCGAGCGTCGCCGGCGCCATGCCAACGCCATGATCCTTGACCGCGAATCGCACGTACTCGCCGGCCGGCAGGCCGGTGTGCTCCGTCGCCAGCCGTATCGCTTCGACCGACAGCTCGAGCACGCCGTCGGGCATGGCGTCGCGCGCGTTCAGCACAAGGTTCAGCAGACAGTCCTCAAGCTGCGCGCGGTCGGCCACCACAAGGCAGCTGGGATCATCGGCACGCACGACGAGCTTGATGCATTCGCCCAGCATGCGGGCCAGCAGCGGGCGCATCTCCCCCAGCACGCTGTGCGGGTCGATCAGTTTCGGCTCCAGCGCCTGCTTGCGCGAGAACGCCAGCAGCCGGCGCACGAGATCGGCGCCGCGGCGCGCCGCACTCTCGGCCACGGTCAGGCACTCGCGCGCGTCGTCATCGAGCCCGTCCAGCTCGGCCAGCATGTCGAGGCCGCCGATCACCGCCTGCAGCAGGTTGTTGAAGTCGTGCGCGATGCCGGCGGTGAGCTGGCCGATCGCGTCCATCCGCTGCATCTGGCGCACGCGCGCTTCCAGTTCGGCCTCGGTCGTCACGTCACGCGTGCTGCAAAGAAGCAGCGACACGCGACCTCCGGGATGCTCCGCATCGGGTGCGTCGCGGACGGGGGCGAGCGTGAACCGCAGCTCGCGCTCGCCCGCCGAGGTGACATGCCGGCGGCCGTAGCGGACCGGCTCGCCTTGCGCGATGCACCGGCGGAAATGCGGCTCGACCTCCTGATAGACAGCAGGCGGCAGCACGTCGCGCATCTCGCAGCCGATGATGTCCTCCTTGAAGTCGAGCATCTCGCGCACGGCGGCGTTCGCCTCCTCGTAGATGAGGCGACCGTCCGGCTCGACGCGCATCGCGCCGAAGCCGTCCGCAAGGTGCTTGAGGTAGGTCTGCTGCCGCATCTCGCTGGCCGCGAGTGCGGCGGTCCGCTCCGCGACCTTGGCCTCCAGCAACTGATTGAGCGTGCGCAGCGCCGCCTCCACGCGCTTGCGGGCAGTGATGTCTTCGATGACCGACACCACATACTGCGGCGCTCCCGCGGCGTCGCGCACCACCGAGAGGGTCAGGTTGCCCCAGAAGACCGTCCCGTCCTTGCGCACGTAGCGCTTTTCCATCTGGACATTCGTTATTTCCCCGCGGAGCAGCTTGGGACCCAGGTCGACGCCGTGCTTCAGGTCGTCGGGATGCGTGACGAGCTGAAACGTCTGTCCCAGCAGCTCGTCTTCGGTGTAGCCGAGCATCTCGCACAAGCGCCCGTTGACCCGCGTCCAATGCCCGTCCGGCGTGCCGTGGGCGAAGCCGACGGCGGCCTGCTCGAAGGTGCTGCGGAAGCGCGCCTCGCTCTCCTGCAGCTTCGCCCAATGCTCCCGCTCGCGCGCGCGCCCGACCAGAAGCGCGACCACCGACAGGCTGCTCAACCCGACCAGCAACCCGCAGACGAGCATGCCCGCGAAGGTCACGCGATCGGCACGCAGCGCGGCCGCGTCACGCACCACCAACAGACGCCGTTCCTCGGCCTTGATGGCGGTGAGAAGGGCGAGAACCCGATTCGTCAGCTCCCGGCCGTGGCCGGTCCGGCTCAAAGCGGCCACTCCGCTCTCGTCGCCGGCCTGGACGCGATCAATGGCCTTGTTCAGAAATTCGATACGCTCCGTCACGGCGGCGCCGAGGCGATCGACGGCGTCTTGCTGTGCCTGGTTGTCGGCCGTGATGATCCTCAGTTGGACAACGCCGTCGGCCAGTCGCTGCTCGGCAAGATGGTAATTCCGAAGGGCTTCGGCGACATGGGACAGTAAGTAGCCGCGCCCTTCGCTCACCACCGTGGCCATGTCGGCTGCGACCATCTCCGTCCGCTCCAGCACCTCCAGCGTGTGCTCGACGCGGCGCGACACGTCCTGCCGCTGGTGCCGCATCTCTTCGGTCCCGAGCACGAGCAGGACGAGGGCACACAGCCCGGTGAGGATGGCGGCGACCAGCCACCTGCGTCCGAGCCAGTGACGACCTCCCGGTCGGAAGATGGCGCCGGGCGCGCTCCCCCCGGGCGTGCGCCGGCCGCCTGCAACATGATCGGGCCCGATCGGCTCGATCATGTTCCAGCTCATGCCGTGGTCAGCGCAGGTTTCACGGCTTCGGCGATCCGCTTGCGCCGGTCACGCGCTAGTCCCGGGTGAAGCGGTTCGCCGCCATTTCGATCGCGCCCGCGCCCTCGCGCGCGCGGGTCAGCGCGCGTATCCGCTCGACGAACTCGGCGCGCGTGAACGGCTTGGCCAGAACCTCGACGCCGGCCGGCAACTGGCTCGGCGCGATGTCGTTACCGTAGCCGGTCACCACCAGACCGGGCAGCTCCGGCTCCCGTTCCTGGGCGAGTTCGATCAGTCCCAGCCCGTTCAGGCCGGGCATGGCGTAGTCGGTGACCAGGACGTCGAAGACGGTGTGGGACGCCATCAGCGCGAGCGCCTCGTCGCCGGTCGCGGCAGTGTCGACCTCGAAGCCGGACTTGCGCAGCATGGCGCGCGTGACGCGCAGAGAATCAGGATCGTCGTCGACGAGCAGCACGCGGGGCGCGCTCACCGGGCGCGCCGATGCGCCGGCGCGGCCGTTCCGTCTCGGCGCGGCGCGATAGCCGTTCGCCTCGCCGACGGCCGCCTTGCTGCCTTGCGCAAGCCTGGCTGCGAACGCGAGCAGCATGTCACGGTCGCGGTTTCCGAGCACGCTGAACAGCACCAGCATCCGGAATATCCGCCGGCTGCGGGGCCCCAGCTGCGCGTCCCACTCAGGAGCGTGATGGTCGAGCGCCTGTAGGACCCATTCGGCGTCGGCCCGCAGGATGGACGCGACCTCGTTGAGGTCCTGGTCGACCGACGACAGCAGCCACTCGGCGTCGTCCTTCAGCGCGCTCGCGAGCCGCTGCAGGACCGCCGAGGCGGGCCGCTCGCCGCCTCTTGCGGTCGTCGTATGCTCGTCGCCAATCATGCTTGCACCTCGCGCAGCGGCAGGTCACGGACTCCAAACTACAACCTTAGATAGCCGACCCGGCCCCCGGCGCGCAATTCTTTACCGCCGCGGTCAGGCTTCCGACGATCTGGCGCTACCGGATCAACCCGGTCAGCGGGCTCGACGGGTCGGCCCCGAGGCGGCGGGGCATGCGGCCGGCGAGGTAGGCGAGCCGCCCGGCCTGGACCGCGTGGCGCATCGCGCGGGCCATGCGTACCGGATCCCCGGCCATGGCGATCGCCGAGTTCAGCAGCACGGCGTCGCACCCGATCTCCATCGCGATCGCCGCGTCCGACGCGGTGCCGACGCCGGCATCGACCAGCAGCGGCACCCGCCGCTGCTCCAGCATCAGGTGGATCATCGCCGGGTTCTGCAGCCCGAGGCCCGAGCCGATCGGTGCGCCCAGCGGCATCACCGCGACACAGCCCAGATCCTCCAGCCGGCGCTGCGCGATCGGGTCGTCGGCAGTGTAGGCCATCACCTCGAACCCGTCGCGGATCAGCGCCTCGGCGGCCTCCAGCGTGGCCGGCATGTCGGGATACAGCGTCGGCGGCGGCCCGAGCACTTCCAGCTTCACCAGATTCCAGCCGCCCGCCTCGCGCGCCAGCCGCAGCGTGCGCATCGCGTCGTTGGCGGTGTGACACCCGGCGGTGTTCGGCAGGTACGTGTACCGCTTGGGATCGACGTAGTCCTGCAGCATCGGCGCGCCGGGTTCGAACAGGTTCACCCGGCGAACGGCGACGGTGACGATCTCCGCCCCGCTCGCCTCGATCGCGGCGGCGGTCTGCTCCAGGTCCTTGTACTTTCCGGTGCCCACGATCAGGCGCGAGCGGAAGCGCCGTCCCGCCAACGTCCAGGCGTCGTCGTCCTCGGTCGAGACAGCGGCGCCGCCCGGCAGTCCGTCCATCTCAGCCCCCTCCGATGAAGTGCACGATTTCCAGCCGGTCGCCCGGCTGCAGCCAGGTGTCGCGGTAGGCCGAGCGCGGCACGATCGCCTCGTTGCGCTCGACCGCGATCTTGCGCCCGTCCAGCCCGAGCCGCGTCAGCAGTGCGGCGACGGTCGCCGGCGCGTCGAGCTGCCGGTCCTCGCCGTTCACCGTCAGCGACAGCGTTGTTCGCATGAGCGAAGTATGGGACCGCGGCCGCGGACCAACAAGCGAGGCCGCGGCATCCGTTGGACCCGAATCCCCGCGCGTGCTACGCGGCCCGCGATGTCCTCCCCCGCGCCCGACCTGCCGCTGATCTCCGTCCTGAACGGGCCGAACCTCAACATGCTCGGCCTGCGCCAGCCGCACATCTACGGCACGGCGAACCTCGACGACGTCGAGGCGATCTGCGCCGAGACGGCCGACATCCTGGGCCTCGCGATCGACTTCCGGCAGACCAACGGCGAGGGCGAGCTGGTCTCCTGGGTGCAGGAATGCCGGGGCCGCGCGGCGGGGATCGTGATCAACCCGGCAGGCTACACCAGCACGTCGGTCGCACTCCTGGACGCCCTGCTGGCGACCGACTTGCCGGTCGTCGAGGTCCACATCAGCAACATCCATCAGCGCGAGAGCTTCCGGCACCCCTCGCTGGTCTCGCTCGCCGCGCGCGGCGTGATCTGCGGGTTCGGCGTGCGCGGCTATGCGCTCGCACTGCAAGGCATCGCCGACCTCCTGCTCGAGAGGCCCGCATGAGCGACGGTGACGGCGGCATCCGCTTCGACCCCGAGGCGATCCGGGCGCTGGCGAACATCCTGTCCGATACCGGCCTGACCGAGATCGAGATCGCCGAAAAGGACAGCCGCATCCGGGTCGCCCGCCAGCCCGCGCCGGTGACCACCTTCATCGGCGCAGGCCCCGCGTCGATGGGACCGATGCCCGCACCCGGGGTGCCGCAGGCCCCGACCTCGCCGGGCGCGATGCTGCCGGACGAGGACGCCAGCCACCCCGGCGCGGTGACCAGCCCGATGGTCGGCGTCGTGTATCTTTCGCCGGAACCCGGGGCGCCCCCCTACGTCACGCCCGGACAGCAGGTTTCCGCCGGACAGACGGTGCTGCTGATCGAGGCGATGAAGACGTTCAACCAGATCAAGGCGCCCAAGGCAGGCACCGTGGCCCGCATCCTGGTCGCGTCGGGCGCGCCGGTCGAGTACGGCGAAGTCCTCCTGGTCGTCGAGTGACCGGGGGACCGACCGCATGTTCCGGAAGGTCCTGATCGCCAATCGCGGAGAGATCGCGCTCCGCATCCAGCGCGCCTGCCGCGAGCTCGGGATCCCGACCGTCGCCGTCCACTCCACCGCCGATTCCGAGGCGATGCACGTGCGCCTCGCCGACGAGAGCGTCTGCATCGGGCCGCCCGAGGCCAAGCTGAGCTACCTCAACGCCGCCTCGATCCTCTCGGCGGCCAGCATCACCGGGGCGGACGCCATCCACCCGGGCTACGGCTTCCTGGCCGAGAACGCCGACTTCGCCACCATGGCCGAGGCGCACGGCCTGACCTTCATCGGCCCCTCGCCCGCGCATATCCGCATGTTCGGCGACAAGATCGCCGCCAAGGTGGCGATGGCCGGGCTCGGCGTGCCGCTCGTGCCGGGATCGGCCGGAGCGGTCTCGGACGTGGCCGAAGCCCGCTCGGTCGCCAAGCAGATCGGCTATCCGGTGCTGGTCAAGGCAGCGGCCGGCGGCGGCGGGCGCGGCATGAAGGTCGCCACCGACCCGGAGGGGCTGGACGAGGCACTGCGCCTCGCCCGCGCCGAGGCCCGCGCGGCGTTCGGCGACGATGCCGTCTATATCGAGAAATACCTCGACCGGCCGCGCCACATCGAGCTGCAGATCCTCGCGGATTCGCAGGGCGACGTGGTGCATTTCGGCGAGCGCGACTGCAGCCTGCAGCGGCGCCACCAGAAGGTGCTGGAAGAGGCCGGGTCGCCGGCGCTGTCGCCCGAGCAGCGCGACGCGCTGGGCGCCACCGTCACCGCGGCGCTGCGCGACCTCGGCTACCGCAACGTCGGCACGCTCGAGTTCCTCTATCAGGACGGGCATTTCGCCTTCATCGAGATGAACACGCGCCTGCAGGTGGAGCATCCGGTCACCGAGATGATCTGCGGCGTCGATCTGGTGCGCGAGCAGATCCGGATCGCGGCCGGCGAGCCCCTCGGCTACGTGCAGGACGACATCAGTTTCTCCGGCCACGCGATCGAGGCCCGCATCACCGCCGAGGACCCCGACACCTTCATCCCCACCCCCGGCCGGATCACCGCCTTCCACGCCCCGGGCGGCCTGGGGGTGCGGGTCGATAGCGCGCTGTACGCCGGCTACACGGTGCCGCCCTTCTACGACAGCCTGGTGGCCAAGCTGATCGTTCATGCCCCGAACCGCGCGGCGGCGATCGCGCGCCTGCGCCGGGCGCTGGACGAGTTCGCCGTCGTCGGCATCCAGACCACGATCCCGCTGCACCGCCGCATCGTGGACGAGCCGGCCTTCCTCGCCGGCGACTACACCATCCACTGGCTGGAACGGTTCGTCGCGGCGGATTGATCCGCGCGCGCGAACGGGAGTTCCATAATGACGCCGGCCGGACCAAACTGAGCAGCGTGTCGCGCAGGCTGGTCGAAATCACCCCCGAGCTGATGCTGCGGGCCTATCGCCACGGGCTCTTCCCGATGGCGGAGACCCGCCGCGGCGAGCGGCTGTACTGGCTCGACCCGGAAAAGCGCGGCGTGCTGCCGCTGGAACGCTTCCACCTGCCGCGCCGCCTGCTGCGCACGATCAACTCCGGCCGCCTCCGCGTCACCGTCGATGCCGCCTTCGCGCAGACGATCAGCGGCTGCGCGGCGGCCGCGCCGGGGCGCGAGGACACCTGGATCAACGGCCAGATCGAATACCTGTTCATCGAGCTGCACCGGCGCGGCCACGCCCATTCGGTCGAGACCTGGGAGGACGGCCGCCTCGTCGGCGGCCTGTACGGCGTCTCGATGGGCGGCGTGTTCTTCGGCGAGAGCATGTTCAGCACTGTGCGCGACGCCTCCAAGGTGGCGCTCGTGCATCTCGTGGTGCGGCTGCGGCTCGGCGGCTTCCGGCTGCTGGACACGCAGTTCGTCACCACGCACCTCGCACAGTTCGGCGCCGAGGAAGTGCCGCGCGACGCCTACAAGGAACGACTCGCCGCCGCGGTGGACGTGCCGGCGTTCTGGGTCGCCGATCCGGACCCTGCCCTGCTGGCCGCGGAGATCAAGGCCCTCGCGGCGGCTGGTTGATGGACACGAGTTTGGTTGACGAGGCGGGCGGTCCGCACAAGGTCACGCACGGACCCGGGGCTGGAGATCGACGCATGCGGCGGCTGGTGCTGATGGGCGTGATGGCGGCGGCATCGGCCGGCGCCGGCGGTGCGGCGCGCGCGCAGGACCGCCCGCCCCTGCTGCCGACCCGCGACGTGGCGGTGGACTACCGCGCCACCGCCGCGGGACGCACGACAAACATCCACGTGCTGTATTCCGCCGGCACCGAGCGGCTGCGCGCCGAGGCGGCGGGTCAGTCGACCTACCTGATCATCGACGGCCAAGCCCGGACCGCGCATATCGTGATGGACCGGCAGCGCAGCGTGCTCGACCTGCCGTTCGACACCGATCGCTGGCGTGGCTTCATCCTGAGCGACCGCGCGAAATTCGCCCGGCTGGGCACCGACCGCATCCTCGGGGTGGCCTGCACCGAGTGGAAGGTCAGCGGGCCGTTCGGCGACGGCACCGCCTGCGTGACCGACGACGGCGTGATCCTGCACGGCGCGGCCTCGGGCGAGGCGCCGGACGGGCATGCCGGCACCGGCAGCATCCAGGCCGTGTCGATCCATTACGGCCCGCAGCCGGACGACGTGTTCGCCATCCCCGCCGGCTACAAGACGATGGCGATGCCCACGCTGCCCACCATGCCTGCGATGCACTCCCGCCAGTGAAGGCGCGTCTTTCTCTCCCGACGATCATCGTTTGTGCAGCGGCGGCTGTCACGAACGCCGCCAGGGCGGAGTCGCCCCGCACGATGCCGACGCGGGATGTGGACGTGACCTACGAGATGCATGTCGGAGGACAGGCGGCGACCGAGCGGATGCGCTGGTCGGTGGCGGACGCGCTGCTGCGCGTCGATCCGCCGACCCCGGGCGTGTACATGATCGCCGACTACAAGCGCCACAGCATCGCGATCGTCAGCCTGGCACAGCATTCGGTGGCGATGTCGCCGGCGCCGGCCGCTTCGATCCCCGGCGCGCCGGGCGCCGTGCCGGGCACCGGCTTCGCGCGCGGCGATCGCGACGACGTCTCTGGCGTCGCCTGCACCGAATGGGCGGCCACCGACACCGAAGGACGCCGGGTCGGCATCTGCATGACGGATGACGGCGTGATGCTGCGGTTGCGCGCCGAAGGCCGCACGGTGCTGCAGGCGAGGACGGTCGCCTACGGCCGCCAGGACGCCGCCGCGTTCGCCGTGCCGGCGGACTACCGGCGGATCAACCCGTTCGGCGGGTAGGCGGATGCAGGTCGCCATCCATCCGCGCTGGATCCCTTGGGCGGACCGCCACGGGCGCTTCGTGCCGCTCAAGCTGGTCGCGTTCATCGCCGGGCTGCTGCCGGCGCTGGTGCTGATCTGGTGGTGGCAGGCGGACGAACTCGGGGCGCGCTCGCTCACCGCCGCGATCCACTTCACCGGCAAGTGGACGATCCGCTTCCTGCTGATCTCGCTCGCCGTCTCGCCGCTGCGCATGCTGACCGAGAGCGCGAAGGTGATGGCGCTGCGCCGCCAGTTCGGGCTGATCGCGCTCGGCTACGGCTGCACGCATCTCAGCCTGTACATCTGGGACCAGAACCTGAACCTGCTGACGGTCGCCAGCGAGATCCTGCATCGCTACTACCTCGCGATCGGCTTCACCGCGCTGACTGGCCTGACGGTGCTCGGCATCACCAGCAGCGACGCGATGATCAAGCGGCTGGGGCGCACATGGAAGCGCGTGCACCGGATCGTGTACGTGTGTGCGGTGCTCGGCCTGCTGCATCACTTCATGCAGGCCAAGGCCGATGTCAGCCCCGCCGTGCTGGTCGCCGGCTGCTTCGTCTGGCTGATGCTGTTCCGCCGCATCCCGCGCGGCTGGCACCGCAGCCCGGGCGTGTTCCTGCTGCTCGCCGTGATCGCGACGGTGGCAACGGTCGGCATCGAATTCGCGTGGTATGCGATCGCGACGCACATCGACGCGACGCGCGTCTTCATGGCGAACTTCAACCCGCGATACGGAATCCGGCCCGCGGATTGGGTCGCCATGGCCGGGCTCGCGGTCACGCTGTTCGTCGCGGTGCGCCGCATCGCGTCGCGCAGCACGCCGCGCCCGACCAAGCTCAGCCCCGCGAAGTCCGTGGCCTGACGGTCCGTTCGCACCCGCAAGATTGAACGCCAGCCGAGGTCCGTGCAGGGTCGGCGCAACGACAGCCTGGAGAAACGGAGGCGGGAACCGCCTATTCAGTCTTCCCGCGCCGGATCGGTGCGGCTGAACATCGCGTAGAGCCGTTCCATATGCGTGTCGAACTCGGCCCATAGCGACCGAGCCTCGTCGGGGGGAACCAGCCGCATAGCGCGCTGGAAGGCGCCGTCGTCCAGGATGACACCCATCTGGTCCTTCCAAGGCGGAACGGCGGCGGCACTCAGGCGATCGATCATCTGCCGCATGCGTGCCCGCGCTGCCGCGACCTGCGCCGGATCGGACTCCTGCTCCGCGTCGAACAGGCCAAGCTGATCGGAACCTGGATTCATCGCGACTCGGTTAGCAGACGCCTGCGAGTCGTCATAGGCTTGTGCGGCCCGACCATGCGGGCATCATGCGCCGGTGAGCTGGCGCCGCGACAAACTTCCCGAAATCGTCCGCGCCATGGCCGGCCGTCCCCGTCACGAGGCCTTGCGCGGCTTCGTGACGGAGCTCCTGCGCGAGGGGTTCGGGGCGCGCTACGACGAGATCGGCCAAGAGACCTATCTGCTCGATAAAAGCGGGCGCATCGATACGATGTGGGGCGCGACGGTCATCGAGCTGAAGACCGACCTGCGGCGCGAGCACGCGGATGTTGAAGCCCGCATGCCCGACTATCTGGCCGATGCCGCGCGCCGGTCCGGCAACCCGCGGCCGGTGACCGGGATAGCGACGGACGGGGCGACCTGCATCGCTTATCAGCTTGTGGATGGCCGCCTGACCGAGCTGAGGCGTTACGCGACCGACCCCGAGCGCCCGACAGACCTTCTCGCGTGGTTGGAGCCGCTGCTCTCCGAGCGGGCCGACCTCGTCCCGGAAGCTCGCGTCGTCGTGCAGGTCTTCGGGCGGCAAAGCCTCACGTTCAGCCGCAGCCGGCTGACCCTCGACACGCTATGGGCGTCGCTGAAGGACGACCCGGAAGTGCGGCTGAAGCGCGACCTGTGGGACGGATTGCTGCGGGAGGCGTACGGCGAGGATGTCGGCAGCGATTCGCTGTTCCTTCAGCACACGTATCTGACGGCCGTCGTAAAGGCGGTTGCGGCGCGCGTGCTCGATCTGCCTGTGGACGACCGCAGCGGCTCTTGTCGGGCCGTGGCCTGGCCGACGAAGGCATCCTCGGCGCCGTCGAAGCGGACTTCTTCGACTGGCCTTTGAAGCTGCCGGCCGGCGCCGACCTGATACGGCAAGTGGCTGCGGAGGCAGCGCGCTTCAGGCTGAGGGACGTGCAGACCGACGTTCTCAAGGTCCTGTACGAAAGCCTCGTCGACCCGGACGAGCGGCACGACCTTGGGGAATACTACACCCCGGACTGGCTTGCCGGGCGCGTCGTGGCCAAGGCCGTCGAAAAGCCGCTGACCGAGCGCGTGCTGGACCCCGCCTGCGGCTCGGGCACCTTTCTGTTCCACGCGCTGCGCCGGCTGATCGACGCGGGGGAAGCTGCCGGTTGGAACGAGACACGCATCGTTGAGGCGTGTGCGGCGCACGTGCGGGGCATGGATGTCCACCCGGTAGCCGTGACGCTCGCACGGATCACGTGGCTGCTGGCGCTGGGGCGATTGCTCTACGGGCGGCCGCCGAAGCTGACCGTGCCGGTCTTCCTGGGCGACGCCATGCAATGGAACCTGCGCCGCTTTGTCGATCGGGCGGACGTTGCGATCGAGGTGCCGGGCGAAGTCAGGCCGCTGCGCATCCCTCTCGGCTTCGCCGAGGAGCAGGCCGTTTTCGAAGCCGGGCTCGACGAACTCAACCGGGGTCTCGCGGACGACGATACGCCCGAGGACATGGCCAAGGCGCTGCGACGAATCGAGGGTGCCTCGGCGGAAGATGCGGATGCGCTGGCAGAGACGTTCGCGCAGCTTCAGGCGCTGTATCGCACCGGCCGCAACAGCATCTGGACGTTCGTGTTCCGTAACCTCGCTCGCCCGGTGTGGCTGTCGCGGGCGGAACAGCGGGCGGACGTTCTGGTCGGCAATCCGCCTTGGATCGTGTATCGCCATCTGCGTCCTGCCATGAAGGACCGGTTGCGCGAGGCCTTGCGCGGCTACGACTTATGGGTCGGCGGCACTCTGGCAACGCAGCAGGACATGTGCGCGCTGTTCTGGGCGCGCGGGGTGGAGCGTTACCTCAAGCCACGGGGGCGGATCGCGTTCGTGATGCCCTATGCGGTGCTGAATGCGCCTGTGTTCGCGGGCCTGCGTGCGGGACGCATGGGCGAGGCGCGGGTGCGCCTGACGGGCGCCTGGGCGCTGGAGCGTGTCTGGCCGATCTTCGGCGCGCAGTCAGGCAGCAGCACGACAAGCACCTGCGTGCTGTTCGGCCGTCAACAGATGGCCGGTGAACATCCGGCCGAGATCGACCGCTGGGAAGGGCGCCTTCCGCGCCGCGACGCCCACGAGGCGGAGGCCGCGCGCTCGCTGATTCACAGTCGTGTTGCTTGGCCGCGAGCGAGAACTTTGGTCGGGGTCTCCCCGTACCGTACTCGGTTCCGTCAGGGAGCCACGATCGTGCCGCGTCGGTTCTTCGTCGTGGAACCAGCACCCGCCAGCAGGATCGGCCGCTCGGCGCACGCACCGATCATGCAGGGTCGGGCCGGGCGTCTCGACAAAAGTCCGTGGACGGAGGTTGAGCCACCGCGCGGTCCGATTGAGGCGCAATTTCTGCGTCAGTTGGTTTTAGGCGAAACCATCGCGCCGTTCCGGATGCTGAAGACGGTAACGGCGGTGATTCCGATCAACGGTGCCCAGGTCTTAACTTCAGTCACAGCGCGTGCCGCAGGCAATCGCCACCTCGCCGCGTGGTTGACCGACATCGAGGCCAAGTGGGCGCAGCACGCCAACAAAGGCGCGGACGGCAAGCCGCGCATGTCGTTGTCATCCCAAATCGATCACATGAGGAAGCTTTCCTGCCAGCATGGCTCTTCCGCCACAAGCTGGGTCGTTTACGCCGCGTCGGGCACTCGACTCAGCGCCGCAAGGCTGCTCGATGACGACGCGATTGTTGAGCACGGTGCATACTGGGCGAGTGCACGTACCTCAACCGAAGCAACGTATCTCTCAGCAATCCTCAACAGCGAAACCATAGTCAGTAGAATCTCGGATCTCCAGGTAATCGGTGAAGCTGGAACGAAAAAGCACTTCGACAATCTCGTCTGGACGCTGCCGATCCCCGAATACGACGACACCGAGGTACTGCACCGCGATCTCGCCGCAGCAGCGGTCCACGCTGAGGAGGTGGCGAAATCCGTACCGCTCGAAGAGTCGCAGCATTTCGTAGCGAAGCGTCGCGCCATCCGCAACGCACTCGCCGCGGACGGTGTGGCCGCCGAAATCGAGGCACTGGTGGACGCCCTACTGCCGCCGTAAACAGCAGGCGTTGGGCTGACACGCTTTGGCCGGCCGCCTCAGCAGCGCGGCAGCGGTCTCATGCCGGCGAGTGCCCGATCTTGACTCGTCATCGCGAGCCGCCTCTTGGCGGCGTGGCGATCCAGGGCAACGTGACAAACGCCGGCGGTGCCGCCCTGGATCGCCACGGCGCTGCGCGCCTCGCGATGACGGTGAACCGTGGAACAAGTCAATCCGCGCATTCGCTGGTATCAGTCCGCGAACAAGATCGAAGGCATCGTAGTCGCCAAGCCGACGGGTGATCGATCCGCCATCACTCCAGCGCCTTCACCTCGTCCATCACCGCCGCCGCGTGGCCGTCGACCTTCACCTTGCGCCACGCCTTCGCGATCTTGCCCTTCGCATCGACCAGGAACGTCGACCGCTCCAGCCCCATATACGTCCGCCCATACATGCTCTTCTGCACCCACACGCCGTAGTCCTCGGCGACATGCGTCGTCTCGTCGGACGCCAGCGGAAACGTCAGCCCGTATTTCTCGGCGAACTTCTCCAACGCCTTCATCGGGTCCTTCGACACGCCGATCACGTCGATGCCGAGCTTGCCGAACTCCGGCAGCGTCTCCTGGAACGCGCAGGCCTCCTTGGTGCAGCCGGACGTGTCGGCCTTCGGGTAGAAATACAGCACGTACGGCTTGCCCTTCAGCGCCTTCGAGCTGACCGACCGTCCTCCCGTCGCCGGCATCGTGAACGCCGGCGCAGCCTTGCCTTCCTCGGCACTCATCCACCCCTCCCCCGCATGAAACGATCGAACGCGGCGCGCACCGCCGCCGCCACCGCATCCATGCTGGCGAGCAACCCCGGAACGTCAAGCGGATCGGGCAACGCAATGCCGGTGGTGTTGCGCCCCACCACGCGCAGCAGCGCCTCGGCCGACGCGTCCGGCAGGAATTCCGGCGGGCGCGGGCCGATCAGGATGCGCACCATGCTCGCAACGCTGAAGAACAGCGACCACGCTTCGCGCAGCAAAGCCGCCTCGGGCGGCGGCTTCTCGCCGGTCAGGCGGCGCACCTGGGCGATGAACTCGATATCGACCAGCCCGCCCGGGCGCAGCTTCACGTCGAGCGCGCCGTGCGGCGGCAGCTCGCGGTCCATGCGCGCGCGCATCGCCGCCGCGTTCGCGCGCACCTTCGCCGCATTGCCGGCGGCGGCGACCGCGTTGCCGATCGCCGTCTCGATCGCCGCCTCGATCGCCGCGCGCAGCCGCGGCGGGGCGGCGACGACCCGGCCCTGGGTCAGCGCCATGCGTTCCCAGGTCCACGCATCCTCCGCGTGGTAGCGGCGGAAGGCGGACAGCGACACCGCGACGGGGCCTTTGTTGCCCGACGGGCGAAGCCGCATGTCCACATCGTACAGCGGCCCGTCGGCACCGCGCGCGGTCAGCGCCGCCACCACCGCGTGGGCGGCGCGCACGAACCACTGCACCGGCGGCATACGCCGCAAATCGGTGGAGTCCGGCGCGTCCTCGGGATGGTCGTAGAACAGCATCAAATCGAGATCGGAGCCCGCCATCATCCGCCGCGCCCCCGCGCGGCCTAGCAGCACGATTCCCATCTCGCCGCCCTCCACCGGGCCGTTGCGGGCGACGAAGTCGGCGAGCGCGCGCGGCACCAGCGTCTCCAGCGCCGCGTCGAGCAGGCGCGAGCGCGCCTCCGCGGCCGCGACCGGCGCGATGCGCCCCTCCATCGTCGCCACCGACAGCGCGAAGTCCTCCTCGCGCACCAGCCGGCGGACGATCGCGATCGCGTCCTCCAGCACGCGTGCGTCCGTCAGCCGCTGGCGCAGGACCGCCTCGTAGTCGGGCGCCTCGTCGGGCGCCAGCAGGCCCTCCAGCGCGCTCGGATAGCTCGCGAGGTGCTCGGCCAGCGACGGCGCCGCGCCGAGCACCGCCGCGATGCGCGCGAGCAAGGCCGGGTTGCGCTGGAACAGCGACAGGATCTGCACCCCGGCCGGCTGGCGCGCGAGGAACGCGTCGAAGCGGTTGAACGCCACGTCGGGGCGCGGCTGGTGCGCAAGAGCCGCGAGCACCGACGGCAGCATCTGCTCGAGCAGGTCGCGCGCGCGCAGCGAACGCAACGCGCGCAGCCGCCCCGCCTGCCACGATCGCACGCCCGCGACCACGTGGTCCGGGTCGTCGAACCCCATCTTGGCGAGCGTGGCGACCGTCTCCTCCGGCCGTCCGTCGCCGCGGAAGTCGAGCGTCAGGCTTGTGTCGGCGGGCGGCGTGGGGATGTGCTCGAACACCCCGGCGTAGTGGCGGCGGACGCGGGAGAACGTGTCGCCGAGCACCGTGCCGAGCGCCGCCGCGTCCGGATAGCCCATGAACACGGCAAACCGCGCGAGTTCTTCGGCGCGGGCCGGCAGCGCGTGGACCTGCCGGTCGGCGACCATCTGCAGCCGGTGCTCGACCCGGCGCAGCAGGACGTAGGCACCGGCAAGCTCCCCACCGGCCTTCGGATCGAGTCTTCCGGCGACCGCGAGGTCGGCCAGCGCCTGCAACGTCGCCGGGGTGCGCAAATGCGGGTCCCGGCCGCCCCAGACCAGCTGCAAGGTCTGGGCGAGGAACTCGATTTCCCGGATGCCACCCTCGCCGAGCTTGACGTCGTGGCCGGCGATGCGGGCGGCCGGATCGGCGGCCTCGGCCAGCGCGGTGCCCTTGTGGGCGTCGATCTTGCGTTTCATCGCGTGAAGGTCCGCGACGGCGGCGAAATCAAGCCCGCGGCGCCAGATGAACGGCCGGATCGCGTCCAGGAACCCCGCCCCCATCGCCAGGTCCCCGGCCACCGGGCGCGCCTTCAGCATGGCCGCGCGCTCCCAGTTCTGGCCCATGCTTTCATAGTAATCGATGGCGGCGGCGACCGAGACGGCAGGCGGCGTGGCCGCGGGGTCCGGGCGCAACCGCAGGTCGGTGCGAAAGACGTAGCCGTCGGCGTCCCGCGCCTCCATAAGGGCGACCAGATTTCGCGCCAGCCGGCTGAACCAGCCGGCGGCCAGGTCGGGGTCGGCGCGGTATGTGCCGGCCCCGGGATCATAGAGCAGCACGAGGTCGATATCGCTGGAGTAGTTCAGCTCTCGCGCACCGAGCTTGCCCATGCCGAGTGCCGTGAACCCGCATCCCGTCGCCGGATCGTCCGGATCGGGCAGACGCAGGTCGCCTGCGTCGTGACCGGCGCGCAGCAGGTGCGCGACGGCGCGGCCGAGCGTCGCCTCCGCCAGATCGGTCAGGGCCCCGGTCACGCGCGAGAGGTCCCACATGCCGCCGATGTCGGCGATCGCCGTCGCCAGCGCGACCGTGCGCTTGGCCCGACGCAGCGCGGCCGCCAGGCGCGTGCGCTCGGTCGCCGGCGGCAGCGCGCGCACGGCGGCCAGGGCGTCGCCCACCACCGCATCGGGGCCGCGCCGCGCCAGATCGCGCACCGCGCCGGACTCCCGCACGCACAGGTCCGACAGGTACGAGCTGCCGCCGCCGAGGGCGCGCAGCATCGCGGCCGCCTCCGGCTGTGCGGCCAGTGCCGCCTCCTCCGGGCCGCGTTCGGCGAAACGCTCGATCAGGCGCGCGGCCTGGGCAGGATCGGCGGGCGCCGGCCAATCGGCCGGCAGTGCAAAACCAGGAGCGGTGACGTCGGCCATCGCACAGGCATTTCGTGAAGCGACTGCCGGGTCAAGCCGCGCGTCACATCGGCCGCACCGGGCACTGGCTGCTGACCGTCGCGATGGCGAGCACCGTCATCGCCGTCTCCGGCGCCGCCGTGCTGGCCTGGCGGCTGTCGCAAGGGCCGATCGCCAGTCCCTACCTCGCGCACAGCATCGAAGCCGCGCTCAACGGCGACGGCCCCACGCAGGTGCATGTCGGCCGCGCCGAGATCGCCTGGGAAGGCTTCCGCCACGGCGTCGACCGTCCGCTCGACATCCGCGTGGAAGACATCACGGCCACCGGCCCGGCAGGCGAGACGGTCATCGGCATCCCGCGCGCCGACGTCGCGCTGTCGGTCGGCGAGCTGTTGCTCGGGCGTCTGCGGCCGCGACGGATCAGCGTCGCCGACGCCACCGTCCGGCTGGCACGCGCGCCGGACGGCGCCGTCTCGCTGGCACTCGACACGACGGCGATGGGCACCGACGCGACGGCCGCGCAGGGCACCGAGCACGACACCCAGCTCGCGCCGATGATGCGCGAATTCCAACGACCGGCGCAGACCGACATCGCCGCGCCGCGCCTGTCGCGGTTCGCGCAGCTGCGGCGCGTCGTGATCCGGCAGGCTAGCGTCATCGTCGACGACCGCGCGCTCGGCCTGACCTGGGAGGCGAAGCTGGAGACGCTCGACCTGACGCGCCAGCCCGCGGGCGGTGTCGAAGGCGCGGCGGCGGCCGACCTGATCCTGGCCGGACAGACGATCCATCTCGCCGCCAGGGCGATGCTGGACTCGGATGCCGAGCACACGCGTGTCGTCGCGGGGCTGGGCACCATACGCCCCGCGGCATTCGCGCAGGCGGCCCCGGCGCTGGCACCCCTCGCGGCGCTCGATGCCCCGGTCACGGCCACCGCCGACGCGGTGCTCGGCCGGTCGCTCGACCTGGAGCTGGCGCACGCGCAGATCGCGGTCGGTGCGGGTCAGGCCATCGTGGACGGGCTGCCGATCGCGCTGAACGCCGCGCGGCTGGACGCGACCGGCGGCAACAAGTCGATCCGGGTCAACGAGTTCCGGCTGGAGGTGCTGGGCCATCCCGGCGCGACGCCCTCGGTCGTCACCGCGAGCGGCACGGTGACCGATCCGCTGCAGCACGCCCGCGCCGACATCACGCTCGGCGTCGATCAGGTCGCGTTCGCCGACCTGCCGAACCTCTGGCCGAAGGAGATCGGCCGCGCCGGCGCGCGGCCCTGGATCACCCAGAACATCACCGCCGGGGTCGCGCGCAACGGCCAGTTCCACGCCGTGCTCGATATTCCGCCCGACTACTCCGACATCGGCCTGCCGGCGGCGAGCGGCAGCATCGATGGCCAGGACCTGACGGTGCACTGGCTGCGGCCGGTGCCGCCGGTCGAGCACGCATCGGGCACGCTGCGCGTCGTCGATCCCGACACGCTCGACATCGCCTTCCAGCGCGCGCGACAGGACCCGTCCGGCCCGCGCACGGATGCCGCGCAAGGCGGCCTCGTCTTGACCGGCGGGGATATGCGCATCACCGGCATCATGCATCCGCACCAGCTCGGCAAGATCGACGCCGACATCGCCGGCCCCGTGCCGCAGGCGATCGGGCTGCTGCGCGAGAAGCGGTTGCACCTGCTCGACAAGCATCCGATCGACCTGCGCGACCCGGCCGGCATCGCCACTGTCAAACTCGGCGTGACCGTGCCGCTGGAGGACAGCGTCACCGTCGAGCAGGTCGGCATCCGCGCCGAGGCGCATCTGGTGGGCGTGCATCTGAGCGCGGTCGCGGCGGGGCGCGATCTCGACCACGGCAGCTTCGACCTGATCGCCACCAATGACGGCATCACGGCGAAGGGCCAGGGCGCGGTGGGCGGCTTCGATGCGCAGCTCGGCGGCCAGATGGACTTCCGCAACGGCCCACCGTCGCAGGTGCTGGAGACGATCACCGCCTCCGGACAGGCCGACGCGCGGCAGCTGGCGCAGGTTGGGATCAGCGCCGGCACCATCTACAGCGGCACCGCCGGCCTGCGCGTGACCTACACGCAGCGGCGCGACGGCACCGGCGGGCTGGACGTGAACTACGACCTGCGCGACGCCGAGCTGACCGCCAAACCGCTCAACTGGCACAAGCCGGTGGGCGCGCCGGCGTCGGGCGAGGCGCAGCTGCGGCTGGATCACGACAAGATCACCGGCGCGGACCTGATCACGCTCGAGGGCGACGGCGTGTCGGCGCGCGGGCAGGCGGCGTACTCGCCGCGCGGCACCGACCTGCATCTGGAGCGGTTCGTGCTCGGCAATTCGGATGCGACAGGTGATGTGCATTTTCCGCCCGGCGGCAACGGCGAGATCACCGCGACGCTGCACGGATGCCAGCTCGACCTGTCGCCGCGGTTCTCCGAACACACGCACCCGCCGCCGAAACCGAAAGCGCAGGCGGAGGAGCGCGGACAGCCGTGGTCGATCGACGCGCGGTTCGAGCGCGCGCTGATGAACCACGGCCAGGTCGTGACCGGCCTGACCTTGAAGGCCGACAACGACGGCCGGCTGTTCCGCCACGTGCTGCTCGACGGCAACACCCGCGCGAACTCGCCCTTCCGCTTCGAGATCGCCGGCGGCCCCGGCGGGCGGACGCTGTCGGCGCATGCCGCCGATGCAGGCGAGCTGCTGCGCGCGCTCGACATCACCGACAAGATGGTGGGCGGCACGCTGTCGGTCTCGGGCCGGTTCGACGACGCGCGGCCCGACCAGCCGCTGACCGGGCGGGCCGAGATCGCCGACTTCCGCATCCGCAACGCGCCGGTTCTCGGCAAGCTGCTGCAGGCGATGACGCTGTACGGGCTGTACGACGTGGTGCAGGGCCCGGGGCTCGGCTTCGCGCGCATGGACGCGCCGTTCACGCTCGCCAACGACATGCTGACGCTGCAGTCGGTGCGCGCGATGAGCCCGTCGCTCGGGCTGACCACGCAGGGCACGATCGACATCGCGTCGGGAACGGCCGACCTGCAGGGCACGATCGTGCCGGCCTATGTGTTCAACTCGCTGCTCGGCCGCATGCCGGTCATCGGCGAGCTGTTCAGCCCCGAGCGTGGCGGCGGCATGTTCGCGGCGAGCTACGTGGTGCACGGCTCGCTCGACTCGCCGCAGGTGACGGTCAACCCGCTGGCCGCGCTGACGCCCGGCATCCTGCGCAACCTGTTCAACATTTTCTGAATCTCGGAGGCACGCATGAAACGTCCTGGGGAACGTCCTGTCGCGGTGCTGTTCGACGTGTTCGGCACGTTGGTGGACTGGCGCGGCAGCCTGATCGACGAGCTGTCCGCATTCGGGGCGCGCCGGGGCATCCCCTGCGACTGGGCAGCGCTGGTGGATGCGTGGCGCGGCAACTACGCCCCCTCGATGGACCGCGTGCGGCGGGGCGCGCAGCCATGGACCAAGCTCGACGACCTGCACCGGGCGTCGCTGGACGAGCTGTGCGAGGATTTCGGCCTGGAGGCGCTGTTCGAGGCCGACCGGCGCTGGATGACGCTCGGCTGGCACCGGTTGCGTCCCTGGCCCGACACCGTGCCGGGGCTGTCGCGGCTCAAGCAGGTTGCGATCATCGGGCCGCTGTCGAACGGCAACCTGTCGCTGCAGGTGGATCTGGCCAAGAGCGCGGGCCTGCCGTGGGACGTGACGTTCGGCTCCGACATCTTCCGCCACTACAAGCCCGACCCGGGGGTCTATCTCGGCGCCTGCGCGCTGCTCGATCTGCGGCCGGACCAGGTGATGCTGGCCGCCGCGCACAACAGCGACCTCGCCGCCGCCCGCGCGCTCGGCCTGCGCACCGGCTTCATCCCGCGCCCGACCGAATACGGCCCGGCGCAGACCCGCGACGTGCGGCCGGAGCAGGCGTGGGACGTGGTGGCCGAGAGCGTGGAACAGCTGGCGGCGGCGCTGGGGGGCTGACCGCGAGGGGACCGAGGTCAGGGCATCACTGCCGTCGCATGGGAGGCGCGACAAGTTGGGGTCGGCAAGATCAAGATCCACGAAGATCAGGATGGATTGCTGTGTCCAGGGGACGTTCGCGCTGCTGGGTTGGCGGGCGTTTCCGGTGAACTAGTACCCGTTCCGGCCGGCGGTCCCGGCGGAGCAGAAGTGCCGCGAGATGCAGCTTTCCCGAGCACGTAGCCGGCGATCGCAGCCAGCAACGTCCCTATCTGTTCGTTACCCAGTACATTGCCGATGCCAAGGATCACTGCGGCGAATATGATAACAATAATTGCTGTGAATTCGAGCACAAACTCTGGCCCACGGCCACGAAGAGCGGAAAAATCTACTGATAGAACTAAGTCTGCTGAATCGGACGCTTCTTGCCTCACAGTTTTTAGATCATCGTGGTACCATCCGCGCATGCATGTATATGCATCAGATACCCATTTTCTCGTGCTCGTTTCGAGATCGTCAATTGTGTTGTCAAAGCTTTTCAGTTTATCCACGAGTTCGGGTGACGGTTTGTCCGCCTCGTGTCCAGGTGGTCCTGCCGGTGGTACATACGACGATGCTCGGTAATAAGACATTCCGGGGGGCGGAGTGCCGATCCCCGTCCCCGAGAAAGACAGGTTCCCGGTCGACGACCCTCCCGTGGTAAAATCACTTGCGTCCGGACTGCCCGCGTTGCCCACGGCCATTAACTGATACAGGCTCCGCTCCACTGAAAATTGGATGTCGTGAACACGACGCTTGAACACCATGTCGTTGAAGCCCGCATCTAGCTCGCCAGCGAGCGTGAGTGCTTTCTCGGCGCTAGGTCTGTCGCCCTCCTTTTTTTGCCACTCCTTCGCTCGGTCAGTACTGATTTGCAGTAATTCGTCAACGTAACGGCCGCTTAGCCAGTCCCTCCGGAGTGGTACGATGTTGCGGTGGCTTTGAGGTTTCGGATCGAGCGATAGCCTCGTGCCTTGGCCTTGGCGGCCTGGACCAGACTGTTGATGCCCTCGATGAGGCCGTTGGCAATCTTGCT